>JGI24890J29729_1000311_pt1 | contig 34646 bp, 31 predicted proteins | sample FreactcultureFD7_FD_29729 | JGI IMG/M metagenome (IMG submission 29729)
GCATCACCCGGCGCAGCGGCAGCACCAGCCAGTCCGAGAGCTGGTAGACGAATTGGCCCACCGATTGCGGCGGACGTACGCGCACTACCTGCATCCAGAAGCGCAGCAGCAGGACGCCGGCCAGGATGCTGGCGACGGCGTTGACGATCATCGTGAAAATACTATGCAGCACAGGGATCTCCATCAGTGAGAGGCAGGGCACATACTAGTGGGCAAGCGGTCGCTGCGCAATCGCTGACTGCTGCGCGCTGCCCGCGGCGAGGTGGTCGCGCAGGCAAGCGTTAGCGCCGCGTGCGAGCATACCTGAGCTTTCATATATTGTGCCATTGTGCCGGAATGCCAGAGCAGAGATGCAGTCCTTCATCATCGCCGGGAGCGGCGGCGCGGGGGCGGCAAGGCCCTTCCGGCAGGCATAAAAAAACCGCTGCATGGCGCAATGCCATACAGCGGCCTTCAGTCTGAGGGGATCAGACTAGACGCACGCCGATCTTACGGACGGCCAGCGCCGGTCGGGAACGGCCATGCAGCGGCCGGGTTCAGCACGGTCTTGGCGGCCGGTGCTGCTGCGGCGGCTGCCGGCTTGGCGGCTGCCTTCTTCGGAGCGGCGGCCTTCTTGGCGGCTGCCTTCGGTGCTGCAGCTGCCTTGGGCGCTGCGGCCTTCGGAGCGGCTACCTTCTTGGCGGCGGCCTTGGGAGCAGCTGCCTTCGGCGCTGCAACCTTCTTGGCTGCTGCGGCCTTGGGAGCGGCGGCCTTCGGAGCTGCTGCCTTCTTGGCGGCTGCCTTCGGCGCTGCAACCTTCTTGGCTGCTGCCTTCGGAGCTGCAACCTTCTTCGCTGCGGCTGCCTTCGGAGCTGCTGCCTTCTTGGCGGCGGCCTTCGGAGCTGCAACCTTCTTGGCTGCTGCCTTCGGAGCTGCAACCTTCTTCGCTGCGGCTGCCTTCGGAGCTGCTGCCTTCTTCGCTGCTGCCTTCGGAGCTGCGACCTTCTTCGCTGCTGCCTTCGGGGCTGCAACCTTCTTCGCTGCGGCTGCCTTCGGAGCTGCGGTCTTCTTGGCTGCTGCCTTCGGAGCTGCAACCTTCTTCGCTGCGGCTGCCTTCGGAGCTGCGGTCTTCTTGGCTGCTGCCTTCGGGGCTGCAACCTTCTTCGCTGCGGCTGCCTTCGGAGCTGCGGTCTTCTTGGCTGCTGCCTTCGGGGCTGCAACCTTCTTCGCTGCTGCCTTCGGAGCGGCTGCCTTCTTGGCAGCTGCCGGCTTGGCGGCGGCCTTGGCCACGGTCTTCTTGGCGGCTGCGGCCTTGGGCGCTGCTACCTTCTTGGTGGTTTCCTTGGCGGCTGCCGCCTTCTTTGCCGCCGGCTTCTTCGCCGCGGTCTTCTTTGCTGCTGTTGCCATTTTGTTTCTCCTTCTTCACGTGAATGGAAAAAATCAAGCTTGATATAAGCAACCCGCACGCGACATCGCGATGACGCGGGCGAGCTATTCATCGGCACAAGCCGCCTGTGGCTTGCGCTAATGAATTCGGCACCAGCTGAACTGCTGCATCCCCTCACCTATGCAGCGCTTCAGCTATCTTGGCGACGCCCCTCCGGTAGTGCCCGCGCAATGGCGCAGGAAGATGCGACTACGGGAGCAGGCGCGACACCAAAAAAAACGCCAGCGTGTTCAAACGCTAGCGTCGGAATCGCGTTCCTGAAAAACCTTGGTGTTTTTCAAAGGAAAAGCCGCCTGACCCGACAAGATGGGGTTAAGCGGCGATAACAGAGAAGATTGATTCGGTCTCTGACTGTTCATTAATTTGGCGTAGGCCTTTTCCGTTTCAGCAGCCGGGCATCTTGCAAGCTACCCGGCTCCTGTTGTGCATCATGTCTCGATGAAGAGAACTTCAAGACTGCACATCATTCCCAACTCAGTGCGCCCCCGGTTTGGTATTCGATGACACGGGTCTCAAAGAAGTTGCGCTCCTTCTTCAAGTCGATCATCTCGCTCATCCACGGGAACGGATTTTCTTCTTGTGCGAACAGCGGGTCCAATCCGATTTGCTGTGCGCGGCGGTTTGCGATGAATCGCAGGTAGCCCTTGAACATGGTAGCGTTCAACCCGAGCACGCCTCGCGGCATTGTATCCTCTGCGTAACGATATTCCAACTCCACCGCGCGTAAAAACAACGATTTGATTTCGTCGCGGAACTCCGGAGTCCACAGGTGCGGGTTCTCCATCTTCACGGTGTTGATCAGGTCGATGCCGAAGTTGCAGTGCATCGATTCGTCACGCAGGATGTATTGATACTGCTCGGCCGCGCCCATCATCTTGTTCTGGCGACCCAGTGCCAGGATCTGCGTGAAGCCCACGTAGAAGAACAAACCTTCCATGATGCACGCGAAGACGATCAGCGACTTCAGCAGCTTCTGGTCATTCTCCATCGTGCCGGTCTTGAACTCGGGATCGGTCAGCGTATCGATGAAGGGAATCAGGAACTCGTCCTTGTCGCGGATCGATGCGACCTCGTGATACGCATTGAAGATCTCGGCTTCATCCAGGCCCAGCGATTCGACGATGTACTGGTAGGCGTGGGTGTGGATCGCTTCTTCAAAAGCCTGGCGCAGCAGGTACTGGCGGCACTCCGGTGCGGTGATGTGGCGATAGGTGCCCAGCACGATGTTGTTGGCGGCCAGCGAGTCGGCGGTGACGAAGAAGCCCAGGTTGCGCTTGACCAGACGGCGCTCGTCTTCGGTCAGGCCGTTCGGGTTCTTCCACAGCTCGATGTCGCGCTGCATGTTGATCTCTTGCGGCATCCAGTGGTTGGCGCAGCCGGCCAGGTACTTGTCCCAGGCCCACTTGTACTTGAAGGGCACCAGCTGGTTGACGTCGGTGTGGCCGTTGATGATGCGCTTGTCGGCAGCATTGACGCGGCGGGTGGTGTCGACCTGCTCGCCGTTGCCGGCCATCAGTGCCGGGTTCAGCGCAGCGTTGGACTGGCCGAAGGCCGGTTGCAGTTGCGGCTGCAGGTTGGGGGTGCGCGGCGCCTGGGCCGTTTGCTTGACTTCATCATCCCAAGAAAGCATCTGTGGTTCCTCTTTACTTTATCGGTAGCTGCCGGCGAGGTCGCATGACCATGGCGCGGCGGGTGTCTATCAGGTGACAACGGCGCATCCGGTGAAGTTCACCGCGATGCGCCGGCTGGGGTGGGCAGGACTCGGGACAGTGTTGCTGCCGTCATCTCGGATGACCTTGGATCATCCTCATCAGCAGGCCGTCCCGGCCCTGCCCGGATTGCTTACTGGCAGGCCTCGCACTCTTCGAAGCCCGCGTCGCCCGGACGCATGGTGCAGACCGGACCATCGGCTTCGATCGAAGCACCCGGGGTCGGCATCACGTAGGCAGCCGAGGCAGCGGCGGCCGAAGCGATCGGTGCGGCCGGCACGGCAGGTGCCGACGCCATGGCACCGGCGCCGCCGTCAACGGCCACGGCGTTCAGTGCACCCGCACGGGAAGTCGACTTCTCGGTGTGGGTCGCGCCGATGGTGCGCAGGTAGTAGGTGGTCTTGAGGCCACGCAGCCATGCCAGCTTGTAGGTCTCGTCCAGGCGCTTGCCGGAAGCACCGGCCATGTAGATGTTCAAGGACTGGGCCTGGTCGATCCATTTCTGGCGACGCGAGGCGGCTTCCACCAGCCAGGACGGATCCACTTCGAAGGCGGTGGCGTAGATGTCGCGCAGGTCTTGCGGGATGCGGTCGATCTTGGCCAGGCTGCCGTCGAAATACTTGAGGTCGGCGACCATGACTTCATCCCACAGGCCACGGGCCTTCAGGTCGCGCACCAGGTACTCGTTGATCTCGGTGAATTCGCCCGACAGGTTCGACTTCACGTACAGGTTCTGATAGGTCGGCTCGATGCAAGCGGACACGCCGATGATGTTGGAGATGGTCGCCGTCGGGGCGATGGCCACGCAGTTCGAGTTGCGCATGCCGTGTTCGGCGATGCGTGCACGCAGGGCGGCCCAGTCCAGGGTTTCGGTGCTGTCGGTTTCCAGGTAGCCGCCGCGCTCTTGCGCCAGCAGCTTCAGGGAATCCTGCGGCAGGATGCCGCGATCCCACAGCGAACCACGGTAGGAAGCGTAACGGCCGCGCTCTTCGGCCAGTTCGGTCGAAGCCATGTAGGCGTAGTAGCAGACGGCTTCCATGGAGCGGTCAGCGAATTCGACGGCGTCCATCGAGGCGTACGGCACGCGCTTGATGTGCAGGCAGTCCTGGAAGCCCATGATGCCCATGCCCACCGGACGGTGGCGCAGGTTGGAATCACGTGCCTTCTTGACGGCGTAGTAGTTGATGTCGATGACGTTGTCCAGCATGCGCATGGCGGTGCGGATGGTCTTTTGCAGCTTGGCATGGTCCAGCTCGCCATTGACCAGGTGCGCCGGCAGGTTCACCGAACCCAGGTTGCAGACCGCGATCTCGCTCTCGTTGGTGTTCAAGGTGATCTCGGTGCACAGGTTGGAGCTGTGCACCACGCCCACGTGTTGCTGCGGCGAACGGATGTTGCAAGGATCCTTGAAGGTGATCCACGGGTGGCCAGTTTCGAACAGCATCGACAGCATCTTGCGCCACAGGTCGTTGGCTTGCACCTTCTTGAAGAGCTTCAGCTCGCCACGAGCGGCCTTGGCTTCATAGGCGGTGTAGGCTTCTTCGAAGGCACGGCCGAACTTGTCGTGCAGGTCCGGGGTGTCGGAGGGCGAGAACAGGGTCCACTCGCCCTTTTCCATCACGCGCTTCATGAACAGGTCGGGAATCCAGTTCGCGGTGTTCATGTCGTGGGTGCGGCGACGATCGTCGCCGGTGTTCTTGCGCAGTTCGAGGAATTCCTCGATGTCCATGTGCCAGGTTTCCAGGTAGGCGCAGACTGCACCCTTGCGCTTGCCGCCCTGGTTGACCGCCACGGCGGTATCGTTGACCACCTTCAGGAAGGGGACCACGCCTTGCGACTTGCCGTTGGTGCCCTTGATGTGCGCACCCAGAGCACGCACCGGGGTCCAGTCATTGCCCAGGCCGCCGGCGAACTTGGCCAGCAGGGCGTTTTCCTTGATGGCTTCGTAGATGCCGTCGAGGTCGTCGGCCACCGTAGTCAGGTAGCACGAGGACAGCTGCGAACGCTGGGTACCCGAGTTGAACAGGGTCGGGGTCGAGCTCATGAAGTCAAACGAGGACAGCAGGTCGTAGAACTCGATGGCGCGGGTTTCGCGGTCGATTTCGTTCAGTGCCAGGCCCATCGCCACACGCATGTAGAACGCCTGGGGCATCTCGATGCGGGTGCCGCTGATGTGCAGGAAATAACGGTCATACAGGGTCTGCAGGCCGATGTAGCCGAATTGCAGGTCGCGCTCGGGCTTGATGGCGGCAGCCAGCTTGGCCAGGTCGAACTGGGCCAGCTTGGTGTCGAGCAGCTCGGCTTCGATACCCTTCTTCACGTATTGCGGGAAGTATTCCAGGTACTCGGCCGGGGCATCCGCCTGGGCCACTTCCTTGCCGAAGACTTCCTTGCGGATGGTGTGCATCAGCAGGCGCGAGGTCACCTGGCTGTAAGCAGGGTCCTTTTCCATCAGCGCGCGGGCAGCCAGGATGGCGGACTTGTACAGCTCTTCGACGGGCACGCCGTCGTACAGATTCTTGACGGTTTCGGACAGGATGGCATCGGCATCGACGTGCGATTCCAGGCCGACGCAGGCAGCGGCGATCAGGGAACGGACTTCGTTGATGTCCAGCGGACGGCTCTGGCCGTCTTCGGTCACGTGCAGTTGCGGTGCGGCCACTTCGGTCTTGGTGGCGGCGCCTTGCTGGGCGCGCTCTTCCATGCGCTTGGCACGGTACAGCACGTAGGCACGGGCGACGTCATGCTCGCCCGAACGCATCAGGGCCAGCTCGACCTGATCCTGGATATCTTCAATATGGAAGGTGCCACCGGTGGGCTGGCGGCGCACCAGCGCCGACACCACGTTGGTGGTCAGTTGCTCGACCATCTCGCGCACGCGCGCCGAAGCGGCACCTTGGCCACCGTTGACGGCCAGGAAGGCCTTGGTCACGGCGATGGAAATCTTGGAGGGCTCGAAACCGACCACCGCGCCATTGCGGCGGATGATGCGGTATTCGCCCAGGCCAGCGGTCTGGGACACGATGGCCTGGCCTTCAGCGGAACCTTCCAGCTCGGCAGAGGTGCCGAACGGAGCGGGCGATTTGACGGAAATTTCTTGGGTTGAGCGCACTTAGCCTCCTGGGGTACATGGGGCAGATGGCCGGGGGTTGCCACCTGCGTTGCTAATAACTTCATCCGGGCCCCGAACGGCAAAGGACCCGCGAACGGCGGAAGCGTCCCACAATGACTGTCCCTTGCGTGGACATTCATGCTGACGCAAAACTGCTTGAAACTGATGTGTGGAACGGAATTAAAAGAAGGAGAACCGGGGGCGTTGTCGTACTTGGTTACTGCCTCGCGGGTCTTGCACCTTCTGAAGCACTGCCTGAAACGGGCCTGCCGTGGATGAAGGCCCGACACCAACAACAAGTTCAACTGAACACTACATCTAGTATCAAAACATCGAATGGGACTAATTCTAGTAGCGGGTCCAGGCGGATGCAACCGCTATTTAGAGAATTTTTGTGCTGTTCAAGCTTGACTTTTGTGAAGGCCAACGGGGAAGCGCAATTGCGCCGCGTTAACGATTTTCACCATTTTGTTGTGATAGCCGTCCCAGTCGAAGAAGGGTCCGGGGTCGGTCTTGCGCACCGGCGCGATGTGTTCGTGGCCAGCCACGGCGGTCAATCCGTAGCGCGTTACCAGGGCCTGGGAGAGCTGCACCAACGTCTCATATTGGGCTTCGGTGAAGGGTTCAAAGTCGGTCCCTTCCAGCTCGATGCCGATGGAAAAATCATTGCAGCGCTCGCGTCCCTCGAAGCTGGACACCCCCGCGTGCCAGGCGCGGCGATGGGCCGGGACGAACTGCACCACCTCGCCATCGCGGCGGATCAGGAAGTGGGCCGAGACGCGCAGGGGACGCAGCTGGTCGAAATAGGGATGCGCGTCAAAGTCGAGCCGGTTGCAGAACAGGTCGGCGATATAAGGGCCGCCGAATTCACCGGGTGGCAGGCTGATGTTGTGGATCACCAGCAGTTCGGCGGCCACGCCTTCGGGACGTTCGTCGCAATTGGGCGAGGGTTCGCGGCGGGCGTGATCGCACCAGCCGTCGCCATCAATGATCCAGGCGCCGGGGTCAGAAAAGACAGCGTCCATGCTCAGAAGGAAGCCAGGCGGCGATGCTCTTCGCAGCAGTATTGCGCGCCGGAGGCGTGGACCACCGCCTCGGAGGCCGGGAAGTGGATGCCGCAATGCGCGCATTGCACCATGGTCTCGACATTGCTGTCGCCACGGCGGCGAAAGCGCGAGGGCTTGGGACGCGGCATGCCCGGCTCGGGCTCGGCGGCGGCGGGGTTGCCGTCGGTGGGACGGTCGCTGCCGGCCAGCATGGATTTCTTGGCGCGCTGGAACCACACCACCACGGCCAGCAGGACCACCAGCCAAATCAGATATTTCATGTCAGAACCCGATGCAGCACGACTTCAAGAACGAACCGGCTGCCCACATAAGCCAATAAAAGGATGGCGAACCCGGCCAGCGTGAAGCTCAGCGCGGTCCGCCCCCGCCATCCCTGCCAGCGGCGGCCGGCCAGGAGCAGGCCGAACAGCAGCCAGGACAGCATGGTGAAGACCGTCTTGTGGTCCCACTTGAATGGTGTCCCGAACAACTGCTCGGAGAAGACGACACCCGATAGCACCGTCAGCGTCAGCAAAGTGAAGCCGAAGGCGATCAGGCGGAACAGCAGTTTTTCCATGGTCAGCAGCGCCGGCAGGCGATCCAGCGCCAGCCCGAACCAGCCCGACTGGGCGGCCGGACCGGGCCGGGTATGCAGGCGCGACTCCTGCAGCACCATCAGCACCGCATGGAAGGCGGCGATGGTGAGCGTGCTGTAGGCCAGGATGGAGATGGCGATGTGCGCCAGGAACCAGTCGGACTTGCCGGCCAGCGCCACCATGTTGCCGGGAAAGGCGCTGGGCAGCACCACGGCCACCGCCGCCACCGGCAAGACCAGCACGCGCATGCTGTCGAGCGAGAAATTGCGATTTTCCAGCCAGTAGGCCGCCACCGAGATCCACAGCGTGGACGACAGCATGACCGCAAAGCCCACCCGCAACGCGTCGGGCGCGAACATGTCCGACAGCAGCGCCCCGCCATGCAGCATCCAGCCGACCACGATGCCCGCCGAAATCGGCACGCGCCGTTCCGAAGGCATGAAGGCGCAGCCCAGATAGAGCAGCGCAGCCAGGATGAAAAAATAAGTTTGCATCACCCGAGTTTACACTATCTCGGCCCCCGGCCCGCTTGCGCCCGGTCAGCCGGCGCGCGAATCGGGCCCGCCAAATGCGACACGGCAGGGCTTGCCTGCCGTGTCGGGCGCTTCACTATAGAGAGCTGCAGCCGCCTCAGTCGACCGCCGCCGCCTTCATCTCGGCATTGTGATGGCGCTGCTGCTCTTCCATCACCAGCTGGCCCAGTTCGCGTTTCAAGGCATTGAACTCGGGGTCCGCCGGATCGCGCAGGCGCGGCAGGTTCACCAGCATGTCGCGCTTGACCGTGCCCGGACGGTAGGTCATGACCACGATGCGGTCGGCCAGGTAGATGGCCTCCTCGATGCTGTGGGTGACGAAGACGATGGTCTTCCTGAACTCGTCCCAGATGCGCAGCAGCTCATCCTGCAGGTTGCGCCGGGTCAGCGCATCGAGGGCGCCGAAAGGCTCGTCCATGAGCATGATGGGCGAATCCAGCGCCAGCACCCGGGCGATGGCCACCCGCTGGCGCATGCCGCCCGAGAGATCCTTGGGGAAGCGGGTGCGGAAGTCGATCAGGCCCAGCTTGTCCAGCAATTGCGTGACGCGCTGGTGGATCTCGGACTTGGGCGTTCCCTTGATCTCCAGCCCGAAGGCCACGTTCTGCTCCACCGTCATCCAGGGGAAGAGGGCATATTCCTGGAACACCATGCCGCGATCCGGTCCCGGCTCGGTGACCACTTTGTCACCAGTGAGGATCTGGCCGGAAGATGGCAGTGCAAACCCGGCGATGGCGTTCAGGAGCGTGGACTTGCCGCAGCCGGAAGGGCCCAGCAGGCAGACGAACTGGCCATCCGGGATATCGAAATGGATGTCCTTGAGGGCCACGACCTCGCGGTCATCGGTCTTGAAGACCTTGTGCACATTCTGTATACGAATGCGCGGAGAAGCATTTGTCTGGTTCATCTCAGTTCTCCAGCCCGCGATGCCAGCGCAGCATGTAATTGTTGAGGCGGCTCATGCCCAGGTCAATCGCCAGGCCCAGCAGGCCGATGGTGATCATGCCGGCGATGATCTTGTCCGACCAGAAATATTCACGTGCCTCCATGATGCGGAAACCCAGGCCATTGCTCACCGCAATCATCTCGGCCACGATCACCACGATGAAGGCGGTCCCGATGCCGATGCGCACCCCCGAGAGGATGTAGGGCACCGCCGCCGGCAGCATCACCCGCAGGAACAGCGTGGACTGGCTCGCCCCCAGGTTGCGGGCCGCGCGCAGGTAGATGCTGTCGACCTGGCGCACCCCGGCGATGGTATTCATCAGCACCGGGAAGAACGCCCCCAGCGAGATCAGGAACAGCGCCGGCGGATTGCCCAGCCCGAACCAGAGGATGGCCAGCGGGATGTAGGCAATCGGCGGAATCGGACGGATCACCTGCACCGTCAGGTTCATCAAGCCGTAGATGCGCTGGCTGGAGCCCATCAGCAAGCCCAGCGGCAGGGCCAGCCCGGCACCGATCAGGAAGCCGGCCACCACCCGGTACAGGCTGCCGATGGCATCCATGATCAGTTCGCCCGAGAAGGCCCAGGCCAGCCAACTGCCGGCCTCGGGCTCATAGGGCTTTAGCGGGGTGGCGTATTCCACCCATTTCTTCAGGACCGCCCAGGGCGAAGGCAGGATCTGCGGATTGATCCAGCCAGCCCGGGACGCGCCCTCCCACAGCGCGATCACGACGATCGGCACCAGCAGCCCCTGCAGGAAGCTGCCCTTGTTGTTCTTTGCCATCGAGATTCCCCCGTCTTACTTCAGGTTCATGCTCTTCTTGGCCTGCTCCAGCAGATCGGTCTTCACCCAATCCTTGGCCACCGGCGGCTTGGCCATCTTGCCGGTACCGTACTTGGCCATGGTGTCGGTGGTGACCTGGATGTGCTCGGCCGTGATGTCGTAGGCGTAGGGCGAGTTGCCGATGGCGTCGTAAAAGTCTTCCTTGCTGATCTGGTTCTTGAAGATCACTTCACGCACGTACTTTTCGGCCACTTCCGGCTTGTCGATGAAGGTCTTGGTCGCCTCCAGGAAGCAGCGCATGAACTTCTCGGCCAGCGGACGCTTCTCGGTGTAGAACTTCTCGGTCATCACCATGGTGCGATAGGGCTCGCCGATGGGGGTGTCATACGGCTTCATCACTTCCACGCCGAAGCCCTTGTTGATGGCCTGCGAGGATTGTGGCTCGCTCTGCATCATGGCGTCGATGTTCTTGCCCAGCAGGGCCTGGTTCAGGTCGGCGAAGGCCAGATAGACGATGGTGACATCCTTGGCGGAAAGGCCGTTCTGGCCCAGTTCGGCATCCAGCAGCACTTCATGGATGCCGCCCCGGGTGACGCCCACCTTCTTGCCCTTCAGGTCCTTGACCGACTTGATGCCGGAGTCCTTGCCCGCCACCAGGCGCGCGCCGCCCTTGGCAAAACCGGCCACCACATAGATCGGCGCGCCGTTGGCCCGGCCCGAAATGGCTGCCTCGGAGGCGGTCGTACCCACATCGAGCTCACCAGCCAGGATGCCCTGCATCACGTCCGGGCCCTTGGCGAAGACTTTTTCATCGACCTTGATGCCACACTTGGGGGCGATCTCCTTGATGTAGGACACCGCGCCATAGTGGGCGAACTTCAGGTTGCCCAGGCGGATGACGTCCTCGGCCGCGTGGCTGGTGGCCGAGAAACCGGCAGTGGCCAGCAGGGCCAGCGCGATCCATTGTTTTTGTTTTGATTTTTGCTGTTGCATTTCCACTCTCCTCTTGTGTGTATCGTTGTTGATACGGCGCGCCGGCGGCAGTCGTGCAGGCCGGCAGTCTCGATGGCGTTGGCCCGTGCTGCGTGGCAGGGGCCTTGATTATTCTGTGCGCTTGGAAATTCAGCGCCCATGTATACACAAAGAGCGCAAGCCGTACAAGCTGTTAATTTTACGTAGCGTCCCCATCTGGGCCGCACGCGCCGGCAGGGGCGCAGCGGGGCTGATCGGTTAGAATGCAGGATTGCCCGCCGCCCCCGCCTGCGCACTCCCGGTGCGTCGTAGTCCCGGCCAGCGGCCCTGCGGCCTTTCCGCCCCCATTCATTTGCAGATATCACCATGCTAGACAACCTGACCCAACGCCTCGCCAAAGTCGTCAAAACCATGCGCGGCGAGGCGCGACTGACCGAATCCAATACCGCCGAGATGCTGCGCGAAGTGCGCCTGGCCCTGCTGGAGGCCGACGTGGCCCTGCCCGCCGTGCGCGAGTTCATCGCCAAGGTGAAGGAAAAAGCCATGGGCGAAGAGGTCATCGGCTCGCTCACCCCCGGCCAGGCGCTGGTCGGCGTGGTCCAGCGCGAGCTGGCCAGCCTGATGGGCGCCGACCTCGGTGCCGAAGCCTCGCAACTGAACTTCGCCACCCAGCCGCCGGCAATCATCCTGATGGCCGGCCTGCAGGGTGCCGGTAAAACCACCACCGTCGGCAAGCTCGCCAAGTATCTGCGCGAGAACAAGAAGAAAAAGGTCCTGACCGTCTCCGCCGACGTCTACCGCCCGGCCGCCATCGGCCAGCTGCAGACCGTGACTGGCCAGGCCGGTGCCGACTTCTTCCCCAGCCAGCCGACCGACAAGCCGGTCGACATCGCCCTGGCCGCGCTGGACTACGCCAAGAAGCACCACCACGAAGTGCTGATCGTCGACACCGCCGGCCGTCTGGGCATCGACCAGGCCATGATGGATGAAATCCGTGCCGTGCACGCCGCCATCAAGCCCATCGAAACCCTGTTCGTGGTCGACGCCATGCTGGGCCAGGACGCCATCAACACCGCCAAGGCCTTCAACGACGCCCTGCCGCTGACCGGCGTGGTGCTCACCAAGCTGGACGGCGACTCGCGCGGCGGTGCTGCGCTGTCGGTGCGCCATATCACCGGCAAGCCCATCAAGTTCGCCGGTGTGGCCGAAAAGCTCGACGGCCTGGAAGCCTTCGATCCTTCGCGCATGGCCAACCGCATCCTCGGCATGGGCGACATCCTGGCGCTGGTGGAAGAGGCACGCAAGGGCGTGGACATGGAAGCCGCGCAGGACCTGGCGCACAAGATCAAGGGTGGCGGCAAGTTCGACCTCAATGACTTCAAGGCGCAACTGTCGCAGATGAAGAAGATGGGCGGCCTCACCAGCCTGCTCGACAAGCTGCCGGCCCAGATGCAGGCCGCCGCCGGCAACGCCAACATGGACCAGGCCGAGAAACAGGTGCGCCGCATGGAAGGCATCATCAACTCCATGACCCCGCAGGAACGCGCCAAGCCGGAACTGATCAAGGCCACCCGCAAGCGCCGCATCGCCGCCGGTGCCGGCGTGCAGGTGCAGGAAGTCAACCGCATGCTGTCGCAGTTCGAGCAGATGCAATCGATGATGAAGAAGCTCAAGGGCGGCGGCATGATGAAGATGATGCGTGGCATGAAGGGCATGCTGCCGGGCGGCATGCGCTGACCGTTCTGGCTGCAAAGCCTTGCTGGACAAGGCTTTGCGTCCCTTCTGCACGACCTCCGGCGGTCTCTGCTACTGCCGGAAAAACTCCCCTCCTCCGCTTTTCCTCTCCGTTTTCGAGCCCCGATCCGGTCTCTCCGGATACGTTTTCTGGCCGCGTCGCGCGCACGAAAACATGCCCTTCTTTCATCGCTTTTGCTTCACCTCCGATATCGCCAAAGCAGCCCTTTTCCGGACTTCCACGATCCGCCGCGATCCCTTTACCGGCGCGGCTTGACGGCGGATCGGGGCGGCTCGTTGTTTCCTGGCGCTTTCACGGGAAAATCCACTAAAAAATACTTGCGTGGCCGTGCAAAGAGCACCACTATTAGCGGTGCGTAAATGACGCATTCATCTCATTCTTGTGAGGAGTCTTTCAGATGGCCACAGCAAAAAAAGCAGCAGCCGCAGTAAAGAAGCCAGCAGCAAAACCCGCAGCCAAACCCGCAGCCAAGGCAGCCGCCAAACCGGCCGCCAAAGCCGCCGCTCCCAAGGCAGCCGCCAAGCCTGCCGCCAAGGCAGCGCCGAAAGCCGCACCGAAGGCCGCTCCCAAGGCAGCCGCTCCCAAGAAAGCCGCAGCAAAACCCGCCGCCAAGCCCGCAGCAAAACGTACTCCCAATGCCGCCTTCATGAAGCCGCTGACACCGTCGGCAGCCCTGGGCGAGGTGGTCGGTGCCAAGCCGCTGCCACGCACTGAAGTGACCAAGAAGGTCTGGGAATACATCAAGAAGCATAAGCTGCAGAACGCCGAAAACAAGCGCAACATCGATGCCGATGACAAGCTCAAGGCAATCTTCGGTGGCAAGAAGCAAGTCACGATGTTTGAAATGACCAAGCTGATCTCGGCTCACCTGAGCTGATCGACGCCCGCGGTTTGCAAGCGACTTGCAAACAAAAACGCCCGCAGATGTCATGCGGGCGTTTTTGTTTCCGAATGTTTCAGGGGGCGTGGCCTTGCCGGCCGGTTTTCCTCTTGTCTGACGCCGCATGCAGCACTTCTCTGATGGCGAGCAGGCCTGTCACCGCCTACCATGGCGGTTCTGCAGGGTGTGGCACTGGCCGCAAAGGCCGGTTTTAGCTTTCCAGCTCACATCGCCTCCGGCAGAACTGAATAAAAGAACCGAAAACCGGAAACCGGGTCTATCCCTGTGCCATCCACTGATGAGCCTGGACGCTCATGACCAAGAGAAAGGAAATGACCATGCCAAACCAAACCGCCACCCTGCGTCACCAACTGCTGCGTTCGGCCAGCGCCCTCGTGATCGGCCTGGCCGCCCTGGGCGGTGCCTCGCACGTGTTCGCTGCGGGCAAGGCCGGCAATTCGGAATACCAGCAGCAGATCGCCGCCTGCAAGAGCGGCGCCTCCACCGAAGACCGCGCTACCTGCCTGCGTGAAGCCGGTGCTGCCCAGCAAGCCGCTGCGCGCGGCACGCTGACCGATCCGGGCGCGGCGCAACTGAAGGAAAACGCCCTGCGCCGCTGTGAGGGCTTGCCGCAATCGGATCGCATCGATTGCGAGAAGCGCGTCAACGGCCAGGGCAACAGCGATGGCAGCGTCGCCTCGGGCGGCATCCTGCGCGAGACCGTGACCATCGTCCCGGCCAAGTAATTTCGCTCTCCCCAAAAACGAAGGCGGACGCCATGGCGTCCGCCTTTGTCATTGCAGCCTGTGGAAAGATCAGGCGGCCAGCTTGCCCTGGATGAAGGCCAGCGCCTCGGCCAGCGGTACTTGGGTGGCTTCTGCATCGCGGCGACCCTGGTATTCGATGTTGCCATCCTTGAGGCCACGGTCACCGACCACGATGCGATGCGGCACGCCGATCAGTTCCCAGTCGGCGAACATCGCGCCCGGACGCTCGCCACGGTCATCCAGCACCACATCCACGCCGGCTTCGGTCAGTTGCGCATACAGCTTGTCGATCTCGGTCTTGACGGCTTCGCTGCGGTCATAGCCCATGGGGCAGAGCACCACTTCAAAGGGCGCAATCGAGGTCGGCCAGATGATGCCGCGGTCGTCGAAATTCTGCTCGATGGCCGCGCCCAGGATACGGGTCACGCCGATGCCGTAGCAGCCCATCACCAGCGGTTGCGGCTTGCCGGACTCATCCAGGTAGGTCGCCTTCATCGCTTCGGAATAGGTGGTACCCAGCTGGAACACGTGGCCCACTTCGATGCCGCGCTGGATCGCCAGCACGCCCTTGCCGTCCGGCGAGGCATCGCCTTCAACGACGTTGCGGATATCGGCCACCAGCGGCTCGGGCAGGTCGCGGCCCCAGTTGGCACCGGTGTAGTGGAAATCGGCTTCGTTGGCGCCGCAGACGAAATCGGCCATGTTGGCCACCGTGCGGTCGGCCACCACCTTGACCGGCTTCTTGGTGCCGATCGGGCCCAGGTAGCCCGGGGGCGTGCCGAACCATTCAACGATCTCGGCTTCGTTGGCGAAGCGGTAGGTGGACAGGCCCGGAATCTTGCTGGCCTTCACTTCGTTGAGTTCATGGTCGCCGCGCAGCAGCAGCAGCCAGATTTCCTTCTTGGCCGGATCTTCGTTGTCCACTGCCAGCACGATGGATTTGACGGTGCGTGCCAGCGGCAGGCCCAGCAATTCAGCCACGGCTTCGCACTTGGACTTGCCGGGCGTGGCGGTCTTTTCCAGCGCCTGGGTGGCGGCACCACGGCTGCTGTCCACGGGCAGCGCTTCGGCCGCTTCCATGTTGGCGGCGTAATCGGAGGTGGGGCAATAGACCAGAGCGTCTTCACCGGTGGCGGCGATGACGTGGAATTCGTGCGAACCGGAACCGCCGATGGCACCGTTGTCAGCGGCCACGGCGCGGAACTCCAGGCCGAAGCGGGTGAAGATGCGTACGTAGGCGTCATACATGGCCTGGTAGGACTTCTTCAGGCCATCGACATCGCGGTCGAAGGAGTAGGCGTCCTTCATCGTGAATTCGCGGCCGCGCATGAGGCCGAAACGCGGGCGGCGCTCGTCGCGGAACTTGGTCTGGATGTGATAGAAGTTGACCGGCAATTGCTTGTAGCTGCGCAGTTCAGTACGGGCCACGTCGGTGACCACTTCTTCGGAGGTCGGCTGGATGGCGAAGTCGCGGCCATGGCGATCCTTCACGCGCATGAGCTCGGCACCCATCTTGTTCCAGCGGCCGGTTTCCTGCCACAGCTCGGCCGGCTGCACCACCGGCATCAACAGCTCGACGGCACCGGCGCGATTCATTTCCTCGCGCACGATGGCTTCGACCTTGCGAATCACGCGCAGACCCATGGGCATGTAGGTGTAGATGCCGGCCCCCAGACGCTTGATCATGCCGGCACGCATCATCAGCTTGTGGCTCACGATTTCAGCGTCGGACGGGGCTTCTTTCAGGGTGGAAATAAAAAAACGTGAGGCGCGCATGACGGTCGGTTCTTTTTAAAAAGAGGAGGGTTATAATCGTTCCAATTTTAAAGGATTAGCTGGCTGATGCGCCCTTTCTTTGCAGATTTGCTCCTAGTTTCAATGACATCCGTGCATCGATGTGATTGCTCCTGACCGCCTGGCGTACCGGCTTTGCCGCGTGCGCCCGCAGTCGCATGAGCCTGCCTGAAAGGGACTTCCAGCCGCAGAAAGTTTGAGGATCACCATGCTGGATCGAGAAGGCTTCCGCCCGAACGTCGGCATCATCCTGCTCAACGCCAATAACGAGGTGTGGTGGGGCAAGCGCGTACGCGAGCACTCCTGGCAATTCCCGCAAGGCGGCATCAAGCACGGCGAGACCCCCGAACAGGCGATGTTCCGGGAACTGGAAGAAGAGATCGGCCTGCGTGCCGAGCACGTCAAGATCATCGGCCGCACCCGTGACTGGCTGCGCTACGAAGTCCCCGATCATTTCATCAAGCGCGAAGTGCGCGGCCATTACCGCGGCCAGAAGCAGATCTGGTTCCTGCTGCGCATGGTCGGGCGCGATTGCGACGTCAACCTGCGTGGCACCTCGCATCCGGAATTCGATGCCTGGCGCTGGCATGACTACTGGGTGCCGCTTGATGTGGTCATCGAGTTCAAACGCGAGGTCTATCAGCAGGCGCTGCAGGAATTGTCGCGCTTCCTGAGTCGTCCGGGCCACGGCCCGCGCCGGGCCGAGCAAGCCGGGCGCATTGCGCATCCCCACAAGAATCCGGGCCAGGCCGCACAAGCCCAGCCCTGCAACGGCGCGAGCACGCCGGAAACCAAGTGAGTTCCATGCCCTCTTTCCAGCAACCTGAACCCCCACATCCCCTGTTCACCGTGCGCGGCCTGCGCCGCGCGGTGCTGGCCTGCTCGCTGCTGGCGGCCTGCGCCGGCGCACTGGCGCAGAGCTTCGATGAAGAATTCGACGACGAGGAAAAGCCCTGGCAGGAAATCGCCGTGCAGTTGCCGCCGACGCCGCAAGAGCAGAACCTGGCCGAGTTCTATCTCAGCCCGAATGCCACCATGAAGGCCTACATCGATACCAATTCCGTTTCGATCGGCACCGACAAGGTGGTGCGCTACACCGTGGTCACCAAGACCGAAGGCGGTGCGGTCAACGTGATGTACGAAGGCATGCGCTGCGAGACCTGGGAAAAGAAGACCTACGCCTTCGGCCATCCCGATGGCAAATGGTCGCGTTCGCGCCGCGACAAGTGGCAGCCGATCCGCGATATCGGCGTCAATCGCATCGATGGTGCGCTGTTCAAGGATTATTTCTGCGAAGGCAAGATCATTGCCGACAACGAGAACGTCAAGAGCATCGTCAATCGCCTCAAGACGCAGACGCGTATTGATCCGGTGCGTCGCTGATCCCGGCGGCTGGCTCGAAGCACACAATAAAAAACGCGGCCTTGGCCGCGTTTTTTATTGTCCGCATGAAATGATCTATATCGTATAAATCGTATAAATTATTTCTTTACTGCAATGCATCGCCTTCACAGCAGCACCAGATTATCCCGATGCACCAGTTCCGGCTCCTCGACGAACCCGAGGATGGCCTGGATCTCGGAGGAAGGATGGCGGATGATGCGCCGCGCATCCGAGCTGTTGTAGTTGCTCATGCCGCGCGCGATGGCGCGGCCGCTCTCGTCCACGCAGGTAATCACGTCGCCCCGGCCGAACTCGCCCGAGACTTCCACCACGCCGATAGGCAGCAGTGACTTGCCTTCCAGGCTCAGCTTCTGCACTGCGCCGGCATCGAGCACCACACGGCCGGCGGTCTTCAGGTGATCGGCCATCCATTGCTTGCGCGCGGTCAGTTGCGCGGTCTCGGCATTGAGCTGGGTACCGATGGCTTCACCTGCAGCCAGGCGCGTGAGGACCTGTTCCTCTCGTCCCCAGGCAATCACTGTATGTGCGCCGGAGGTGGCCGCGCGCTTGGCGGCGAGGATCTTGGTCAGCATGCCGCCGCGGCCGATGCCGGTACCGGTGCCGCCGGCGATGAGCTCCAGCGACGGGTCGCCGGCACGCGCTTCGGAAATGAGGGTGGCCGCCGGATCCTTGCGCGGATCGGCGGTGAACAAGCCCGGCTGGTCGGTGAGGATGATGAGCGCTTCGGCTTCGATCAAATTGGCCACCAGGGCGCCGAGGGTGTCGTTGTCGCCGAACTTGATTTCATCCGTGACCACCGTATCGTTCTCGTTGATGACCGGCACCACGCCCAATTGCAGCAGGGCGAACAGGGTGGAGCGGGCATTGAGGTAGCGTTCGCGGTCGGCCAGGTCGGCGTGGGTCAGCAGCACTTGCGCAGTGTGCAGGTCGTGCTTGCGGAAACTGGTTTCGTAGATCTGTGCCAGGCCCATCTGGCCCACGGCCGCGCAGGCCTGCAGGTGATGGATGCCGGTCGGGCGCTTGTCGAAGCCCAGGCGCTGCATGCCCTCGGCCACCGCGCCGGAGCTGACCAGCACCACTTCCTTGCCGAGCGCACGCAATTGCGCGATCTGTTCCGCCCAGCGGGCGATGGCGTTGGCGTCCAGGCCCTTGCCATCATTGGTGACCAGGGAAGAGCCAACCTTGATGATGAGTCGCTTGGCGCGTTGAATGACCGATTGCATAGTGTTCCGGGTTCTGATTCTTCTGGGAGCGGTCGGAAAATCCGACAGGCAGAGATGATAGCCCGAACCGCCCCCGCGCGCAGCCCCAAGAAGGATCAGGGCTGCGCCGGGATGAATCAGTCCAGGACCTTGAAGCGCGGATCGTCCGGATCGATGCTGGAGATGGCGCGGGCTTCCTCGGTCATCTGGGTTTCTTCCGCGCGGTGCTCTTCGTTGCGCTTGGTTTCCAGATACTTGTAGATGTCGTTGATGAGCTCTTCGCAGCCATCACGGTTCAGTGCGGAGATCTCGAAGACCGGACCCTTCCAGCCGAAGCGCTTGACGAAATCCTTCACGCGCTTGGCGCGTTCGGCTTCGGGCACCACGTCCAGCTTGTTCAGGACCAGCCAGCGCGGCTTGTCGAAGAGGGACTGGTCGTACTTCTTCAGTTCCTGCACGATGGCCTTGGCTTCCTTGACCGGATCGACTTCCTCATTGAAGGGGGCCAGGTCGACGATGTGCAGCAGCAGCCCGGTGCGCTGCAGGTGGCGCAGGAACTGCACGCCCAGACCGGCACCATCGGCCGCACCTTCGATCAGGCCGGGAATGTCGGCGATCACGAAGCTCTTTTCATGGCTCACGCGCACCACACCCAGGTTGGGGTGCAGGGTGGTGAAGGGATAGTCGGCGATCTTCGGACGGGCGTTGGAGACGGCCGTGATGAAGGTCGACTTGCCCGCATTGGGCATGCCCAGCAGGCCCACGTCGGCCAGCACCTTCAGTTCCAGGCGCAGCTCGCGGCGTTCGCCTTCCTTGCCTTCGGTCTTCTGACGCGGGGCGCGGTTGGTGGAGGTCTTGAAGTGGATGTTGCCCCAGCCGCCTTCGCCGCCCTTGGCCAGCATCACGGTCTGGCCGTGGAAGGTCAGGTCGGCGATGTGTTCGCCGGTGTTGATGTCGACGATGAGCGTGCCCACCGGCATGCGCAGGTAGACGTCATCGGCACCCTTGCCGTAGCAGTCCGAGCCGCGGCCATTTTCGCCGCGACCGGCGCGGTGCAGCTTTGCGTAGCGATAGTCGATCAGGGTGTTGACGTTACGGTCGGCCACGGCCCAGATGGTGCCGCCCTTGCCGCCGTCGCCGCCGTCGGGACCGCCGAAGGGGCGGAATTTCTCGCGGCAGAAGCTGGCGACACCGTTGCCGCCATCCCCCGCCACGACTTCAATACGTGCTTCGTCGATGAATTTCATGATTTGGACGCCTCATGGGACATGGGAGCCGCTAACAAAACGTCGATGCACCTCGGTCCTGGTCAGGACCCACCCCGGAGCTTCCGACGGAAGCTTGGGCTCGGCGCTTTGTTGACGGCTCTTCAAAAATCAAAAAGGCTCCACCATCGGCAGAGCCTTTTTTATGCCTGGTTTCCGGGCGAACCCGGATGACAGGAACGCTTACGCCGTAACGACGGTAGCGTATTGACGCTGTTGCAGGCCCTTGACAACGAACTTGACCTTGCCGTCCTTCAGGGCGAACAGGGTGTGGTCCTTGCCGACGCCGACGTTTTCGCCAGCGTGGACGCGGGTGCCGCGTTGACGGATGATGATGCCGCCAGCGTTGATCACTTGGCCGCCATAAACCTTGACGCCCAGGCGTTTCGATTCTGAGTCACGGCCGTTGCGCGTAGTGCCGCCGCCTTTTTTGTGTGCCATTTAAAACTCCTTGATGACTTTGGATGAGCAGTTCGTTTGGGTCAACGCTCAGGCGTTGATCGAGACGATTTGCAGTTCGGTGTAGTTCTGACGATGGCCTTGACGCTTTTGGTAGTGCTTGCGACGACGCATCTTGAAGATGCGGACCTTGTCATGGCGACCTTGCGCTACCACAGTAGCCAGCACCGTAGCACCTGCGACCAGCGGCGCACCGAACTTCACGGTTTCGCCTGCGCCCACTGCGAGCACTTGATCCAAAGTGATTTCGGAGCCAATGTCAGCCGGTATCTGTTCTACTTTGAGTTTTTCGCCAGCAGCAACTTTGTATTGTTTGCCGCCGGTTTTTATGACCGCGTACATGTGAAACCTCACGAATGAATGAATAAGAACGATTTTTCCCTTGCCGCGCCCGTCAAAAACGCATGGCGAAACAGGAAAACCGCAAATTATACAGGCACTTAGCCGCTCGGTCAAAAGCCTTGACACTTTGCCCGACCTCTGTACAACACAGTTTCCGGCAGGACAATGGAAGAGGGCTTGCCTGCCAGACAACCCGAATCCTCAGCCAGATTTTCATTCCAACAATGAAAAACCTTTGCTGCGCGGGCTCAGGCTCTTTGGCGTGCCCCTGCCTTGTCATCGTATAATCCGGGGAATAACCATTTTCCACAGGTTCCGCCTTGTCTGCCGCCGTACAAAACGCTTCGCAACAAACCATCATGCATCCGATCGTCGCCGACATGGAGGCGGTCAACGCAGTCATCCGCCGGCAGCTGTACTCGGAGGTGCCGCTGGTCAACCAGGTCGCCGAATACATCATCAGTGCGGGCGGCAAGCGCCTGCGCCCGGTGCTGGTAGTGCTCATCGCCAATGCCTTCGGTTACAAGGGCGAGCATCACCACTCGCTGGCGGCCGTAATCGAATTCATTCATACCGCCACGCTGCTGCATGACGACGTGGTCGACGAATCCTCGTTGCGCCGTGGCAAGCAGACTGCCAATGCCATGTTCGGCAATGCGGCCTCGGTGCTGGTAGGCGACTTCCTGTATTCGCGGGCCTTCCAGATGATGGTGGCGGTGGGCAATCCGCGCGTGATGGAAATCGTGGCCGACGCCACCAACGTCATCGCCGAGGGCGAGGTGCTGCAGCTGCTCAACATGCACAATCCGGATGTCGATGAAGCCGGCTACCTGCAGGTGATCCGTTCCAAGACCGCCAAGCTGTTCGAGGCCGCCAGCCAGATCGGCGCCCTGATTGCCGGTGCCGACGAAGCCGGCATCGAAGCTGCCGGTGAATATGGCCGCTCCATCGGCACCGCCTTCCAGCTGATCGACGACGTACTGGATTATTCCGGCAACAGTGCCGAGATCGGCAAGAACGTCGGCGACGACCTGCGCGAAGGCAAGCCCACGCTGCCGCTGATCTGGCTGATGCAGCACGGCACGCCGCAACAGCGCGAACTGGTGCGCACCTGCATCGAGAACGGCGACGAACAGCATTTCGACGAAGTGCTGTCGGCCATCACTCACTCCGGCGCCCTGGCCTATACGCGCGAACAGGCGGAGATTGCCGCCCGGCGCGCTGCGGATGCAATTATTTCACTTCCCGATAGCCAATTCAAAAAATCCCTGTTAGAATTATCGGCTTTCGCAGTAGATCGAAATCACTGACTTAGATCTCACTCGACGGGGTGTAGCTTAGCCTGGTAGAGCGCTACGTTCGGGACGTAGAGGCCGGAGGTTCGAATCCTCTCACCCCGACCAGAATTACCTTGTAGATCAAGGACAAAAAAGCCCAGCAGCGATGCTGGGCTTTTTTATTGCCTGGAATTTTTGCCTTTTTATTCCTCGGCCCCGCCAAAACCGGCTGCTTTGATGCGATCGGAGAAGAATCCTTCATTTCGACCGCCATTTTCGCTTTGCCACCGACCTGCTTTGCGCTGGAGACCGGCACTGAACAAGAGGGCGCAGGGCAAACTGGCGATCCTCGATTATGCGTTGAGTCATCATCAAGCATCGCGGCCCGACGGCATCTTTTTCTATCAGTGCGCACCGGGCCACGCTCTACGTCTTACCACTTGTCATCTACAACCGGTGCGCTGGCCTTGGAACCCTCACTGGCTGCCGCAGCCACGTTCGGCTTCCCGTTCTTGGCCTTGGCTGGTGCAGAAGCTGCAGCCACCGGCGCCGCGGCTTCCTTGCCATTGACCGCACCGGTTTCAGCGGCAGCGAGCTTGGGCAGTTGCCCGCGCAGCTCGATGGCACCGCCAGCGAAAGGCTTGTCACCCAGCTTGCCGTCCTCCTCCACCGTGCCATAGGAAGTCTGCGCAGCGACGCGATCAATGCGGATCGTCCCCACCGGCGTTTCCTTGCGCCCCAGCGAATTGCCGGTCTGCAGGTCCTTGAGTTCTTCCCCCAGATAGACGGCCTTCCAGCGCTGGCCCGCCTGCAGCGATTCACCACCCTGGCTCAGGACCACCTGATCGCCCTCCAGCGAGACCACCGATACCGGAAAGATTTCCGTCACGATGGCACCACCAATCTGACTGGACAAGGCATCCATCAACCCGGCCGCCATGCTCTTGCCATCGATGACCCGCGGCATCGTACTCGGATCGGCACTGGCCAGCTTGTGCTCGAAGCTCTGCGACAGCACCACCTGGCCGGTGGCCGCGTTGACCAGCCGCAAGGTGATGCGACCGCCGCCCGCGTACGACACCAGCTCACGTTCGGACATGCGCAGCTTGCGTACCGAGCGCGGATAGTCGAAGCGCTCGATGGTCGGAATCAGCAACAGATCCGTGGCCAGTTGCTGGCCGATGCGGGCACTGTCCTGCACACGCACGTTGCCGCTGTTGATGTGATCGATCTCGGCTTGCAGCTCGGCACCGAATTCGCGATCCAGCACGATGAAGCGCCTGGTCTGCGTGAGGATGTCCGACAGGCGGCCACGCACCGCACGCGCAACTTCATCGGAGGCAACCTTGCTGTCGCCGACCGCATAGGTGGACACAAGGGTCTTGGGCAGCACCACCACGATCTTCGGCCGGCCCTTCTCATCGGGAGCCTGGTACTGGGCGATCTCGGCGCGCAACTTGACCTTCCAGTAGCTGCGCATGGCCTTGTGACTGAGTTCGGCCGACGCCGACTGCGCGCCCTGGCTGCCCTCCCCCTGCACCGCCGAAGAATAGCGGTACCCGGCGTCACTGGCCTGCACCTTGGCGACAGTCTCTTCATCAAGCTTGTCGATTTCCTCCTGCGAGAGGATCTCGTAACTCAGCACCGCACCCTGCGAGGCCGCGACCATGCGTTGCGCGAAGGCCTCGGTGCGCACGGAATCCCGCTCGCCGTTGACCGCTACATCGAGCCCCTGCCGCAGGCTGTGCATCCGGCTCGCCATCTGCACGCCGTTGACCTGCGCCACCGCCGATTGCAAGGCAGCCACCACGGCCAGCTCCAGCGTGCTGCCGACCGCCTCGGCCTCGCGGCTGACGCGACTGGTACTGCCCACGCCCAGCGCCGGCGGCGCCGGCGACTGTGTCGCCGCCGTGGTCGTAGCCTGGCTGCTGACCAAAACACCAGCAGCCGACTCGTCCTTGCTGTCACAGGCCGACAGCAACGCCATCGACAAAACCATCAGTATTGCTCGCACTCTTGGCTGCATGGCGTCCTCTCAATGGAACAGTCCGGGCGCCATCACAGCACGCTGGTGGCATCGGCCGGGACTGCCACGCCATTGCTCCTGGCGAAGCTGACCGCATTCTTCAGCAGCCCGGTCAGGTTGCCGATGCTGGTGGGCAGGCTCTTGACGATGTAGGCACCCGATTGCAGGCCGGGCAGCTGCATCGGCGAGGCGCTGCTCAGGCCATTGGCAAACGTCTGCGCCTCGGCCGACATGGCGATGTATTTCTTCACCCCTTGGACCAGTACCACCAGGCCCTCTGCGTATTCCTTCCTGGCCGCCTCATCCTTGAGAGTGGCACCGCTCTTCAAGGCATCGGAGATGGCCTGGGCATCGGCGCTGATGGCCTTGTCCTGCGCCTCCAGGTCGCTGGCCGACATCGAATCGGACGTCGCCGCCGCATTGATGGCCTGGGCCTTGATGCCAAGCGCTGCACCGATGTGGCCGTTGGCAGTCAGCACGTCCTTGCCGGCCGCACGATAGGTGCGCGTGAGCTGCGACTGCTGTCCGGACAGATCGGCACCTGTACTGGAAGAAGCGGGCTTGCTGCCTCCCAGGAAATTGCCGAACTGGGCGAAGCTGGTAACAGGGAAAACCAGGGCCATCGAGACCACGGCGAACGCGATAGATTTTTTCATGAAGATCTTTCAGTCAGAGGGAAACAAAGGAAAAAAGCGGCGCAATCACTGCAGGCCCATGGTGGCCATGCGGCTCGACAGTTCCTGGGCAGCATTGCTGGCAGCGGCCTTGAGCGCATTGCCACGCGCCTCCTCTTCGGTCGGTCCGACGCCGGCATAGGCCACCGGGCCCACCGCCACGCGGGTGCGGGGAATGGGCTTGGTCACGTCCCACACCTTGGCATTGACGGTCACCGCCACGCGCTGCAGCCCGCTCTGCGGATCCTTCTCGGCCAAGCCGACGTCCAGCGTGCCCAGGGCGATGTAGGGGATCTGATGTTCCTTCATGCCGGCTGCGATCGCGCGCAGGGTCTGCGGCTGCAAATCATTTCCGGATTTGTAGTCGGCCTCGATGGCGGCGATCTTGAAGCCGGCGGTTTCCACCATGGCCGCTTCGATGACGTCATAGCCGGCCTGGGAGAACTTGGCCACGAAGGTCTGGTTCAGGTTGGCACTGGGCAGCACGCGCCAGGTAGTGTCGGTCGCCTTGCGCGTGGTGCTGCCGCCGGTCTCCGAGGTGACGGTCGACTTGGCCGACACGTCGACACCGTTACGGCTCTCGCGCGAGATCGCACCCTGGGTCCTGACGCGCCCCTTCCCTACCGATTCACCTTCGTTGGTGGACTCCTTGTAACTCTCCTTGGCGGTGGCCGAGCCGGAGAATTGCGCACCCTCGTCCTGGCGTTTGTAGACGCGATCATCGTAAGACTTGGCGCTGTCCACCTGGCGCGAGACGAACACGAAGCTCATGGCCGACTTCTCGCCCTGGGCTGCCTTGCCCACCGCCGAGCTGGCCTGCACGGCGTTGCGCAGATTGGCCACGTTCAGCGAGACGCGCACGGCGATGGTGTAGCGCATCTCCTTGGGGTCATCGGTTTCGGAGAGCACGGTGGTATCCAGAATGTAGCGATCCTGATTCTCAAGAATCTTGGCGCGGATCGCATCGAAGTTGGCCGACTCCGATTGACCGGCTTCAGCGTAGTAGCTTTCGACCGCCTTCAGCGCGGCCTCCTGGCGTGCCTTCTGCTTGATGGCCGGCGAGGCCTCGGTGCGGTCGAATACGCCAACCGATTCCTTGTAGCTCAGCGAGTACTGGCCACGGGCCTGCTGGATCTGCGCCAGGGCCGGCTGCGCCGACAGGGCCAGCGCCGCCATCAGCAGGATGAGGAAAGACCGGCAAAGATGGCGGATGGGATGGCGATTTATTTGCATGACTTCATCAACTCCTTGGTGTGGACAATCTGTTGTTCGATGTCTTGAGCGGCAGCGGCGCTCTTGAGCCATTTCTCGTCACCCCGGCCATCGATGACCTGGGCCAGCTTGACGAACATGCCATTGAGCGCGTCATAGAAATGCGGGAAGTCGTCCACGTAATCCTGGCTGGCCGGAATCACGCGCGACTCGCCGTTCTTGAGCGCGGTATCCAGATACACCTTGTTGCCCAGCGGTTCGATCAGGCGGATGCCGCCGTAGGCACCGTAGACGTAGGTGGTGGCACCGCCTTCAACTTCGCTGAACCTGACCTTCTTGAAACCGGTGAGATCGACGCTGATCTCGTAGTCGGGCTTGGGCAATTTGAGGTCCCACACGGCCCCATCGGAGACGCGGAAGGACATCACGTTGCCGATCGCATAGCCCTTGCTGAAGGGCAGGATGGGTACGCCGGCGCGTGTGGAGATGGCTTCGCCGGCCAGATCGGCGGCCCAGTTCTCCAATGCGCCGGGAGCGGACTTCAGGAAGTCAGGCAGCAGGCCAGATGCCTCCGGGCTCACCTGCACGTTGACTACCTGCAGGGTGCGCGACACCTGCGCCGGCAACTCGGCCTTGGCCATGTTGTTGACGAAGCGGCCGAGTATGCCGGCCTTGCCGCCGTTGCCTTCGTAGACCAGGGCGATGCGGGACAGGATCTCGTCTTCCGAAGCCGGGTGATCCAGGACGTCGACGTAGGCAAAGCTGACGGGATAGGAACGGATCACGTTCATGGACTTGAAATCGAAGAACATCACCTGCGCGCGCACCACGATCAGCAGTTTGTGCAGGCTGCCGAAGCTTTCCTCGGAGACCATCTCGTTGCCGACCACCAGCGCCACGGCCAGCGCCTGGTCGCGGCCCTTGAGTTCGTCGAGTTGCGGCACGATGCGCAGGTGGGCGGGCGGCGTGGCCTGCAGTTGCTGCATCAGCGTCTGATGCAGGGTGGTGCCGGCACGCTTGCGGGTCGCCTCGTAGCGGCGCGAATACGGAAAGCGGTCGTCCAGCGTGCTCTCGCTGCCGGAATAGGCGAAGCCCGCGAAAGCCACGTCGAGCGGCTGCTGCGCCTGGGCCAGGGAGGAAAGAGAGATCAACAGCAGCAGGCCCGCAAGCCTCTGCAGCACAGTTGGAAGGTAAATCACTGCATCCCCAAACGATGAACGCCGTCGCAGGGTGAACGGCATCCAGTTGCTCACAGGTGCATCGGGGGAGGAGAAGCGATGGAAGACGGACTCATGCCCCCGGCGATGCACCGCTGACGCGGTGGTCCCGGGGCAGGCTGCACCGGAAGCATCGGTACCAAAATGGAGGGCAGAGATTAACCGAGGGAAATGGAATTACCGTCGGACGAGAATAATTTGCGCTGAAAGTCTAAATTTTTTCGATGTGCGAGAACGCAGGGACATCGGACCGTTCATGCGGCTTCGCATGGCGTGTGTCCATGCTCCATGAAGGGAGGAGCCAGTGGAGGGGGGAGAAAAAGAAAGGGAAGGAAGAGCCCGTCGCGCTTCATCAGCTTGAGCCGCCGGCCCATCCGGACCGGCTCAACTCAACGCAAATCACTTCAGCCAATCTCCATCCAGCGCCGGATCAAGATTGTCGATCACCGCCCGCGCCCAGCCCATGCCGCGCTCCACGGCCAATACCGCGCTATCAAACCGGCCAGGCAGATGGCGACGTGGAAACAGGGGCGGCGCCAGCCCGCCGCTGTCGGCGATATGAACTTCAGCAACCTCCCACAAGCCACCCTCGCCCTGACAGCGCAGTGAAATGTGAAAGCCCTTGTACTGCTCCTGATGAGTGACCGGAGCTTGCATATTTTTTTTCTTTCGCAAAACCGATCATGGGAGGGGCATACCGTCGTAAAGGACAGGCCGGCCGGAGGGCATCAGGCGGCGCACCACGCCATTGGGCGTGGGAGGGATGCGCCGCGCGATCTCAGCGGCGACGGAAACCCGGACGGGGGCCGCTGGGGCCGCGCTGTTCCAGGTGACGGAAGATGATGCGACCCTTGTTCAGGTCGTAGGGAGACAGTTCCAGCGTGACCTTGTCGCCCGCCAGAATCTTGATGAAATTCTTTTTCATGCGACCAGCCGTATAGGCGATCAGCGAATGGCCGTTGTCCAGCGCCACGCGGAAACGCGAGTCGGGGAGGACTTCGGAGACTTGTCCTTGCATTTCGATCAGTTCTTCTTTTGCCATTTTCTCTTTCTTGTGCGTGAGCACGCGACCTCACGGAGGAAGGGCTCGGGGATTTGCAATCTCTGGCTTTGACGACTGGCCACGCCATGGGGAGGCCGGGAGCGTTAAGGTCGGAGGACAGTTGAACCCGCTGGCGGCGAGACCGGCAGCGCAGTTTCTTTACTCGGGGAAGCGGATGAAGATGCGAATCACGCGGATTGCAAGATGCTGTACGACAAGGCGCGTGGGGATCAGGATTTCCGCTCGGTTCTTGAGCGATCCATGCATTATACGCGATTTTTGCCCTACCCGCCACTGCGCGCCTCGGGACAGTCTGCTGTGGTTTATCTGCGCCATTGCACAATCGACATCGATTTATCGATGTCACAGATAAACAAAAATGGGGATCACGCGCCATCAGCGCAAAAAAAAACGCCACCGCGCAGGTGGCGTAAAAAACTACCAGAGGTTCTGCAAAATCATCTAAATCATTTACGCATTCCTGCGCTTCAGGCCGACGAGCTGCCGATCTCATCGCTCAATGGTGCGGCTCCAGCGCGTATTCCACACGGCGCGATTCTTGTTGATCTCATCCCAGTCCACTGCGCGCGCGGCCTTGACGAAGCCATTCATGCGCGCCTGCTCGGCCGCGGCCGTGCCGCTGACCTGGACCTTGGTATTGGTCGGGTTGTAGTTGCCGTTTTCCAGCGCCAGCGCTTGCGCCTGCGGTGAGAGCAGATAGGCCGCCAGCTCCTGGGCCAGCTGCGGCTCGGTGTTGTTGGCGATCACGCACTGCGCCACCATCAGCACGATGGCGCCTTCCTTGGGCTGCACGTATTCCACCGGCACGCCCTTGCTCTTCAAGAGCGTCGATTGCGTGGGCGTGTAAGGGAACAGGGCCGCCTCGCCGGTCTGCGCCATCTCGGAAATCTTGGCCGAGTTGGAGATGTACTCCAGCACATTGGGCCCGATGGTCGAGGGCCAGGCCTTGAAGCCGGGATCGACGTTGGCATCCGTGCCGCCCTTGAGCTGGTTGAAGGCGAGGAAGGCATGCAGCCCGAAGGTGGACGAAGGCAGCGACTGGAACACCACGCGCCCCTTGAGCTTGGGATCGGCCAGGTCGAGCCACGAGGTCGGGGGTGCCCAGCCCTTCTCGGCATAGACCTTGGTGTTGTAGGCCAGGCCGGTGACGCTGATGGTCACGCCCGTGGCCAGGTCATCCTTGATGTGCGCCACCGGCAGCAGGTTGGCCAGGTTGGGATTGGGCTTCTGCTTCTCGCACAGGCCCATGCCGACGGCGCGGTACATCACGCCATCGTCCAGGAACATCAGGTGCATCTGCGGCTTGTCCTTGGCGGCCTGGGCCTTGGCCAGGATGTCGGCCGAGCCGCCGGGCACCACGGCGATCTTGACGTTGTACTTCTGCTCGAAGGGAGCGAACACCGCTTGCGTGAAGGTCTTCTCCATGCTGCCGCCATTCATGCCGACGTACAGCGTGCGGGTCTGCGCCTGCCCCTGGGCGGCGGTAGCGGCCAGCAACAGTCCGAGGGCAGCGGTGCGGGAAAGCGACATCATGAGATCTTCCTTTCAGGGTGGGAGGACAACAGGTCGACAGCGTCGGAACGTGGCGGCAGGAAACGGCCAATCGAGAAAGCATCCAGCGCGATCGTGCTGCGGCCATGCAGCACCAGCTCGGCCAGCGCCTCACCGGCAGCCGGCCCGATCTGGAAACCGGCACCGCAGAAACCGAAGCCATGCAGCAGGCCCAGTTGCGTCGTGCTGGGACCGATCACCGGATGCTGGTCCGGCAGGTAGCCTTCCACGCCGCTCCAGCTGCGGATGATGTGGACATGGCGCAGCGCCGGCAGCAAGGCCGCCGCCTGCGGCAGCAGCCCGAGGATGGAATCGTGCGAGGCGCGGGCGCGCAGTTCATCCTGCTCGTAGCCACGGCCCCCGCCCAGCACCACGTTGCCGCGCGCCACCTGGCGGCAGTAGATGGAGCCCCCTTCCACGCCCAGGCTCCAGGGCAGGAAGTGGGGAATCGGTTCGGTCACCACCATGCTGGGGTGGCCGCTGGTCAGCGGGACGGTCTCGCCAAAAGAGTGCGCCACGCGATTGGCCCAGGCACCGGCGCAATTGATGAGCACTTCCGCACGCACCTGCAAGGGTTCGTCACCCTGCCGCGCTTCGGCCACGAAGTCGCGGCCATCGTGGCCCACCTGCATGACTTCGCAACGCTCGATCACGATAGCGCCCGCCGCTTCGGCCGCGCGCGCAAAGGCCGGCGAGACCAGGCGCGGATTGGCCTGGCCATCTTCCGGACACAGCGAGCCGCCGACCGCCGCGCCGCCCAGCCAGGGACATTGCTGGCGCAGGCGTTCGCCGCTGATGAGTTCGATCCCCAGGCCATAGGGGCGGCTCAGTTCGGCATAGGCGATCAGCGATTGCAGGTCGGCGTCGCTGCGGGCCAGCTTGAAGTGGCCGCTGCGTTCGTATTCGCCGGTGGTGCCGATCAGGGACTGCAGATCACCCCAGATTTCATGCGCGCGTTGCGACAGCGGCAGCTGCACTTCGGGCCGGCCCTGGCGGCGCACGCCGCCATAGTTGATGCCGCTGGAACGCGCACCGCACAGGTCGCGCTCCAGGACGGTCACGCGGCGTCCGGCTTTGGCCAGCACCAGTGCAGCCGAGGTGCCGACGATGCCGCCGCCGATGATGAGGACTTCGGTGTTGAGGCTCTTCATGAGGCATCCTCCTGCGCATGCAGCGCGATCACGCGCGCCGGGACCGGCTCGGGCGCCGGTACATGCATGCCCAATGGAATCGGCTTGATCGGTGCCTGGCCGCGCAGCCGTCCGACTTCCTGCACCGGCAGGCTGGCAGCCTGCGCCAGGATCTCGGCGGCCGCCGTGCCACACATGCGGCCCTGGCAACGGCCCATGCCAACGCGGGTAAGCGCCTTGAGCCGGTTCATTTCCGCTGCGCCTTTCTCGCGCACGGCCGCGCGCAATTCACCGGCGCGGATGTTCTCGCAGCGGCAGATCACCAGATCGTCCGGTGCGGTGGCCGCCCAGCGTTCAGGGAAGGGGAAGGCGCGCTCCAGTCCGAGTCGGAAAGCGCCGATGCGCGCCAGCTCGGCTTCGATCTGCGTCACACGGGCCGCATCGACGGCGATACCGCGATCCTGCAGCAAGGCCAGCGCAGCACGTTCACCGGCCAGCTCGGCGGCATCGGCCCCCATGATGCCGGCACCGTCACCGGCGAGGTAGACGCCCGGCACGCTGCTGCGGGTGCTCTTGTCGCGCACCGGCAGATGCGCGCGCTGCAGGCTGTCGAACTGGAAGCGGCAACCCAGCAGATCAGCCAGTTGCGTTTCAGAACGCAGTGCATAACCGAAGCCGACGGCGTCGCATTCAATGCGCTGCTCGGGACCGGGCTTGCCACCCGCGCTTGCCAGGTTCTCGCGGCGCCAGACCAGCGCCTGCACGCGCGCATCGCCTTCCACGCGCAGCACCCGCGCGTGCGAATGCACGGGCACGCCATGCAGCTTGAGCCAGGCGAGGTAGTAGATGCCCTTGGCCAGCAAGGCCGGCTGGCCCAGCATGGCGGGCAGTGCGGCGATGCGGTCGGCCAGGCTGCTGCTGTCGAGCACCGCCGCCACCCGGGCACCGGCCTTGGCATATTGATAGGCCACCAGATAGAGCAGCGGACCATTGCCGGCCAACACCACCGAGCGCCCGATGGCACAGCCCTGGAATTTGAGCGCCACCTGCGAGCCGCCCAGCGTATAGACGCCCGGCGTGGTCCAGCCGGGGAAAGGCAGCACGCGATCAGTCGCACCGGTGGCCACGATGATGTCTTCCCAGGCCAGGGTGGAAGCGGATTGCGCGCCGCCATCCATGAGGTCCAGCAAACCCGGCTGGGCATTCCAGACCAAGGTGTTGGGGCGATAGTCGATGGCCTCGCGCAGCGCATGGAAGGTGCTGTGCACCGATTGCGCGCGACTGGCTTCAAAACCGTAGAGCGTCTTGCGGCTGCGCAGGAAACCGCGCGGCGGCTGGCGATAGATCTGGCCGCCAGCCTGCGCGGCTTCATCGATGACGATGGGCCGCACGCCATGGGCCAGCAGCGTCTGCGCCGCACGCACACCGGCCGGACCGGCACCGACGATGACGGGAGCTGCGCGCGTCATGCGGGTTCCTCCTGGCCGCTGCGCAATTGCATGCCGGCACGGATGAAAGTGGAGCAGGCACGCAGGCGCTCGCCGCTGTCGGTGGCGATCCAGCAATCCTGGCACGCGCCCATCATGCAAAAGCCGGCACGCGGCTGGCCGCTGAATTCATTGCGGCGCAGGCTGCAGGTATTGGTCAGCACAGCGGTCAGCACCGTGTCGCCTTCCAGCGCCGTGGCCGGGCGGCCGTCCAGCGTGAAGCTGACCGCAGCGCGATCGCCTTCGGCCAGCCGCACCAGCTGGGCCTGTGCAGGAGCAGAGGTGTGATTCATGAACGCCCCACCAGCACGCGGTCCAGGCCATAGACCCGATCCAGGATGATCATGGCCACCGCCGTGATGCCCACCATCAGCGCCGAGACGGCCGCCATCATCGGATCGATGGATTCGGTGGCGTACATGTACATGCGCACCGGCAGCGTCACCGTCGAGGGCGAGGTCACGAAGATGGACATGGTGACTTCATCGAAGCTGTTGATGAAGGCCAGCAGCCAGCCCCCGGTGATGCCCGGCAGGATCATCGGCAGCGTGATGCGCAGGAACACCGTGGAGCGCGTGGCCCCCAGCGACAGGGCGGCCTGCTCGGCGCTGCGGTCGAAGCCGATCAGCGCGGCCATGATCAGGCGCATCGTATAAGGCGTCACCACCAGCGAGTGCGCCAGCACCAGCCAGCCAAAACTGCCCGCGCCGCCCACCACCGAGAACAGGCGCAGCAGCGCCACGCCCAGCACCAGGTGCGGAATGATCAGCGGCGACAGGAACAGGCCCTGCAAGACGCCGGACCAGCGATGCGGATAACGCACCAGCGCCATGGCCGCCGGAATGGCCAGCGCCGTGGAGATGGTGGCCGCTGCCAGCGCCAGCCAGAGGCTGTTCCAGAAGGAGCTCACGAAATCAGGAAACTCAAACACCGCCTTGAACCAGCGCAGCGAGAATTCCGGCCCGTTCATGGTCAGGGTGTTTTCGGGGGTGAAGGCGATCACGCACACCACCAGGATCGGGGCCAGCGTGAAGAGGATCACCAGCGCATTGAAGCACAATGCAATCGGTCCGTTCTTGTTCATGGTTCAGCCCAGCGCTTTCTTGTAGCGGCGTTCGATCATGCGGTTCCAGCCCAGCATGATGACCAGGTTGGCCACCAGCAGCAGCAGCGCGATGGCTGCGCCCAGCGGCCAGTTCAGTTCGTGCAGGTATTCGTCATAGATGATGGTGGCCATCATCTTCAGGCGGCGTCCGCCCAGCAAACCCGGAATGGCAAAGGAGCTGGCCGAGAGGCCGAAGACGATCAGGCTGCCCGAGAGAATGCCGGGCATGATCTGCGGCAGCACGATACGGCGCAGCACGGTGATGGGCGAGGCGCCCAGCGACAGCGCCGCATTGGCCACGCCACCATCGAGTTTCTGCAGCGAGGTCCACACCGGGATCACCATGAAGGGCAGCATCACGTGCACCAGCGCAATGACGATGGCCGTTTCGGTATAGAGCAGCTTGACCTTGGCAAAACCCAGCGCCACCAGCGTGCCGTTGATGAGGCCTTCGGGACCGAGCAGCATGCTCCAGCCAAAGGCGCGCACCACCACCGAGATCATCAGCGGGGCCAGCACCACCAGCAGCATGATGGAGCGCCAGGGCTTGCGCATGCGGTTGAGGATCCAGGCTTCGGGCGCACCCACCACGATGCAGATCAGCGTGACCAGGCCCGAGATCCACAGCGTGCGCCAGAAGATGCCGTAGTAATACGGATCGGTCAGCACCGCTGCGTAATGCTCCAGCGTGAAGGTACCGGCCTTGGGGCCGGTCTCGGCATCATAGGCGTTGAAGGAGAGCAGGAAGGTCAGCACCAGCGGCACCAGCAACATCACCGTGCACAGCAGGATGGCCGGGGCCGACATCAGCCAGGGCAGGCTGCGCTGGCCGGGGGCCTTGTCGCTGGCGGCGGCACTCGCCACGGGCGGTGCCACGGAAGTCGTGCCGGCCGCGCTCATGCTGCCACCCC
>JGI24890J29729_1000312_pt1 | contig 34631 bp, 50 predicted proteins | sample FreactcultureFD7_FD_29729 | JGI IMG/M metagenome (IMG submission 29729)
AAGAGAAAAACACCCGTTCCATTCTTTAAAAGACTTTTGGTTGTCAATTCTTAAAATGGCGGGTTTTCCTTGATATTCCCTAAAAACGCAAATTGTGCCTTGACCAAAAAAAGCCAAAGCCTCCAAAAAAGCACCATAAAGCAAAGTATCTCTGTTCATGCTGTCACCTCTGTGTTGAATGTGTTTTTAGTGTTAACCCCATATTCGTCATAATCATCATCTTCAACATGGCATTCTTCGCAACTTGCCGTGTGGTATTTGTTGGAATATTCTTCAAGTTCTTCGTAAGTGTCAAAATCATGCTCTGCGCCACATTCTGAGCATGAATGTGACCATTGGACACTAAAACCGATAGAGCAATACACGCAACCCGCCCAGTCCTCAGACCAAACCCAAACATTGCCTGAGCTTTGATTAACGCCCGCTTGAGTGTATTTATCAACCTGCAAGCCAGCCACTCTGATGGCTTTTAAACAATCCGACAATCTGTCTAAATCTGCACCATTAAATTGTTCAAATAAGTTCGTCATGTTAATTCCCCTTTAAATAGTTAAACTGAAGCAATAAGCAAAGAACGCCATTAATGCAATGGTAATGAGACCGTAAAAAAACTCTTTCATATATATTCCTTAGTTACAAATTGAATGGCACTATCGATTGAGTCCCAATTGATCCCATAATTTGCATCGTGACACTTAGCGAGCCAGTAAAGCACCTCAATAGCTTTATCCTCTGTTAACTCAATGTTCATGTTCTCGGCTTGACCAATGACATCCTCAATGTGCCATTCATCACGCAAAACAAAAGAACCGTTTTCTTCAATAACTCTAGCCATGATATTTCCCCTTTTAGTGTGTTGTTAGTATAACAGAACATTAAACCTAGCGACAATAAAGAGAGCAAAAAAAGAGCACAATTAATAGTGCAAAATTTGACCCTCTCACATATATAGCATGGAAGAAACGTGCCAGTTCTTGTAAGTTGTTGATTTATAAGACCCCTCCAAAACCCTAATGTATATAAGCACAGTATATTAGAGATATATTTACACTTGATTAGTTGTTAATTCAAGACACTTTTAAGGGTTGATAAGTAATGGATAAATTGTGCATAAGTATTTAGACCCTAAAGCTCTAGCACTATTAAACCCCGAGAAAACAAAATAGACCCCGATTAATGCTTGATAGTCTAATTACCAGATAAGAGAGAAGAGAGAGGCTCTAATGCGTGCGAGCCATTCAAACGCTGATAAATTAATACTATAGGTCTCGAAAACTATTAAAACCCTCGTTTGGTATTCATCAACACAGAGAGAGAGTATATAGAACAGATCAACTCTCGGCCTCATTTGCTCGGCATTGAACCACATATAAACCTCGCTCACTTCAAACTCATCGGGCCCTCCCACACATAAACTCTACCCCTATGTGAGAAAAACTCACAGGGTCTGGACGGGGTGCGCTTATTTTGTAATAAGGCTGAGGGGGTAGGACTGGAGACCATCCATAAAGAGGGGGCCCACTCACCCATTCCCAAATTTTTTTTAAAAAGTTTCAGTATAATAAACCAACTGGAGATGTAATATGAAATGGCAACTAGTAAACCCTGTGTATGATGTAGACCGATTGATAAACAAGTTCAAAGAGTTTTATGGTTCTGAGGCTGGAGTTCTGACTTATGATGAAGCGTTCCTTAGAAAGAACCTAACGGTGGCTAGTACGGTACAACTGTTTGACAAAAGTAAGGAGTTTATTGCTTACGCAGAAGAAGATGGTAAGTTGATGGGTGGTTGTTGGTTTGATCGTGGTGGGTATGCTACTTACTCAACCAAAGAGATCAGTAACAGCAAATTCCACCATATAGATTTGAGTTTATCGCCTAGACAAAGAATCAGGGTTCTTAATCAAATGATTGACCAACATCTTTTATGGGCTGATAATTGGGGTATACCAATTGTTTGCAGCACCAGCATCAGAGCTGATTACCAAGGGTTTATGAGGGTGCATGAAAGGCGTGGGTTTACTGTTAATGGGTCGTATGCTTGGATAGACACCAAGGAGGGAGTTAAATGGATACGGTAAAAGAAACAAAGAAAGCAATTGAACTGGCTACTGGGAAACGTGCTCCTAAGCAAAAGTCTGTGGTCAACAATGTAACCGAGTATGGGGCACTTTTTAATAGACTGAATACTGAAAGACAGGAAAAAGGGTTGCCTCCGCTGAAAACTGCTATGGAGGTTTTGATTGATGCAATGCAGTCGGATGAGTTGGATATGAAAGACAAGGCCAGAATTGCTGATAAATTAGCCCCCTTTGAATCTTCAAGAGCACCTATAATCTCTATAGAGCACGTTCAGAATGTCCAGAAAGATGAAGAGGAAGATGCTGAACAGGCTTTAGAAAACTTCCTAGAATCTCTTAAAAAGGTGTAATATGCCACTATCTTACGGAACATCAAAGAAGACCATGTCCAAGAACATCGCTAAGGAGCGTGAGGCTGGTAAAAATGAAAAACAAGCAGTTGCAATTGCTTATTCAATGAAACGTGAATCTGAACACAAACGCAAACCGAAAGGCAAAAAATGAGTGGATATACTTCTGGTAACAAAGCTCCTACATTGATGGCTCAAGCCCCCAATCGTAAAGGCAACATTTCTAAAAAGCCACCAATCAACAATGTTGGTGTAACTGCCCAAACAAGACCACAAGGAACCACGGCTTATGCACCAGGTAGACAAGGCTCTCCTTCTACTGGTGGTAGCCCTACTGGTGGTAGAGGTCAAAAGGTTATGGTGTCTACCCCTAAACCTAACTGTACTTATACAGAGAATGATGGGTATTTAAGTTCCAGTTATCTAAAGTGAGGTCAATATGTACGGAAAAGTAATCAATGGTGGAAAGCCAATGTCCAAAGGTTTGACCAAGGGCATCAACGATAAATTGAGTGGATTCCAAGGTGAGAATGAGCGTAGAGCTACAATAGCTACTGCGGTCAACAATGCTTATAAAGTAAAAACTCTAAGCACTCAGCACACGGATAACATTCGAAACAGCGGTAAATTTACCAAACCTAGTGTACCTAAAAACGTCTAAAAGGAATTGAAAATGGCTACTTATGATATTGAGGCTTTAAAAGCCGACTTACCCACGGCTAAAGAATTAGCACAGTTTGTTTACGACAAAACTCAAATTGCTATTGATTTAATCGGTAAGCCAAAAGATGAACAGTACTTGGTCGCTAAGAATGCTCTTGAAGGAAAGAAAGTTCCCCAGGAGTACCTGACAGATGAAAATCCTTATGTAGACCGTAAGGAACTTATTCCTGTTGATGACATGAAAAAACTCCCCCCACGGGGAGATGACCTTCCTCCAGAAACATCTAGAGTGCATTTCTTTGGTGCGACCAATATGCCTCACCCACTCGATCCTCAGTCCGACCGTAAAGTGATGATCAATTTCTGGAAATACGACAACGGCATGATCACTTATCAGATTTCTGGTCCTGTAGAACAATTGGCTGTTGGCTCCAGAATTAATAAGTTTGGTCAAACTCAACCCGAGAAATACACTTGGATTGACCCCAGAACAGAAGAGATCATTCTTAGAAGACAAGATGGTTCTTTTACTGAAAAAGGTCGTGGCATCTATTCTTTCTGTGTTGGAGAAAAAGGCGCTGGAATTTGGCCTTTGATCGACAAAGATGTGGTTTCATTCACAGAAAAGAACATTGCTAATCCTTGGGCTTAAATGGACGATTACTCCAAAGTCTTCAGGCACAAACTCCCTGGTCAAACAGAGATTTGTGCTAGAAAAAGCCTTGAACTTCTAGAAAAGAACCTAAGGGGTGAGCAGACGTTCACGCCCGAAGAAATCTACTATCTAGCAAGCGCAGCAGAAATTCTTCTGGATATGTCCAACAAATATGGCCAAGAGTGAAGCAAGTGACTATGTACTACCCCTATACAAAAATAGGGCACTCAAGTATCTAGTCCAAATATCTGGTGGTAAAAAAGCAGTCAAACTGATGACTGATGAACAGAAACTGGCTATGAAAAACGCCAGAGACAAGATTGCATTTGATATGCAGTTCAATCAGTTAAAGTGGTTCAAACCCTTTGAATACCAAAAGAAGTTCTTTGCGACTGGAGCCACCCATACCCGTAGAGGGATGATTGCTGCCAACCGTTCAGGCAAAACCATTGCATCCACCTTTGAGACTGCCTACCATTTGACGGGCAGATATCCTAAGTGGTGGAAGGGCAAAGTCTACGACCAACCCATCATTGCCATGTGTTCTGGGGAATCTTGGGAACAAGTTGCTAAAACGCTACAATCCAAATTGCTGGGTTGTGATGACATCAAGCAAGGATATAAGTTGGGTTCTGGGTCCATTCCTAGAGAAACTATTGACGTTAAATCCTACCGAGCAGATGGAGCTAATGTTCTGTCGATTGAGATTTGGCACGTTACTGGTGGAAAGTCTAAACTCTACTTTTCTAACTACACCCAAGAAACAAGGCACTTACAAGGTTATGAACTCGATCTGGTCGTACTTGATGAGCAACCTCCTGATGAAACCTTCTCCGAGCTTGTGGTTCGTACAGCTTCCAGAAATGGACAGGTTATATGTTCATTCACTCCTCTCAAAGGTCTCACAGGATTGGTCAGAAAGTTCTGGGATCAAACAGAAGGATATTGCCACGTTCGAGTAACTTGGGACGATGTTCCCTACATTAATGAATGGGATGAACCTTTCTTTACCAAAGAAGAAAGGGAGCAGTTGTCCAGAGACTTTATGCCTTGGGAGCGAGAATGCCGTATCAATGGTATTCCTTTGGTGGGTCAAGGCGTGGTGTTTCCTATTTTGGATTGGCCTACTTACAAGGCCACAGATATTGAACTTAGAAACAATGAAAACCTGGAAAGGTTGATTAGTTTTGACTTAGGGATTAAAAATGACCCGACCGTTATTTCATTCTTTTTCCGTGATCCAGTTGAAGAAACAATTTACCTTCACAGGCAAATCAAAATCCCGACTGGGGAAACGCCAGATGAGTACGTTCATTACTTGCTTGACAAAGAAACAAGGGGTGTCCCGATTGCATTACCGCATGATGCAGCGACCGCTGGACGCTACACCTTAACTGAGCAGAGCGTCAGAGAAGTATTTGAAGATAGCTACGGGCTTAACTGCATTGCAGGGGCAATCCTAAACCCAGTTAATGACCAAGGTAAAGTAACCAACCACAAAGCCTACGGAATCAATATAATGCGAATGGGTCTAGAGCGTAGATCATTGATGATCAATGAATCCTGTAGGGATTTTCTTGATGAATGTCGCAACTACGCCATTGATAACCAAGGTAGATTTAGTGACCCTGATGACTGTATAGACTCCGCAAGAATAGGTATACTTGCATTAATTCAAGGTCACGGTGAATCCGTTGTCAGTCGGGCCAACAACTTTGAAAAACGTAGGTTTGTTCCCATTGAGGGAAAGCTGCAAAGGATATAAAGATGTTAGACAAACAAAATGTAGTCGTGATAAATCTAACAAGTCCTACTGGTCACCGTGGGATTGTTGAACAAGTAGCCCATGAAGCCTACGTCAAAATGGTTGATTACTTGAGGCTTACACAGTCCAAAAACACCTACAACAGATTTACTGACTACCACTATCTACAAATTCCTGTAGCCAACTCTACAGAACCCGTTCGTGGAATTGACTACATTGCACCTATTGTGACCCCTGGCATTGATTATGCGACTGCCGTGATCACCAAATGCTTGATGCCTGATGGACAAGTTAACTTTGAGTTTGGTCGTTTTAGCGAACTAGACGCTGTTGGTGCTAAACAAGCCACCGACATGGTCAAGTACTTTATTAACGATAAGAACGATGCTTACGCCATTATCAGGGATTGGGCACAAGACTCATTACTGCACAAAAACGGCATTGTGATGGTCATGCCTATTCGTGAGTCGGTCACCATGTACAAGGAAGTTGAAGGTACAAAAGATCAATTGAGAGCGTTTGAGATTCAAGCTGCCGACTCAGGATTGACCTCTAAGCGCCAAAACATGAGGCGTGTAGACGTTAATCTACAAGGTGCTATGGCTGAAATGATGAATCCTTCACAAGAGGAAGAACAAGGCGAGGGACAAGAGTCACAGGGCGAAGAACTTAATGAAGCCTTAAAAAACAACTATATCTACAAAGCCAAATACAAATTAACGGGCTACTCGACCAACATCAAGATCAAGCACGTTGCCCAACATTACTTTGTTTGCAACCCCACGGTTCCTAAGATTGCCGACCAAGATTTCATTGGATTCTATGACCCAATGACCATCCATGAGGCCAAGGTTCTTTATCCTTACATTGACCTTGAGTTATTTGCTGATCATGCTGCCTACGGCCCTGCTGGAGCCTATCAAGCGGGTGCTTTAGAAAACGATCTAGCCCTTCATGCCAGAGACTCTACACCAGTCCCAGGACAAGGCGTTATTGCTTCCCAAGGCGCTGATAGATACTCTAGAGTTGTCATGCTGACCACGGTGTGGCTTAGAAAAGACATTGACAATGATGGTGAAGAAGAAATCATTGAGCTTTGCTATTCAGGATCATACGTTCTGTATGCCAAGGAAGTGGACTTTATTCCTTTGGCTAACATGAACCCCAAACCTATTGTGGGCAACTTCTTTGGGTATTCATTGGGTGAGCGTTTGGTCCCAATGCAAGAGTATGCCACTTCTGTTCGCAGAGCTGAGTTGGCTTTTGCTCTCCAAGCATCTACCCCAAGAATAGGTGTAAACCCTGAGTTTTTAGATGCTGAAGAAATTCAGCGTGGTGTATCTGCCATGTTTATTTTGGATAGAAAGTTTGATCCTAACAAGCACGTTTGGGAGCCACAAGCACTTCAAGGTAATTTGGGATACGTTGAATCTGCAATGGCAAGATTTGACGGTGAAAAGATGGCAATGATTGGCATGACCTCACCTGGGGACACGCTTAATCCTGAAGTGATGAAAGACGGCAACTCTGGATTCAAGCTTCAGACTGCTATGGGTCCCAATCAGTTGATCCAAGATGAGATGGTCAAGAACTGTGCCATTGGTCTGAAAGATGTGATCTATCTGACATGGAAAACCATGATCCAGTATTCTGATGACTACAACATTCAACAGTTGGCCCATGCTTGCTCACAAGATGCTGGTGGGTTCTTGGATGCTCAAGCCGTAGAGAACTATCAATTCATTGACCGCAAGATGATCAGCTTGGACTTGGCTATGGGCTTTATGTCTGAAGAAAACCGCCTTACTCGCCAACAACTCATTACTGCTGCCCAACAACAGTTTGGTCAAGCCATGATGATGGTTCCTCCTCAACTGCCTGAGATGTTTACTAAACTCAGGTTACCTTATGAGGACACTTTAAGGTCTTTGGGTATCAAGCACATTGATGCGTATCTGCCTACATTGGATGAGTGGACCAAGATCAGCCAGTTCAAGTCTCAGCAACCCCCGTCGGCTCAGGATGAGGAAATCAAAGCCAAGACTCAGGTTCAGTTGGCTAAAGCACAAGAGACTGTTGCAAATACTGCGTTTATCAAGAAGAAGACCGATGACATTGACACAGACAATATGTTTGAGGCATTGGCTGCTTCTAGAGACAAATTAAGGGCTGTGCAAGTAGATTAAGGAGCAAAATGAAAAGTTTACTAGAGAACATAACTGGGTACTTTAATAGGCGAACAAGGCACAAGGATTTAAAAAGCGACCAAGTTGAAAAACAGGTCGTTTTTATAGAAAACGGGGAAATAGCCACCCGTCTTCTTAAAAATTCAGATTTTGCATTGATGTTTAACCTTTACAGGTTTAGCTTAATGGAAAGAATGGAGGATGCAAAGACAGACTTGGATAGAATTCGAGATGCACACTATATTAGTGGAGCAAGGGATTTTATTGATTTCATTGAATTGACCGTTTACTTATCGGCTAGTGTGCAAACACAAATTGATAAAAAGAATTAACATTTTTTATAGAATAGGATAAACTAATGGAAAACGTGACCTCAACTGAGACCGTTACCCAACAAACTGGTGACCCCGTGGCTACCATAGCTGAAATGATTGCCGTCAACAGACGAAACAATCCTCAGCCCAATGGAAGCGCACCGCCCCCAGGTGGACAAGTAGAGGAGTCATCCCCTACCCCACAGGCGCAACCTGAAGATGGAAGCGAACCTGAAGAAAGCGTAAGTGAGACTGAAGAAACAGTAGATGAAGAGAATACAGAAGAGTCCTCCGATGGAGATAACTCGATTGTTAATTTCTTTGAATTTGCTGATGAGAATCCTGATTTAAAGTTCAAAATACCCAATAAGAACGCTGATGGCGGTTTTGTTGAGTTAACTGCAAAAAAGGCGGCTACACTTCTTGGTCAAACAAGTGCTTTGGATGAAAATTCTCGCAAACTTAAAGTTGAAAAAGCCGAGTTTGAAGAGTTTGAAGCGAAACGTAGGGCTGAACTAGATAATTTGCACATTGGTTTAGAACTAACCATAGCTCCTCAGTTGCAAACAATGGCTGATGAACTGGTTACTCTTCAACAATGGAACCAGCAATGGTCCCAATTATTATCAGAAGCTACTGATCCTATTGAACAAAGTAAAGCTCAAGCTGCTATCAAGCAAAATGAGAAACTTATTCAGGAAAAGTCGCAGTTCATTCAAACAAATCGTCCTAAAGTTAACTATTTTCTTGAGCAGAGAAAGAAATATGTCGAAAATTACTTAGAGCAATCTAGACAGAACTTTACTGACAAGGAACTAGCTAACAAAGCCAATTACAACGAAATTCGTGAAAAGTTGGCTAAGGAATGGAAAGGTGCAAATCTTGCTGCCGTACCAGGTATACCAAATATTGATTTGTTATCTGGTGATGAATTTATTTTTGGTCTTTTAAGAGATGGAATGAAATTTCGAGAAGGACCTAAAATAAAAAATGCTGGAGGCTCACTCGCTGCTGCGGGCAAGCAAACTGCAAAAGGTAAGACAAGTATGCCTGATCCAACTGAAGAACTTCAAAAACGTGCCCAAAAAGGCGATAAGAATGCGGCTAGGGACCTTTTAGCAACCATGCTTGCGTCAAACAAACAAAGACGTAAGTAACTTTAGGAGTATTTTAGATGGCAACGATTACATCAACATCCCTCGGTAACGGTAACGGTTCGTATACAACCGATATCGTTGTTAAAGACTTGGACTTAACAGTCTCCAACTACGTTAAAGACCGTACGCCTGTTACAAACATGGCTATGTCTAAAAAACGTAAAGTCAACTCTACATTGCACATTTGGCCTAATGACTATTTCCGTCAACCAGCCTTGAATGCTGCCTTGGAAGGTGCATCAGTAACAGCAGGAGCAGCCGCTTCTAACACACGTTCTAACTTGGGTAACTACACACAGATTTTTACAACTGTGATTGGCGCTACAGGTACAGCCCGTGCGGTTGAGCAAGCTGGTGGTGATCCCCAAGCATATCAAGAAGTCAAGCAATTGACTGAGATCATGTTTGACGTAGAACTCCAAATGGTTCGTGCTGACGGTGCTTCCATCAAGTATGCTGGTCAAGCTGGCACACAACCTACTGGTTCTACAACTGTAAACTCAGGCCGTAGATTCGGTTCTTTGTTCTCATTTGCAGGAACTCGTTCTGGTAATGCTGCTTCTGGTACAGACGTACTTAACCTTGCAACTTCCGACAGCAATGACGTAACTAGCGGTGTTAGCACTAACACTCCTTTTAACGGCACATTGGCTAACGCTGGTTTGGGTTATTTCAGCTTCACAGCAAGTGCTTCTGGTGTGACACTTCAGCAATTCAGCCCCTTCTTGTACAAGCAATTGGTGACTACTGCTGAACAGCGCTTTAACGCAAAAATCACTAACATGGTTGTTCCCACTTCAATGAGAACCCATATTTCTGACACATTGCCAACAAGCCGTTCTATCAACAGGTTCAACCCTGCTGACAAGGGTGACACCATCGGTACATACGAAGGTGACTTCAACTACACATACCAGATCGATGACAACTGGATCATGGACCAAACAGGTTCAGACAATACTTCTGCATTGTTCTTGAATCCTGACGTTATCCAATGGGGTTCACTCCGTGAGCTTGGCCCAAATAATGAAGTGTTCTCAAATGCTGACGCTTCTTTGGATCAATACATCATGGAAGGTACATTGATTGTTCGTAACCCAGCGGGTGTGGCGGTTCTTGCTGCCGTTAGCCCAACAGGTGCAGCAGTTACTGCTCCTCGTGCATCTGCACAGGTTAAGCGCTATTTAGCTTAAGGCTATTTTCTGAAGGGGATCGAAGGGTCTCCTTTGGAAAGGAGCAATTGCATGGAAAAGTATGAAACAGATGAATTAAGCGAAGATTATTATTTAAAAGGTAATCTGGAAGCTGGCGTTGATGGAGTTTTCCGTCAAAACGACAAACTGTTCAATGAAGTTAAATCGGGTACATGGTCACAAACATTTAAAACTCAAAACCTTGACTATAAAGTTGGGGCAATTGATGGCGAGAGGTATGTTCAATACACTCAGCACAATGTTGAAAATATCAAAGAATTTTGCAAAGAAAGAAGAGAGTTTTACGCCAGACATGGCACAGACAATCCGTTCTTTGCGGGTACTGCTCACATGATGGAATTGCCTAAATGCTTTGCTCACGAAATTGAGTCCAGATGGTTTAATAACCGCCCCTGGGAATTGATCAAAAAAGAGAAAAAAGACAAGATTCTTTTTTACGCTATTGTGAACGAATATTACTCAGATTTTGTTTGTCACCCTAGCGGAAAGATACCATTACCGTATAATCCTGCTATCCCGACCCGTTAAGGAAATTTATGGCTCAATTTATCCAGTCTGCCAATACTCTTGTTAGCCGTGTTGCATCTTGGGTAGGAGCCATAGCCTCTTCAACTGGTGTAAATGCTACTTCTTACACATCTTCCTCTGGTGTTATTGCTACTGCATCATCAATGGTTGGCATTCTCAATGTAGGGGATTTTATTGGATTCAACATTACCTACCCTTTTACGGTGGTAACGGCAGTCGGGTCTTCTACAATTACTGTTAATGACCCAGACTTGATTTGGAATGGTGCAAGCTTCCCTACAGCCATCCTCAAGCTACCAACACAATCCGTCATAGAAATTCAAAACTCTGTGCAGTTGGCAGAACTCAAAATGAGAACTGTAGAATTACCTGCATTGCGTTCTAATCCATACGATCCAACAAACCCTGATTTTGTAACAACAGACTCACAAGGATTGGCTCCTATTCCTGCTGACATGAATTGGCCTATTGTGTTTTTTCAACAAACACCCAATTCTGATACACCTCCAGGTTCCGCTGCTGCTGCAATGGGTCCTTGGATCATGTACGACCGTGTGGGAGACAGAGAAATTATTCGCAGACGAATGATTGACCAGTTGTACGTCAAACCTTTTGGTGTGCCAAGGGTCATTCGTGCATCATTCTCTGAAGTGGGTCCTAACTACGTTTTCACGCCTAATCCAGGTGCAAACGTACAGATTCTTGCTTATTATCAAAAGACATTCCCATTTTTGTTTAGCCCAACAACAGATTCATTGAATCCTATTGTTCAAAACAATGCGGTATTGGCAACCTTTCCTGAAGGCTACCTTTATGGTACTTTGGAAGCTTATTACGATAAAAATAAAAATACGTCTGAAGCTGAAAAGTGGAGAGCAAGATTTGATGAGGCTTATGGCTTGATTGAGGATCAAAACTTCAAAGACAAATGGCGTGGCGGTGATCAACATCTCTCATCAGAATATCAACCTCGTGATTATAGATACAGCTTCCGCTAGGAGAATTAAATGGCAACAGGTGGCTTATACGGCTCAAGTCTTAGTGGGAATCTTATTACTGCGCCAGGCACAGAGTCTGTTGGCCTTTATGGTAATTCTGTTCCTTATGGTGGCACTTATTTTGAATGGTTTATTTTTAAGGAAAGTGCTACTGCGCCATCCACGCCCACAGGTGGTTCGTGGAACTTTACGACCAATGTAGGCACTCCACCAACAGGATGGTCTACTACCCCACCAGCATCTCCAACAACGATTGTATGGGCCTCTATAGCGTTTGTTAATAGCAAGACAGGCTCTACCTTTACTTGGTCTGCTCCATCTCCTTGGGTTCAATTAGGAACATCTGGCTACAGTGGTATTTCTGGCTACAGTGGCATTAGTGGTTTTTCTGGAATTAGTGGATATTCTGGAAAAAGCGGTTTTTCAGGATATTCAGGTCAGCAAGGTACATCAATCAACATTAAAGGTACGGTAGCCACACCTGCTGATTTGCCTTCAACTGGCAATCAAACAAACGATGCTTACATTGTTACTTCAAATGGTAATTTGTACGTTTGGGGTGGATCAACTTGGGCAAATGTAGGTCAAATTGTTGGACCTCCTGGACAAAGTGGAATTTCAGGTTACAGTGGTTATTCTGGTTCAGGAATCAGTGGATACTCAGGATATTCAGGTAGTGGCACAAGTGGATATTCTGGATACTCAGGATATGGATTGAGTGGTTATAGCGGTATCAGTGGATATTCTGGAACCAGCGGTTATTCTGGATACAGTGGATCAGGAATTTCTGGATATTCTGGATACAGTGGTTTTGGTTTAAGCGGTTTTAGTGGTGTCAGCGGGTACTCAGGATATAGCGGATATTCTGGTTCTGGTATAAGTGGGTTTTCAGGATTCTCAGGTTACAGTGGAGCCAATGGAAGTGGGTCAGGTTCTGTAACGTCTGTTGCGATGACTGTACCGACTTTCATGTCGGTGACTGGTTCGCCAATTACGACTAGCGGAACTTTAGCAGTTAGTGCAACCACAACTGGTGCAAACTCTATTGTTTTAAGAGATACAAATCAAAACATTGCTGCAAACTCTATCAATGAAGGGTTTTCTAATGTAGCTGCTGCGGGCACTACAACAACTCTGACAGTTGCCTCTGTTCCTAACTATGTGATCACGGGTTCTGGTGGTCAGACGTATCAATTGCCTGATGCAACCACCCTACCCAACGGAGTTAATTACACATTCAACAATAATCAAAGTTCAGGAACTATTATTGTTAAAAATAATTCATCAACTACGATTGCAACCATTCAATCTGGTGGATTTGTAGAAGTTATTTTGTTGTCTAATGCAACCGTTGCAGGTTCTTGGGATGTACACAACTTTGCGCCATCAAATGTTTCTTGGTCAACCAATACATTAGATTACGCAGGATCAATTACTTCTGCAACATGGAATGGAGTAACTGTTGCCGCTAATCGTGGCGGTACAGGTGTTAATAACGGATCAAACACAATTACTGTTGCAGGTAATATAAGTTTTGCTGGTGCATTTTCTCAAACAATAACTTCTACTGCAACAACAAATGTTACTTTACCTACATCTGGTACTTTAATTTCTAGTACAACTGCTTTATCAGGAGCGGTCACAGGAACACCTTCTAGCACAACTTATCTAAGAGGTGATGGTACATGGGCTACAGTTACAGCTGGCGTTTCTCAAATTATTGCTGGAACCAATGTAACGATTTCTCCAACAGGTGGCACGGGAGCAGTAACAATTAATGCAACTGGTGGCGGTGGTGGCACTTCAACATCTGCACAAGCGTATGCTTGGTTTATTTCAAGATAAGGGTTTTTATGATAGTTTTAGACTCAACACTTAAATCGTTAACGGTAGCAATGTCTGCCGCTCCAGCCACTACTAACCCAGACTTTGTTGTTGCTTGGTCAGATGATACTGGTTCTGCATTTACTGAAGGTTCTACCGATGGCGCACTAAACGGTACAACTCAAGTCACAATGGTTGCTGCTCCTGCAGCATCTACTAGGCGTTTAGTTAAAACAATTTACATTGAAAACAAAGACACAGCGCCAATCACCATCATTGTTACTTTAAACAACAATGGAACTTTAAGAACTATTTCAAGAACTACATTGGCAGTTGGTGATAGCTGGACCACTGATGGCGTTACAGACACAAACGGAAATTTTAAAACTATAGGCTTATCTGGAATTAGCGGAATAAGTGGTTATAGTGGCTATTCTGGTTATAGTGGTAGTGGCATATCAGGTTATTCTGGATATAGCGGTTCTGGCATAAGTGGATTTTCAGGGTTTAGTGGAATATCTGGATTTTCTGGCTATTCAGGAACAATTGGAACTACCACGGGTACTGGTTCAGTTGTTTTGCAAACCAATCCATCTATTACAAATCCAACAATTACCAATTATGTTGAAACTTTGTATACAGCAAACACGTCAACTGCAATTACTGTTGATTTAACAAATGGAACCGTTCAAAAATTAACTTTGACTGCAAATGCAACAATTACGATGCCTACCGCTGCGGCAGGAAAATCGTTTATAGTAATGTTAAAACAAGATGCAACAGGATCAAGAACTGTTACTTGGTCTACGGTATCTTGGCCCAGTTCAACTGCTCCAACAATTACATCAACTGCTAATAAGCAAGATATGTATTCTTTCTTTAGCGATGGTACTAATTGGTATGGTGTAACCGTAGGACAAAACTTCTAATGTTTAGTGCAGGAATATCAAAACAAATAAGTGGTGGAAATGTTGATCCACAATTCAATTATGTTACTGCGTTACTTCACGGTGATGGGACCAATGGCGCACAAAACAATACTTTTGTAGATACATCTGGTAATAGTTTAGCTATTACTAGAGGAGGTACTGCTACACAAGGAACATTTTCTCCTTACGGTACTTTATGGAGTAATTATTTTAATGGTACTAATGGTTACATAGTTTGGCCCGCTGGTGCTATGTCAATTGGAACAAGTAATTTTACTTTTGAATGTTGGATTTATCCAACCGCAGTAACTTCAAGTATGAGTTTTTATAATAGTTCCGCAACTAATGGATTGCAAGTTGGATATTACACAACGACAGGTTGGGGAATTGCAGCCAATGGAACTGCTTGGATTTACAATACAGGCACATTACCTACATTAAATGCTTGGAATCATATTGCTGTTTGCAGAGGTGGAACAGGAACAAATCAAACAAGTATATATTTAAACGGTACAAGGTGTGGAAATTTTACTGCTTCAACTAATTTTGTGGCAGGAGCAGGAGCAATTGGAGGTACAACTACTGCAACCCAATTGTTTAACGGCTCTATATCTAATATGAGATTAGTAATAGGAACAGATGTTTATGGATATACCAATACATCTATTAGCGTTCCAACTAGTCCTTTGACTAATATTATAAATACAGCTTTTTTAACTTGTCAGTCAAATAATTTTTTAGATAATTCATCAAATAATTATGCTTTAACTGCATCTTCTACGGCAGCAGTACAACGCTTTAACCCTTTCTTACCTACATCAACACAAGCATATTCAACAAGTGTTATTGGTGGTAGTGCGTATTTCAATGGAAGTACTGATTATTTAACTGCACCATCAAGTTCTTTTTATGCCATTGGTACAACAGGAACAATTGAGGCTTGGGTTTATTTAACTGCTTACAATGCTAATCAACGTATATGTTGTATTACTTCTGCTGGAAACACACTTGATGCTTATATTACAACGTCTGGATTTATTGGTGCTTATGGTGGAATATTTACAACAACAACAGGAGCAATTGCTTTAAATACATGGGCACACGTTGCAATAGTTTTAACATCTGGAGTTGCAAAAGTTTATGTTAATGGTGTTTCTCAAACATTAACTGGCACAACATCAGGTATAAACATAAGTTCTACTGGAACACTTTATATTGCAAATTATTCGACAGGTACTTCTTATGTTTTTAATGGATACATGGAAGATCTTAGAGTAACCAATACTGCGGTTTACTCTGCAAACTTTACACCTCCAACTGCCCCATTGACTGCTATATCTGGAACAGTAATTTTACTAAATTATGTTAACGCTGGCATCTATGACAATGCCATGCAGAATGATATTCTTACTGTAAGTACAACTTACCCAAGTATTACTACGGCTAATAAACAATACGGTACAGGAAGTATTTATTCTCAAGCAACAGGTAACTACTTATACTTTCCTAAAAGTAATACGTTTTACATGGGTAGTGGTGACTTTACTATTGAATTTTGGATATATTGCAATTCAAATTCTGGAGCAATTATTGATCAATTCCCCAATGCTTCAGGATCATATTTAACAGGTCAATACAATATTATTTTGTTAACGACCAATAAATTAAATTTTACTGTTGCCGCTTCCGCATCTAGTACAGCTTCTTTTACTACTACAGGATCATTTTCAACAAACACATGGACTCATGTTGCTTTGGTAAGAAGCTCTGGGGTATTAAAGTTTTACATTAATGGTACGGCAGATGCGACAACTTTGACTTCATCACTTTCGGTTGGCGTGCTTCAAACTGCTGGATATATGATGAATAATGCAAATGGACAAAATAATCCTATGGTTGGATATTTAGATGATGTCAGAATGACCCCTGGTTTTGCCAGATATACTTCTAACTTTACTCGACCTTCTGCTGCATTCCCTAACTATGGAAGATAAACATGAAAATAGCAATCATTTCTGACAACGCAATTCAAATTGGTGATTATTGGGATTTATTTCCAAATACATCATTTGGTGTAAATGGTCCAAGTGATGAATGGTTAACTGAAAACTCATGTAAAAAAGTTAATCTTTTAAAAGAACATGATTCATTAACTCAAAAAGTAATTCAATGCGATCCATATATTGATGGAGAATGGGTTTCTACTGTATCAGTGATTGATTTAACTGAAGAAGAAATTGCATCTGCAAAAGCAAACGCAATGATCAGAATTAGATCAACAAGAGATGCACTTTTAACTACTTGTGATTGGACTCAAATTCCTGATGTATCTATTGCCAAAAAAACAGAATGGGCAACCTACAGACAAGCATTGAGGGATTTACCCAATACAATAACCACAGACCCTAGAACTTGGAATGAATGGCCTAATAACCCAGACTATGTATCGTTAAATTAAAAAGGAAATGTAATATGTATGGCTTGGATGTAAAAACGCAGTGGGAAGAAATTCTCAAGATTCATTGTATAAAGTTAGCCAAAGAAATCCATCCTGAATGGTATCGATGGGCTTTAACCAATAACTATGAAAGAGCAGTTTTCCTAAAAGGAGACCCTGTTTTACCTAGAGAAGCCACACGGTATATGTGGGCCAATCAAAATCTACTGGGTAAAAAAGTCCTAGAAGTAGGATGCTCTTCTGGTTATGGATGTCAATTCCTACCCAACGACACCGAATATCTTGGTCTGGATTACGATCCAATCATCATTAATGTTGCCCAAGAACAGAATTGGATAGAAAAGTCTCAGTTTCTCCAAGGTGACATCAATCAAGTTGCCCTAGATCACTACGACACCATCATTGCTTTTGAGGTCATAGAGCACCTAGATAACGGTTTAGAAATCGTAGAAGAGCTTAAAAACCATTGTGATAGGCTACTTATCACCGTGCCTTGGAATGAGCCTGTAGGGTTTTGGGGACCTCATCACAAGATACATGGACTCAATGAATCCCACTTTCAAGGATTCAAGTTCAATTACATTGACCAACACGGTCGTGTGTCTGATACGGTTAACCCAATCAGTCCAGAAAACCAATGCAACCTGATGATTTTGAGGTGGGACCGTGGATAGTGTGCTTTGCTCCATCGGGACTAGAGGCCGATACGACACCACACTACCTTTAGCATTAGCAGCCATCATCAATCAAACAAAGAAGCCTGACAAGGTTATTATCTTTGATGACAACGACAATCCCAGAGATGTTCGGGAGGAACTAATTTACAAGAACTTATTCAAAATGATGGACATCAAGAACATCGAATGGGAATGGGTTTTTGCTCAAAAGAAGGGCACTCATTGGAACCACCAGACTGCCAACATCATGCCCTACAAATGGGTATGGAGAATGGACGATGATTGCATCCCAGAACCCAATGTTCTTAGAACTTTGTTAAGTTATGCAATACGCAAGGATGCTGGTGCTGTTGGAGGGTCAATCCTTACGCCTCCACTACCCAGCCCTTTTAAAGCAACTGGGAAAATAGAAAACATCAACAATGAACCCAACATTCAATGGGGTCTTATTGCTAAAGAACAACAAGTAGAACACCTACATTGCTCTTTTGTTTACCGAGCAGGAATCCATGATTACAACATTGGCCTCTCCAGGGTAGCGCACCGTGAGGAGACTTTGTTCAGTTATGGGCTACATCAGAAGGAATACAAGCTTTACGTCATTCCTGAAGCGATTACATGGCATTTAAAGAACCCTGAAGGAGGCATTCGTAGTGAGACCGATGAATCCATGTATGTCCATGATGAGCAGATATTTGCCAACTTCATGCAATACAAGGACCACACCATTGTGGTATTAAACTGCGGTTTAGGAGATCACATTGTTTTTTCTAAGATATTGCCTGAAATAAAGAATCCATTGATATTTACTTGTTATCCAGACATAGTGCCTGGTCATCCTATTGCTTACGCTGAAAAGGGGTTTGGTAGTATTGACCAATGGAATATCTATTTGAAAATGTCCCAATGGGGATGGAAAGGCTCTTTGGAAAGTGCTTTTAGAAAGATGTACTTATGATTATTATTAGTCCATACTCTAAAGCCCTGAAAAGTGGCAAAGAAAACCCCAAGAACTATCCTTACTGGGAAGAAGTCTTAAAAGGAATTAAAGAGCCTGTTATCCAAATTGGTGTAACTGGTGAAAAGCAAATATGTGAGGATTTTAGAGAAAATCTCAGTTTTGATGAACTTAAAGCACTTTTAAAAGAATGCCGAACTTGGATTGGGTGTGATTCGTTTTTTCAGCATTTGGCTTGGTCTGAAGGCAAAAGAGGAATCGTTATTTTCTCCAGATCGGACCCTAAAATCTTTGGGCATCCTGAAAACGTGAATCTTCTCAAAAGTAGGGAATTTCTCACTCCTTACCAGTTTATTTGGTGGGAAGAGCAAGAATACGTCAAGGATGCCTTTATTGACCCAAATGAGGTCATAAAAGCATTGGAATTATTCTAGAACTTGGTAAAATTAAAACGATGCTCAACTTCCACCTTCAAACACCATGAGCGACTATATCCCATTAAGAACTCCTTTTTCCAACATGAGCTTCACGCCCGATGTGCCTAGCAACGCATTGGGGCCAAATGAATATAATTCAGGGCTAAACGTAGAAGCTGATGTCAGGGGTATAAAGAAGGTATTTGGTGAAGTAGATATTGCAACCGCTATACCCAATCTGCCCATCTTTATGGATGGTGGATTTAGATCAAATACCTCTTGGGTGTATATCATAGCCACCAGAGATTCTTCCAATCACGGAAGATGGTACATGGTGACCGCTACAGGCATCACCAACATTACCCCAGGTGTAGGAGCCAATCCTTCTGTTTACCTAACTGGATACACGGAAAACATCAACATCACGACATCATGGGTAGGAAACGTCTTTTTCATCAATGATGGAATTAGCGCACCCATGTATTTTGGTCCTACGCAGACTGAAATCTACTCTTATGATGCTGCACCCGATAATTATATTTGGAACTACGAATCTGGTTTAAGTCCATCTGTCACAAAGGTGGTTGCGGTAATGATGAGGAACTATTGCTCACCTAACGTGGGTAATATTTTGATTGCTGGTAACTTAACCAAAACTTACGCCTCTGGGCAAGTTATTAATTACCCTACTACGGTTAGATGGTCACAACAGTTTGCAAATACGGGTGTTCCTGCATCTTGGACTCCCACCTTATCAAATGTAGCCAACGAAGTAGAGATTCCTGTTCGTGGACCCATCATTGACGGCTTCTTCTTGGGAGGCAACTTCTATGTCTGCTCTTATTGGGATACTGTTGTTTTTGCTCCTATTGCTTATCAATCTTCTACCGCTCCTATTTTTGGCATACGTTTGTTTAACCAAGGTAGAGGTTTGTTCAATAATAACTGTTGGTCCAATACGGATTCCAATGTTTATGGCGTTGATGCTAGGGATATTTGGGTATTCGATGGTACTAATTTTCAGCCATTGGGTAATCAGCGAGTACGGGATTATTTCTTTGCCAACATCAATACTTCACTAGATTCAAACGGTGAGCCTTATGCTGACCGTATGTTCATGGTGAACAATACTCAAAAGAATCAAATTGAAATTTACTACCCAGACAAAAACAGTACTTCATGGTGCAACAAGATGCTTTCATGGAGATACGACATTCAAGTATGGAATGCTCCTAAAGACGTTCAATACGCCTGTGCTGGATGCGAAGGACCTAGATGGGTAGATGCAAGTACCGATTACTATAATCTTGCCTCAAGAGCTGTGGTATATGCCAAGGGTGGTATAGCCAATCAAAAGCTTGTAGAAACCTCAATAGGGAATTCATTTAGTGGAAATACTATTCCTGTGTTATTTGAGCGTACAAATGTTACTTTGGTTAGTACTGACGGTCCTATTCCTTTCTCTAGTAAGGTATATGTACACAGAATGATGCCTGAAATATCAGGTTCTGGTACTGTAAATATTACTATAGGAGGAGCAAATTCCACGGCTCAAACGGCAACTTACGGTCAAACAGGGGTTGTTTCTATTGTTACAGACACGCCTTGGGTGACCACTCAACAAAATACTTTTAGAACGATTGCAGTCAAGGTTGAATCAAATGATGCCACAAATGCCTTTAATCTGACTGCTATGAACTGGCAAGCCACAGTTACTGAGGATGCGTTCTAATGCCATTTTCCTTAACCTCTAATCCCAATCTGAGTGAGATTTCGGATGCCATTAATTATCTTTTAAATAATTTTGGCTCTAATATTTCTATTGACCTTAGTACAGGAATTATTGCAGGTCCATCAGGAAGAATATCCAATCTCTATAAATACATTCAAATTAAGTACGCCACATCATATGATGGTTCAGTAGGTTTCAGCAATGTACCTACAAATGCGACTTATTACGGCATCAGAAACTCTAACGATCCAACTGAATCCACCAACCCTGCCGACTATATTTGGTACAACACAACAGGTTTTGGAACGACCAATTACCTTTGGTACATTGTGGCTGGTGGAAGACAGATTGATTTCTATCTAAATCCTACAGCTCCTAGCGATTATTACGTCAAGGATTCTGGTACTGCTATCGACATTGATATTGTTACTACGACAAAAACCCAGAATGTATCTATTCCTGCCATTTATCAATGGACATCAGGAAGCGCCCCCACAAGGCCGTCTACGACCTCAACGTATACTTGGTCTACTGCTTCCTATTCAGCGCCTTCTGGATGGACTACAACGCCTTCTACAAACAGTACGCCAGGATATGTGCAATGGGCTATCTTTGTACCGATTACTGCCAACTCTAATACTGCAACCTCAGTTATAGATTGGACAAATACCGCCTATCCAATAGTGCAATTTAGTGCAAATGGTGCAACGGGCACTACTGGTAGCAATGGGTTAAGCTCGATAACTGCTTACTTGCAGCAATACCAAGGTACTGGGGTTCCAAGCACACCCGCAAATACTACAGGTCCGACTGCACCAACAGGATGGACATTGACTGCACCAACAACCGTAACTGTTGGAAATGTCATTTGGTACACTTTTGGGCAATACAACTCTAGTTCTGGAACAATAAGCGGTATTCCTGCTGGTCAAACTCAATGGAGTGCGCCTGTAGCTGCTTCTGTTTTCCAAGATATTCGATCTGATAACTGGAATGGATCGACTCCTCCTACACCTGGCACTCCTTCTACTTATGGAACCGCTGGATATTACATTTCTAGAACAAATGGAAGTATGTGGTTAAATAGTGTGTACGGTCGAGGTGTTGCCACTTTTGATGGAACAAATACAGGACCAAGTGGGTCTACTGCTGCAATTCTTGCTAATACAAGTTTAGCTCAAAATGCAGGGATTGAAGCTTATAGCAATAATACCTTTTTGAGTTCTGGTGCTTTAAGAGCATTCAATAGCCAATCAGGAGGAGGTAACGCTATTTATGCTTATCAAGGCGGGACTGGTAATGCTGTTTTAGGTCAAACTGCTAATGGTGTTGGAATTTATGGAACTGGAACAACTGGAGTTCAAGGAAGTGGCACTAATGGTGTAATTGGATTTGGTGCTACAGGTAATTCTGGAGTTTTAGGCCAAACAACTGGAACAGGTTTTGGTGTTTATTCTTATGGAATAATGGGAACTAATAATAATTCTTTTGTTTCCAATTTATATTCACAATATACTCAAACAGTTGTTGGGACAACATCAAATCAACTTAGGTTTGTTAGCGGAACATCAACTGGTTCTGGAGTGGCAACTTTTGCAAGTACGAACAAACCTGGTGGAACAACTACTAATGTTTGGATGACAATCCAAATTGATGCAACAACTCTTTACATTCCTGTTTGGACATAAACATGAGAAATACAACTATTCCTGCACAAACTGTTACTGAAGATATATCTAGTTTAGATGAAGTTGTGGGGTATCAAGTTCGGTTTCTTGTTGGCAAAAAAGATTCTGATGGAAATTGGATTACTGGTCAGCAATTTGAAACTTTTGTAGTTTCTGGACCCGCTTATGAAGAACTCAATGGCCCTCCCCTTTCATGGTGTCCTGACAAGCCCACAGGAACGTATAGAAACGAAGATTTGTGGCATTACGTTGATTTACAAAGAAATAGCGTTTAATCGTAAACATCGGTAAAATTCAGCAAAAGGATTAATATGGGTGCTCCAGTACAAAATCAGGCTCAACAATCGATGGGAACTCAACCTACGTTACCTCAACAACCTACGTTGTCTACAGGTAATCAAGGCAATCAGTATCCTATCCAACAAAGTCAGTCGATGCCTGATCTGCCTATGGGTAAAGGAAACACCACTAATTCGGCAACTTCGGGGCAACCTCAAATGGGTATGCCAAATACAAATATGAACTCTAACGGGTTTGGAGGTTAATCATGGGTGCATCATCAGGTTCCAGTACTGCAAATTTAACGCCAGAACAAACACAAACAATAAATCTTCAAAACCAATTATTAAGTTCATTGGTTCCCACCTATAAAGGTGTTACTGAAGGTGCTCAAGCAGCTTTGGATATGTCCAAGCAAGGAGTACTAAATGCTTCTCAACAAGGTTTAAATACTTCTTTAACAACAGCTAACGCTTTAAATACAGGTGGTTTGAGTGCTTTAGGTACTTCTTCTGATACTCTGAAAAACATAATTTCTCCTGATTACATCAAGAATCAATTGGCTGCTGCTACGCAACCTATTCAAGAGCAAACCAGAGAATTACAAAACCAACAAAATGCTCAATACGGTGGCTCTGGTAATCTAGGGTCAGCCCGTGGCGCTTTGGCAGATGCTAATTTGGCTTCTTTAAGTCAACAAAGACAAAACCAAGCGGTTGCTGGAGCCATTTCTAACATTACTGGACAGCAAATTGGTGCAGCAGGACAATTAGGTCAAATGGGTGGTCAAGCGATTAATACTGCTCAAGGTGCTAATCAAGCTGCTCTTGGATTTGCCAATGCTCCACAATCTGCTTATGCACAATACGCTAGTACTGTATTTGGTGTACCAAGTTCAGCATCAACTGCTAATTACAGCGGTACACAAGGTCAATCCTCAAAAGGCTTTAAAATTTAAGGATTTATCATGGCAACAACTGGTATTAATGTTCAAAATATTGGGATGTCTTATGGAAAAGATTGGCAAAATCTTAATGAAGAAGGTTTGGCTGATTCTTTAGGTTATGGAACTAAAGGTAAACAAGCCATTAAAAATCAATTAATTGGTGGTGCTATTGCTTATGGAAAAGATATGTTTAATCCAGTTCCTCCACCAGGCGCTCAAGCTCCTGTTCCTAGTGGCGGTTTAGGAAGTAATTTAGGGCAATCTTTAAATCAATTTCCTGCACAAATTGCACCTAATATTACCCAACAACAAGCCCCACAACAAACTGAAGATGTTGATAAATTTGTAAAAGACCTTGTTCCAAAACAAGTAAGTTCATTTACTGGTGGTTTTGATCAATTTGGCGGTGCTGATGCTTTAGCTGGTATGGATGACGCTTCCGCTTTGTTTGCTTTTGTATAGGATAAATCATGCCTGATGACCAACAACAATTTGGAGAAGGATTAAAAAGTCCTTCTTTGCGTCCTATAGACGATTTAAATAACAAGTATGAACTTGCTGTAAATAATAATGATTTGGGTGGGATGAAATCATTATTGAATCAATCATTTGGTACATCTGTCTACGATAAAGCAAAAGATGCTACTTCTATCATGGAAAGTAGACAAAAAGAATACGATACAAAAGTGGTTCCTTTTGTTGAAAAACTTAAAAGTCCAGATGGAAGATTGAATGCCGTCAAAGATTTTGAAAATGTAGAAGATAAACCATCTTTTATGTCTTTTGTTGTTGAAACTCTTTTGGGTAATCCTAATGCTAGATTAATGGCTACTGGAGGAGTTATAAAGCCTTTTTTAGAAATGGGCAACGATGGAAAGACATATCAGGTTTATAAAAACGAACTTGGAAAAATACAAAATGTATATGATTATGAAACTAAACAACCTATGCCACAAGAAAAGGTTGCTCAGTTACAAATTGGCAATCCTTTAACCACCAAAAGACTTGAAGACCAAAATAAATACAATGGTGAAGCTTTAAACAAAGAAAATGAAGCTGTTAGTGCTTGGTCTGGATATGCTGAAAAATCCAAAAGAATTGCTGAATTAAATCAAGGTTTAATTAATAAATTCAAAAATAACTATCAATTTAGCCAACAAGAAATGAAAGACTTGATTGGCTTTCAGTCTAGCAAGATTGGTAGAACACAAAGTTATAACGATGTTGCCGACAAGCTTAATCAATTAATTAATGGCAAAGGCACTAACTTCAGTAAAGAAGATGCGAAGGCATTGAATGGTTCATTAAAACTTGGTGGATATGGAGAGCCAGTAAACATTGGACTTAGTTCTGATGGTAAACAAGTAACCGTTAATGGCAATAAAGCCAATGAACAAGATTTAAATCAATTACAAAAGCATTTTAGTAATCTTGCTGAACAATCAGTTAGCTTTGATGTTACTCAACAAAGTTCTGCTGCTTATAAGTTGTTTAGTACTTTGTTACCAGAAGAGCAACAAGCTGTTTTAAATTTGCGTGATTATCAAAATGATTTGGCTAAAGACTTTGATAAATTAAAAGAAAAACATGATTTGCCATTTTTGGTAAACATAAATGCTTTTGATTATTTAAAAAGCCCTAATAGTCTTGAGGCAACTAATGAAGCAATTATTCATAATGCCAATCAAATCAATAATTTCTCACAATATAGAGATCAACAATTAAAAAACTTCAGAACAGTTGGTCAATTACCTCAAGCTGGTTCTATTCAAAAATCATATTTGGGTACAGATTCTTATAAACAATCTGCCGACAATTTAACTAACATTTTGACCAATGTTCTTAAAAAGCCTGTTGGTTCTTCACAAACTACTGCTGGACCTACTGATTTAAGTTCTGCAACAGAAGCCATACAACCACCTGCAAGTCAAAGCATAACTAAGCAAGGGATGTCTCCTGAACCTCAGAATACACAAAGGCAATTGAATGAGATACCTCAAGCAAGCAAACCACCTAGTCCTAAAGAAAAGGCTAAGGAAAAAAGATCAGCTAATGAAATCATCAACAACACGTTGAAAAGAGTTCCATAATGAATGATTTAACTTCAGATCAAATTGATTCTTTGCATGAAGCATTTGCAAAAGAAGGATATACGCCTTCAGAAGCTCACGCTGCAATTGAAGAACATAGAAAATCATTGAGAGAAGAGAAAAATAAAGAGGATAGCCTGGCTACAAAATCATTTGATAGCATAACAAAAGCTATTAATGACGCACCTTGGTTTACTCCACCTGCTGTTGTAGCTGGTACTGGAGCTGCCATTTATGGCGTATCAAAAGCACCTTCAATTCTTTCTAGAATGTTTGGCAAAACAGAAGAAACACCTAGGATAGAGCCACAAATGAATGTCAATCAACAGTCAGTTAGAGGTAGGATTGAGCCTACTTTTGACCAAGCTGAAACAGGCATGGAAGTGGCAACACCTGAAGACATGAAGAGATTTGAATCTCATCCTGTATTTCAGGAAAATCCAAGCATAGTGACCCCAGAACAATTCACTATGCAACAAAAAGGTTTGCAAAACAGAGAGGCCAACATAGCCAACGCTGCCAAGCCTACTTCTAATATGCCTTTGAACCCTGTTAATCCTACAGATCAAATCATAGACGTTAATAATCCTAAGCCTGAAATTCAAGCTCAAAGTGCTCAAAATCAATCCTTGGGTGAGCAAATGGCTAGTGATCCAAATGTTCAACATGAGGCATTGGTAGAAGAGGTTAAACAAGGTGTACCACCTAATACGCCTGTTAATCCATCCGCATCAACCGAAGAATTGCAAAACATTGAAAGTCTTGGACAGGCATCACAAGATTTAAAAGAAAAAGGTAGCCAACCGCCTCCAGCAAAACAACAACCAGTTAAAGCCACTAGACTTCGTGGAGAAGCTAAAATTCAAGCTGATGAGCTTTCAAGAATAAATAAAGGTTACAACCAATATTCACAAAAGCTTGGAGGTTTAGGAGATATTCCAAACAAAGCTTCTTCTATTCTTCAACCGCAGTTTGATAGTGCTTGGGAAGATTTGCATAAAAATGTGTTTAAGGGTGTTAATCCGAAGAGTCAATCAGGAAACCCAGAGTTTTGGGATGATGCGGTAAAACATTTACAGTCACAACCTGAAAAATACAAAGACATTCTTGATTTCATGGAAAGAAATCAAAAAGATTACGGTAGCAAAGGTGCTGCACTTCAAAAGGGCTTTAGTAACTTTGGTTTGATGGCGGGTACTGCGGGTGCTGGATTGGCTGGTCTTGGCCTTTATCAAGCCTTTAAACATGGCATGAATACTGGTGACTGGTCTAATCTTGGAATTGGCGTGGCAGATACCGCAGCAGCGTTTAAACTATCTAATCCAGCTATGATTCCTTGGGCATTAGCAACCCATATTGGTGGACTTAACACCAATGAGAATCAAGAATTACAATACCGCAGACAAATTGGTAATGGTAGAGGTGTAGCACCGCCTAGCATGGGACAAAGATAATGTTTGATTCATTGGCTTTCTTCAAAGAATGGTGGTTGGCAAACAGGATAATGAATGTTCCTGAAGATGCTATTCATTTTTACGACAAAGTATCTGGATTGGTTCTTTATCGACATGAAGAATTTCAAGTAGAGTTATTTATTACTCAACCAATGACCAAAGGTTTATCTCATATTCATCCTAATGTGGATTCTTTTGAGGTGCATTTGTCTGGGGATATATCTTTTGATTGCCAAGGTGAAATATTCAACAAGAACAAATTAGGAGATTCTTTAAGAATACGCCCTTATTGTTGGCATGGTGGGGATTTTAATGAGCGTGGTGGGGCTTTTTTATCCATTCAAAAATGGTTAAATGGCGTGAAACCCACTTCAATTGTCACAGATTGGCTGGACATTGAGAAAAACACAATTGGTACTGTTGCATCACAATAAATCATGGATGAAAAAATCACTCACGAACAAATCTATGTCCGTCTTTGTGCTGTAGAAAGCAAGGTAGATGAAATAGACAACAACACCAAAGCCCTTGTGGAAGGCTTTAATGCGGTCCAAGGGGCGTTTAAAGTACTTGGGTGGGTATCTGTTATTGCCAAACCTATTCTTTGGATTGTGGGCGTTTTAGGGGCTTATTCGTTTCTAGTCGATTACTTTAAAGGTAAGTAGAAATTGATCCGTTCACTCTTGTCGCTATGGCTTCTGGGGCTTTCAAGCTCATTAAGCAGTCTTGCGAAATGCTCAATGAAGGTCGGGCGTTGGTCAAAGAAGTGGTCGGTGAAGTTGGAGGGGCAATCGATAACATACAAGGAGCCAAAAAGGATGTCCTTGGCCTCTGGGGTAAGATCACCAGTCTCTTTGGAATCAAACCTTCCTCAGCCCCAGTCTCAGCACCTAAACCAGTTGCTAAACCAGCTAAAAAGGTCAAGCAAAAGGCGCCAGAATTCGATGAAAATGCAATATTTGCGGAGGTCGGGAAGAACCTGACAGAGTTTTTTAAGGCTTATAACGCACTAGATTTGTACATTAAAGAAGAAGAAGAGAAGTCTAGACACGTTTTTGACCCAGAAAGTGACAATTCAGCCAATGCTATTAACAGGGTTTTGGCCCAGTTACAGATGGAAAAGTTAAATGAAGAGTTGAGGGAGTTCATGGTTTACCATGTACCTCCAGAAATGAAAGACTTATACGGTAGGGTTAATAAAATGCTTGGGCAAATTGCAAATGAACAGGAGTTAGCAAGATTAGATGAACTGAAGAAAAAGAGGCAAGTCGCATGGCAACGAAGACAGTTAGCAGACCGAGTGCAAAACCGTCTAATGGCTATGGGTCTAACAACAATCCTAATAATTTGGCTGTGGATAGTGATGCTGACAATGACAGGGAGACTTGGTACATAGTGATCATTATCATTTTGATGGTCCTCTTTATGATCATTATTCCTTTGATCATTGACGTTTATGTTGAATCCAAAATGGCTTTAATTCGTGCTGAGAAAGCTATACAAAAGTTAGAAAACAAATGAAATATTTATTGGTTATATTGTTGTTGGTAGGTTGTTCTGACCGTTATCGGTATGAATGTCAGGACCCTAAAAACTTTCCATTAAAGAAATGTCAACGCCCTGATTGCCTTTTTAGCCAAGATTGCCCCGATTATTTAGTAGCCCCAGTACTGGAGAAACAAGTTGTCCAAGTTCCACCCCCAGCGACTCCTGACAAGTGAAGAAATCGAAGTAAGGGTTTGGGCTGCGGTCGTTATCGTAGTCACATTGATCCTTGCTGGTATCGTTATGTTCATGCTTTATAGCTTGGCATTTGTGGTGCAGCCCATCCGTTCTATGGCTCCAATCGATATGGCCTTTACAAAGATGATGAACGACATCGTGCTTTTAGTGGTCGGAGGTATAGGTGGAGTAATGAGTCGCAAGGGTGTTCAAGCGGTTGCAGATAAATTATCTACTATACCTAGCTCACCGTCCCCCCAAGGTGTACCCCAAGGTATACCCCATAATGGGGTAGGGTCTGGGAGTATGCCAGACTTCAACTTTATGGGTTATGTCAATCCTAAGTTAGATGAGGAGTGGAGAGCGCCTCCACCGCCCACAACCCCTCCTGACTACATAGACCCTTCTAAAGAAGAAATAGCGCATGAGAGAGCCATTGCTAAAGCGGAGGCTGTATGATTCCTAATCCTTGGATGATTCTAGGAGCAGTATTTATCGCTATCAGCCTGTACTTTTATGGTCATCATAAAGGTTGGAATGAGAGAGATGCTGAAATGCAAGCCGAGATTGCCGTCAAAAATGAGGAATCTAGGGCCAAAGAACAGGAAATGAATCAGAAACTTAATGAACAATCGTCTAAATTACAGGAGGCCAACAATGTTCTCGGTGAAAAACAAACTGCTTTGGATCGTGCCATTCGCTCTGGCAAGTTGCGCCTCGCCTCCCCAAGTTGCGTACAAGCCCCCACAAGTACCGCCACTCCCAGCGGAGATAGCAATCAAGCGGGAAGCGAATCTGACAGAGAGACTCTCGCAGCTATTGCAGCAATCATCGCAGACGGGGACAAAGTCATCAATCAGCTCAACGCCTGTATCGACTCCTACAACCAAGTAAGGGAAACTATCAATGGTAAATAGTGAGCAATTACAGCGTTTGGGAATCGGCATTGAATGGGTTCCTGCTCTTAACGACACTTTTGCTAAATTTCAGATAGCTACTGTTCGCCAACAGGCTTCTTTTATTGGTCAATGTTCGCACGAGTGCGGTAACTTTAAAATATTGGAAGAAAACCTTAATTACCGTGCTGCAACTTTGATGAAATTGTGGCCTAAACGTTTTCCTACCCAAGAAATAGCCAATTCCTATGAGAAGAATCCTAAGAAAATTGCCAATATGGTCTACAGCTCAAGAATGGGCAACAGGGACGAGGCTTCGGGTGATGGGTATCGTTTTAGGGGCCGTGGTTGTATCCAACTTACTGGTCACTCTAATTACTTCCATGCTAGTCAAGCTTGCGGGGTGGACTTTGTAATGAATCCTGACCTGGTGGCTACACCCCAGTACGCTGCAATGACCGCTGGGTGGTTTTGGTCTACTCATAATTGCAACCCTTTGGCTGAAAATCAGGACTGGATTGCTCTGACCAAAAAAATCAATGGTGGGATCATTGGTCTGGATGATAGAATTAAACAGACAGAACGAGCAGTTGCTGTCCTTTCATAGATGTCCTTTGCAAAGAAGGTTGGGGAGAGGGTAATTCCTCTCCCTTTTTTTATACCGCTTTCATAATCCCCTGTGGTTTGCCAGATCGTCCTACCCTGGTTCCAACTACCTCAATCAACTTCTTGGTCTTCAGAGCCTTGTAACGCCCTGTTATAGACCCGTAAGGAAGCCCTTTAAGCTCTTCAAGTATCTCATCAGATATACACCCCTCTGGATGCGTTCTAATGACCTCATAGACAAGTTTTTCAAGGGTCTTGGTGTCTACGCTATGCGCTGCCTGAACAGACGTTTGTGGGGCTTCTTTTCGATAAAGAAACTTGGGTAGTGTTCCGAATAGTTCTAGATTAAGCATTTTTACTCGATTCATATTTGAAGTTATTTATTGAAGCAATGATTCTTGCAATAAAGTCAGGGTCGTAACGCATTACATAATTTTCGTGAAATTTTTGGTGATACATTTCTTGATCCTTTACTAATATTTTTACTTCAAAAAATACATCTTCTTTTTTTTCATCATACATATTTAAGCCTTTAATAATTGGTTGATTTCTTTGTGTCTTTGTTTGTGGCAAGGTTGACAGAGCCAAATAACTTCAAGAGGTTTGTCGTAATCTTCATGATGGGCAACGGATTTTTCTTCTTTACATCTGATGCAGGGTAATCGAAATAAACTGCCATTACGGATGGCTCTAGCCACGGCATTGTGTGCAATTCCTCTCCTTCTGTCTTCTGTTCTCCATGCACGGTTAATTTCGACTTTTGCCTTGATACGTTCAGGAATTTTTGCTCTCTCCCTATCGTACGCCCTGAATTTTTCAATATTTTTATTCCTGTTAGCTGTAACATCTTTTTTGTTACATTCTTTGCATTTATTAACATGACCGTCCTCCATTCTTGGATGTTTATAAAACTCTTCTAAAGACTTAACGGCCTTGCATTTAAAACATTCTTTTTCCATGATGAACTCCTAAAAGTATCATCATTATACCCATTCTGACTAAAATGGGATATCCGAAGAATCATCTACTGCAATGGTCTTACGGGTAGGTTCAGAGACTTGACGGTCTTTGGGAGTTACCGATAAGGACATGAACTTGGTTCCTTGCTTACTGGTTTTGAGCCAGGCATTGATCCAAAACTCTTCACCGTTGACATTGATCTGACCCTTGTAGTCAGGATGGGTCTCTGCTTCCTTTTTGTCGTTTTTAAACAATGACCCACGGTTGGTGTTGTCAAATTCTTTGGTTGGTGTTCGTGTAAATGCCATTTCATTTTCCTTTAAGTGATTCGCCATGCTCTTTGAGCGTTCTTCTTACTTTTGAGTCCAAAAGACTCCATAAATAAGTCTTTTCTTCAGCGTCAGTAACGCCAATGTATTCTTCGTATGCCCCCACAATGTCATCATTGGTCATGTGAGCGATTATTTCCATAGCGACATCTCTAAGTACCGTCATCTGCTTTTCGCTTACCAGAGACCCGTCTGTGGGCTTGTGTCTGGGTGTGTCTTTGCCTGTTGTCATGTCCAGAGCATCGTGTTCTACGATCTCTAAAGCACTTACCCACAGATATCTACGGATGTAGGTTTCAACCGCACCGAGGTTTTGTACTGGATGACACCCTTTAAGAGCTGCCTCAGACATGGGTGAGGTTATAACAATTTGCTCTTCAGGATTGTCTTCATTGATAATCCTAAGTTGAGCAATATCTTGTCCGTAGGATACGATTCCTATTAAACCGTGGTCTTTAAATATCTTAATGGCAGGGACAATAAAGTCACCCAATTCAAAGTATGTATAACCAGCAAATTTATTCAACCCAGTCTTTTTGATTTCTGAGCTGTGGAAATCTTGTCTGGCAAGGTTTAGTTTTTGATATACGTTCATTTTTTTCTTTCCTCCATCATTGCATCTGCTAAATAGTAAGCATACATTGCCACTACACTTAGATCAGAATGGAAAAATCCATCATCACCTTCAAAATTAACTTCATCATCTAATTCTGGATTATGAAGAACTTCAAAAGCAAATTTCATAGCAAGTCCTGCAAAATGGTCTCTCAAATCCATTCCAAATTGAGTTACGTTTCCAGTTCTTCCATCTTCTTGTGTTATTCCAAATGTATGTGGAAATGCTTTCATGCTGCCACTCCAAATGCTATTCTGTATTCTTCTTGAATGATGTTGTCTTGAGTTGCATCATCAAACTGCCTGAATGCAATGAAGTGTTCATCACCACAACATCTAACATTCAAAGTCTTGATTGAAATGCAATACGCACAGTACAGATCATTGGCTGATTCTTGTTTGTACTGATTAACAAAGTCTGTAAACAATCCTTTTACTTTCATCTTACGCTCCATAGTAATAATGCAAATACACAAATAGCCAATATGTAACAAGCTATCAACTCGACTGTATCACTAATAAACACTTTTTTGTTTAATAGTAAATCCTGAATAAATTCTTCATCGTGAGTAAACTCCACGGGCTTAAATGGTGGGCAATATACTTTGCCAATCTTCACTTTGTCTAAACTATATGGTGTCATTCTCAACCTCCACTTTAATTTCTTTTGTTACTTTTCTAATTTCATAAATCAAAATGCCAAGAGCTTTAGCACCTTCATTTTGTAAATTAAAGAATCCTAGGACCCTATCTGGTCCTGGTTGATAGTAAACCAAATCTCTCAATGCTTTTTCAATTTCGATTAATTCTGATAATTTCATGGTGTCTCCTTAAAATGCACGGTCGTAAGCCAATTGATTCATGTAGATATCATCAGCGTTCAATTCGTCTAACTCATCTTCTGTCAAAGGTGTACCGTCCGTGTACTCGGCATAAATGACGTAGAAGTAAGATTCTCCAGAGCCATAATTGCTACCCTTCTCAATCTCAAAAGATTTTTCATCGATTTCTTTCATAGTGATCTCCTTGTTAATATGTGTCTACTATACCTTAGTTAATTAAACCATTGCAAGTGATAACCCTAGTCTTTGGTATGGTATTTACATTTAATAGAGTTTTGTGTATTATACGCAACATGACTATAACCGAACTCAAGCAGTTTGCCACACTGTATCAAGTGGCACGAATCCTCAAAATCTCTCCTCCTGCGGTGTACAAATGGGAGAAGAAAGAGCAGATACCACCTTTGCGCCTTTATCAATTAAAAGAATTGAGGCCCGAGTGGTTCAAAGGGAAGAAATAAACAAATTGGAGCGTGAGGACAAAGAAATGATCAAACGCTTCAGACGTATTTGGCTCAAGGAATGGGAGGCTCAGACTGATCCTTTCACGGCATGGGCATGGTGGACCTCTGAAGAACAGAGGGCTAGACGTAAAGCAATTTACGATCAATATGAAAAGGGAAATAATAATGGAAAAGAGTTGCTTTGAGTTATTTTGGGAGGTGTGGCCTAAAAGCCCTCGAAAAGCCTCCAAATCGATCTGTGAGAAGAAATGGAAGTCCAAGGGGCTAGATAAGCATTGGAGACAGATACATAAGCACGTTACCTGGCTTAAAACGACCGATATGTGGCGAAAATCAGACGGTAACTTTATCCCAGCTCCTTTGGTCTATTTGAACCAAGAACGGTGGGATGGGGCTGAGGTTCCTGAGATAGAAATCACTCTGACAGTAGGATACAAAGACCCTGCTCTTAAAAAGATCGAGGAAGACCGTAAAGTTGCCGTACAAATGCCAGATGAAATAAAAAAACAATTAGCGGAATTAAAAAAGAAACTAATTTCTGTATAATCCAAACTGTTGCTGTGGTTAGCAATAAGTTGAAAGCCGTTTACACATGCGTTCTGCTTTATCCAATGTTCGTAGGAATATATTGGATAGAGTAACCACCAGAATGCAGTTGTAAGCGGCTTTTTTTATTGTCAACCCACAACTCGAAGACCATGCGGTACGTCGGTGGTGGTCTTTTAAAAAACCCTGTTACACGAGCAAACCAAAGCAGGGAAGGTGGGCGAAGAATAGAGCCTGGTGGTAGGGAGAAATCCTATAAGTCTGTTCTGCTAGTGACGGCATGGCTCCA
>JGI24890J29729_1000313_pt1 | contig 34630 bp, 45 predicted proteins | sample FreactcultureFD7_FD_29729 | JGI IMG/M metagenome (IMG submission 29729)
GCAATGGCGGCGGAGGCCCTACCTCCGAGCTTGCTACTAGGATCAACAACCAACGAGTTAAGGATGGAACACACCCGTGGTTAGATCGGGAACAACAGAGAATTAGGGCAGCTCAGAGAGTAGAAGATGGGACACATCCGTTCTCCGGAGATAGCGGTAGTAAACTAAGTAGAAGGGTGCAACTAGCCCGAGTTAAAGATGGAACACATCACCTATTGGGAGGTGATATTCAGCGAAAAACTAACGCCAAACGGGTTGAAGATGGCAGCCATCACTTTCTAGGAGGAGCAATACAACGAAAGATGGTAGAAGATGGGACACATCCGTTTCTAAGTGGGGAGATATCAAAACACACACAGCGATCCCGCATCGAAAACGGTACCCATCATTTCTTACAGCCGATCACTAAATCTCATCCCACTCAGGCGCAGTGGAAGTGTGATCATTGCGGTATCGAAGGTAAGGGAAAGGCTAATTACAGTCGCTGGCACGGAGACAAGTGTAAGCACAAGTCCAACTGAATTAATATTTATCATTGATGATAGTTTCCTGCATACGACTTATTTACTGAATGTACTGTTTTAAATACTCTTGAGAAAGAAATTTCTCTAACTTATAGTATCAAATTTAGGAGATATCAAGCGTGGCTAAAAATTTAAGAAAAGACACACGTCCAAGAAGATATGTAGATGAAAGCAAAATGTTTTACATGAAAGAATCAAAAACTATTGACTTTAATCAATCTCAGCCCAGAAGACCCAAAAAACCAATCGAACTAATACCTCAGAGTATAAATCAGGAAAAATATATCATCGCATTGACCGACCCTGAAACAGATATCGTAATGGTCTCCGGTCCGGCGGGAACAGGGAAGACATATCTTGCTATGCTAGCAGCCATAAAAGCAATGAAACAAGGAGATTGTGAAAAAATTCTACTTACTAGACCAGCAGTAGCCGTTGATGACGAGAAACATGGATTCTTACCTGGCGATCTAAATTCTAAAATGGAACCGTGGGTAAGACCTCTATTTGACGTATTGAGAGAGTTCTACACTGCTACAGAACTTGAATATATGGTAAAAGAACAAGTCATCGAGGTTACCCCACTAGCGTTCTGCCGTGGACGTAACTTTAAGAATAGCTGGATCATCCTAGATGAAGCTCAAAACGCGACACCTAGTCAAATGAAAATGCTGATGACTAGAATTAGTGAGGGTAGTAAGATAGTAATTACTGGTGATGTGGAACAAACAGACCGCAAAACACCTGATAATGGGTTACTAGACCTCAAACACAGACTCCAAATGAGCAAGGTGCCAGGCATGGTTGCTTGTGAATTTGATACTAGGGACATCAGAAGACATAAAATTATTGAACATGTTCTAAAGATGTATTCATAAGGTAAACGGGGCTTTAAGCCCCGTTTATTTCTTTGCTTCTGCTGCTCGCCGTTGTTGACGGTTCATGCCTTGTTCTTGGGCCGCAGTGATAGACCCTTCTTTCTCTAGTTGGGAAACCAGTGAAGGGTAAACTTTTCTGTAGTATTCACACATTATATCAAAGGTAGTGTCATGGTCTTTGCCCTCGATGACACATTTAAGCACCTTTTTCTCAGCAAAATCTAGGATCACATTTGATTGATTCATGTCTGCTGGTCGGCAACGCTTATTTACTGTTACCAGTTCGTCAATCTGTCCGTTTTCTTTCCTCATAAACGAAATCAATAAGTATCTCACCAATATTTCTCCACTTCTTCTGGATTATCATAGTTTACATAACGATTTTCTTCATCGTTCCAGTGACGATTGTCATAAAATGATACATGAAGGAATCTGCGGAATAGGTAAATAGTAAACATGATTCCTGCATGATCTTCTCTAACACTAGCTCTAATAGCAAAACCGATGAGGGTGTTGCTACCGTCACTGAACTGCACTTCCAAAGACTTATTTTTGGATAAACTCCAGCATTTAAAAAACTGGTCACGAAGATCAGCATTGCGGTCTTTGAACCAAGGCCATTTTAGATAGAATGAAAGTGAAATCATGATGTCAGTTCTATTAGTGAGGCTGCTAGAGAAATCTCAGGGATACCAACTAACGGTAGATTTGCGAGACCGTTACGAATAGTGATGATCGCAGCATCCTTCTTCTCTTGTGTCTTGCCCCAGAGATCAAGATTGTCATAAAAGAAGCGATAGCAGTCTTCAATGCGGGTTGGATACAGGCTAATGTATTGCATTAGTTGTTGACGACCTTCAAGAATCTTCCCAGACTTGAAGAGTTCAGTGGCAGCGATAAGCAATTCAGATTCGCTATTACCTTCAGCATGGATAGGATTCAGCGTACCGGAGTTAGAGTTATTCTGAAGTTCATTCAGACACCGACGAAGATCAGGATACGTAGCACGAACATATGTGTCAAGGATATCCAAATCAAACTCTACGTTCTCGGTGATCATAACCGTCGCGACCCTTGCAGTAAAGTCTGTCATGTCAGGCTTAGCGATGTGCATCTTATAACAGCGAGAATTACGCAACGCTGGAATGATCTTATACTCATAGTTACAAGTCAGGATATAACGCACGGTCTCGTGATATGTTTCCATATCGCCACGCAATGCTGCCTGTGATTGATGAGTTAGATAATCAGCCTCATCAAGCAACACGACCTTGAACTTACCGAACGGTATGGTCTGCACGAAGCCGTTAATCTTCTCACGCATAGTATCAATACCGTTATTGCGTGAAGCATTGATGTATAGCACATCATAGTTTTCCACACCTAGATCATGAATCAATACCTTAGCAAGGGTTGTCTTACCAGTTCCAGGATCACCTGATAACAACAGATGCGGAATAGTTCCTTCTGCGATCCAGCTTGTCACTTGTTCACGCTGACGATCATCCACGAAGACATAATCGGCGACTGTGTTTGGCCGATATTTCTCAACCCAAAGTGTATTTTGCATTATTTCTTTCTCTCATATAATCATCATCATAGTCACTATACAATTCTTTATAGTCATCGTCAAGAGTATTTTTTGCCCGATACAGTACCTTAGATGCTGTATAGGCGACAATTCCTATTCCACCAAACACAGCAAGATAAGGCACAGCCTTAATAAGGCCTTCTTTCCATTCATCATTCATTTCTTTGTCTCTGTTTTTTCCGAAGGAATACCCAGTCTAGCATCAATTCGGTCCAAATCAGCGTTGATCTTAGCAAACTCTGCGTCAAAAGCCAGGCCATCAGCCTTAACAAATATCACATCAAGACGATGATTAAACCAGATAATCATTAAAGTGCATGAGACAATCAGAACTATCTGGCAGGGGATAAGCAGCCGCCTCATCCTTCTCTTCCTCGTCGTGATCGGCGTGGAATATTCATGTTTCGCCAGTATAGGGCGGGCTCACCGATGCGAGGATAAAGCGTGGAAGTCACCCAATCCTCCTGGCCACATCGTGGACAATATCTCTTGAGGTGGTCGCATTCATATTGAAATTTATGACCTAGCAGACACCGAAGCCGAGATAAAAGGCTAGATATGCCTTCTTTCCATTCATCATTCATTGGGGGTTCTCAAAAAGCGGGAGTGAGAAAATTCTCACTCCCTAGGTTGTTTAGTATTCTTTATCAGTCATCGTGTAGTCGTTTACTTTTTCGTCACTTATTAGTAAAATATCATTTGGGTCTACTTTACGGATGATTTTCTCGCCGTCTTCGTCTTCAATGGTTTGACCACGTGACCAGCGACCGTGTGCTATCATAATATAATCATTTACTTTTACATCCTTAACTTCAGGTCCTACTGCATATACTCTCGCCCATCTGGGTCGGATACCTGCACTCTTCATGTCATCGTTTAGGAGAATAAGTCCTCCGCGACTCAGACGCTCTCTAAACTCCATATCGCAAACAAGGATAGTGTCCTTTAAGGGACGGAGTTTAGTAAGTTTCGTTCTTGTAAGATTAACTTTTGTCATGTTACTTTTTAGCTTTTGGTTCCGGTTTGAAAAAATCTGGGGCTTCACTTGCTGGTTTAACGATGAACTGCTCTTGTTCTACTTCTTCTTTCACGAAGTCAGCATCAATTTCGTCTTCAATTTCTGGAACCAGTTCTTCTGCTAAAGGGATATTCTTAGCAGACTGGTCGTCAGGACGCAGTCTTTCTGCCTTCTTGATGATATTTGCTGAACGATTTCCAATAGTCTTCTGATAGCTGTCGGATACCTTCTTATTGACAGGCACGATCACATTACCATTTGAATCTATTGTGTCGCCTCGTGCATTTAATTTCTGATAGCCACCGGGTGTAACAGCTTGGGCTCTCTCATTCTTTGCCATGAGGGCACCCATATCTAATGTCTTGCCGCGGGCTGATCTATATTGTGCCATAATGCATATCTCCTCTGTATTATTTATTACTTAATAACACATCATTTTAAAAATTCATCAATTGATAGATCATAATATAATGAATTTATCCGATGCACTTCAATTAGATAGAGAACAAAACTACTCACGCTTGACCCTCTACCTACTCCCCAGACGATCTTATTCTTACGCATGGTATCCACGAAGTATTTCAGATAACGCAACAACATAAACATATCACGCTCTTGGTAGAGGAGTAGTTCTTCTCCGGCTCTCTGCAATTCTTCTTCATTCTTGCACTTGTCTAATACAAACTTTGCGATATCAAAGTTTTTGTATTCGTCAGGGATATACCAATTTTCTTTATTGCTAGAATCAAATTCCTCAATAGACAGGTCTTCTTTTGTCTTATACACGATTAAGTGTGGAGTAGTTTTTAGTTCTAAGGTAGTGAGATCAATATTTCCGGTCGTCAACACATTTTTTAATGATATTTCAGTGTTGCTCATATACAGGTCGCATATGTCTTTCTCGTCATACACTATCTGTCCATACTTATCTTGTATCATATTGTTACTATAGCAGGATTATATCAGGTTGTCAAACTACTTTTTAACCTTTTCCTTCCAAGATAGGTTCAAATCAGCCCACTTGTTATCGTCAAACAACTTAACTATATTGTCGTCATTTTGACTGCCGCTAGGTTCTTCAATACTAGCATAGGATTTGTTCCACCAATGATTTCCGCTGTAACTACCTTCAGCGACCTCTGATACAATGTTATATTTCACGCCCTCACTCATCAGTGATCCCATGATCAGATCGGTAATCTTTATTCTGCCTTCCATGATAGAATTTAGCTTAAGGAGTACCACCATTGACACGATCTGATCATACGGTTGTTCGGGGAGTCCACATACTTTTATACCAGCTTTTGTATATTTTTTTACCGTAAGGACATCTCTCATGTCAACGAATATAGAATTTTGTAAAAATTCTGCGATAAAATACTCTATCCTATCCATAGATATTTGCTGTTCTCGTGGCGAACTAGTTTCTACAAGCATAGATGCAGATAACTCATACGAGTTGATATAAAACCTGTTGTCAAAATGCACTGCACTCTGAAAAAAGAAGTCTTTCTCAATTCTTGTGTTCATTAGAGTTGGCCTGAGATTGGATGTTAATAGTATTATTTAACTTCTGTTTATCAAAAATCTCATCCATCTTTTTACGATGTTGGCTTTTGTAGCTCTCTAGTGCCATAGTCAACTGATTAATGAGGGCACCGTTACCAGTGCGATAAGCATAAGTCAACTTATTTGTCAGGCTAGACATGGTTTCTTGTAGTTCTTCCATTGTCTTTCCTTTTAGATCATTTACGAATGGATGTTCTATTTTACTTACTCCAAGTTATTACCAAGCGGTAAGATTGATTCTTTTCCAAATGTCATTGCCTTCTACATAGTATGTAGCAGTTGCGGTTCCGTTAGCAGTAGACAGCACGATATTTGCTCCAGCAACTCCATTGCTACGGGCTTGGCTTATAGCGATTTGGTTATTACCACTATCAACCGTCGTGATATAATACACAGTATTCGCCACGACTCCACCGAAAACGTCCCCGGTAAATACGACCGGCGCGTTCACAACTAGATTCGCTACACCGCTCAATCTTAAGAAATTATTTGCTGAATACGTATTTGTTAACGTCTTAGTTCCGCTAGTAGAGTTGAATGATCCAGTAGCTATGTATAGATATGATGCAGGATTAGCATACATGTTACCTGTGCCTCCAGTGAGGGCCACATTAGCAGATATTCCAAAACTATTTCCTACAGTGAATTGGGTACTTGATACTACATTCCTGACATAATAAGTAGTGCCAGCAGTGATGTTTGCTTCAAATACATTACCAGTGAAGACTACAGGAAGTTGTGGATAAAGTTGATAAGTATTTGCTGTGCTAAAATAGTTTCCTGTTGCATTAGAACTGATCACCGTGAGTTGTCCTAGAGATGATCCTACCGCGATATCTCCGTTAACATCACCCAACACACCAGTTGGAGGAGGATCGCGTGTCACGACTTGAGTTGCTTGGAATGGTCTGTTTACCGGGGTGACTGTGATCGTATTGCCGCAATCAAGTGAAGTGAATTGGTATTCAAGGATTCCAGCATTTGCAGGGGCAGTGACGGTCGCAGTGTTGCCTATCATCACGTAGTTTTCTAGAAGAGTTACACCAAAGTTGTTGTTAGAGGCGACACAGTTATTTGGGAATGAGATGACTGCATTTGGATTTGTCATCGTAAATCTGACAACAACATTGCTCTCGGTATTTGTAGGCGACCAACCACCGAACTGCAAGACGACATTGCCTTGAATAGCCCCGAACTGGACATCTGCTTGATTTACATTCACGAGAACTGTGCCGGATAAAGCATTTCCTAGATTGTAAGTTGTTGATCTGAATCCACTGATAGCAGCATTGCTGATCAGAGTGTTCGCCATATCATTGTTCAGCGTAGTGTTGTTAAGTGCCGCCTTTAACACAGCCTTGGTCTGTAGGTCAGTAATCTCTCCGGCAGCCGTGTTCAGTTGCGAAGTGATCTGGGCCCAGTTGTCCCGAAAAGGTTGGGTGCTGTTATTCTGTCCCGGCACCGGGTAGTTAGTGGAGATTCCGTTGGTATTGATTTGACTTGTCATATTTCTTTTCCGATAATCTATTTAGTACTGGGATTCATTAGGTAAAATAGTTCTTTGTGGGAATAGGACAGTGAAATCGTCCGCATCTGTTGGGTCTGGTGGAGGAGTTGCACTAGGTAGTTGGGTCCAGACATGTGGAATCACAGTAGTATCATAATCGTATGTAATAGTCTTGTTGACGTTAAATCTATCAATCTGGAAGTTGATAGTATTTAATGTGTTTAGTTGTCCTGCTGTATTTAACCAGTTAGTCTGAATCTGATGTTGTATGTATTGTGCAAAACTTACTGTGGTGCCGTCTGGCAAGGTAGTTGTTCCTGGTAGACAATAGGCGATGACCCAAGCAGGGGTGAAACCTAATGTTGATCCGTTTGGTTGCTGACTTGTCATCCATGCTGGGAGTAACTGATAGTTGGTCTGTTGGCCTAATACATCAGCGACTTGTTGTCTCATGTTTGGCAATGAGTTAGGATAGAATGTTCTAGCATAGCCACCCGTGGGTAGGGGAACAGGACGGGGCCAGTAAATCCTTTTAGCAACACTCTCTCCTTGGGGAGTCATGATATTTGTCTGTGATTCTATTTGATACCTATCCACTTCGTTGTAGTTGATTAGGTTGTCAATAATCTGACTGTATACGACTTCATACAGGACTTTTCCGGTAGTTTCATCAATAGCTTGAGCGATATCAATCTGTCCTAGAGTGATCTGTCTCCAATAGTGATTCTTTGTTATCGCAGCGAGATATTGATCAAGGTCGCTCGCATCAATACTATATGCATGTTCGTAAACAACCTCTGTTGCTTTACCGAAGTTCGGATCCTGCGGTCTATACAAGAAAGAAGGAGGAATCAATGAATTGCTATCTAATAGCGATGCTATCAGTTGTCTATCAGTAATACTAGGTGTGCAGTTGATGTATAAGGTGTCAGTAGGATGATCAAACTCTTGGTAGATAGTCAATGTAAAATCAAGTGTTGATTGTATTATAGGAAACTGCGGCGAATATGCTTGAACAGTAAAACTAAAATCAGTAGAAGCACCCTGTGGTAATAGCTCTGATGTAGGTTGGTATGCTACTATACCAGCAATCTCTCCGTCAGTCATTAGGGTGAGATTAGGTGGAAGTGTCCCGCTTATCTTTCTGTATTGCAATGCGACATCACTTTTTGCCAAGACCTGCAATGTGCTGATTGCTCCGTTGTTGATCTTCCCTAGATTTGCAGGAGATAACCAGATTATGTCTGCTGAGACATTGTTTGTCAAGTTAAACGCAAAGTTAAAGGTTGCTGAGTTGATATTAGTAGTTGTGTTGTTCACTATTTTAGTTACAGACACGCTAAAGTTATACTGATTTATGTGGTCAAATCCTATCGTGGGATTACCAGTAATCCATCCTGTATCAGGATCTCCGACGAGTCCTAGAGGTAGATTAGAGAAGTTGTATCTTAATACATCACTGTCAAAGTCATGACCTAGAATAGAGAATGCGAAAAAGTCTCCGCTGACAAATGTTCCCATATAAGCAAACTGAGTGGGTGTGTAAGTTTGTCCTGGTACAGTGGGTTGTGGTGGTAGGACATAGTAACCAAACTCTCGCTCATTTGCATTTAGTATATAAGTTTCTGGTCGCGTGTTGAAAATCGTAGGTATTCTAGTGTTAGGAGCTTGACCTGGCCCACCTTGTGATATAGGAGTATTTTGATTCACGACCTTAATAGCATATACTTGTTTTGAACTTCCTAATCTACTGCTAATCTGTAGAGTAAAGGAATATGTCTCGTTGACAGGTTGACCAAATGTCACAGCAGGCAAGGTCACATTCATAGAACCTGAATCAGTAGTAAGCGGTATTGTTGCTCCACCTATGCTTCCTGAGATAGTGAACTGCGTCGCATTTACTATTGTTCTTATGTAGTAAGTTTGGTTTGCATTGATGCTACCGAATGTAGTTCCAGAAAATATGATAGGTCTACCTACAATGAATCCGGTTGTGCTAACACTCGTGATGACATTGTTAACGCCATTAGTATAAGTTGCGATTGTAGCTATAGTTTCGGTGTTAACTTGTATGACTGGTGCCTGGGCATATCCGCGAATCAACCCTGCGGCATTTATTTCTAATCCCGGTGGCAGGTTCCCTTCTATTACCCGCATGACCACGTTATTCGTAGAGACTGGGTTTGTATATTCTACTGGAAACTGTGTCCAAGTGCTGTCTAAGATTGTTGCTATAACACCTGAAGGTGCTGTAAATGTTGGGACAGCGGATCCAGACAGAGAGATGACGAATGTCCTGTCCCGTATATTGTTGAGATTGTCTGTAGCTCTGACAACGAATGTATATGAAGTGAGCGAGGTCACAAGAGCCGGAGTACCGTGAAGTAATCCTGAACTACTGATAGTTAGTCCGGATGGCAAAGACCCGCTGAGTAGGGCATATGTCAGTGACACCGCCGGCGAGACCGGAGTAGCCGCTAGTTGATAGGCTATCGGCACGGTAGAAGGATAAGTTCCTATTGATCCTGCTGGAGTAGTCCAAATTGGCGGTGCCATCTCAATCCTTAACCTAATGCCTTTAGAGCAATTGCATATTGATGTTCTCTTTCAGGTAATCCATGAATCCCACCGTTGATGTGCCGAGTGAGACCGACAAAATCATTTTTATCCACATATGTATTTAGTTTGTTAGAAGACCAAAACCAACCGGCGCACTCAGTAGCGCCCTCAGTAGTCCCGGTGTATACAATCGTAGCTGCTAGGCTCTTATTCATAGATTTTGCAAACTTTTCGTATGTCTGTCTTCCAGTTATTTGAATGAGGCCACGCCCGCGATAAGTCCAACCGTCGCCAGATGCTTCATCTCCGTTGCCCATACGATTCGCATAGACCTTACTAGCGATTTTTCGTGGATCACGAGCATACGTTTTAGCAGATTCTATAGTTGGAAAATATTTATTAAAAGTCGCAACTAATCCAGAAGCACTATAATTGAGATTCTCTTCAACGAAATTGAAGTATCCAGATTCATACGAAATTTGTGCTAGAAATGCAGCCACACGATTCTTGTCGCCGGTCAACGATATCTGGTTAGAGACTTTGTTGAGAGGTTCTACATACAATGCAAGCGTTGCTTTCCTAGTAGAAGGACATATTTGTTTTAATACATCTAGAGTAATCATATAGTTAACGAGTAGAACCCTGACCACGATACGCTTTGTGACTGGCGCGTTTACGCTTATTCATGGTGCTGAACTTAATAGAAGTAGGGTTTTTTCCTTGAGAACTCTTTCCCCGTGAAGAAGAAAAATTGACCTTAGAGCCACCAGTTGATTTCGTTGTTGTTTTTGTTTTAGAAGACATATTATTCCTTTCTTATCCGTATGTTGCGTTCAGTGTATACCACTGAGTTGTAGAAGTAGCAATAAAATCAAGTCTGTCGCCTACCGGTAATGAGAATGATGCGTTCGCTGCTTGAGAGTTGATTATAGCATTAGTTGCAGGATAAACTGCTAGTGGGTTAGCCCCAGTATTTAACACTGTTAGACGCATTCCAGTAACCGCTGTCGGAAACACGACACCTGTACTAGCAGCCACAGTAGATACTATGTTGATCATAGTCGTAAGTGCAGTTGCAGTGCCTTGCGTTGATCCTGCTGCGGAATATGTGGCCACTGAACTAAGAATAAATCCAGTATTTGCTGTGATGTTAGCGGCAGTAACTGTGCCAGATACTCCGAGGGAAGTTAGTGTGCCGACAGATGTGATATTTGCTTGGCTATTTGCGGTTACATTGACCGCGGTAGTTGCTGAAGTAGCAGTTGTCGCACTACCTGCACTCGTTGCATAAGTCGCATTAGCAACTGTACCGGAGACATTACTACCTGCAACTGAGTTAGCAGTCGTTGCGTATGCAACAGCACCTGAAACATTACCGCCGACAATAGCAGTTAAACCGGATCCGTTACCAGTGATTACGCCTGTAGCATTGAGTGTGCCGGCAATGTTGGCGCCAGTTCCAGTGACGACTAGTATGTTCGCATTGCCTGCAACACTTGTATTGACATTGCCATTCGCTGTTGGAACACTGATGTTTGATGTACCGTTGCTGATGCCAGTGCCACCCGGAACCGATGCCCATGTAAGGACCCCTGAACCATTTGTCTGTAGATAGTAGCCCGATGAACCACCGGTGATAGTTATATTTCCGATAGCACCGAGATCAGATGTTCCAGATACAGTTAGGTTTGATAGTGTACCAACAGATGTGATGTTTGGTTGGGCGTTTGCTGTTACGTTAACGGCTGTCGTTGCTGAAGCAACATTACCTGCACTAGTTGCATATGTAGCATTTGCTACTGTTCCAGAAACATTAGATCCTGCTACTGAGTTCGCAGTAGTAGCATAAGCAACCGCACCTGATACATTAGAACCTGCTACTGAGTTCGCAGTAGTAGCATAAGCAACTGCACCTGATACATTAGAACCTGATACTGAGTTCGCAGTAGTAGCATAAGCAACTGCACCACTTACATTTCCACCACTAACCGAAAATGCGTTTCCAGCATAACTAGCATAGTTTGAATTTGCTACACTGCCGGAAGCCGGAGCAAATACGCCATTTCCATATAGAACATCATTTGAACTCCCTGTTAGATTAAGAGTTGCGATGTTGCCAATTCCAACGATATTTGCTACATTTACTGAATATGCAGTATCTGCTGTTGTTGCGTGAGTCGCATTTGCTACATTACCAGTGACATTGGCACCCGTGATTGCTGATAGAGAAGAACCATTACCCGAGACATAGTTTGCATTCAGGACATTTGAAGTAAGATTTCCAGTTATAGATATATTGACCACATTCGCGATGTTACCGGGAAGATTAACATTCAATACCTGTGAACTTGTTTGAATTAATGCAACAGGCACCCTAGTAGCATTCGGGTTAGCACTTAATGTCAGGGTTGAAGTATTAACTTGTAAGTATGCGATGTTAGCGGCGACGGTTACATTTCCAACAGTTGGATTAACACTAATACCAGGCCCCGCTGTTATGGATGACACGCCAGTGGTATTTTGTTGACCGTTGAATAGTTGGTTAAAGTTATCCTGGACTTTTTGGAATGCAGTTCTGATCTCGTCTGCACTAGGATCTCCAGGAAATGTACCGAAGTTGATGTTCTGTTGGCTCACTGACTACAATCCTTTATATGATGTATTTATCATTTTGGATGAATATGCAATAGCCAAAAAAATAGCCGGAATAAATCCGACTATTTTAATTATTGTTTGCAGTATTTTATAGACCTGCTAGCTTCTTCCAATCATTTAATGATTCGTTTATGTCAGTAGTGTTATATGAACGCATACGATCCTTTTCACTTGCAATGATAGGAACTGTTGTCTGTCCAGTTGACTTTTGCTTATTGAGGCCACCGGAGATCACCTTTGTCATGAAGTCAATGTCTTGTTCAAAAGTAGTGTCTGAAACTGTCTTGCCTGGACCTGCATCGTTTGCCCATTCGTCAAGCTTCTTTGCTTTCTTATCATCATATTCAATGTCTTTGGTGACTTTCTTTCCAGCTTTCTCCGCCTTGTCGTCGTCTTTACCTTTATGACCTTCGTCATATTCAATATCTTTGGCGACTTTCTTGCCGGCCTTTTCAGCCTTCTCGTCTTCTTTTTCAGTTTTTGCTTCAAGCATAGCAAACTTCTTGTAAAGATTTTGGAAACTGAATGACTCATCCATTTCCCGTTCACGATGATAATGTCCGCCGGCATCGTGTGCACCGTTTGCATCTACATTGCCATCTTTGTCATGCCAATCGTCTTCGTCATCACATTCGCATGGATCGCAATTACATTCGGTGCATTCTTTGCTCTCTGCCATTTCAGGTTGATCTGTTTGATCTGCTGTTGCCAGTGCAGAGTTTGCGGCTGCGTTACCCTGAGTGTCATTAGAAGAATTTGCAGAACCGTTGTCTGGTGGATTCTGAGCGCCCTGTGGAGCTTGTGCTTGACCTTCAGCAACTTCATATTCCATCTGGTCTTCAGATTCAACTTCGTCCAGTACTTCTTCGTTGCAGCCGCACTGTGATTCCATCATGCCGCATTCATTGCAAGTTTCTTCATGGTCATCGTAGCTTTCTTCGTCAGCATAATCTCCATCGTCGTAGTCTTCTTGATGATCGCCACCGCCGATACCTGACATTCTCTTGATGAGATTCATCATTCCGTCATGATCATCTACGACTTCAATCTCACCAGGTGCATTGATCTCAGATGCTCCGCCGATTACAGGTGCATTACTCATTTCTGCTCCATCTTCACCACCGAAGATACCCATACCAGCTTGTCTTACGAGAGCAAGGAGCTTGTCGGCTTCTTGGTCAGTGGCATTTACGCTAACTGAGTCTGGTGCATTTGCATTGTCCTTAGAGATAGACACAGAGAGACCTTCGTTGATGAGATTCTCTAGTTGACGATCCCATGCTTCAAATGCGTAATCTGATTCATCCAAACTTGAAGTGTCAGTAAATGTCTTGCCGCCGACTTTAAAGTGTCCACCCCTAGGAGTCTTTGCGAGTGCACCAGTGAAAGCGTTGCCTTCATCCATTTCGCTCTCGTCAACGTAGTCATAATGACCTGATTCAAGATCACGAATCACATTGTTTACCCAGATGCTGACATCACTTGAACCAATCTCTTCTAGATCAACACTATCATAATGACCAGCTTGATCTTCAATCGCTGCCATGATCTTGCCTGGACCAAATTTACCAACAAGATCAATGTGTGAGTTTAAGATTCGGTGTCTAATTGCATTCATTACTAAATCGCGTGATCCACGACCTTCATCAAGTGCTTGATCTGCCATACCATGAACAGTTGCTGGCATATGAGGAGTGTGAAGTCCTGCGATCGGAGTCATACCGTGACATTCATCTAGGCCTTCTTTGTAGCCTTCGTGATATGCTCTGCACTCTTCCATGTCTTCATAGTTCTTACCAGAATGAGTGACACCATTGAGACCATGTGCTTTGCCTTGATGATGTGCTGCACGGATACGCTCGGCCAGACCTTCTTTGATTGGTTTCTTATTTTTATCTGCGGCTGCTTTTTTCATAGTTTCCTTCTTATTTCCATCTTTATCTAAATCTAGGAAGTCAGGCTTTGTCTTCTTTCCTTCAAGTCTTGTTGGGCTACGGCCAGCGCCTAAGCCAGCGCCTTTAGTGTCAATGCCTGCTGTTGGAGCGATGTCGGCTTCTTCAAGATCACTGTATTTCTTATTCCACATGATGTTGTATGCGGCATTCTTAGCTTGACCGGCTCTTTTTTGCTTATGTGCATCACCTGGCTTAGACCTACCGTATGCTCTATCTAGCATATGATCAAGTTCTTGAGCATTATACTTGTTGAATTTCTTTTCAGCTTCATCTCCGGTATGTTCTTCTTCAAGCTTGCCCTGCTTTGATAGCTTTGCACGAACTGCACCTGCTACACGCTCACCGGCTTCCTTAGAGCCATAACGCTTGCCGGCACTCTTAGCAATCTTAGCAAAGTTCTTGCCTGGCTTACCTTCGTCACGTTCGTCTAGTTGTTCTTCTGCAATCTGGCCGGACTTCAGCATAGCTTCATATTGACGCCTTTGTGCAGGACTCATACCTTGCATTTGCTTTTCGTAATTGGCCTTATTAACATCTCGCACTTTTGCTTTCTCGCCAGCATTAATAAACTTTTGTGTTTTCTTTTTCCAAAATTGTGCACCAGGCGGCTGGGGAGGTTGTTTAGGATCCAAAGAAGCGTTAGGATCCAAAGCTCTGGTTTTGTTCCATGCACTACCGGCTGCTCTATACAACAATTCAGGTGATAGTTCGTCTAGTTGTTCTTCATTAGTCGCCCGCACTTTAGCTGTAGCTTTAGGAGTATAATGTGGTGCAGTTGTTCCGCTCTTATTCTTCTTAGCTTTAGCTAATGCAAGCATCTTTTCACGGCTATCGTGTTTTTTAGTTGCCTTTTCAGAATCTGGTGTTTTTTCCCAGGGCTCATCGGGACCACCATATTCACCATAAGATTTCCAACGAAGATCATCTATTGAATTTCTTGCTGCACTGTCATACTTCTGAAGTTTGGATTTTGAGATTTCATCAAGTTCTTCTTCTTGCATGGTTTGATTTGGCTGATTACTAGCTTGAATAGGCTGAAGTGACTTCTGTTGTGTTTGTTGCTGTGATTGTTGAGTTGTTTGTTGCTGAGTTGGTTGACCAGGTTGAGTTCCGGGTGCCTGAACAATCTGAACATCCTTAGGATCAAGATTCTTTAGCATATTCTGAACAGCAGGATTATTACTAGTCACAAAACCCATACCAGCCTTCTTGTTAGCCGGATCCATAACTGGAACGGGCTTTTGCCCAGAAGCAATAGCTTCATCTAGCTTATAGAATAAGTCTTTAAGAGTCGCTGGTTTTGCCGGTGCCTTGGCTAGAGAAGACTCTTTAAGAACCTTCTTCTTCTGTGGAGCGGGAGATGACGCTTCTAACTGACTTAATTTAGCTAAGATGTCTTTCATGATTTATCCTCTCGTCGCGCCAGTTTTAGGCTTCGCGGGTCTAGTAATTTTTGTCATAGGGCTATTATCACCCATTTGCTTGTCGTCTAGGTACGGCTTGAATGGATCAAACGCAGGGGGAGTCTTCTTGCCTTCATAAGGAATATTCATCTTTGAATCTTTTGCTTGATCTTTGATGCTGTCTAGATAAGAATTGCCGTATGCCTTAGATGCTGCTTTTGCACCTGCTTCTTCTTCCATCTCTTCGTGGTCAAGAACTGGGCTATGCTTCATCTGATTAGCATAACCATCCATTTCACCGTTGATGCTGTCATTGAAATCAGTACCGATGACTCTTACGAAGTCAACTTGATGACCTAATAACTGTGCGAGTTGCTGAATCATTGGTTCGTTTGTCGGATATCTGAACTCTGCCTTGATAATATGAACAGGCTGATTGGTCAGATTAGGAAACCCGTATGGGTCCTTTTGAATTGGTGTAGATACTGGTGCGGAAATCTTCACCGGATCAAACTTCTTCAAGTTGTGGGCGAAGAGTTCTAGGAAGTTCTTGTCGACCTCACCAGCAATTTTGATGGTGTAGTTGTATGTGTGGATACTCTCAACTATAAACTGTTTTAGACTTCTCATGTGGATCCCTGCATTGTCTTTATGATATATTTATCATTGGTCTTTGATTTTAGCACTCAACATTTTCAGTAGTTCATTACGATCCAGTGATTGACCTTCTCCTAATGGAGTTGACTCTATCTCTTCGTTTTTTGATTGCATCTTCTGATCAAGTTGTGCCTTCTTTAGCTGCATGTCAAGCATCTTGAGTTTCTTATTGATCTTGGCGGTCTTAGCAGTGATCGCATGACCGAGCATTGTCCCGGCCGCTGAAAATATTTCGCTTGCAAACCTAGCTTCAACCTGCATACCCAAATCTTGTAAATCTTTGAAGCTGTCCGTAGCTAGTTGTGCTAACTCGTCTAGCTCCTCATCCGCTTTTTCTAGACCGCGAACCTGAGGTAACGCATTCTCGATTTTCTCAAGATTGCTTAAAGCTGTTTCTGTAACTTCTTGAGTTTGCTCAGGCAGGGGTTCAGATAGGTAATTGCTCTCATCCGATGAGGCCAGTTCAAAGAGTTCTTCTAATTTTTTCATACTGTATTTATTCTACAATTATCACCGTGCCACCGAAAGTAGTTTCCATGACCGCCCACTGTCTTACCACAGTGTTCACAAGTGATGGGTGGTTTGGGAATACCTTTTTGCGATTCGCTTTTCTTTTTATTCCACTCCGGCTGTTGAATAACTCTATAATTAGGATTTTTCTCCCCCAACTTAATCTCTCTTTGTATCTTTATAGTTTCAGGTGAGTGCTTCTTTCCAGCGAAAGAACTGTAGTTCTTTTTCTTTCCTCTCAGAGATTCGGCGACTATTTTTGCATGATTTGATCGGATTATGTCATACATTTTACCGGACGGGACATGTCTGTGTTCTTGATTTTTATTTTTAAGATTACTCATTAGCCATAGCGCATAGGACATTTTTCTCCTATGGTGACCTACTGTCATTTTGGTAAGCAATAAATGACAAACGAAATGTTCTTTAGAAGTTAACTCTACGATGTTTGTAGCCTCATTACTACCTCCTAAGGATTTAGGAATGATATGATGGCGCTCTTTGTAGGTATTGAGAGTTCTGTTGATTGCCCGATTAACTATTAGATAATAGACTTTGGTATACTTATTGTCTAAATACATTTGCTGATGCTCCTTCAAAGCGTTAGAGTAGTTGGGAATCTCACCTCCGCGAACTACATCTTTATTTAGCTTTTCCGTTTCTGAAACATATTTAGACAGGAACTGAGGGGAACCCTGCATGTATGACTGCTGGATCAAATGTGGTTGCTTCGGAATAACCCGTTGCAGATTGTATCTCATATCCGTTATCTGATAACCATCTCCAATTCTCTTCTTCAATGATCTGACTAGCCTCTAACGACAAGCGTTCAGGCCAACTTCCCGGTCTACCATCAAGCTTATGCTTGATATGTAGCAGATTAGTTTTGTCATGCAAATATCCGGATTCAATGTTAGGTTTCATGTTATTGATGTCAACCAGAACGTTTTCAATTGAAGATTGCTCTACTTTTACGCCCAAAGTATTCGCTAATATATGTGTTACTAGTTTTGGGTCTTTGATAATCTCATGATAACCTATTCGTAGATTCGCATGATCACTCCAAAATTCGTCACAATACCTAGCACTCATAGCACACTTTGTTAGTTCGGCGGTTTTGGAAAACCAACCCATATCTAAGACAGATGCTGCGACATCTCTAAGGTCTCTGAATGAAGTGACGATGACATCTGCTCGTTCTGCAAGAGCTACATCAGGAGCATGTAATTTTACTAACACAGTTTGTGCTTTACTAGCTAGAATCTCATCATAATCATCAATCCAACAAGAATATGTATTAGGGCGTGGTTCAAGCAACAGTCTGCAAACATTGAATAGCCATGTGCTTCCAGACCTAAGCATTCCTGTAGCAAGTATAAGCTTTATATTCTCATTTAATGCGGTGATTGGTGTGTATTTTGTATTATGAAAATCAGCAAAATCAGTCATGAGAGTATTTAGTTACTTGCGGCCGTTTCGGAACAAATCATCTTCAGTTATGACGCGAAAGGTAAAGCCTTGACTCTTACAATAAGCATTTGCTGCGGCCCATTTAGCATGATTGATTGCTACAACCATTCTATCTTTTGCAGATGCGGCTTTGCTCTCAATCAGGCTCTGTTTCTTTGGCTTGATCTCAACAACTTCTGCGATAATTTTACCCGTTTTATTCTTGTAAACGACAAAGAAATCTGGAATATAATTTGTTGGTTTACCTGTGAAGGGATGACGATACGGAATTTTCATTGACTCACTTGCCCAGTGTGTTATGTCATTATGTGAATCACAGAAGGTCATGAAGGTGAGTTCCCAACCAGAACGATACCTTGGTTGATGCTTACCTATATATTTGTTAGGGTTTTTAGGGGTGAAAAAACCTTGTGCCCACTTAGCCATGTCACAAGATCACGTTGCGTTGGACAGCTTGATTAGGATTAGGAATGTTACTTACACCGTATAATGAAGCTTTGGACTTGAATGTATTCAGGTAATAGCACATTAGACTGTTGAGTTGCAACAAAGTAGTAGAATTACCTTTGATTAATTCTAGCAGTTGCATAACGCTGTAATTGCCTTGTTGTGCTATTCTAAAGAGGATCGCTGCATAGTTAGCAGCGATGATGTTACTACCAGTAACACCGTAGAAATATGAGTTTACTGTATCATATTCAGCGCCGTTGACATGTAGGTTAGTGTTGTAGAAACTATCAAAAATAGTTATGGTGGTGTCTGCGTTGTTTTCAACATTTTTGCTTACTGTGCTGACCTGTACAACTGATGACATGTTATTATTTATATTCCGTTTCCGTTAGCAAAGTTAAAATCAGGAGTAGTCGTTATGTCAGCAGCAGCATACTGAATCCCTGTTACAGGAGTAATCAAATCAGTAGGAGGAAGAGTAGTAGAACCTGGATTGGGTACAGGCACTGTGGGTTGTCCTGCCGGAGTGAACGCAGAATAATCAACTGTAGGAGTACCTATAATACCTACTGGTGGGGGACCCGCAACGACTACATCTTGTGTTATTATTTGGGGACCAAAAAGTGCATCTATTGTAGGTGCATTGGCCGTGCCCGCTGGCCCAGGGCTTGCTGCTGCGGTAGCAAAATAGAACGGATTGTTTCGACCTGTATTTTGTTGCTGTTGAGACTGGATCGCAAGAGCATCTAACGCACCTCTTACGGTGCTACTTGCTGTATTTGTTCCGCCAGGTGTACCACCGGATGTAGTTTGTGAATTTGTATAAGCAGCATACTGTGCATCTGATGCAGCTAGTGGATTTCCTCTAGTAGGAGAGTTAATTGAGCCACCACTAGCCTGGACTAATCCACCCTGACCAAGAGCATATTCATTTGAACCTGGATTAGATATTGGGCTGAGTTCAGTGTCATATGTTGCTGGATCGCCGAAACCAGTAACGATGTCTCCGGGAGATTTACCGTCCATATTACCGTAGTTATAGACTACAGTTTCATAGTCTACTGTCATTCGGTTTGACATAGTGCCATTACCCTCACTATAATTATAAGTGTCATGTGCGAAGCTATTAAGTATGGGATTGATTAAGGTGTATGCGGTAAAGTTGTGCTGATTGAAGCCAAATACTGTTATGTTTTTGAAGAATGGAATTTTTGATCCGGGGGTCGGAGCAGAAGGAGTTTGTCCTCCGGAGAAACCCCAGTTACCATTACCACTGATATCTGGATCATATATGTTTCGGTCATTATATTGTTTCAATCCACCGCTGTTGTTAGGGCCGCCTTGTGCCCCGTTTAAAACAGAACCAGTGTTTGTTGAATCGTTGTAGTAATAATTATAGTATGCTTCCCAAAGACCATTGATGTTATCACCATTATCATCATGGAAGGTGATTTCTATTGGATCGTATCTTAATTTTGTTTGAATGATTCTTTTTCTATTGTATTGGTTTAACGTTACATTAGTAAAGTTGAAAGAAGGAAGCTTAACTTCTTTTACCATCAAGCCAAAATTAGTAGTAGTGCTTAGTCCACTACCTGCACGACCTCCTACGAAATTAGTAAGTACTCCAGTATTGAGGGTAAAATATGTATGAAAGAGGAACTTTAATTTAGGGGCATTCTGATAGGAATTAGTCCTAAAGGTTTTAGCAGCATGGGTGTAATCTCTAAGGATTACACCGTTGCTGCTAACATTAAGAAGATTTTGATTAAATCCAGACATTAAAACCGGCTAACCTTATCTTTATCTGCGTGAGTTGCCGAGACCTGTGACAGAACCAGTTTGACCAGTGTTTGGACGACTGTGCGGAGACCCGACTCCAGTACCAAGCGGTGCTTGAACTGCGTTGTCAAAGCGAATAGTCATAGAAATAGTAACTACATCGTTAGTACCATAGTTAAGCGTATTGTAGTTAGCTGTCTGCAAGAAGCAACCCATTAGTTCCCAAGTCTCTAGGACGATCGGAGCAGCAGTGCCGTTACCACCATCTAGAATTTCCATATTGAGTTGGAACTTGTAGTCTTGTCCTGTTGCAGCAGATGCCATTTCAACAAAGTCTAGTTGCTTTTGAATCTGAGCACCGACTGCGGCTGAAACGCTACCCGAAGCGTCATCACGAACATTACAAGTCATTGTCTGCCACTGATACTTACCTGCTAGATATAGAGTTGAGTTATATACTGGAAGTGTGATTTCCTGAAACTGAACATTAGGACGGGAGCAGTCAATTACTTGCTTAGTAAGAGACAATCCTTGAGAAGAACTGGACCCAAAATTAAGAAAGTTAAGACGAAACCTGAACTGTAGTTTTGGCATCAACAAGCCTTGATTTCCCCCACCATTATCAGTTGGGACGGTCATGTTGAATAAGCTTTGGCTTGCTGTAGCCATATTATTTATCTCCTATTATTTGTTTTTGTGGCGAGGCTTTGCAACTATCAAAGTGCCATCTACTCATGTTATTTATCCCACCAAATTTAGTGCAATGCGGGCATTGCACTCTAGGTCTAGCTTTTCCTAATAAAGTTGTGCTATGCTCTGGCCTTTTTCTTCCAGTAATAGTTACGCTTTGCTTTTTGCGTGATTCTTCGGTTCTAGCAGAACCTAATTTAGACACGCTAATCTTGCTTTTATGCTCGGTTGTTAACGATTTTCCACGTAGACTTGCTACTCTTTTTTCAACTAAAGTAGCAGACTGTGTTTTTCCTAATTGCCTTTTGCTTTTCGCAAGATTAGTTTCAACGGAATGTTTACTAATTTTTTTATTTAGTTGACGAAGACTTTGTGCAAGTGATTGCTCAACGGTCCTAATTATCCCAGACGCGCCGTCGCCCCCGTTAGTTTTATTCCTTAGTATTCCAGTGTCTAAATCTTTTCTACCATACTCATTTATTAGCGTTATCTCTAGGTCAAAAGCTTCTTGCTCACTAAGATTCTGTTTAATGATGACAATTCTATGTTTATCTTTTGGTGGTCTAACTTCCCCTTTACCTTTCGCATAGGCTCGGTTATTTTTTCCCTTACCTACATAATACGGAGTACCGTCTTCACGCATGTAAGTGTAAACGTAATATTCCGCATTCATCTCGGTAAATTCTCCTGTTATACTTATTTATCATTTAGTGTGAGTGCTGTTTAGGGCACTCACACTAAAATAATCATTAACCGTTGTTATTTCCTAGTGCGCCTGTATTTAGAATACGCACTGGGATGTAGATGAACTCGACCGCTTTGACTGGCTCAATCGCACAGTCTACCCAAAGTTCATTTCTATCAATTCTAGCCGGAGTGTTGTTTGAAGAATCACACACAACTAGATAATCATAGATACCTCTTTTTGCGACTAGGTCAACAAACAGTGTTTGAATAACGCCTGCAATCTGTTGTCTAGTCAGAGCATCATTAGGCTCAAACAAGAATGGTCTTGCTGCAATATTCAACTGAACACGAATGTAGCAAATCAATCTTGCAACATTGATACGATCCAGTGCTGTATTAGAAGCAAAGCTTGTTTTGTTACCGTAGCACAACAATCCTTGACCAACAAAGAACACTAGTGGGTTGATCTCATTAGTATAGAGAACATCACGATTGCCTTGGCTTGGTGAAGTGACGATGAACTCACCTGTCTGACTGTCAACATAACCGATGTTGGTTGCGTTGTCAATAGTACCACGAGTTGTTCCGGCTGCTGCGAACCAAGGGTAAGCAATGGTGTCATTACGCAAGAATGTTCTGATCATCATGTGAGATGGGGGGACAGCAACAAGATTTCCGCTTAGATCGGCTGTGATACCTGATGGGTAGAACAGACCTAAGTAACTGTTTCTTGTTACGAGTCCTGTAGGACCAGTTGACTCTGCACCTGCTGCATTCGTAGCCCAGGCTTGAAGTGCGGTAGCGTTGTTAGGTAGTTTCATTGGAGTATCACCGATGATGAACGCAGTCTGACCTCTATCGTTATTCAACGTGACCATATCAGGTTGAAGTTCAGGATAACTTGGGCACGCCATTAGATTGAATGCGTTATTCTCGTTACGAATATCTTGATTAGTCGCAACGACTGAACGAAGTGCCTTGACGATCATTTCGCGTTGTGCGAAGCTTCCCATATATGCTACACCCTTTGCATCTAGTCCTGATGCACTGACCCAAGTGTAAGTAAACTCCGGTAAGTTATCAACATTAGTTGGATCACCGGCATCAAATGTACCGGCACCTGGGAATCTAGCAAGATTGAAGTATGTAGCACGGAACTGCTTTACATTGAAGCCTGAGCGTCTTGTGTTAAACAGAAGCATTCCTACTGGATACAACGCACTGTCCGGAGCATCTAGGTCATAGTAGTCACTATACAATAGGCTCTGAATAGTTGGAATCGGATCTTCTACTGGGTTCACGGCACCTGAAGTACCCCAACGAGCATCAGCAAAGACGATACCGTTTGATGACACTTGGTCTGTGTTGTCAATCGCTACCCACGTTGCAGTGCCGTTTACTAGTTCCCAACGACTGATGACAGGATACACATCTAGATTACTTGTGCTGATCCAGATGTCACCATATTCTAGTTGTGTACCGTCGCTCTGTGTAGTTGGAATACTTGCACTTACGATTGGTCCATTTGGATCCGTAGCATTTGAACCGCTTGGTAGCGGGAAACCACTTGTGTTGTAAGCTACGTTATTGTAACCCGTCCAACCATTTGTAGTATTCACCATGATATCAACTTGATCAACTACTGAATAGAACCAGTTGGTGAAGTCTGCTGGAGCCTGAACAGGAGCAACTTCATTTGCAACCATACTGAATGATACCCAGTTAGATAGTTGAACAGAAAATACACTAGGAGCAACACCTGAATAATAATATAGTGAAGTGACTGCGCCAGTTATAACGTTAATAGAACCGATTGTTACTACTAGATCATTAGCAGGGCTAGTTCCGCCGAACTGCGTTCCGGAGAAAGTAACTTTGTTACCCACTGCGTATCCAGTGCCGGCGCTCACGAAGGCAGTAGGATTGATGTAGTATTGTCCGAAAGTAGCAACAGTGCTATTAAGATGAAGACCTGTGCCGCCGCCAGTAGTTGAAGTTTGTGTTGGGCTATATGTATTGATGACTGCTGGTCCATATTTTACGCCGGAAGCTACTCCAGGAGAGAATCCTGCGCCAGTCATCAACCCGTTGTCAGTACCATCAGCCTTAATATCATTGACGATGATAACACCGCCTTCAGTGTGTTGGAGTTGAATTGCACCTGTGCTTGTTACACTAGCAACGGTGAAGGGGATTCCGGCAGCTGACCACTGCGTCACAAACTGAGTTGGAGTAGCATTGTCAGGGACATTGATGTAATAAGTTGAAGACAATGACGATGAACCCGGAACAGATACTTGCACCGCTGATGTATACGGGCCTGCAGTAAAGGTCGGGGTAGTAGTGCTTCCGACTACAACAGTGGGTCCCGTCGCGATTCTTTCCCAGTAATATACCGGTGTCGCTTGATAGCCGTTGCCTTGCTGTCCGTCGTAGCCATATTGAGCATATACGGTGCCAGCTGGGATTGCTTGTCCACCTGTAGCATCTGATTGACTGATCGCGGTCCAGTCAGAAGTAGCAAATCCTACGGTCTTTGGTACCCATACTAAGTTAAGACTGTCCCACTGAGAGATATCTGGAGATAGGCCGGACCCTGCACTACCGATTTTAATCCATACCGAGCCAGTAGGAGCCGGAAACTGTTGACCTTCTTGCCATAGTGGTTGCTGTGAAGAAGTACCAGTAAAGAGTTGTGGTTGATAATAAGTGCCTGCTGTAATTCCTAGATCATCTAGAACCGTTCCGGTTCCTGCACTGATCACAATACCTTCAGGAGTCGTTGAATTAGGACTGTCGGTCTGTGAAGTGTAGATTGACAGTTTACCGTTCACCACAAAACAGAACATTCCACTGAGACCTAGTGCACGGATCGCATCTTTTACTCCAGCTACATTATCATTAGGAGAAGAGGGGACAGCAACTGAGAATGTAGTAGATTGCCAAGTTAGATTGAATGTATTACCTGCAGTCAGTGTTGGGTTAGAATTAGTGCCCTGAACAGTAGCAACAGATGCTGTCCAATCAGGAGTACCTAATCTTACCCAATCATTAAGGCCGTTCTTGAAGAAGAACTGACCAGCAGTAACATCGTCAGGTGGAGTAGTACTTCCATCAACTGGAATAGCAATTACGGCATATTGACCTATGTTTCCGATACTAGTGAGAGGAGCATCACTGCTGATTTGAGTAGTGTCTGTGATAACGATAGGAGATTGAAGAACAAATTGACCAGTGATCGCATCAAACTCATAAATCCCCCAAGTTGAAGTCGTAGTGTCTAACCACCAAGTACCAGCAGCAGGGAAGCCTACTGGACGACCAGTAGAACCAACTAGACTTGCTAGATCAATATCTGCTCTGATCGTATAAACTAGATTAGTGACACCTAATGCAGAATAAGCTGCTAGCAACCCGTATTCATTAAGTTCATAACCTTGAATTGGAGTACCGTTTGAAGTGGTATAGAAGAATGGGTTACCATAGAGAGCAACTAGATCACGCTGGCTAGTTACCAGGAATAGCTTACCGGCATTTGCTGCGGTCGTTCCTGCGGCGATTGCTGTTGAAGTAGGATCGGCCTTATTCTGTGCAGTAGCCAATATAATTAGGGGGATAGAGTTGAGGGGTCCTGGAAGATATGCAGACTGGTCAACAATCGTAACTTCTACACCCGGCGATACTAGTGTCATGTTCTTTTCCTTTTGTAAAATTATGAGGTTTACAACCTAAGCCCAGAATGTTGTTCTGAGTTTCTACAGTTATTTAGTTTATTTCATGAAAAAACTCGGATAACCGAACCTTTGAAGGTTTTTGATAAGTAATTTTATGAAGCGTCCTATTTGTAAAACTTGCAACAAGAATCATAGTGCAATAAACTACAAGCGTAATGGAGTAACACATTACCGAAGCATCTGTGATGGCTGCGGCAGAGCTAAGGCTAAGAAAAAGCCTAGAGTTTTTAACTGGGAGAAGTCTGGATACAAAAAAAAGCCACACTGTGATTTGTGTGGGTTTAAGTCAGTCTATCCGAGCCAAACAACGGTGTTCCATATTGACGGGGACTTAACTAATGTATCATTCAATAATTTAAGAACTATATGCCTCAATTGCGTTGAAGTAGTAAGGCGGCGAGAGGTTAATTGGAAACGCGGAGATTTGACAGTAGATTGGCATAAATAAAGATGTAGTTCGCGGGACGGCAATCCCCAACTACTCTAATACTGTTAAGGAGTATCAGCAATGACTATTTATAGAAAACCCAACTACCGCAAAATATACGAAGACTATCACGGTCCCATTCCCAAAGACACTGACGGAAGAACCTACGAAATCCATCATATTGATGGCAACAAGAAAAACAACAACCCTGACAATCTAGTTGCGCTGTCCATTCAAGAACATTACGATGTTCATTATTCACAACATGATTGGGGAGCATGCCAGAGAATAGCACAACGCATGGGTACTCCAGCAGAAAAAATAGGAGAACTGTCTTCTAAGCTACAGCTACAGAGGTCATTAAACGGAACCCATCATTTCTTAGGTGGCAAAATTCAGAGAGAAACGGCTGAAAGGCAGGTTAGAGAGGGTAGGCACGCCTGGCAGAACAGCAATCATCAAAGGGAACTTGCACTACAACGAAAAGCACTAGGAACCCTTCCTGGTCAGATCGCAGCCAAGGATGGCACTCACAACTTCTTAGGCGGAGAAACTCAACGAAGAATGCACCAAAGGCATTTAGAAAATGGCACCCATCATTCGCAGGTCAAATGGAAGTGTCCGCACTGCAACCGAGAAGGATTGGGAAAATCAAACTACACTAGATATCACGGTGACCGATGCAAACTTAACGGTTGATTACTGATGCAATCTGCTTGTGTAGATCATCAATCGTGCTGTTGTTGTCTAGATGGTAATCGTATTTTAGACCGACGCTAGAATATTCACTAGCATGAACATTGTAGTAGTTCAGCTTTGACATGCAGAGTTCACGCTGTCCTGCGTTCGTGATAGTGTTGTGGATTTCAGCATAAGAATACCATTCAGGACGCTCGCCACGGTGAGTTCGCATCGTGATACCACCTGCATTCTTGATAGCATTTAGTTCATTAGGAAAGCGACAGTCAGTGAGGACGATATCGTCTTTGGTGCTACGCAGTTTGTTCTCTACAGATGCTACCCAGATATCCTGATGAAACCCTTTACGACAGACTTCTGTCCCCCAGTGTTGAAGGATCCACCTAGGAGTGAGATCAGGGATTCCTAAACGGTCAGCCCACCATTGGTCAATCTGTTCACGCCATTCCCGGCTGTGTTTAGTTGAGCCTTCTAGAAGTTCACGGTCCCATCCAAAGACTGCTGCAACGGCATCTTTCAATGTCCCTGCAAAACTCATGCGCTTAAAGCCATGAACCGTGCAGAGGTAATCTGCTGCTGTATCTTTACCTGAACCGATCAATCCCGTGATGCCTATTAAAATGTCAGTCTCCCTTGTACTTACAGTTGTCACCGTGCCATCTAGAATAGTTCATGGCATCTACTGACTTGTTACAATGATAGCAGGTTTTCTTGGGTGCGTCAAGTTTTTCTTTGCTTTTTTTTGCCCTCTGTTCGGCACTGTGTGTTTTTCCAAAGAATCCATTTAGTTCACCTGGCAATGAGATTTTCTTACGTATTTCTTCTGCCTTTTCTTCTCCGTGCATTTCTTCTAAAGTTTTTCCTTTATTACTAGGAGTTCTTCCTTTTCTGTTACTAGACGCACTATCTTTCCATGCTTTTGATTTTGGTCTTGATGCTGCCTGTCGTAGCAATAACAATGTTGATTCACTATGTTGCTTTCCAAAGAATCCATTTAGTTCACCTGCATTGGCAACTTTCTTTTTCAATTCATTTGCCTTTTCTTCTCCGTGCAGTTCTTCGTATGTTTTTCCTCGTAACCTGTCACTTGCTTGTTGCTTAGTAATATCAGTGTGGTGCTTACCGTAGAATGGATTATTAGAACCAGAATAAGCGAGTGACCTGTTTAACTTTTCTTCTTGCGTCCATCTATCTTTAAGTGACTGTGATAGACCAATGTGTAATGATTCATACTGTTTTGCTGACATAGTGCACCCATTATCTTTTGCCAACATAAATTGAAGGGCGTGATACATTTTTGCCTTTGCTTTTCCCTGTGTCATTTTAACTAATAGTTTATGACAGACAAAGTGCTCTCGTGGGGAAAGATAAACAATATTGTCTAAATCATCTGGATTTCCTTCTATCCAACCAGGTGGCCCTTTTCTTATTCTATTAATAAAAAATGATTCAGGTATTATGTGATGACGGTGTGCCCCATCGTTGTTTTTCATTTTGGAATTATTTACAATAGCGTAATACCAACGAGTATATTTGTTTTCTATAAAGATATGTTTCATATCTTTACTTATGCGGGGAGGATAAGATAAATATTAGTATATTATCCTCCCTGTCTTTGAGGGGTTATTAATCAGTGTACTTGATGCCAGCAGCAAGTTTGTGAGCCCAATCATATTGGGCATCTTCAATCAACGGATAAGAATAATACGCACGATCTCCGCGGCCGATCCACTTGCCGCTAGTTAGATACTCATCTTCGCAGTTGCCAGCACGGTCAGGTCCTTGGCCATCTTCACCGCTGTAGCCATAACTATCGTAGCCATCATCGTCACACATAGATTCAGGATTGATTCCGTTGCCGTAACCGCCACCGTTTTTGTACCACCACTTTTGGTCCATATCGTAAGAGCGAGAGACCGTAGGGCTATATTTTCCAGCAGACATGATGTTAGCTCCGTTTGTGTGTTTCTGTCTATGATTCAATATAGCAAAAAGGGCAACCGATGTCAAGTCCTAGTTTTCAAAAAATAACGAATTGATTCTTTTGGTAAGCCGAGTAACATTCCGATTTTAGTATGTTTTGTCTTTGATAGTTTCCCGTCTACTGCCGCATGTTGAAACATTTTTACTAGTGCAGGGCCGCGCCATTCTTCTCCAGGAAGAGTAAGTATGACAAGTTGGTGACCGAATGCATCCGGCCCCGAACCTTTTGCAGCTAGTTTAATAATACCTTTTTCAATATATGGCTTGAACAGTTCCATTTCATCACCGAGATTATTGATGGCGGCAGCGGGTTTAATACCTTTAAGCATAAGATTAAGATTTTTACCTTCTTGAGGACCAATATGGGGTTCGGTTCGGCCCTCGCCCCGCCGCTCAAATCCAGGATCATAGGGAGTGGATTCGTAATCAGCTAACGAATAATCGTATTTGGATTCAAGAAGCTCTCTGATCTTCATCGTGCATTTCACCGGTCAAAAAATTATTTTGAAGCGTAAGAATATCTTCTCTCCATTCCTTTTCCTCTTCAGGGGAAATGGTTCCCGCTTTTATGCGGTTATTCAATTCTTCAATTGTCAGCAGTAGTGCTTTCTTCTCGGCAGTCATATATTACCCTTGGATCCATGTCAGGGGTTGCGATAGGTCTACATAGTTCTTGAGTTCAAGAATCAATGCTTCCTGATGTGCCTTACCTTCAGCCTTCATCGCTGTACCATTCAGTGATGTTCCGCCACCTGGACCAGCGATACTAGCAAACTTCTCACGGGCTTCACCGATGATCATCTTACATGTCGCTAGAATAAAGTCAGCGATCCAGACACCAGCACCCGGATCTTGAATGAGAACTGCTTCTGGTCTTTGAATGTCTGCCCAGATAAGAATGCGTTCGCCGGTACCCTTGAAGTCACGAGTAATGCGAAGCAGCTTGGTTACCGGATCAAATGTGTAAGTCAGATAACCACCGAACATTCTTGCTGCTAACTCAACGTAGCCAGCGTAGAAGTCATAAGTCGCAAGACCACCGGTGTAGTTGTAGTTCAACAGATATGTGTTGAGAATGGCACTTGAGAACGGATCAAATGATGTAGATGATGGACCTGTTTCAAGTCCTACTGTGCGACGGAATAATGAACGGACGTTGATAAACTCTGAGGGGAGGGTATATGTATCAACATTTTTGACGACAGTCATGAGAGTATATGTCTCTTGGACCGCGTTCTCTGCCCGTTGACGATAGATTTTTATCGCATAGTTATATGCAGCTTCATAATGCTCAGGATCTAATTCAATATCAATGATTCCGCCACCTAAACGAAGACGGACATTTTCAAAAATTGCTTGTTTAAGTTCATCCAAATTATAATTAGTTGGAGTGGATAAGAGATTTGCGGTCATAGTGGTTTCCTTCAATGTTATTTATCAGGAAACCACTAACACCTACTTTATGAGCCTAAGTATTTCAAGGAGCTTTGCTAGCCAAAAAGGCCATATAAACTACTAAAAAAATTAGTAACACTGTACCTACATTCACTTCTTCACTTTCACAAGCTTAATTTCGTATCCTAGAAGTTTCGCTATTTTATTTAAAGATTTCTTCTTAGCACCCACTAGCAGTTCAAGGTCTCTGATCGTCAAATCCCGGACATCATTGTCTCTTGTTTCCTTAATAAGACTGACTTGTCGGGAATGCTCTTCCTTAGTCACCATCACATCGTTAAGGTAATAATACTCCCTGCCACTGACATACATGACAGCAGGACCATCTTCACGATGTTGCTTGCCATCTTTATACCAGAACCTATCACCATTGGAACATTCAATAGCAGGACCATCTTCACGATGGCGTTTGTTTCCCTTGTAGTATGACTTAGTTCCATCAGTATATGTCTCTACTCTTGCATCAATATTCATTAGTATCCTCCTGAAACATCGTCTTCAATGGCCGATAGAATGATTCTATACAACGTATAATATGCTGCTGTAACTAAAAGCAGGACCGCTATTAACGGACGAATTGCAACAAGATACGTGATCCCAGCAAGTATACCTAATATGATGAACGTTATTCCGACAGCTATGAGTTTATTGTTCATCATAGGTCGCCTTCTTTTCTATTCTCGCTGTAAAATGGATCAAACGATCCACCTGGATATCGTGCAGACAGCTTACTCACATTCTCTGCGATGACATCATTAGGGTCAAGATCCAATGCCCGACAGGCGCTGATCCAATACCAGATGATGTCTCCTAGCTCACGCTTCATATGGAAGAGATTTTCTTCCGTGAGCGGCTTTCCTTGAAAGAGCATCTTCTTGACGATTTCTTGAAACTCACCCGACTCGCTACCTAATCCTAATGCCCCTGTGATAAGAAGGGGAACATTGATATCAGGGCCATGTCGTGCCTCAGTCTCGCCTTCAAATACCTCATAGTTGCCGTCAAGACGATCAAGGCGATTCATGAACGAGGTGAGATCGTTGCTCTCTGCACTTGTTACCGCCTCTACAAAGTCCTTATACTTGTTTAAGTCAATCTTATCTGTCATAGTTCTACTCCATTATTTAAGGGAGTGTGATTATGCCATTCACATGATAGACGAATATCGGATATCTTAGCCTCACCTGACTTGATGAAAGGGGCATTGGGAAGGATCCTAGCGTAGTGTGCGTTTACCTGTTTGCAGTCATGCATAGTCGCACCCTGTCCCAAAAACATTGCAGCAATAAGATGACCCTTAAGATATAGCGTAGCAAACAATTTCATAGTATAGGTTCCTCTAAAATGCTTTCAGAATGATCATCTTGTCATTGAAGCGACCGTTCGGGATCGCAGAAACTGACTTGATCTCTTTGAAGAACTTACGAGCAGCAGGCTTGCTACCGATAACGCCCTTCAGTTGTTCAGCAGGCTTGCGAAGCGTCTTCATTTCGCTCTGCTGCTTGTCAAAGCCGAGCAGCGTGTTGCCCTTGACCGTCAGGCACTTGCTGTAGTCGTCGGCAATGTAGTGGTGCAGCTTACGACGAGAAGAGTCGTAGATCCAAGCCTCAGTAGCATTGTGCAGCTTCACAGGATGAAGGCTGACCAGATCCAACTTCTGAGCATCATCCTTGAATTCCTTGAGATACTTCAACTTTGCAACGATCTTCTCCACCGGAGGAGCCTTGCGAACACGCATCTTCTTAGTAGCCTGCTTGAGCGAGACATAACCGTTGAGATCAGCGATGACTTGATCAATGAACTTGAGAGTGTTCTTGACCTGCGTCTTAGTCATGTGAGCATAACCCTCGTTTAGTTGCTCACAAGTTCCCGTTTGCAGTTCAGTATACTCATCACGCAGACGCTGCCAAGACCTGATGATGTTCGGCATATGCTGCGGAAGCACATTGCCTTCCTTGAAGAAGCCAACGACACGATCTTTCGTCTCAAAATCTTTGGGATATCCAGCAGCAGCAAACTCATCAAAGATGCTGTCCGTCTCCCCAGCAGCCTCAGAGGCCCTCTCACGCATGATCTCTTGAATGTTGGGACGATCAGCAGGTTTAGTCTTCGTTTCGTTCTTCTTAGTTTCAGTCGCTTCTGCCTTGACGATCTCTGCCAGCTTGTCAACTTGATTGTTGATGCGTTCAACTTGATGGTCATCAAGAATGAGACCGCGGGTAGCAGCACGAGCAGCCCAACCAACTGATGTGGAAATCTTGTTTTCTGGAGCCTTGCGAACGATCTTAGCCTTATCAGTCTGCTTAGTATCCTCCAGATAACGAACCAGGAATTCTTTAGCTTCTTTGACGCTGTAGAACTTGGCATACCAGTTATATGCCTTGCCGAGTTCGCCTTGGCGACTGTCGGGATCGGGCTGACGATCAGAGAAGTTAGGCTCAGCACCATAATGGACGAGATCCGTGTCCTTAGGAACGAGATCCTTCACGAGAAGATTGGTAGATTTATTAACTACACCAGTCTTGCGATTAACTGCAACTTTGCCTTTGGGACGAGCCATGAGATTCTCCTTGTTTCAGCTTACTTATGTAGAATACAACATTCTTTTTAGAATGTCAAGCTTTATTCTCCGATAGGACACTCGCTGCCCGCCACATGTCATGTTTCATTTCATGCTGCTCAAGGATATCAAGCTGGGCTTGGGCACGGGTCAAAAAGATATACTTACGCTTAAGTGCTACACCACGCACTTCACCGTCGCAAGTCAGGTTCTCAGGGCTAAGATCGTAATCCAGCTTCTCAGCGAGACTCCGACGATCAACAGCAATGTTGAGGTCATACTCTTTGTCACCGAAAATCATGTTCAAAACGTTAGTTTCATCAAGATACTGCTTAAGTTCGTTCGCCATATTCAGTTCCTTTTTCTCAACTTATGATTTATAATAGCGGATTGGGTAACCGATGTCAACCTTTTTCTTCATCCTCAGGTGAACAATCTATGAGAGTTTGCATCAAGTTATACTGTTCAGCAGCTTTCTTGAGTGCAGGATATTCTTCCTCAAGAGTCTTGCGATTAGACTTAGTGCGAATAACATCATCCTTACCATTTACGATTCCAATAGAATAATCAGTTCCACTCTTCACGCGGTTGAGGATTCGCTGGTATGAGCTAGCCAGATTCCTCGCGACATTTGCGGCAAGTATACGGCCCTCCTTTTCATCGACCGCTGCTAATTCTCTCAGGAATGTGATCTCATCCTGCATTGCATCATGGATAGTATAAATCACTGTGTTTAATCCCTTTATTTAACCAACAAATAATATGTCAGCATCTTGTCATCATCTAGGGTAAGATACCACTTGACCGACCACTGGATGTGATCAATGGGGCCGGCTTCAAATCTCCACCCCTTTCCACCAATGCTTTTCGGTAACCAATGAGTTCGTGGTCCAACATTTTTGATGAACCATTCAATATCTTTATCAGTGGGTCGTCCGGAGACCTCAATGGTGTTCATTTAATTTTAATCGCTCGGTCTGGGTCGCGATTGCTAAACATGCGTACGCCTTTCTCGCGAGTGAGATCAGCAGCATATTGCGGGCTAGTGTCCCAAAAGTTAAGTAAATCCTCTCGTGTAATGCCATCATCACAATCCATAGCGTAGATTTCATAGCTACGCTCTGCATTGAATCGTGCCCGCATCATCATCTGCCCAAGAATATCATCAAGTGGATTCTTGCCCGTAGGTTCTTCTTGGAGAATATTCCAGATATCCAACTTCGTCTGATCTTCATATTGCGTGATCGGCACAATAGCTTCAATGCCGTGACAGTTCCACATAAAGAGATAAGCGTTAGTAGTCAATACCAACCTCCGTTGCGGCTACGATCAAGTTCATCTTGCGTGAAAGCGCCGCCACTCGTATCAGGATTGACAGTCCAGCTATAATCGCTAAGACGCTTATCCTGCTGTGCAATCTTGCGATGGAGTTCTTCAATCTTATTGACCATGCTCTGCACAAACATACCGTCAGCATCGTCTAGCTTTGCAATGATTTTGTTTACTCGGTCAATTGTTTCGGGCTTGAACATGAACATATCACAATCTCCTTACTATAGTCTTGTTATAGCAGAATGGGTAACCGATGTCAACCTATATTATGCCATCTGTCTTTCTTTTGCAGTTACCCAATGGACGAGTTGATCTACTGGTTTGCCGTTCAGGCACCATGCTTTGGTGCCATCTGCACGTTCAACTGCCGGGCCATCTTCTCGGTGAAGTTTGTCGTTTCTATACCATTGTTTGGTGCCATCTGCATATTCAAATGCCGGTCCATCTTCTCGGTGAAGTTTGCCGTTTCGGAACCATTCTTTGGTGCCATTTGCATATTCAATCGCCGGGCCATCTTCTCGGTGATATTTGCCGT
>JGI24890J29729_1000314_pt1 | contig 34600 bp, 43 predicted proteins | sample FreactcultureFD7_FD_29729 | JGI IMG/M metagenome (IMG submission 29729)
GCATGTGCGCCGTCAGCTTCAACAACGATCTGGCCGCAATTAGTATCGAAAATAAATGTTCGATTCTTGACAGGCATCTTTACTGCAGGAGGTTGGATAGCTGGCTCTTTGTGAGCAGAAGCCGTTGTCGTTGAACAGAGTGCTTTTGCCGCACCCTTCTTCTTATCATCTGTCTTTGAAACAGCGGCGACCTTTGAGTCCTTCGCAAAAGAGAGAGAAGAAAATGAAGCAGAAGCAAGAAGTGAGAGCGCAACGAGTGCGACAACCTTCTTCTTAGAGTTCAACATTTCGGTGTACATCCAATCTATTCCCACTCAATGGTGCCGGGAGGTTTACTCGTAATATCGAGGACTACTCGATTTACATCGCGAACCTCGTTGGTGATGCGAGTAGAAATCTTCTCCAATACATCGTATGGGAGACGACTCCAATCTGCTGTCATCGCATCTTCACTTGAAACCGGGCGAAGAACAATCGGATGTCCGTATGTTCTTCCATCACCTTGCNCTCCCACACTTCGCACATCGGCGAGGAGGACTACAGGGCATTGCCAAATCTCTCGATCCAACTGTGCTGATTTTAATTCATATCGAGCGATGGAATCGGCTTTTCGAAGAATTGTAAGTCTATTCTCAGTAACTTCACCGACAATACGAATTGCTAAGCCTGGACCTGGGAAGGGTTGGCGCCACACAATCTCTCCTGGAAGGCCCAGCTGAAGTCCAACTTCGCGAACTTCATCCTTAAAGAGAGTGCGAAGGGGCTCAATCAAGGTGAATTGAAGATCATCGGGCAAGCCGCCAACATTGTGGTGCGACTTAATATTTGCAGTTAAACCTGAACCATCAGCACCAGATTCAACTACATCAGGATAAAGAGTTCCTTGTACTAAGAAATCAATAGATTCGTTGGCTGAAAGTGTGCGGGCCGCCTCTTCAAAGGAGCGAATGAACTCAGCACCAATAATTTTTCGCTTCTTTTCAGGATCTGTAACACCTGCAAGTGCGTTAAGAAATTTTTCGCGTGCATCCACAACCATCAATTCCACGCCAGTTGCGGCTACAAAATCTTTTTCTACTTGTTCTGCTTCACCTTCGCGCAAGAGACCGTGGTCAACAAATACACAAGTTAATTGGGAGCCTATTGCCTTCTGAACAATTGCTGCCGCAACTGCAGAATCGACGCCTCCGGAAAGTCCGCAGATAACACGGCCTTTTCCTACAGAAGCACGAATCTTTTCAACTTCCTGGGTAACGATATTTTCACTTGTCCACGATGGTGTGCATCCAACAATATCTATCAACCATCGTCTCAAGATTTCTTGTCCATTTTCAGAATGCAGAACTTCTGGATGGAATTGAACGCCTGCCAACTTCCCATCTTCATTTTCATAAGCAACGATGGGTGTGTCAGCTGTTTTAGCCGTGCCCACAAAACCTGCTGGAACTTCAGTAACGCTATCTCCGTGGCTCATCCACACATTAAATTCAAATGGAAGATCCTTCAGTAATTTAGAATCCGAGCGATGTTGCATTGCTGTGCGACCAAATTCAGATTTGCCCGTGTGGGTCACTGTTCCACCAAGTGCTGCGGCCATTGCTTGGAATCCATAACAAATTCCAAATACCGGAATATTGTGATCAAAGATCGCTGGATCCAGTGTTGGCGCGCCGGCTTCATAGACACTGGAAGGGCCACCAGAAAGAATGATTGCAGTTGGTTTTTTAGCGAGCATCTCAGAAACAGGCATCGATGATGAAACAATTTCTGAATAGACCTGGGCTTGTCGCACGCGGCGTGCGATTAATTGCGCATACTGGGCACCAAAATCGACAACGAGAACGAGTTGTTGGTTCTGGTTAGCCACGGCTAATTACGACCTCTACCTTTTGGAAATCCTTGAGATCTGAATACCCAGATGTCGCCATTGCTCTGCGAAGCGCGCCGAAGAGATTCATAGAGCCATCAGAGGTATGCGATGGACCAGTGAGAATCTCTTCCAATGATCCGACAGTTCCAACATGTACGCGATTGCCACGTGGAAGTTCTTCATGAGCCGCTTCCTGGCCCCAATGCCAACCCATTCCAGGAGCTTCTGTAGCCTTTGCAAGAGGAGAGCCCATCATGACAGCGTCTGCGCCGCATGCAATGGCCTTTGCAATATCACCGCTCTTACCAACTGAACCGTCGGCAATAACATGGACATACCGTCCGCCGGATTCATCCATGTAATCACGGCGAGCAGAAGCAACATCGGCAACGGCCGATGCCATCGGAACCTCAATTCCCAATACTGTGCGCGTTGTGTGGGCTGATCCCCCGCCAAAACCAACAAGGACACCTGCGGCTCCGGCACGCATTAAATGTTGTGCGCTCTGCCCAGTCGCAACTCCACCAACAATGACAGGTACATCAAGATCATAAATAAACTTCTTTAGATTGAGTGGAGCTGTCTCTGTTGCAACATGCTCAGCAGAAACTGTTGTTCCGCGGATAACAAAGATATCAACTCCTGCATCTACAACAACTTTGTGGAATTCAGCAGTGCGGGCGGGCGAAAGAGCGCCTGCAACTGTCACTCCAGATGCGCGGATTTCGGCAATACGAGATTTAATCAATTCTGGCTGGATTGGAGCTGCATACAGGGCTTGCATACGGCGAATTGCCTGCTCCTGCGGAAGAGATGAAATTTCACCAAGTGCGATTCGTGGATTTTCGTGACGAGTCCAGAGGCCCTCAAGATTGAGAACACCGACTCCTCCAAGACGACCGATGGCGATTGCTGTCTCGGGAGAAACAACTGAATCCATAGGCGCTGCAAGAAATGGAAGATCAAACTTGTATGCATCGATCTGCCATTGAGTCGACACTTCTTTTGGATCACGAGTACGACGACTTGGAACGATTGCAATATCATCAAAAGAGAATGCTTGACGGGCTCTCTTGCTGGGTCCGATTTCGAATTCCATAATCTCTCTTACTTTCGATTGTAATTAGGGGCTGCTTGGACATCGAGAACATCGTGCGGGTGGCTCTCTTGGAGACCAGCTGCAGTAATTTGAATGAGGCGACCATTCTTTTGAAGGTCAGCAATAGTTGGAGCGCCTGCATAACCCATACCGGAGCGAAGTCCTCCGACAAGTTGGTGGACGACCGTGGCAACAGGACCGCGTGCTGCAACTTTTCCTTCGATTCCTTCAGGTACAAGTTTGTCTTCTGCGAGAACGTCATCTTGCATATAGCGATCTTTAGAATATGACTTTTGCTCGCCGCGAGATTGCATCGCTCCGAGTGAACCCATTCCGCGATAACCCTTGTACTTCAAACCATTAATCTCAATAACTTCACCAGGAGATTCATCTGTTCCTGCAAGAAGAGAGCCAAGCATGACTGTATCTGCGCCAGAAACAATTGCCTTGACGATATCTCCAGAAAATTGGAGTCCGCCATCTGCGATAAGTGGAATTCCCGCTTTTACACAAGCTTTATGAGCTTCCATGATTGCTGTTACCTGAGGAACGCCAACTCCGGCAACAACACGGGTTGTGCAGATGGATCCTGGACCAACGCCAACCTTTACTGCATCAACGCCAGCATTGATGAGGGCTTGCGCACCGGCTCGTGTAGCGATATTTNCGCCGATGATGTCGATGGATGGAAAGGCAGCACGTATGCGTGCAACAGATTCAAGCACTGCTCGGTGATGGCCATGCGCGGTATCAACAACAACGACATCAATGCCAGCCTCGATAAGAGCTGAAGCGCGAGCAAATCCGTCATCGCCCACACCTACTGCAGCTCCGGCTAGTCCAGATTTCTTTGCTTCAATAACATTTTTAACTTGATCTTCAATGGAAAGATTTCGGTGAATGATTCCGATTCCGCCTGCCTTTGCCATAGCAATAGCCATGCGAGCTTCAGTGACAGTATCCATCGCCGAGGAGATAACGGGAACTGCTATATCTATATTTCGTGTAAGGCGTGTGCGTGTATTTACTTCAGAAGGAACAACATCAGATTCATCTGGCAGAAGCAAAACATCGTCGTAGGTGAGTCCAAGCAGGACAACTTTTTCATTGGCGCTTTCTTGGGACCCGAACATTTGGCAATACTAGTGTCCAAGGTCAGGAATCAAAAAAATGGCCCTCTNCCCAAAGGAGGAGGGCCATTTCTTGGTAGTAGATAGCTAGCAAATTGCTAGTGGCTGTGGCCACCAGGTCCATGACTATGGCCGTGACCAGCATCTGCCTGCTCGTGCTTATCTTCCGGAGTCTCAAAAACAAGAGCTTCGGTAGTAATAAACATTGCAGNAATCGAAGCTGCATTTGCAAGAGCTGAGCGAGTGACCTTTACGGGATCGATAACGCCCTGCTTCACGAGATCGCCATATGTGTCATCAGCTGCGTTGAAACCTTCATTTGGCTTCATTGCGCGAACCTTTGATACAACAACATAACCTTCTTGGCCAGCATTTTCTGCAATCCAACGAAGTGGCTCATCACATGCCTTGCGAACAAGTCGAACGCCTACAGCGCGGTCACCTTCAAAGCCGAGATCATTTTCAAGTGCGGTAGCAGCATGAACAAGGGCTGCTCCTCCACCGACAACAATTCCTTCTTCAACAGCGGCACGGGTTGCAGAAATCGCATCCTCGAGACGGTGCTTCTTTTCCTTCAATTCAACTTCAGTGTGTGCGCCAACCTTGATGACACAAACTCCACCGGCGAGCTTTGCAACGCGCTCTTGAAGCTTCTCGCGATCCCAATCAGAATCGGTTGAAGCAATCTCGTTACGAATCTCAGAGACGCGAGCGGCAACTTGTGCCTTATCGCCTGAGCCGTCAACGATGGTGGTGTTGTCCTTTGTGATGACAACGCGGCGAGCACGGCCGAGAAGTGAAAGATCGATTTGATCGAGCTTGAGACCCACTTCTGGAGTGATGACCTGACCGCCTGTAAGGATTGCAATATCTTGCAACATAGCCTTTCGACGATCTCCAAAACCTGGAGCCTTTACAGCAGCTGAAGCGAATGTTCCGCGCATGCGGTTTACAACGAGAGTTGAAAGAGCTTCTCCTTCAACATCTTCGGCGATAATCAATAGTGGCTTGCTTGCAGAAGCAACTTTTTCAAGAACTGGAAGAACTTCGTTGAGGTTTGAGATCTTTGTGCCTGAGATCAAGATGTATGCATCTTCAAGAACTGTCTCCATGCGGTCAGAATCAGTAACGAAATAAGGTGAGATGTACCCCTTATCGAACTGCATTCCTTCGGTGAATTCGAGTTCAAGACCTGTGGTTGAAGATTCTTCTACGGTGATAACGCCATCTTTGCCGACCTTATCCATTGCTTCTGCAATGAGATCGCCAATCGCCTTATCTTGCGCAGAGATTGTTGCAACATCAGCAATCTGAGACTTTCCAGACACAGCAGTCGAATTCTTCTTCAACTCTTCTGAAAGAGCCGAGACAGCTTGTTCGATACCGTACTTCAGCTCCATTGGTTGTGCGCCAGCTGCGAGATTACGCAGACCTTCGCGAACCATTGCTTGTGCCAAGACAGTTGCCGTTGTTGTTCCATCACCAGCGACATCGTTTGTCTTTTCAGCAACCTGCTTCACGAGCTGTGCGCCCATGTTTTCGGCTGGATCAGAAAGTTCAATCTCTTTCGCAATTGTCACGCCATCATTTGTAATGAGGGGTGCGCCATAGGATTTTGAGATTACAACGTTACGACCCTTAGGCCCGAGAGTTACTTTGACAGTGTCAGCGAGGATATTTACTCCGCGCTCCATGCCACGACGAGCTACCTCGTCAAATTGCAGACTTTTGCCCATGAATTACTTCGCCTTACTTTTCGATAATCGCGAGAATGTCGCGAGCAGAGAGAACTAAATATTCTTCACCTGAAGCTTTTACTTCGGTGCCGCCGTACTTGCTGTACAGGACAACGTCGCCGACCTTGATATCCATTGGGACGCGAACGCCATCATCAAAGCGACCTGGGCCTACAGCAACGACTGTTCCCTCTTGTGGCTTCTCTTGTGCAGTATCTGGGATTACAAGACCTGAAGCGGTCTTCTGTTCTGCCTCGTTTGTCTTTACGACAACACGGTCTTCAAGTGGCTTGATGGAAATTGCCATGATGGTTTCTCCTTCTAATAGCTGATTAGCAGTGTCACTACGTGAGTGCTAAAGCAAACTCTACTATGAGAAATTAGGCCCAAAGAACTCGATCCAGGCCAGTGCTGGACTCGGCAGCCAGGCCAAGGGAGGAGGCGGGAGCCCCGCTGGAAACGGCGAGGGAGGNCAAGGCGGCGACCATAGCGCCGTTATCGGTACACAGAGCCGCTGGAGGTATCCGAAGTGAGATCCCGGCTGCCTGGCAACGCGCGAGCGCGAGCGCCCGAAGTCTGGAATTGGCTGCAACACCGCCGGCGATGATGAGGTTTTCAAGGCCATGGAATTTTGCAGCTGCGAGCGCTTTCGTCAGGAGCACGTCGACGACTGCCTCCTGGAAAGAGGCTGCGACATCGGCAACTTTGGCATCAGGAGTCTTTTGAAGAAATCGAGAGACCGCAGTCTTCAGTCCCGAGAATGAAAAGTCGTACAGATGGCCCGGGTCGTTTGTCAGACCGCGAGGAAATTCAATGGCTGTGCAATCTCCATCCTTTGCAATTTTATCTATCGCAGGGCCACCCGGAAAATCTAATTTCAGAATTCGAGCAATCTTGTCGAATGCTTCNCCCGCGGCATCATCCATCGTGGATCCAAGCACTTCAACATCTGATGAGAAATCTCCTACTTTTAATATTGAACTATGTCCCCCACTAACGAGCAGACCAATAGCTGGCTTGAGTGTGTGATCAGAATTTAATGAATCCACGGCAAGGTGGGCGGAAAGATGATTCACACCATAAAGAGGTTTGTCTAAAGCAAGTGAAAGTCCAGATGCCGAACTAACGCCCACAAGTAATGCGCCAATTAATCCCGGACCAGCGGTCACTCCAAATGCATCGATATCATTTAAAGAAACCTTTGCCTCTTCAAGCGCACGGGTAAGAACTGAGTGAATGGATTCTAAATGTGCACGACTTGCAATTTCAGGTACCNCCCCACCAAAGCGTGCATGCTCCTCAACGCTTGAGGAGATAACATTTGCGAGAAGAGTTCTTCCCCGAACAATTCCAATAGCAGTCTCATCGCACGATGTCTCAATTCCAAGAACAAGTGGCTGACTCATCGAAGATCCTTCTTCATAACCAAAGCATCAAGTCCAGGTCCGTAATAATCGCTACGGGTATTGAGAGGGTAGAAACCGCTCGATGTATACAAAGGCCGGGCAGCGTCATTTCCAACCCGCACCTCCAACATCATCGACTCAGCCTTTTTATTTCGAGCCCAATCGATGAGGCGTTTTAAAAACTCTCGACCAATCCCCTGCCGTCGAAGGCGTGGATCAACGGTAATTGTAAGGACGTCAGCAATCTCGCCTGCGAGCATAACGCCGCAATATCCAATAACAACGCCCTCTTTTTCTGCGACTAAGTAATACCGGTCATTGGCCGCAAGTTCCTCTTTAAATTGCTCCATACTCCATGGATCTTCACCAGCATAAATNCTCTTTTCGAGAGAAGAAACAACCACGAGATCCATTGCATTCATTGCGCGAAATGTGACGCCAGCTGGTGATGGATAAGCATCTGGTCGACGAATATAAATAGGCTCGCGAATATCGCCAATTATTGCTGGCATTAACTCCGCTGATGGATAAATATCTCCTTCGAGAAAAAGTGGGAGAGCTGTACTAGCAAAACTATCGACAACATGTCGAAGTGCAACCTGAGGTTCGGTAATTCTTTTTCCCTCTTTGAACTCCGCCCAAAAGAGCTCCTTGCGACGAGCATCAACTGCAACTATCGCAGAGCCCTGAACTTGGGCTCCCATGGAATCTAAAGAGCAAATTCCGCGCCATGGAATATTTCGAGCAAATGCAAATGATTGTCCAAAGACAATTCCTACTCGTAGTCCAGTAAAGGGGCCGGGGCCCATTCCAATAACAACTTCATCGATTGAATTTTCCAACTTCAATAATTCAGAAATAAGTCGCGGTAATACTTCNCCGTGTGCGATGGGGTCATCGTGATGAAGCCCCGCCACAACTGACCCATCTTTTACCAGAGCGACTGTTGTTCGAGAGGTAGATGTATCGATAGCCAGAATCGTGCTCATAGCAAAAATCCTTGCCACCGTGATCCGTGTGGAACAGCGGTCAGAGTTCGTTGGTTTTCGCCCTCGCCAAAGCCCAATTGAATTTCTAAGAATTCATCGGCTAAACGTTCAACAAAGCCATCGCCCCATTCAATAACTGTTATCGAGCCACTCATCTGACTTTCTAAATCTAAGTCGTCAAAAAGAGCCCAGGGTTCACCGACAAGTCGATATGCATCGACATGTATCAATGGAATTGTGCCGGGGNGGGTTCGAGAGATGACAAATGTTGGAGAGGTAATTCCATTGATTCCCAGGGCTTCTCCAATACCTTGAACAAAGCTTGTTTTCCCCGCACCAAGAGTTCCATTGAGAAGGAGAATGTCGCCACGGGTTAAACGCGCACCCAAAGATCGCCCTAAGGTTTGCATCTCTTCAAGTGAATCTACGGTCGTGGTCACGGCCTTAGGTTACCGGTACATGAGAAAGGCCCCGTGCTTTCGCACGAGGCCTAATCCCATCAGTACTACCGGTATGTATTAGTTACCGTAGAACTTTGGAAGTNCTGGTTCGAACTTAGCATCCACAATCGATCCACCCATTTTGCGAACTTTCGTTGCAATTGTTTGTGGATTCGGAAGCTCTCCACTTGTCGCAGCAGCTGCAAGCAAATCAGCAACGCCGATATATTGCTTTGCAGTGAAGTTACAGTGGTTTGTTCCATTTGCTGCTGCAGCCGTTGTTACAGGAGCACCAGTTGCGTCAAATGTTGTGTAATGGTTTGGAGTCATACCCCAGATTGAAGCAAGTGCCGTGCGAGGACGTTGTGTCTTCGCCTTGAGCGCTGCTGCCTTTGCAGATGCGTATTGAGCTGCATACTGATTTGCAAGCCATTGAGATCCACCTGCTGGAGTAATTGGGTCTGCAATTCCAACCATGGTGATAGTTGGAACATTGATCTTGCCTTGGTAGGAAGCAAGAGCGCGCATCTTTGCAACTGATGCTGCCGGCGCTGTTGCGCGAGGTGCAGCCTTTAAGTATGCAAGCATGCCTGCAGTTGCAGTCGCACCTGAAAGTCCAGAAGTAAATTGTGCCTTCTCACTTTCAACACGTGCAGCGTAATCAGTCATGGAGTTATCAAAGATTGCTCCGCCTGCTTGCTGTTCAACATCAGCTGTTGCAAGAACTGCAAGAACTGCCGCACTTGATCCATTTTCTAGGATTGCAAGTGCTGGAGATCCAGCGAGAGCAAAGTTTGTATATGCAGCTGAGTTTGGAGATCCAGGTCCTGTGCTTCCATCAAAGTGAGCACTTTGTGTTGGAAGTCCAGCCATCAAACCAACAAGCAGAAGAGCTGAGCGTGGAGGAATTGTTCCAAGCATTGTCTTAACAGCTGCAGGTGTAGTTGCAGGCCATTCTCCAGTTGCGATAGAACTCTTGAGTGCAGTGAGAAGTGCTACAACCTTTTGGAGATCAAGCATTGGCTCCATCGCATTTGCATAATTTCCNCCCTTGATTGTTGGATCAAAGAAGGTCTTTAGACCCCAGAGGAAATCTCCAGCCATAGTGAGTTCGGCTTCAACAGAGCTTGTTGCCAAACACATTGGACCTGCTGCTGAGATAAGTTCAGGATGCTTTTCAGCAAGGACTTGAGTCATAAATCCACCAAGAGATTCACCCCATGCAACAACGTGAGTTGTCTTTGGGAACTGTGTCTTGAATGTATTGATTAACTCAACATCTGTTGTAACGCCTGAATCAGCATTCCAACCTTGACGTGCAAAACCTGAACCAAATACCGCATATCCCTTGCTCAAGAGGTACTTGATAACAGAGGTGTCTGATCCAATAACTGGGCCAGGTTGTGGAGTATTAAGAACAGCAGGATAACCCAATGATGGAAGAGCTACGTTGTAGCGATATCCATGTGAGTAGATGAAAGCAGTTCCATTAAAGTTTCCTGGAACCTGCATAACATATGGAGCGCCGTCGCTTGTTACGCCTTGGCAGGCGGTAACAGGTCCAACTGCGCAAGCAGGTGCAGCATGAGCTGCTGAGGGTGCGAAGTTAATAGCGACAGATGCGAGAGCAAACGCTCCAACAACTGCAAACTTCTTCGTTAATTTTGTGAATGAGGTTTTCATTAGTTTGTAGGCAATCCCTTCGCTGGCATCGCCGGACGTGCAATTGCAGACTTCACAACTGCGCCGGTTGATGAATCGGTTGTATACAAAACGTACTTTCCTGCTCCATCAACGGGGGCGATGGTTGCATCAGCTGCAATGCGTCCAAACCAGTATCCGTTGTATCCGATATGGCTTGACTTAGACCAGCCAAGAGGAGCAAAGCCTGCGCTTGCAAACTTTGAGCCTGAAGCATCAATGGCTGCCATGAGCTTTGCGCGGGTAGGTGATGTACCAGCTGCGCGAAGTGCCTGAACAGCGAGCATTCCAGCATTCATACCAACGAGAACGTTGTTATCAAATGAAGCACCCTTGTTGTATTGGGTGTTGATCTTTTGGAATTGAGCAACATATTCATCTGCAGAATCATTTGCTGATGGCAAGAATGAAGCAGCAATTGCGCCATTCAAAAGTGGGAGCGCTGTTGGAGCAAGTGTCTTGATTGTAGTTGGGTCAGCACCAACAGACCCAAGGATCCATTGAACCTTTCCAGCAAGACCAGCCTTATATGCGCCACCAAGAGCTGCGGCAGTTGCTGTTGAAACACCGAAAAGAACAACTGTGTCAGCTCCAGATGTAACGATGCTTGTGATCCACTTTCCAACAACTGTTGGGTCAGTTTGTGATCCTGAAGCATAAGGAATCTTGGCAACAAACTTTGTTCCTACCTGATTGAAACCAGCAAGAGCATCGATTCCAAAGTCATCATCCTGGTAGATGAGGGCGACTTTCTTGCCCGCAAACTTATCGTCGAGGNATCCGCCAATTGCCTTCGCTTCCATGTAATAGGAAGGGAACAATGCATATGTTGTTGGGTACTTCTTTGTATTAGCAAAACCGCTAAATCCTGTATTGACGAATAGACGTGGAACGCCCTTATCGTTGACAAACTTTGATGTTGCCTCGTTATTGGCTGTGCCAAGTGTTCCGACGAGTGCAAAAACTTTGTCTTTAAGAATCAAATCATTTGTCACTGACTTAGCAAGGATTGGGCTATATGCATCATCTTTAATGACGAGTTGGATCTTGCGACCATTAACTCCACCATTGTCATTGACGTAATCAAAATACGCCTTCATGGCATAAGGCACCTTGTTGTAGCCAGGAGCAGCCGCGCCGGTAAGCGGAACTGTGATTCCTAGTTTGATTGTGGTTGACGTGACACCGACTTCAGAGTGCGGTGAAAACGCCTGCGCAGGTAGTGCGCTGACAGCGAGAGCTGCGACAGCAGCAACTGCTACTGCGAACACTCCACGCTTCGTGCTGCGATGAACGAGCATGTTGTTCCTTCCAGATATTGATTGAGGGTTATCTGATGGTTCTCTTATTGAGTTTTTGCTTTACCTGATTTATTTCGCTTGTGAAGTTGTGGTCCATTCGGTGCAAATATCACCGTCAAGATCAACAACACACTCGTAATAAGACCAGGTAGGTTTGCGGATATTTTCTCTGAACCTCCCAGATGCGTAGCTACCGCATCCGTGATTTCAGGGATAACAACCAAAACCAGCGCTCCGACAATGCTACCTCCGAGGTTGCTTACGCCCGCAAGCACCGCACCAGTCACGAGAGTAAAGGAAAGGGTCAAAGTAAAGGCCATCGGAGCAACTAGGCCAAGGATCATCGCTAATAAAGCACCTGCCAAGCCTGCGAGCGCCGAACTCACGGTAAACGCTAAAACTTTGGATCGACCGATATTGATACCGCTCAAGGCTGCTGCGCTCGAATTTCCGCGTATTGCTCTCCACGTTCTTCCGAAACGGCTTTGTAACAAATTCTTTATAAACCACATTGTAAAGAGAGTGCAGGTGACGCTGATCCAAAAGAACCATTTGTACTGAGTGAAATCGCCCCCAGTTTTATCTGCAATCCACTTTGGTGCTTCGCCAATATCAAAAGATAAACCTTGTTCTCCGCCGAGAATGTGAAATTGATTTGCAAGGGATGGAAGTCCAACAGCGAGAGCGAGTGTTGTTCCTGCAAGATAAGGACCTGATAAACGCGCAGCTGCCATACCTAATATAAATCCTGCTAGTGCGGCAACTGCTGCACCAAATGTAAATGCGAGCAGCATTGGAAAGTGCCAATGATTGTAAGAAAGTACGGCTGAATATCCGCCAATAGCCATGAGCGCTCCATGACCGAGTGAAATCTGACCAGAAAATCCAGTGAGCAATATGATTGATGAAATTGCGATGACATAAATTCCTACTTGTGCGCCTTGGTATGCACGAAGTTCATCGACGAAATTGCTTAGACCCAGCAGGAATAAGCCAATCGCAAAAAAGATCAGTGCGCTTAGCGACTTAGATTTACGCATCGCGACGTCCAATCTTTGATCCCAAAATTCCCCGTGGTCGTAGAAAAAGAACAATAATCAAGATAAAAAATGCGGCGGAAAATGTGACCGATGTACCGATATATTGAAGAATAAATGCGAACCCAACGCCAAGAATCAAGCCCCCGAGAACAGCGCCAATGAGGCTATCGAGTCCGCCAATTACTGCAGCGACGAATCCTGAGACCAAGAGAAGATCAAGGCTATTTGGAGATAAATATGTTGTGGGTGTTACGAGTGCGCCAGCGACGGCACCTGCTGCACCAGCAAAAGCCCATCCAATAGTTCGAATTCTATCTACGCGAATACCAGCAAGCCTTGAGATTTCTGGCTGGAATGAAGAAGCCCGGAGTGCCAAGCCGAGGTTTGTAAATTTAAATACTGCCGCAAATACTCCCATAACAACAAGAGCGCCAATAACGATAATCAGATTTTGAGGCGAAAATGGAATTGTGTGATGGCTTATTTCATAGCCCTTACCCGAAGCCGGTGAGGTGTATTGCAAATATGCATTACCCCAAATCATTCCTGTCAGGCTCCGAATAAGTCCGAGGAGTCCAAGTGTGGCAATGACGGGAGCAATTTCAGAGACCGATCCTTTATGGGATCGCTTTTCAAGGGCGCGCATCAGTACGGCATCGACAAAAGCGGCAATTGCTGCGCCTGCAACAATGGCGAATGGAACTGAAACCCAATAGTTGTGAGTCCTATTCATGACTTCATAACCAATATATGTAGAAAGAATTGCTTGACCAGCTTGTGCAAAATTTACGACGCGCGTGGAGCGCCAGACAAGAACAAGTGCAAGAGCCATGAGCGCATAAATCGCTCCACTACTAAGACCAATGAGAAATGTATCAAGAATGAGCATTAGTACCCCAAGTAAGCGGCTCGGAGATTGGCATCAGCCAAAAGCTCTTGAGATGGACCGGATGTTACGAGTGAACCAACATTAATAATTACTCCTATGTCAGCAATCTTGAGAGCGCTCATTGCGTTCTGCTCAACAAGAACAACAGTTAAGCCAAGTTTATGGCGGAGTTGATTTATCGCATCAAAAATTTGTTCGATAATCAGAGGAGCAAGTCCCAGAGAAGGTTCATCAAGAAGTAGAAGTTCTGGGCGGGCGATTAAAGCGCGGCCAATCGCAAGCATCTGACGCTCTCCACCCGACAACGTATCTGCCGATTGCAAAAGCCGCTCGCGCAAACGTGGGAAAAGCTCACACACTTCCTCTGTCGCAAGGGCTACATCTTTTTTATCTTTTCTCCAGATACCGCCAAGAGCGAGATTTTCCTTCACATTCAATTCAGGAATTACAGATTTTCCTTCAGAGACGTGAACGACTCCAGAACGAACTAGATCCTCAGGCTTTTTGCCGAGGAGGGAATTTCCATTCCATGATGCCTCTCCGCTTTGATGTGGAATCAGACCTGAGAGTGCGCGTAAAAGTGTTGTCTTGCCCGCACCATTTGAACCAATAATGGCGGCCAGCTCGCCTTTTCCAACTGTAAAAGAGAGATCTTTTACGGCGGCAATTGCGCCATGGCTAACTGAGAAATTCTTCACCAAAAGCCCACTCATTGTGCGGCCTCCGCCCCAAGATATGCTGCGATGACCGCAGGATTCTCGCGAACTTGTGCTGGTGTTCCTTCGGCAATGAGTTCTCCAAAGTTCAAAACATAGATTCGATCACAGACACTCATAATGACATCCATGTGGTGTTCCACAAGGAGTATGGATGTATCAACTTTAAGATTATGAATGAGCCCATTCATCCAATCGATATCTTGCGATCCCAATCCTCCGGCTGGTTCATCAAGCAAGAGAAGCTGTGGATCGCTCATCAATGCACGTGCAATAGCGACACGTTTTGTGACGGGATAAGGAAGTGAATCCGCTCGCTTATCGGCGAGAGAAGATGCATAAACCTTTTCAAGAGCTACTGATGCTTTTTCGCGTAAATATTTTTCATTTGAAGCATCTAGGCCAAATGCCGCGCGAATGACTCCGCCCTTTGCAAATTTTTGACCGCCAACCATGACATTTTCAAGAACAGTGAGATCGGGAAAGAGTCCTACTCCCTGAAGTGTCCGAGAAATCCCAAGACCAGCAAGTTCGTGGCTCTTGGGCCATTTATGTTCTTTATCGTTGAGGGNGAGTTTTCCTGAAGAAACAGGTGCAAAACCTGTCAGGGCATTAAAGAGTGTTGTTTTTCCTGCGCCATTTGGGCCAATCAATCCGACAACTTCGCCAGGATGCACATCGATGTGAACGTTAGAAAGGGCTGTTAATCCGCCGAATTTTACGGTCAAGTCTGAGATCGATAAAAGGCGCGACCCCACAATAAACCCCCATCAACTCTGAAAAGGAAACTCCGACCGGGTCGTTAGTTTACGTATATTCGTTCTACTCGGGAAGCGATTCGGGTAACGATCTCGTAATTAATTGTTGAGCAAGCGCTAGCCCATTCATCTATCGAATAGCCTTCCGCACCAAAGACTGTGACGTAATCACCGGCTTTCGCAGTTGTGGTGGCTCCAAGGTTTACAACAAATTGATCCATCGAAACTCGGCCCACGATTGGTGCTCGATTTCCATTAATCCATACTCCGGCCTGATTGTTTGCATTTCGCGGAATTCCATCAGAATATCCGAGCACAACAATTCCAAGATGGGTATCGCTTTCCAGAATTGCAGTTCCCCCATNCCCAACAGCCGAACCTGCGGCTGCCTTCTTTATAAGGCTTAATTTTCCTTTGAGGGTCATTGCAGGTTTTAATTGATACTTTGAAGAAGAACCCATAGTAGAAACGTCAGGACTGAGGCCATACATCGAAATTCCGAGTCTCACCATATTCTTATGAGCCGAAGGAAAATTTAGAGTTGCTGCCGAATTTGAGAGATGAATAATTTCGGGGGNAATTCCTGCAGAAGTTATATCCGAGAGATAGCTTTCAAAAACTTTTTCCTGCTCCAACGTCGCGCTCGAATCAGGTTCATCAGCTCGTGCAAAATGAGTCCAGAGACCGACAACATGACATAAATCTTTTTGAGCGAGAAGTTCGGAAAGAAATAGATTCCACTCCTGCAAAAGACCNCCACGGCGCATACCAGTGTCGACTTCAATATGGATACGAGGCTTTACACCGAGGCTCTTTCCAGCTTCAACAATCTCGTGGAGAAGACCAACGGAGGAAACAGATAGGTCAATGTCGTGGCGAAGTGCGGCCACAAAATCATCACCTGGTGGTGTTAACCAGGAAATGATGGGATCAGAGATTCCTGCTTTGCGAAGTGTGATTGCTTCCTCAAGTAATGCAACACCCAACCAGGTGGCTCCTGATGAAAGCGCAGTTTGGGCAACGGGAACAATTCCATGGCCATAAGCATCGGCTTTAACGACCGCCAAAATCTTTGCATCAGTTGATGCCTTTATTGTTGAAACATTGTGCGCAATTGCAGCAAGATCAACTTCAACATATGCGCGGTGAGACATTATGCCCGCTCCACAATAACCATGGCAGATGCAATTCCAGCATCATGGGAGAGCGTGAGGTGAACAATCGAGCCATCAATTCTCTCTGCAATATCGCCTGTAAATATAAATGCAGGACGACCGCTCTCTTCATTGACCACTTCACAATCATGCCAAGCGAATACGTAGCGAGCATTGAGCGCCTTTGCAAGGGCTTCCTTCGCTGCAAATCGTGCAGCAAGAGATGCGACAGGAAGAGATGCCTCTCGCGATGTAAACAATTTTTCACGCAATGCAGGGGTTCGATCCAAAGACTCCTGGAAACGAGATATATCGACCACGTCGATACCGATGCCTTCAATCACTTTCGTAGCCTAATCAGGAAGGCTGTTTTACAGAAGGGATTGCGCGGTCAACAGCTATAACAAAGACAAGAAGTGAACCGCCGAGCAAAGAACCGCCGAGCAAATCAGAGAACCAATGCGTATCCCGGATCAGAGAGACTGTGCACACAGAAACAGTGATGAGAGCGACGAGCCAATCCAATCTCATTCCCACAAAAGGTTCCTTATGGGNGTAACGAAAGACCAGATATGCCAACAACCCCCACGTCAACAGCGCATTTGCTGCGTGGCCACTTGGATATGAAAGACCGGTTGTGTGTAGAAGATCATTTGCAAGTCGTGGCTTCACTCGATGGAAAGTCAACTTAGATAAACCGACAACACCATTGAGCAAGAGAAGTGAGAGAAGAGAGAGATTGAATGGGCGCCATGAGCGAAAACGCCAGCCAATCAGTGCTGCACTAATTAAGAGTACCGTCGCCGTGAAACCACGTAGCCCCATATCATCGATAGCGAGAAGTAAGTGGCTGGAATTTCCCTTAAATGTGTGATGTTTAAGGTGCTTTACCCAGCGATCAAATTCATAGAGATAACCCTTTGATAAGACTTGTTGAGTCACAATCAAAAAACCAACAAATAACCAGATGGAGCCTCGAAATGCTTTCCACATTTCCGCTTTTCTCTCAAGAGGTAATTGATCAAGCATCATTCCACCGTTACTGATTTTGCAAGATTACGAGGTTGATCGACATCGTTTCCTCGAGCAATCGCCATTTCATATGCGATTACTTGAAGCGGTACTACAGCTAGGACTGGTTGTAAAAATTCGTGGGTGTGAGGAATGCGAATGTTGTGGGTCGCCGATGCCAAATCTTCATCGCCAATGGCAATAACAATGGCACCACGCGCTTTTACTTCTTGGACATTGCTGGCCATTTTTTCATTAAGCAGAGAACCGGCCGTAGGCATGACTGCAATCACGGGAGTTCCCTGGTCAATTAATGCGATAGGGCCGTGCTTAAGTTCTCCTCCGGCAAATCCTTCTGCATGCATGTATGCAAGTTCCTTAAGTTTAAGAGCACCCTCAAGAGCGGTCGGATAGCCAACATGGCGTCCCAAAAACAACATCGACGTCGCATCTTTAAATTGGCGAGTGAGTGCGCGAAGTGGCTCTACAGTTTCAAGAACTTGTTCAATTTTTCCTGGAAGGTCGGCAATCTCCTGAGCGATTTCTTTGTCCAGCTCGGTAGAAAGAGTTCCCCGTACACGACCCATATGTAAGGCAATTAAATACATTGCTACAAGTTGGGTGAGGAATGCCTTTGTGGATGCCACAGCAATTTCAGGTCCCGCGTGTGTATAAAGAACTGCATCGGATTCCCGCGGAATAGTCGATCCATTTGTGTTGCAAACGGAAAAAATCTGCGCCCCTTGGGACTTTGCATAACGAAGAGCCATCAGCGTATCCATTGTCTCTCCAGATTGAGAGATAGGAATAATAAGAGNGTTTTTATCAATACTTGGTTCGCGATAACGATATTCAGATGCCAGTTCTACATCGACGGATACATCAGCCCATCGCTCAATCGCATATTTTCCAACCATGCCGGCGTGGTAGGCCGTTCCGCACGCGATAATGACAACTTTTGTGATTGCCTTTAAATCAATTGCGGAAGTGATCTCTTCAGACAGTCCCTGCGTACGACCAATCAAAGTATCTGCAACCGCTTTTGGCTGCTCGTAAATTTCCTTGAGCATGAAGTGTGGATATCCCCCACGTTCTGCAGCAGAGGCATCCCAGGAGATCTCATACTCCTTGTGAGGCAACTCAACACCATCAAGATTTGTAATTGTGATTGCATGGGCGGTGATGTCGACTACTTCATCCTGACCAAGCTCAAGAGCGCGTTTTGTATGCGAAATAAAAGCAGCAACATCTGAGGCGAGGAAATTTTCTCCGTCACCTACACCTACGACGAGTGGTGAATTTCGACGAGCCCCAACAATTCGTTCAGGATCATCTGAGTGAATGGCCAAAAGCGTGAAAGATCCGCGAAGCTCCTTACAAACATCCCGCATCGCTGCAGCAAGGTCTCCGTTCTGCTTTTTTCTCGCATCACTTAAGAGATGAACTACTGATTCGGTATCCGTTTCTGAAGTAAATGTATGACCACGCTTTTCAAGTTCTGCACGGAGTTCGACATAATTTTCGATGATTCCGTTATGGATAAGTGCAAGTTTTCCATCATTATCTACATGTGGGTGGGCATTTGTATCAGTCGGTCCGCCGTGGGTGGCCCAACGAGTATGTCCGATGCCACTATGAGAATCTGGGACGGTATCTCCAAGAATTCCTTCAAGATTTCCGAGTTTGCCGGCTCGCTTTTCAATCCAAAGTTTTGTTCCTGGCTTTGTAGAAAGCGCTATTCCAGCAGAGTCGTATCCGCGATATTCAAGACGACGAAGTCCTTCAAGAACTGGGGAGAGTGCGTCGGATTTACCGGTGTAGCCGACAATCCCGCACATAATGACCCTCTAACTTTTTTAGGAAACTCTTACTGAAGTTCTGATCGTACTAGAGAAGCAATATCGTTTGCGATTTTTTCAGCCTGGTCATTGCTTTCTGCTTCAACCATTACACGAACAAGCGCTTCTGTCCCTGATGGGCGAACCAAAATACGACCGCTCTTTCCAAGCTCCTTTTCATGAGCTTCGATAGCACCGGAAATCTTCGCTGAGGAGGATAACTTTTCCTTCTTCACATCTGGAACATTGATTAAGGATTGTGGGAATCGCTTCATTACTTGAGAGAGCTCTTTAAGGCTCTTTCCCGTTGAAACAACTGCCTGCATCAGCTGAAGAGCTGTGAGAATTCCATCGCCCGTGTTTGCAAAATCGCGCATAATGACATGGCCGGATTGCTCCCCACCCAATACATAATCTTCGGCAATCATCTTCTCAAGAACATAACGGTCGCCTACAGCAGTTGTCGGAACCTTGATTCCTTGTGACTCCATCGCCTTCATAAATCCAAGATTGCTCATTACCGTTCCAACGACAGTGTCTTGTGAAAGACGTCCCTCGCTCTTCCATGTGGAGGCCAAGATTGCCATGATGAAATCTCCATCGATGAGGTTGCCCTCATGGTCAACTGCTAAACATCGATCAGCATCGCCATCGTGTGCGATCCCAAGATCGGCTCCAACTTCCAAAACCTTTGCGATGAGGCTTTCCATATGCGTGGAGCCACAATTTTCGTTGATGTTGAGTCCATTTGGTGTTGCATGAATAGCGGTGACATCTACACCTGCACGTAGATATGTCTTAGGGGCAACGCGTGAAGAAGCACCATTTGCGCAATCAACAACAATCTTGAGACCTTTGAGTGAAGAAGAAAGGGAAGAGAGAAGATGGTAGATGTAACGTTCTTGAGCAGATTCATCCACAGTTACACGGCCAACAGCAGCGCCTACGGGACGCTCCCACGGTTCTTTTAAGCGAGCTTCAATTGCAGCTTCGAGTGCATCGTCGAGTTTTCCGCCACCTTTAGCGAAGAATTTGATTCCGTTATCAGGCATTGCATTATGAGATGCGCTGAGCATGACACCTAAATCGGCTCCGCCTTCGGCTACTAAATGGGCAATGGCAGGAGTTGGAAGAACGCCTACGCGATAAACATCTACGCCGGCACTTGCCAAGCCAGCTACAACTGCAGNCTCAAGGAATTCACCAGATGCGCGGGAGTCTTGTCCAACAATTGCTTTTGGTCGCGAATTTTCATGGCCTTTAAATGCGCCTTTTTCACTTAATACGTGAGCGGCTGCAACAGCAAGATCCAGAGCTAATTCAGCAGTGAGATCGCGATTAGCAAGCCCTCTTACACCGTCGGTGCCAAAGAGGGCCATTAAATAATCCGAAGGAAGCGAATTAACGCTTGCTGTATTGAGAACGCTTACGAGCCTTCTTTAGGCCGTACTTCTTGCGCTCGATAACACGTGGATCACGTGTAAGGAATCCAGCCTTCTTAAGTGAAGGACGGTTTGCATCGCGATCGATCTCGTTAAGAGCACGGGCGACACCAAGACGAAGTGCACCAGCTTGGCCAGATGTACCGCCACCGTTGATGCGAGCAACAACGTCATAACCATTTTCTGCACCTACTGTGCGGAATGGTTCTGATACGAGTTGTTGGTGAACCTTATTTGGGAAGTAATTTTCAAGAGTTTTTCCATTAACAATCCACTTGCCGGTTCCTGGGATCAGGCGAACTCGAGCAACAGCTTCCTTACGACGACCTGTGCCGCCTCCTGGAGCTTTGATTGCTGAGCGGTTTGTAGCTGCAGCTGGTGTGCTTGTTGAGTATGAAGAAGGAACTAAATCGTCTTCAGAAACTGATGATGTTGTGAAGTCTGACATTTTTTATATAGCTCCTATTACTTCTTTACTTGTGAAACTTGGGTGAGTTCGTAAACTGAAGGATTCTGCGCAGCATGTGGATGTGTTGGGCCTGCGTAGACCTTGAGCTTTGTGCCGATAGAACGGCCAATCTTGTTCTTAGGAATCATTCCGAGGATTGCCTTCTCAACAACGCGAGTTGGATCTTCGTTAATCAAATCTGCGTAAACGATAGAAGTCATACCACCTGGGAAACCTGAGTGATGGTAAGCAAACTTTTGCTTTGCCTTTTGACCTGTGAGTGCAACCTTCTCCGCATTGATGATGACAACAAAGTCACCCATATCCATGTGAGGTGCAAAAATTGTCTTGTGCTTGCCGCGAAGAAGTGCAGCTGCGTGTGATGCAAGACGACCGAGGACAATTCCTTCAGCGTCGATGACATGCCACTTGCGGGCTGTGGCTTGGTCACCTGCGGTAGGTGTGTATGTGCGCACGGGTCTCTCTTTTCTTTTTAAAGGCTTCAGTTACTGCTCGGATTTACAGCCCCTTATCGGAGGCAGAGGAGTAGGTTACTAAGACACGCCGGGTGGGGTCAAAACGAGGATGAGCCTGGAAGAGAGCTCGAAATTACTTCTTTTTGAGCGTATATCCGGTCGGGCATTTGGGGTTTGTGGCCTTCACCGTCTTCGTCAGCTTCCCTTTGACGCATGTGATCGTCTTCTTAATCACGCCAGCTCCCATGGTCAATCCAAGGGATGGAGCCGAAGTTGCTGAGGTTGTCGAAGTGGGTGTGGGTGTAGGCGCTTTTGTTGGCGCCGGAGTCAATGGTCTTACTGGGGTAACAATTCGAGAACGTTCTGGCCGTGGAGATCGAGTCGCCCCATTTCCATCGCTGCCACTTCCCTCGCCACCTTCATGTTCACTCCCCTCACTTTCCTGGCCCGACTGGCCTCCATCATCTCCACCATAACGTGGCACAACTGTTTGTGCTGGTGCAGGCGCAATTGTTCGTGCTGGAGTCGCTACTGGTGCAGGTATTGTCGTTCCAATCGCAGATCCAGCTTTTGCAATAGCTGATGCAAGAGATTGTTTCCATGCGCTGGAGATATATGAAGCACCAGAAATACCTTGAATATTTGCACTTTGTGCAGTGAGCGCTTCTTGGGTCAAAAGTGGAACTGCATACGATGCATATTGGCCATTTCGCCCACCCGGAACAACAGGAGTTGTAATGGCGACAATCTTCCCAGTGTCAACAGTTATTTGGACTTGGAGCTGACCGCCTAAAGCATTATTTGCAGCGTTACCGAGAAATGTTTGAGCGGCAGCAAATGTCGGATCTGAAAGTGAGAGCGCTCCGATTGTTGAAACACCGAGAAGTGCCTTTGCACTTCTGCTTAATGCAAGCATCTCTTACTCCAGTTCTTCATCGGCAGATTGCCGTGAGGACCAAGCCTCTTGGGCAATTGCTGGCAATTGATCATCGTTGGGATAATCAACTTTCGCCAATGTTAAACCACGAGCTGGAAAGACATAAGAGTCCGATACGCGTGCCCTATCTGTGAGTACGCCTAGAATCCAATCAAAATCGTATCGGCCTTCGCCTACGCAGACTGCAGCTCCAACTAAATTGCGGACCATGTTGTAGCCAAAACCATCGGCACAGAGTCGAGCAATCAAAAGACCTGTCGAATCTCGTTCCCACGAGAATTCATGAAGAGTTCGAATTGTTGTGGCATTTTCACGCCACTTACAAAATGCAGCAAAATCATGTCTTCCGACAAGTGATTGCGAAGCTCTTTCTAAATGGCCCAACTCCAAGGGGCGATACCAGTCTGCAACAAAGTGTCTTTCGAGTGGAGAGAGCGGGCGATCCCCGTCGGCTATCCGATATTCGTAATGGCGAGCAGTTGCTGAGTACCGCGCATGGAAACCTTCAGGCGCTTCTACAACTGTGGTAATTCGAACATCTTCATCAAGGATGCGATTAAGTTTGAATGCAAAATTATCAATATCGATATCAGCGCTCAGCGGAATATCAACATGAAGAACGGCGCCGGTGGCATGCNCCCCTGCATCGGTGCGGCCAGCTGTTACGCAATCAACCTTTGCTCGAACGAGCTTTCCAATGAGATCTTCAAGAACTCCCTGAACGGTGCGATAGTCAGGTTGTTTTGCCCATCCTTGAAAGTTTGTGCCGTCGTAAGAAAAATCAATTCTTAAACGACGAAACCCGCCCTCAGGATTGAGAACGGGAATCGTCATTTTTAATACTGAAGCGCTGGGTTTATTCAGCAGCCTTTTTCGCAACCTTTTCAGCAGCCTTTACGGTTGCCTTCTTTTCAGGTGTGCCTTCTGTAAGGATTTCGATAACAGCCATTGGCGCGTTATCTCCTTGACGTGGGCCAACCTTAGTAATGCGTGTGTATCCACCGTTGCGTTCTGCAAAACGTGGAGCAATCACAGTGAAGAGTGTGTGTACAACGCTCTTATTTGCAATTGTTGCAAGAACACGACGACGAGCAGGAAGGTCACCAGCTTTTGCAGCGGTGATCAACTTCTCTGCAACAGGACGTAGGCGCTTAGCCTTTGCCTCTGTTGTTGTGATCTTGCCATGTTCGAATAGTTGCTCTGCAAGAGTGCCTAGCAACAACTTCTCGTGAGCAGGACCTGCTCCAAGACGTGGGCCTTTACTTGGCTTTGGCATTTAACTTTTCCTCTTACTTTCTTGGACTATTCAACATCGACGAGATCATCGTCAACATCTGTTCCGTAGTTAGCGTGCTTTGTTGGATCGAATCCGATTGGTGAATCCTTGAGCTGTAGGCCCATGGAGTGAAGCTTCGCTTTCACTTCATCAATCGACTTTGAACCAAAGTTGCGGATATCGAGAAGATCAGCTTCTGAACGGCCAACGAGCTCGCCGACAGTGTGGATTCCTTCGCGCTTTAGGCAGTTGTATGAACGAACTGTGAGATCAAGATCTTCGATTGGAAGAGCAAGATCAGCAGCAAGAGCAGCATCTTGAATGGAAGGTCCCATTTCGATGCCCTCAGCGTTAACGTTCAATTCGCGTGCAAGACCGAAGAGCTCTACAAGAGTCTTACCAGCAGATGCCATGGCATCAGATGGCTTGATTGAGCGCTTTGTCTCAACATCTACGATCAGGCGATCAAAGTCTGTGCGCTGTTCAACACGTGTTGCTTCTACTTTGTAGGAAACACGAAGAACTGGNGAATAGATTGAGTCAACAGGAATGCGACCAATTTCTCCGCCAGCAGCCTTGTTTTGAACTGCAGTTACGTAACCACGGCCGCGCTCAACTGTGAGCTCAACTTCGAAGTTGGCCTTTGAGTTAAGTGTTGCGATGTGAAGTTCTGGGTTGTGAACCTGTACGCCAGCAGGAGCTGCGATATCTGCACCAGTGACAACTCCTTCACCATTCTTGCGAATGTAAAGAAGTGATGGCTCATCGTTATCTGATGAGAGAACGAGGTTCTTAATATTGAGAACAATCTCGGTGATGTCTTCTTTAACNCCTTCCAAGGTTGCAAACTCATGAAGAGCACCGTTGACACGAATTCCGGTGACAGCTGCACCAGGAATAGATGACAAGAGGGTACGGCGCAATGAGTTACCAAGGGTGTATCCAAAACCAGGTTCCAACGGTTCAATGATGAAACGTGAACGATATTCTGAAACTACTTCCTCAGTGAGGATGGGGCGTTGTGCAATGAGCACTTAGTTCCTCCGTACGTCGGGGAGATCCGCTATTTGATCTCCTGCTTTTTAACTACTTTTCTCTGCTTTAACTACTTAAAGTTTGAAGTGGGCTACTTTCGCAACCCACTCATTAACTCTTCTAATTACTTAGAATAAAGTTCAACAATCATCTGCTCTTGAACGAGTGTGTCAATCACAGGACGTGTTGGCATCGCGTGAATCAAGATACGCATCTTTGATCCAACAACTTCCATCCACGCTGGGACTGCCTTATCGCCAAGTTCAGCACTTGCAACGATGAATGGTGTTGTATCGAGTGATCCAGGAACAACATCAACGATGTCCATTGGAGATACGCGATAAGAAGGAATGTTTACCTTCTTGCCATTCACAGTGAAGTGACTGTGCTTTACGAGCTGACGTGCCATGTCGCGGCTCTTTGCAAAGCCTGCACGGAAAACGACGTTATCCAAACGAGTCTCAAGAAGAATAAGAAGGTTTTCACCTGTCTTACCTTGGAGACGGTTTGCCTCTTCGTAGTAACCACGGAATTGCTTTTCAAGAACGCCGTAAATACGTGCGCACTTTTGCTTTTCGCGTAGCTGCAAGAGGTATTCAGATTCCTTAGCGCGTCCACGGCCATGCTGCCCTGGTGGGTAAGGACGAGATTCGATAGGACACTTTGGTCCATCGCACTTTGAGCCCTTGAGGAAGAGCTTTACTTTTTCGCGACGGCAACGCTTGCAGTCTGCTCCGGTATAACGAGCCATTTATTCTCTTCCTTCCTTAAACTCGACGTGGTTTTGGTGGGCGGCAACCATTGTGTGGAGCAGGAGTCACATCAGAGATGGAACCAACTTCCAAACCAGCTGCTTGCAATGAACGGATTGCTGTTTCGCGACCTGAGCCTGGGCCCTTCACAAATACATCAACCTTCTTGAGGCCGTGTTCTTGTGCGCGACGTGCAGCAGCCTCAGCAGCCATCTGGGCTGCATAAGGTGTTGATTTACGTGAACCCTTGAAGCCAACCTGACCAGCAGAAGACCAAGAGATAACAGCTCCGGATGGATCTGTAATAGAAACGATTGTGTTGTTGAAGGTTGACTTGATGTGAGCTTGTCCGAAGGCAACGTTCTTCTTCTCCTTCTTACGGAGCTTTACTTTGCCTTTAGCAGCAGCTTTAGGAGCGGCCATTACTTAGTCTCCTTCTTCTTACCAGCAATTGCCTTACGAGGGCCCTTGCGTGTACGTGCGTTTGTATGTGTGCGCTGACCACGTACAGGAAGTCCCTTGCGGTGACGAATACCTTGGTAGCTTTGGATTTCAACCTTGCGGCGAATATCGCCTTGGATTTCGCGGCGAAGGNCGCCCTCAATCTTGTAATTTGCTTCGATATATTCACGAAGCTTTGCCAATTCTGGCTCTTGAAGATCTTTAACACGGGTATCTGGATTTACGCCAGTCGCTGCAAGAGTTGCATGCGAACGCGTAAGACCCATCCCGAAGATGTAAGTGAGCGCAATCTCAACACGCTTTTCACGTGGTAGATCGACGCCGACAAGACGTGCCATATCTATTACCTTTTCTATATCCGGAAGGTCCTCCGCAATGCTTCCAATGTTTCACAACATTGGTCTCGGCCTACCGGTCCGAGAGTTTCAAGTATTTCTACTTGAATTGCACCACGCGTTATTACAAAGCTAAGTGATTAGCCTTGACGTTGCTTGTGACGAAGGTTGTCGCAAATGACCATGACGCGACCATTACGACGAATGACTTTGCACTTGTCGCAAATCTTCTTCACGCTTGGTTTTACCTTCACGATGTTTCCTCAGTCTTTCTTACTTGTAGCTTATTTATATCTATAAATAATGCGACCTCGTGTTAGGTCATATGGACTCAGTTCTACAATCACACGATCCTCAGGCAAGATACGAATGTAGTTCTGTCGCATCTTTCCTGAAATGTGTGCAAGCACAACATGTCCGTTTGTTAACGTCACTCGGAACATCGCGTTCGGAAGTGCTTCAGCTACAGAGCCCTCAATTTCGATGGCGCCGTCTTTTTTAGCCAAGCAGATACCTTCTTTTCTGAACCTTGATGAAACGTGCGAGTTAATCCAACCCCGTTAAGGGCAAGACGGGAATTCTATGGGGAAACTCGCCATAGGAGAAATCGGCCCTTTTGCCCCCTGGATTTCAGCCCTGGCGGTATAAGTCCCCGCCTAATCGGGGGCTATTTAGGAGAGGTCTGCCGAGATCTCGACCCCGAGGCGGCCAAGGCGCTCTTTTCCACCATCATGGGCGGTAAGAACAAAAGGCTTTCCGTCAGGGCAAATCGCAAATGAATGCTCGAAGTGTGCGCCATTAGATTTGTCGGCTGCGATAACAGTCCAATCATCCGAAAGAACTTGAGTGCGGGCAGAGCCACGCGTGATCATCGGTTCAATCGCAAGAGCAAGACCTGCTTTCAATTCTGGTCCAAGACCAGCCTTTCCATAATTTAAAACATGAGGCTCTTGGTGCATTTCGGTGCCAATTCCATGGCCGCCATATTCACGCAAAATTCCATACTTGCCCTGTGAGTTTATATATTCCTCAATTGCGGCAGAAATATCTGTGAGGTGTCCCCCGATTTTTCCTTGTGCGATTCCGCGCCACATAGATTCGTCACAGACATCCATCAATTTTTGATCTTCTGGGTGGACTACTCCAACCCCGGTAGAAAATGCAGAGTCTCCATGCCAACCATCGAGAATCGCGCCAAAATCAATCGACACAACATCACCCTCTACAAATTTCCGGGTATTTGGAATGCCATGAACAACTTCATGATTTACAGACGCGCAAATTACATTGGGATATCCATGATAATTTAAAAATGATGGAGTCGCGCCGTGCTCCTTTAGGACTTTTACAGCGATTGCATCAAGGTCAAGTGTTGTTACTCCGGGAACAATTGCCTCGCGCATTAAACGAAGTGCTTCTGCAACAACAAGCCCCGCTGCGCGCATCCTCTTCAGCTGCTCAAGTGTTTTGATTTGAATAGCCATATCAAAAATCCCTATTAAACAGCTGCGCTCAAAGCGCCGATTGCGCGATCTGTAATTTCAGAAACATCGCCTTCGGCAGGGATGGTGATGAGCAACCCCTCTTCGCGATAAAAGTTGATGATTGGTTTTGTTTGTTCAGCATAAACGGAAAGACGATTTTGAATGACCTCAACACTGTCATCAGTGCGTTGATAAAGCTCCCCGCCACACTTGTCGCATTTTCCATCAACGGCAGGCTTTTCAAAGAGAATATGGAAACTTGTTTGGCAATCTTTACATGTGCGACGGCCTGAAAGTCTCTCGACAATCACTGAATCATCGAGTGAAAGCTCGAGTACGGCATCGAGGGGACTCTCTTTTTCCGCCAAGATTGCGCGAAGGACTTCAGCTTGAAAAGTATTACGTGGGTATCCGTCGAGAAGAAAACCGTTTTTTACATCATCTTGCTTCAGGCGATCTTTTACCATTTCGTTTGTAACCGAATCTGGAACGAGTTCACCCTTATCGGTATATGACTGAGCGAGTTTTCCTAGCTCTGTTCCACCTTTGATGTTTGCGCGGAAGATATCGCCTGTCGAAATATGCGGAATCGCATAATGAGCGGCGAGATGAACAGCTTGAGTTCCCTTACCTGCTCCTGGTGGGCCTACCAGGATGAGACGCATTAGCGGAGGAATCCCTCATATGAGCGTTGTTGCAATTGGCTTTCAATCTGCTTGGAAGTATCCAAACCAACGCCAACCACGATCAGAATCGCTGTTCCACCAAATGGGAAGTTCTGAGAGGCATTCACCATGATCAAAGCGATAATCGGAATGATCGCAACAAATGCTAGATATGCAGAACCTGGAGCAGTAATTCGTGAAAGAACGTATTGAAGGTATTCAGATGTTGGGCGTCCTGAACGGATACCTGGAATGAATCCACCATAAGTCTTCATATTTTCAGCAACTTCGTCAGGGTTAAATGTGATTGCCACATAGAAGTATGTGAAGAAGACGATCAAAGCGGCATACGCGATGATGTAAATAGGGTGGTCACCCTTTACCAAGTTACGTTGAACCCAAACAGCCCAGCCAGCTTGGCTACCTGAGAAGTTAACAACGAGAGATGGAATATAAAGAAGTGATGATGCGAAAATAATTGGAATAACGCCAGCTTGGTTTACCTTGATAGGGATATATGTGCTGGTTCCGCCGTATGACTGACGTCCAACTTGGCGCTTTGCATATTGAACTGGAATACGACGTTGTGCTTGCTCAACGAATACAACCGCAGCAACAACGGCAACACCCATCAACATGACGATGATAAATGCGAAGAGACCCTTTTGGAGCTTGATTGACCAGAGCTGTGTAGGGAAGCGAGCTGCAATAGATGTAAAGATCAAGATAGACATACCGTTACCGATACCGCGATCTGTGATCAATTCACCCAGCCACATGATGACTGATGTTCCCGCTGTCATGACGCAGACCATTGTTGCGATACGAGTCCATGAAGTGTCAGGAATGATTGCAAGAGCACAACCGCTAAACAAACGACCTGGTGTGCGAGCAACAGCGATTAAACCTGTTGATTGCAAAATTCCAAGGCCGATTGTGAGGTAACGAGTGTATTGAGTGAGCTTTGCTTGACCAGATTGTCCTTCGTTCTTCAACGCTTCAAAGCGCGGAATAACAACAGTCAAAAGCTGAATAATGATTGAGCTGGTGATGTAAGGCATGATGCCGAGCGCAAATACTGAGAGTTGGAGAAGCGCTCCACCAGAGAAAAGGTTGACCAAACCAAAGAGGCCACCATTATTTGCCTGCTTTAAACAGGTCTGGATATTTGTATATGAAACACCAGGTGTTGGGATAATTGAACCGAAACGGAAGAGACCCATGATCGCAAGCGTGAAGAAGATCTTCTTACGTAGATCAGGTGTCTTAAAGGCCTTACCAAATGCTGAAAGCATTTTCTGTTTCCCCTCTACCGAAGTAGCCGTTTCGTTTCTAATTATTGGTGGTACTTAATTACTTCTTTGCTGCTTTTACAGCTGTGATTGTTCCGCCAGCGGCAACAATCTTCTCAGATGCTGATGCTGAAAATCCCTGAACTGTGACATTTACCTTGACGGAAATATCGCCATTTCCAAGAACCTTGACTGGATAGCCATCGCGTACTGCACCCTTTGCAATGAGATCTTCAACAGTAACCTCGCCACCCTTTGGGTAGAGAGCATTCAGAGTTGAAAGATTCACTGGCTGGTATTCCACGCGCTCTGGGTTTTTGAAACCACGAAGCTTTGGAAGACGCATAACTAATGGGAGCTGTCCGCCTTCGAAACCAGCACGAACAACGTTACGAGCACGTGTTCCCTTGCCGCCACGACCAGCAGTCTTACCCTTTGATGCCTCACCGCGACCCTTACGAGTCTTTGTCTTCTTCGCTCCAGGAGCTGGACGAAGGTGATGTACCTTGAGAACCATTTTTATTCGACCTCCTCAACCTTAACGAGGTGGCGAACTGCGACGACCATTCCACGAATTTCTGGACGATCTTCTTTCACCACAACGTCACCGATGCGCTTTAGACCAAGTGAACGCAAAGTTTCGCGGNGTTCTGGACGACCGCCAACCTTTGACTTAAGTTGTGTAACTTTTAAACGAGGCATTATGCACCTACCGATGCGATGGCACGTACAAGAGCTGCAGGTGCTACATCTTCTAGAGGCTTTCCGCGACGAGCAGCAATCGATGCAGGATTTTCTAGATCCTTCAAAGCTTGTGCAGTTGCGTGAACCATGTTGATTGGGTTTGCTGAACCAAGAGACTTGGTCAAGACATCTGTAATACCTGCGCACTCGAGAACGGCACGAACTGGGCCGCCTGCGATAACTCCGGTACCTGGGCTTGCTGGGCGAAGAAGAACAACGCCTGCAGCCTTTTCACCTGTTACTGGGTGAGGAATTGTTCCGTTGACTACTGGGACCTTGAAGAATTGCTTCTTCGCATCTTCAACAGCCTTAGCAATTGCTTGAGGAACTTCCTTAGCCTTGCCATAACCGATTCCGATTGTTCCCTTTTGATCACCGACGACAACAAGAGCTGTGAAGGAGAAGCGACGTCCACCCTTTACAACCTTTGCTACGCGGTTGATGAAGACAACGCGCTCTGTGTATGGACTCTTCTCTTTTTCAGGTCCACCATCACGACGATCGCGACGATCGCGACGATCGTTGCTCTTGCCGCCCTGAGCGTTATCGCCAGTGCGTGGAGTTGTTGCTGGAGCTGCCATTAGAAGTCCAATCCATTCTCGCGAGCACTGTCAGCCAAAGCTGCAATGCGACCGTGATATTTACTTCCACCGCGGTCGAAGACCACTGCAGAAATTCCCTTTTCCTTCGCACGCTTTGCAACAAGTGCGCCAATTTCTTTTGCCTTGGCTGTCTTGTCGCCCTTTGCGGCGCGAAGATCGGCTTCCATTGTTGAAGCTGATGCAAGTGTTTGACCAATTGAATCATCAACAATTTGTGCCACAAGGTGACGTGAAGAACGTGAAACAACAAGACGAGGACGTAGAGCTGAGCCCACTACCTTCTTGCGAACACGGAAATGGCGACGGCGACGTGCGTTTTGCGCATTGCCTTTAACAACCTTAATACCGATAGCCATTATTTCTTACCTGTCTTTCCTTGCTTGCGACGGATACGTGCACCGTCGAGGNGGAGACCCTTACCCTTATATGGATCAGCCTTGCGAAGCTTTTGAATCTTCGCTGTTGTTTCTCCAACAAGCTGCTTGTCGATTCCGCTGACAATGAGCTTTGTTGCTGACTCAACCTTGAAGGTGATTCCTTCTGGAGCAGGGAAAGCGATTGGGTGTGAGTAACCGAGAGCGAACTCAAGATCCTTACCCTTTTCAGTTACCTTGTAACCAACACCAACGATGTTGATTGTCTTGGAGTAACCATTTGTTACGCCTTCGAGCAAGTTTGAAACCATGGTACGTGACATACCGTGGAGAGAACGTGCTGTGCGTGAATCATCGGGACGAGCAACAACGATTGTTGTGTCTTCCTTTGAAACTGTAATTGGCTCAACAATTGTGAAAGAAAGTGATCCCTTAGGACCCTTTACTGAAACAGATTGCCCAGCAATAGTGACATCGACTCCCGCAGGAATCGTGATTGGCTTACGACCGATACGTGACATGAGCGATCACCATACGTAGGCGAGAACTTCTCCGCCTACACCCTGCTTGTTGGCTTGCTTATCAGTAAGCAATCCAGATGAAGTTGAAATAATTGCAACGCCAAGTCCGCCGAGCACCTTTGGAAGGGCTGTTGACTTTGCGTAAACGCGAAGTCCTGGCTTGCTCACGCGACGAAGACCTGCAATTGAGCGCTGACGATCTGCGCTGAACTTAAGATCGATTGTAAGAGTCTTACCGAAACCAGCAGCGTTATCTTCGACTTTGAAGCCGGCGATGTAACCCTCCTGCTTAAGGATTTCTGCAATACGAACCTTGACCGATGACGACGGCATTGAAACCGTGTCATGGAAGGCAGAGTTCGCATTGCGCAGACGTGCGAGCATGTCTGCGATTGGATCTGTCATTGTCATTCTTGGCCTTTGGCCTTTCTCGAAGCGGTTTCCCTTTCAGGACCTTCTACGTAGTTAGTTGTTGGATAAAACCGGATGTACTGCTTTTACCAAGATGCCTTGGTGATNCCTGGAAGTTCGCCCTTGTGTGCCATCTCGCGGAAGCAGATACGGCAGATGCCGAACTTCTGATAAACCGCGTGTGGGCGACCACAACGCTGGCAACGTGTGTAACCACGTACCTTGAACTTAGGCTTGCGTGCAGCTTTGACCTTGAGTGATGTCTTTGCCATTTTTTATGCCTCCTTGAAAGGGAATCCGAGAGCCTTAAGAAGCTCACGTCCCTCTTCATCGGTCTTTGCTGTGGTCACAAAAGTGATATCCATACCGCGTGTGCGATCAAGCTTGTCTTGTTCGATTTCTGGGAAAACCACCTGCTCTGTTAAGCCAAAGGTGTAATTGCCGTTTCCATCAAACTGCTTTGGAGAAAGTCCACGGAAGTCACGAATACGAGGCAACGCGATTGAGAGAAGACGATCTGTGAACTCCCACATGCGATCATTGCGAAGTGTGACGTGTGCACCAATTGGCTGACCTTCACGAAGCTTGAACTGAGCAATCGACTTACGTGACTTTGTTACCTGTGGCTTTTGGCCAGTAATAACAGTGAGGTCTTTGATTGCACCTTCGATGAGCTTTGAATCGCGAGCAGCTTCGCCGACACCCATATTTACAATTACCTTGGTAATTGTTGGGATCTGCATGACATTCTTGTAACCAAACTTGCTCTTGAGAGCTGGCTTGATTTCAGATGCGTAACGAGCCTTTAAACGAGGCGCTGTTGCAGTTGTCATGATTAGACATCCTTCCCTGTGCGACGAGAGATGCGAACGTTCTTGCCCTCATCGTTTTTGCGTGCACCTAAACGAGTGCGCTTGCCATCATCGCCAACCAACATCACATTTGAAATGTGAATTGGAGATTCGATGGTAATAATTCCGCCAACTTTGACGCCACGTTCTGTGGTGTCTTCCTTGGTGTGACGCTTAACGCGGTTAGCTCCTTCGACAACAACGCGAGAATCGCGCTTGCTGATGTCGAGAACCTTGCCGGTTACGCCTTTATCTTTACCAGCGATCACTTCAACAGTGTCGCCCTTACGAATGCTTGCCATTTTTAGAGCNCCTCCGGAGCCAACGAAATAATCTTCATGAACTTCTTGTCGCGAAGTTCGCGAGCAACTGGTCCGAAGATACGAGTTCCACGAGGTTCGCCATCAGCCTTCAAGATCACTGCAGCGTTCTCATCAAACTTGATATATGAACCATCAGGACGACGGTTCTCTTTTACTGTGCGAACGATGACGGCCTTTACGACCTCACCCTTCTTCACTGTTCCGCCAGGAATTGCATCCTTAACAGAACAAACAATGATGTCTCCGATTCCGGCATATCGACGGGAGGAGCCACCGAGTACACGGATGCAGAGAAGTTCCTTTGCACCGGTGTTATCAGCGACGCGAAGTCGCGATTCTTGTTGAATCATTCCTTTTCCTTCTTCCTTTACCCGTTACTTAGCCTTCTCAAGGATCTCGACTACACGCCAGCGCTTTGTTGCTGAGAGTGGACGAGTTTCCATAATGAGAACGCGATCGCCGATACCGGCTGAATTTGTTTCATCATGAGCCTTCAACTTGCTTGAGCGGCTCAAAACTTTGCTGTACAGGGCGTGCTTAACCTGATCTTGAATCACTACGACGACAGTCTTATCCATCTTGTCGCTCGTTACGATTCCTTCACGAGTCTTGCGAAAACCGCGCTCATTTGCTGCAGAACCATGGGNGGTCATGCTGCGCCTCCAATTCCGAGTTCACGTTCACGCAAAATTGTGTAGATGCGTGCGATTTCCTTGCGGACCGCAGTCAAACGACCATGGCTTTCAAGTTGTCCTGTTGCTGCTTGGAAACGAAGGTTGAAGAGTTCTTCCTTTGCTTCCTTAAGCTTGATTGCGAGCTCATCTGTTGAGAGAGCGCGAAGTGTTTCTGCACTAACGATGTTTGACATTAGAACTCCTCACGACGAACTACGCGGCACTTCATTGGCAATTTGTGAATTGCACGAGTCATTGCTTCTGTAGCGATATCTTCTGATACACCGGAGATTTCAAACATCACACGGCCTGGCTTTACGTTTGCAATCCACCATTCAGGTGAACCCTTACCGGAACCCATACGAGTTTCAGCAGGCTTCTTTGTGAGTGGGCGATCTGGATAAATATTGATCCAAAC
>JGI24890J29729_1000315_pt1 | contig 34582 bp, 57 predicted proteins | sample FreactcultureFD7_FD_29729 | JGI IMG/M metagenome (IMG submission 29729)
GGAGTTCCAATATATGCTGACATTAGCTTACCTCCACCGCAGATACTGTTACATCCGTAGCACCACTAGCAACCACTTGAACTGCATAGTTTTGTGGCACATTCACCCTACTACCTTCCACCAAAATACTTAAAGCCGTTCCTACAGGAATAATGACGTTTTTAACAATATTAGTCGTTACAGTAGCACCTGAGTTCACTAAAGTTACCGATGCAGTTACTGGATTTGTTGTTGTATTTGCCAACAAACACCCAATCATTGTAGCTTGCACTCCAGCCGTAGTTGGGTTATACACCGTAGTGATTGTGGTGACGTTTGCCGCTTGTGAGGAAATCCAATTTTGTGGCATATTAACTCATCATAGAAATTGCTAAAGCTACACGGGAAATAGGTGATGCAGAATTAGAAGTACCAAATGGCACGTTAACATCAGTACCAGTATAGGTGAAATTAGCGTTACCCGCAAGATTTCCTCCATTATTATACTGAACTTGAGTATTTGAACCTGCCGCAACACCATTTGTTATTGCCTCTGCTGGCAAATCAATAAAAACTAAAACAGGGTTAGCGAATGAAGAAACAGCCGTATTAGAGTTAGAAGACTCGTAAATCGTTGTTCTAGTTAGGGTTCCTGTAGTAAAAGTCCCAAGACCTACTTCCCAGTTTACGCCATCGGTAGCGCCATAATAAGTCGTGTTTCCACTAGTAATGGCATTGGCAAACGATTGGTAGCCAACTACAGCTCCAGTCAAAGTGAAGCTTACCGTAGTGTTTGCGGTTGCGGTTTCCTGTACACGATCAGCTAATTGCAGTGCCATGATTATTGCCTATTATCTATTAATACCCAATTGGTTGTTTCACTATCGTTAATTCTAATCCAAGCCCAGCCTATTGGCAAATCCATAGGGTTAATATTTTCTATACCAGACGCAACAAAAGATGCTTTAACAGTTGCAGCATCGGCTGGGTTCATGTTTTCGGTAATACTTCGTACAAAAGTTGCTATTACGGTGCTTTGATCTGCCGCATTTAAACCTTCTGTGATCTGGGCAACAAACGCTAAAATACTTGAAGATAAGTCTGCGGCTTGTAGATTTTCGGCAATACTCGATACAAATGAAGTAATTACAGATTCTAAGTCAGCCACGGTTACGTCTTCTGATACAACACCTTTAAAATTAGCTAGTGTTGTTGGTGTATCGTTAGATGTTATATTCTCTGAAACATTTCGTAGGTAATTACCCGGAGCAACTGAAGAATCAGCAGAGGTTAAGTTTTCTGTTACATACGTGATGAATGTGGCAACTACAGATTCAATATCTATCTCTGTTATCGTAGCCTCGACAATAGCCGCAACAAAGGCAGTAACAACGCTTTCGGCATCCAATACCTGAACACCCTCACTAATGGTAGAGAATTGTGTTCTTAGCGGTGTGCTTGAATCTCCTGCTGTCAAACCTTCTGTAACGGTGGTAATAAACGTAGCTACAACAGACTCAATATCTACTTCGGTAATAGTGGCTTCAACAACAGCGGCAACAAATGATGCAATAACAGATCGAGAATCAGCGGATGTTAATGCCTCTGTCAATGCAGATACAAAGTTACCTTTACCAATTGGAGAGTCTGCTGAGGTTAATGCTTCGCTGATTGCGGATATAAATGATGCTGTAGTAATTGGAGAGTCTGCTGAGGTTAATGCTTCCGTAACCGCCGACACAAACGCTGTTGTTACCGAAGAAGGATCTGCTAAGGTTAGTGCCTCACTAACTACACCTACAAAAGATGTAACTACTGATTCAGAATCGCTTAAAATAATGTTCTCTGAAATAAAAACATTAGTAGCAGTAGTACCTAAGTCGGCAAATGCAGGTTTGGCAAAGGCAGCGTATCCAAACATTATCTAGCCTTTAATAATTCTATTTCTTTACGTAGTTCGACAATTTCTTTAGCTAATTGAATAGCTGATACTAACGCTGCGTTACCGTAATTTACACTTAAAAACCCAAATTCGTCTCTAACAACAGCTTCTGCTAAAACTTTTTTAAATGATTGGGCTGATACTCCAACTTCACGATTGTTGTTACTAATACGGTCATAAGTACCGTGTTTTACTTGGGCTAATTCTAAAACAAAATTAATAGGTAAAGCATCCCAGTTTTCTTTTAATCTTTCATCAGAACTTGAAACATGTGATACAGCAGTTAGCACTCCAGTAGAAGGTACATAGGTTAATGAAGCGTTTGTATTTGTACCTTGGTTAGATGTAGTATTAGCCCCCATAAACGCAGGGTAAAAAGTACTTGCTGAAGTTGTTGTAGTGTTACCTACGTTAGTCGCATTAGTTGCAGATGTAGCTGAAGTTGCACTTGCCACAGTACCTGTTACGTTAGCACCTGTAAGGTTAGTTAAGTTAGCTCCAGAAACTGCCCCAAATGACGCAGACCATGTACCAGACGTTACTGTTCCAGTAGTTGTTAAACTAGAAGAACCTGCTAATGGGGATGCTCCAACTGTATTATAAGAAATTGTTTGTGCTGCGCTACCGTTATATGTTGTGCCTGATACTGCTCCAGCACCGCCATTGTTAAAAGTAACACTATTTGTTACTGAGCCTGCTGAAGTTGCGGATGTGGCTGAAGTAGCTGTGGCGGCATTACCGCCAATAGATAAACTAGATGCTGTGCCTGTTAGACCTGTACCCGCTCCTGAGAATGAAGACCCTGTAATTGAACCAACAGCTGTAAAACTACCATTATCAACAAAACTAAATCTAGTTGTTGGAGTACCTGATACACTAGTCATAAACCGATATACCCAACCCGTGTTATCTCCAAACTGCAAATAATATGTATTTGGTGAAGTTGCGTTACCAACAATCATGTTTCCGGTTATATTTCCGCCGGTTAAATTACTTGCATTTGTTGCATTAGTAGCATTAGCCACAGTACCTGTTACGTTTGCGCCTGTAAGGTTAGTTAAGTTTGCTCCTGATACGGCTCCAAAAGATGCTGACCAAGTTCCTGAAGTAACAGTACCTGTAGTCGTTAAACTAGATGACCCAGCTAGAGGTGAGTATGAGCCAGCTACTTGAGCACCGATAGTATTGTAAGAAATAGTAACCGCACCTGAACCGTTGTATGTCGTGCCCGATGCAGCTCCTGTACCAGCATTGTTAAATGTAACGGCATTGGCAACCGATCCAGCAGAGCCTGTTGTATTCTGGTTTAAAGTTGGAACATCACCTGCTTGAATTGCAGACATGACTACGTTTGTACCATTACCACGCAAATAAGAGCCACTTGTTACAGCGCCAGCAAAAGTGTTCATTGCCGCTTGTGCAGTTGTCTGTCCTGAACCACCATTACCAAGAGCCACAGTACCTGTTACGTTAGATGCTGTTCCTGTTGTATTTTGGTTAAGTGTTGGAATATCGGCAGCTACGATTGCTCTAAATGTTGGAACGCCTGCTAGACCATTCGGTGCGGCTAAAAAGAAGTTTGCTGTTTTAGAAACATATGGGTTCTGTGTATCACCATAGCCTGAAGAAAGGCTAATTGCTGGTGTATTACCACCTGAAGATGCAACGGGAGATGTGCCTGTTACCGATGTTACCGTACCGCCACTTGATGGGCTTGTGTTAGTAATGGTGATAGACCCAGCTGCGTTAGTTACAGAAATGCCCGTACCTGCTGATATGGTAGTTCTTACAAAGCCTACACCTGTACTACCTATATCAATTTGACCATTCGTTGGGGCTGTTGTAAGACCTGTACCACCATTTGCTACGGCAACTGTGCCTGTTACGTTTGCAGCATTACCTGAAATATTACCACTAACCTGAGATCCTGGTAAGCTTAATGCACTTAATGTTGTTAAGGTAGAGTTGCTAGTTGCAGTAATGTTTGCTGCTGTACCGGTTGTATTTTGGTTTAAAGTTGGAACATCNCCCGCCTGTATGGTGCTCATCACCACATTCGTACCGTTACCTCTTAAATAACTACCTGAAGTAACTGCGCCTGCAAATGAGTTTATCGCTGCTTGGGCAGTGGTTTGACCTGTACCACCGTTACCAAGACCTAATGTGCCTGTCACGCCTGTCGTTAATGGAAGTCCTGTTACGTTGGTTGCAGTAAACGCAGCGGGTGTACCTAAGCCTGTAGCATTACCTGATGCGTCTAAGTTGACTGATTTACCTGCTGGATATGTAACAAATACGTTAACCGACCCAGAAAAAGTTACCGCAGCTCCTGCATTTGAAGAGCTGAGTATGGTAGTTCTAGTAAGGGTTGGTCCGGTTGTTGAATAGGTGCCTAACCCTACTTCCCAGTTTCCTGTTGCATCAGTTGCACTGTAGTATGTGGTGTTACCGTTACCAACAACAGTAAATGACTGAAAACCTGTCACGGTACCAGTCAAGGTAAAGCTAACGGTAGTGTTAGCCGTACCTGTTTGTTGGACTCTATCTAATAAGACAAGAGCCATGTTAAGCTCCTAATTAACTAGTTGCTGTAGTTGTATAAGTTACCGCTAAAGAGTCACCGTTTGCTACAGTTTTACTACCACCTGTGAAGTTACCAGCAGAATACAAAGTACCTGTTGTTGTATCTTTAGTAGCAGAAGCACCCGATCCAGAGTTAATAAAACATCCATTTACAGTGCCTGAAGAAGTCATTGCAAATGTCAATGCTGGAGCTGTTTTAGATGTTACGTTAGATGGTGATGTTCCTGAACTTGTTGCGGTTGTCCAAATAGGAGATTGTCTGTTACCTGTGTATGCTGGAGCATTAGTACCACCAACTTCAGTCCATGTATGTGTACCCATTGTGTCAGCAGCTGTGTAAGTTGCTGTACCGCCACAAAGACCCAAATAGTTAGAACCTGACGCTGTACCACCGTTTGATGTAGCACCAAAATAATAGTTAAACAGATCTTGTTTACCAACAGCAGTAACTAAATTAGGTGCAATATCTTCCCATTTTAGATTACCGTCTTTATCGTAACATTTAACATTGTAGTATCCTTGGATACCAAAAGTCTCGCCAGAGTCAGCTCCACGAGTGATTGTGGCAACTGATGTGTCGCCTAAATTTGCTTTTTCATTGCTCATAATTACTCCTAAGAAATTGTTAAAACTGCTGTGGTTGACCCCGGTGTCGGGAAAGTCACGGTAAAACTATTTGTACTACTGATGTCGTTACCAAAATTTAACACAAAACAGGTGGCATTGGTAGTGCTATTATAAATTAAAGCGCCCCTTGCTGTAATGCTTCCAGTCCATGTTAAATTGGCAAAAGATATCCATGCAACATTATTAGATGTGTCGCCTGTTGGTGGATACGTAATGGTTAAAACTTTACCTCCAGCAACATAATCCCCGCCCGAAGATTCACCAACGGATGTGTATGTTGTGGTCGAATTGTTTAATGTAGCATTAGCTGTATACAAGGCTAATTTATAGGTGTATGGCGTACCTACCGCAAAGTTTTCTAACCCACTCAAGAGGTTAACTTTAAACGATGTAGTCTGACCTTGAACAATTGACATTATGTGCCTTTACCACTTACATCAAGTTTAGTTTGACCATCTCTGTAGAAGTCGCCACGTTCCATACCATCGCCAAGACGTTTGGCTAATCCAAGAGCTTCTTGATATTTTTGCTCGTAATAAGTTACTAAATCTTGTTCGCCCTTCGTAAAGAGCATTGCTTCACGCATAGATCCATACAAAAGTACTGGGCTAAAGTTATCGCCAAGCCAAGATGTGCCTGTTGCGTTGCTGACTTGTGAAATTGGGAAGTAAAAGCCTGTACCAGCAGAACCTAAATAGCCACTACTTGCAGTTAATACTTCGCCTGCCGCATAGAATTGCCCACCGTTTGTGATCGTAACGGAGCTAATCTGACCACTACTATTAACTGTAATGTTTGCTGTAGCCCCACTACCCGCACCAATGTTTGAGCTGTTGTATACCAAAGGAACTTCTACGTAATTTCCGGGTATATAGCCACTACCTAAAGTAATGGTGCCAAGCAAGGTAATAATACCCTGAACAATAGATGGTGGATAGTAGAAATAATGAAGCTCTACGTTGTAATTAGCATCAGGAGTAGGACCTAAAATACAGCTTAACTCTAACGCATTTGTGTAGTTTGGACCAAAAATAGAATAATATTTTGGTATTCCTTGATTTGCTACGCTCGGCGAAGGATATGCTTCTCGTATAAAGTTAACATCTTTGTTAAGCAAATACGTATACGGCACGGTGTAATCAGAACTATAAATAGCGATGGAATATGTTGACAGCCAATCATCTGGTAAAGACAAATACTGATTACCTTGAGATAGATTTCCAGTTACATTTCTACGCAAAGACGGGAAGTTAATTGTGTTAAATACACGCTCTTCCGCTTGCTGAACAAACACAGGAATGTTCGCTATAAATAGCGCTTCCGTATTCTCAGAATAGTCTTGTATAGCTTGATATAACTGGACGTAGTTCATTCTTCTTCTTTAGGAGGCATTGCATTTAACATGGTTTGTTTTTGGTACTCACCTTGTAATGCATTAATTAAACCTACAACTTCTTGGTACGGGCGTGTACCCAAGTAACCAAGAACATCGTTTAATAACTGTAAAGATATGTTAAAGTTTTCCATATTATGCCATCGGTCCTCTAGACATTAATCCTTTTGTAGCAGCTCCTGTACCACGCATTTTAATACCTGAAGTTTTAACAGTCTCATTACCAGCGGACTTACTAATATTGCCTACAGAAATATCATATTCCTCGGCTTTGCTACGATTCGGTCCAGAACCCGGATTTGCTTCAACAGTTACAGATGCGCCAGCCATAGTGTGTGGTTTAGCATAAACAGAAGCCTGTCCAACTTCTTTACCCATTTTTTTGTCTGAAAATTTAGCCATTATCTACCCCTTTGGTTGTTAGCACGAGCCATGTTGCGTCCAACTTTACGCATCTCCATGCCCGTTACTGTTTTAGCTCCTTTAGAACCTTTAGCAGATTGAATACCAACTGTAGGTCCGGAATCCCCAAGGTTTTTACCCTTAGTTCTTCCTGATTTAGTTACGCCATCTGCGCCTGATTTATATCCCATTTTAAACTCCTTAATTAACTGTTACGGTTACACTATTAATTGTACCAATTCCAATCAAAGAATTGGGTGTTAATCGTCTATCAAACCCAAAAGAACCACCTACAGGTGCCCATCCCCACTCTATCTGTCTGCTACCATCAGCTGGATAACCATTCTGATCAATACTTGTACCATTACCATTTAGTATCTGCAATCCAGTTAAACCAGAACCATAATAACTCGTGTCCGGTCTTGGCTCTCTTACAGCCTGTGGATCATTCACAGGATACATACCTAACTGCAACTGTGGTTGATCTGGTTCCCAACACTCTCTACATACTTTAATACTGACCTGTTTAGTCTTAATTACAAGCTTTTTTAAATCTTTTAACTTAAAGCGTTGCCCGCAACGATCACATTCGGCAATCGAGTGTTTACCTGATGCAAAATTACTAGGCACGAGTCTTACCTCTTATGGCGCAACCATCTGCACGTTTTGAAGCTGAAGATACTTTCCCGCCTTTTTTCATGCCCATTTGTGCTTTTTGTTGTTCTAAAAGTTTTTTTTGATATGGGTTTAATGTGCTTTCATCTAATGCACCACCAAGACTTGTAGGTATTACTTTTGCTATTACTCCGTCCATATTACCCCCTACCTCGAATAAAACAAATTACGTGGCACCCAACGTACTGGGGCAGTTTCTCTATCTTCTTGCGCCGCTAAATTAAATTGATCTTCGTATTCTTGCTTTAAAAACATAACTCTAGCTGGGTCTGTTCCCTGAATTTTAACACTCATTAAATAAGATAATCCAGCAACTAAACAATTAATAAACCTAAATGGAACATCTTGTACATTAACACCGTTACCAGCATCTTGAATCCTACGCATACGCCAATACACAAGTGTGTAAGGACCACCGCCACCATCAGGGGTCGGCCAAAGATTTAAACATGGTAGATACTGAATCACAATCGCATCGCCTGTCGTATGAGCAGATGCTATCGTATTGTTTTGAGCTCGCCAACAGTTTTGCAGTTGATTCCCTACAATGTTTGTATATGCAATAGTCTCAGATCCAATCTGAATAAAACCTGTTGAACGTAAATTTAAGTTAGCTATATTAGCGTTTGTTGCAGTCTTTAGAGTAATTGTTGTATCCGTTGCGCTAATGCTTGTTTTTAACAAATACTCAGACACATCAGCATTACCAGACTGTCTATTAAAGTAAACCTGCACAGGTCTTCCAGTTGTAAGCTTGTTAGGGATAGTAGCGTAAGTAGATTCAGATATACGGCTAAGGTTAATGTCAGTTTGGTTAGATGTACTAGCATTATTAGTTCTAGTTTCTAAGTCAAGTATATCAATTGTATCTACAGGCACCGCATAAATGCCTTGATTCGTTGTTAATTGAAGGCTAACTTCATCCACAGTCCAAAGATTGATACCACGATTAGCCCAATCAATCGTCAATAAATTAAGTGATCTACGCAGTGTACGTAAGTCATAACCAGAACGTAATTGCGATCCACAACGCTCAAAAGCCTCTTCCGCTAACTCAGTGAGGTCTAAATTAAATACGCTGGTTCCTGACGTGTATGCCATTTAAGCTCCTATTACTACACAACCCGGATAGTTTTCAGGTGTCATTTTTTAACCGCTCTCATGTTATCTACTAGGTTTGGATATGGTCTACCAGCTGCTTTTGCCATTGCTTTTGCTTTAGCTTTCTTAGCGTCACTTAACTTTTTAGGTTTACCAAGACTTTTAGGTCTTGGTTTGTTCCAAACCTCTCCACCTTTAGCATACATATCTACATCTTGCGGCTTGTCTTTCCGCTTGATAGTCTTTCTGCCAGGCATTTTGGATGGGTTTATATCACCCATACCACGAGAGGCTCTCATTTTTTCTTACCTTTTGCCATGCCACCACCACACATTACCATAGTGCCTCTGGTCTTACCACGTTGGGCAATACCATCACCACGTTTGGATGCTGATGATTTAACTGAACCACCAGATTTATATTTAGAACCTAATGCTTCTCTAATACGTTTACCTAATGATTTTTTTGGTTCTTCAGCTTTTGGTTTGTTTTTGTCTAACTCAGCTTGTTTATCTTTTACAGTTTCTGAAAAGGATTTACCATTAACTTTACCTTCAGAAGCTTCTTTGTTTTTAGCACTCATTTTTGCTGCGTCCGCATAAGCTTTTTTAACCATCTCTGGATTTTCTTTATCTTCAGATTTAGTTTCAGCTTTAGGTGCTGGTTTAGCTACAGCTTTAGGTGCTGGTTTAGCTGTTTCTTCATCTTTTTTACCAGATTGAATATATTTCATAGCACGGGAGCGTACATCTTCATCAATGCCTGTAGGCTGACTTGTGTTTTCACGCATGTCTATTGTTTCACCGCCTTCATCAAATCGTTTAGTTTTGCGTTTCATACTGTTTTTCCTTTCATCTTAGGTTCCATTCCACGAGTATGCCCACGTTTTTGTACGGCAGACTCACCAAACTTGGTTAACTTGTTTGATCCTTTTTCAACATCTTTTGACATGGTTTTTGGCCCCATTGATTCTTTAGCCATGCCACCTTTAGCCATTTTCTTAGCTGCCATACCGCCTTTTTTAAGCTTAGATAAATCTGTTTTCTCGCCTTTATGCTCTTGCTTATCGTGCATAGAAAAAGCTTTTTTGATCAATTTCTTATCTTGTTTAGTGTCATCTTTAGCCATACCACCACTAGCCATTTTCTTAGCCACTCCGCCTTTGCGCATCATACCAGCAGCGCCCATAGGAGCTGGGGCAGCAGCATCAGCAGCAGGTAATTTAGGTTGTCTAGCAGCCATTAATGCAGACATCATTTTTGGGTCCATTTTCTTCTTAGTAGCCATTGTTCCACCTTGTTTAAAAGTTTTGCCTTTATCGGCATCGTTAAAATCTTTACCCACAGATTGTGAGATTCCTACTTTCTTGGCAAAGGCTGGATTATGTGCTACCGCTGCCATTAAATTATGTTGTTTTTTGCTTGTACTAGGCATATTATCTCCAAAATTTTTCAAAAGCTGCAACTAATACACCACCAAATAGAACCGCAATTATATTGCCAACATAATGGTATGTTTTTTTTTCCGCTTGTTGTTCGGCTAACATTCGGCGTATATCATTAACGCCCGTCTTTAACTCTTCTACATCTTTAACAAGCTTATCCATATCATCCTGCAAATGTTTAAGTTCATTAGCGTGAGTAGCAAGTTCTCTAGCTGTCACAATCTCCGGGTCAGTTATTTGCAATTCCATTAACATTTCCACCGTTTTAAACTTGCTGCTTTACGTGTTGGTTTGCCGTTTTCATCTTTCATTGGTCCGGGCATCCCTGACATCCTAGAACAAAAGGACTTCTTTCTACTACCACCTTCAGGTTGTGGAGCTTTTAAATTCGACCCAGTCGCTGCATTATATTTTTGGCGACCCTTAGCAGTAAGTCCAGCCCCTTTAGAAACCGGGAGTTTTTCGCCTCTTCCAATTGCAAGGCTGGGGGTTTTCTTCTTAGTAGCCACATTAATTATCCGTAAAAAATAGTAATGCCGGTTATGGATGCGCTTAACGCCAAATAAACACTAGTGTTAAATTTAATTCCTTCACCCGGAATATCAAATGTATATGTATTTGGGTTTGAGTTACTTGCTATGTCAATTTCTAACAAAACAACACCTGATGAACCGCCATCTTTAAGTTGGATGGTAGCGGCAGTACTAGCGGTTGGGCAAATAATTAAACCTTTTACACGAGTTGGACCAGCATAAAATGTTCCAGCTACACTTAGATGCGCTGATTTTACGTCTGTTTGCATACCCATAATTAATCTCCTAAAGTTAATGGGAGCCGTAGCTCCCTAGATTAATTAGACTTGGCTTGGATTAGCAGAACCATCAGAACCTTGAACAACGTAACGAATTACAATTGTTCCTGCNCCTGCTGTTGCTCCATACGCCGCTGTAAATGTCACGATTGCATCGGTTGAGCCTACGTTAAGGTATAACGGTACGCCGGCAGATGTTGGCACAAATGTTGCAACCCCAANGCTTGCCACGTTTAAAGCACCCGTAATATCGGTTGAGCCAATCGTTAATTTACATGTACCTGATGTGGTAAATGCAGTAGTTGTGAAGAATAAAACGTCTGTAATTAAAGCGCCGGCAGGTAATACAAATGCTGTGCCTGTAGTTGTTGGATAAGAAACAGCAGCTTCTTGTGTAACAATGGTAGAACCCATGTTACGGATTGAGCCAGCAGTTGTTCCAGTAGTGTTTTTAACGGTTCCGAGTAGCCAAGGACCTAAGTGTGAAGCGAAACCCATGAGAGTTCTCCTATATACAAGTTAAGCCTATTAATCGGTATATCGTCCGTTGGGTGCGGTTTAATAAGCTAAATTACCCACATAGTTTAATCATACTACTTTTTACAGTTTGTGCAATCTTTTTTGCATAAAAAAAACCCGCCTTGTGAGCGGGTTCTTATCGGATGCTATTGATTAAGCACCGGGGGAACCGTACATCCCTAATGGATCAGAATATCCAAATGAATAACGCTCACGAGACTTGTAACGTACGTTACCTGTGTCGAAATCGCCGTCCATATCATTCTTAAGCGGAGTACGAACGAAGTGCTTCATACCGTTAGGTACATCAGTAGTCAAATACCAACCGTTTGTATCGGTCAAGAAGTGATTGATTGTGTAACCTTCAGGGATAGAACCATTGTTCTTGATAGCGTTAATATCGTTATCAGTTGTACCAACACGGAGTTCTGTATCTAACAAACGAGTAGCAACGAACTGTAATGCTGGAGGAACAATTAACTTCTTAGGCTTAGCAGCAATTAACAATCCACGTTCATCAGTCCAAGCAGCGATCTGAATAACAGCGTTTTCCAACGAAGTTTCGTTCAAATCGGCAGGAGTTGATGGTGTGTTGCTATTGGTCGAACCATTAATCAATGGATGGGAAGTAGAGAATAAAGATACTCCGTCACCACCAACATAACCATTGTTAAAACCGTTATTAATAACGGCAGCAGCTTTAACCTGCTTGGTATAAGCCATTGCACGAGCTAGACCTTTAGTATAGCGAGCTGATAAAGAATCATAGAGGTTGTCCTCGATTGCCTCTTCAGTCAAGCTAAAGCCAAGGGCAATAGTTTCGTGGTTATAGCGAGCTGTCCAAGCTTCTTGCGCATTGTCATAACGTAAGGCTTGACCTTCGTTTTTGACAGGAGCTGCTGAGAATCCTGACAGTTTTGTTTCTTCTTCAAAAGAACGCTCAGAGGTTTCTGTTTCGTAAATCTCTTTATGTTCTTCACCGTAGCGAGCATACTCCAATCCAAACAAGGCGTTAAGACCGGGTAGGAGCTCTTTAAGTAGTTGTGCACGAGAAATAGCCATTTAATTTGCTCCTTAAGCTATGTTGTAACGATGGACACCGAAGTTGTATTTAACTACAGCTTCAGGAGTTTGAACTAATACGACAGAACCTGCTACTTGTGTTGCGATTGTAGTAACAGTTAAAGTTGTATTTCCGGTTGTGGTAACAGTTGACGCTGAACTGAGTGTTGCGCCAGTAAACTGCAGCTGACCATTCACTAAGTTAAATACGTCTGTACCGATTGGCAATACTTGACCAACAGTTAAACCTGAAACAACAACAGAAGTTGCTGAAGCGGCTCCGCCTGATACATAAGTACATCCTGTAGAAATCTGTGTGTCAGGGATTAACTGAACAACACGGAAACCAGCAGTAGTTGCACCCGCAGAGGATGTTGGAACAGTAGACATGCTTGAATTACCTGTAGAAGCTGAACCAGTCTGTGTTCCGCCAACCACGTTAGAACCAACGAGGATAGAAGAATAAGAACCGATAGTTGTTCCACCAGCAGTAGTTGTCGCAGCTACTTGCATTAATACATCTGGATCATCAGCAACAATCGCAGTGATATCGCCAGCTAATACACTGCCGGGATAATACTGTGACCATAAGCGTTGCTTAGTCGTAGGGTTAGTATAGTAACAACCTAAGAAAACACCAACAGTAGTATTTGTTGAGTTAACTGGGTAAGTTGTTAATGTAGCGTAACCAGCAGTTAATGATACAGAATCGCCATAATAAATAGCGGTGCCATAGTTATACTGAATCGGAAAATTACGTGTCGATCCAGAAAAAACTTGTCCACCGATAAGATTTATGGGTTTTAGCCCGTATGGGGCTGATACAGCAGGATATGCAGCCATAAAAATCTCCAATTAAAAGTTAAATTCCTTTACCAAAGCTGGTACTAGATTTATTCTCTTTAAAGAGCGGCATTCTAGGATCACTTTGGCGCATAAGATTATTATCTACAGCATCCGTCTGCGCTTGTGTTTGTCCATCGTAGTATTTCGTACGTTGTTCCACAAACTCTTCAGGAGTTTTGCAAAGTAATAATCCGCCAATCTCGATATGGTCTTTAAAACGACCTTCTCCACTGGCTAACAGTCTAAATTTAGGTTGTTCTTCAACGGTAACAGGCTCCCAACCTTCTCTGTATTTGGCAGAGATATTTCTTGGGTCAGTCTTGTTTAACATTGAAACACGAATCCACCGATGAGCATACCCAGCCTGTTTGTCGGGCTCAGGGAGAAGTTCAGGAGGCATCCACTGTTTAGGACGCTCATCAAATTCACGGGTTTCTAGTTCACGGGTAAGTCTATTTGTATCGTTCATCTTTGGCTTTCTAATTTTAACATTTCACGGACGTATTGCTCATTTGTCAAACCTAGCCTTTTAGCTATAGCTTGTTCGGACACTTTCAACCTCACGTTTTTGGATGAGGTGCTGCGGGTTGCCGGAGCTACTACGGTGCTTGTCTTTCTCTGAGGTTTTTGTGGCTCAGTTTCTTCCTCTTCTTGCCCTTCCAGAGGAACAAAATACTCTGGAAAAACTTTGCGCATTGTTTTGTCAATCCGCTCATAATACTTTTTGGTACCTAAAAAAGCTTGACCATATTCATCAGCCAGCTCTTCGTGTACACCTAACGCATAAGCAGTCATACTTTTCTTGGCTCCATACCAAGGGTTTCTGCTCGCCCACTCGTCGAAATTTGGATCGGCTTGTGTTTTTTGCTGCGTTTGTGGTATTTGTACCTCATTTTCCTCTTCTTGTAAAGTAGGACGGTAGTTTTTTATCTGGTTTGATCTAAAGCTAGCCTCATTTAATTTTTCCTGAGCATCAACTATGCGGTCTGGATCTCCGGACTCTAGTGCTTCCTTATATGCACGTTTAGCCACTTCAACCTGTAACTCGCTAGCATTTTTAGCTGTAGTTAGATATTCTTTCTCACCAGAAGATAACGTTGTTTTTAAGCGTTTGTTTTCTTCATGCAATCTTTGAGTTAAATCTAAAGCTGCTTGACGCTCTCGTTCTGCTTGATCAGCTCTACGACGCTCATCATGCCAAACTTTTTTCATTGATTTGAGCTTTTCTTGCGCTTCTTTACTATATTGATCTAGCTCATCAACTTCAAGTTTTTCTACTAATTCTTTAGGTAAAGGGCGTTGATTCCTATCTTCAGGCGGTGTATCGTCTTCGATTTCAATCTGAATATCAACATCATCTTCTTCTTTAGCTTGTACTTTTTCCTGCTCAAGCTCGTCAGGGAATTTAAACTCGTCCATTATTTTCTCCTAATTCCACGTGGGTCTTCAACAACAGCTTCAACACTGTCATCATTAATTAAACGAAACTCTCGCCCATGAATTACCAATCTAGTACCAGCATTGGGTCTCACAAGGACAAAGTCGCCTTTCTGACACCACGGCCCTGTAGGGAACTTTTTCTCATCTTTATAGCAGTCCGGTCCTAAGTCAACAACGAACAATACTGTTGTTAATAGCTCCTCGTAATGCAACGTTGTGTCTGCTTTAACGAGTTCAGAGCCATCAAAGTTCTTTTCTGCTTCAGGTATTGCACACAAGATTCTGTATCCTTGTGGTCTAGGCAGCTGAGTTGCCTTTTCTTCGGCTTTTTTGTGTAAAAGCGCCGTTAAATCTACTGCTTGATTCAGGTTAGTCATCTGACTTCTCCATTAGTTGTTTAAGGTCTAATGCATATCCACGTGCGGTCAGCAGACCCCGTATCTCACCACACACTCTTCTATACTCATCAAAAGTCTCCACTCTTTCAGCTGCCAATGCTTCTTGTAGCTGATATACCTTCTCATCTAGTTGTTGTACTAGAGTATCTAATGGATTCATTTATTATCTTTGCCTTTCTCTGGTTGTTCTTTAGGTTGTTGGGATTGTTTAAGTTGTAACATCCCTTGTTGCGACAACTGCTTATCTTGATGTGTCATATCTGCTTTGTGTTTAGCAATATCCACACCGATGCGTAGCCCTTCTGATTGTTGTTGTGCAGAGAGCTTACGTTTACTATCTTCTACTTTAATACCTGCATTTAAACCTGCAATGCGTTCTTGCGATGCAATCCGCTCCCGCTCAATAGCAAGCTGATCGGCTTTAGCTGCAGCGTCAATTTGTTGCTGTTTCTTCTTAAGCGCAACTTCTTGACCTTTAAGTTGTAACTCTTGTTGTTGTAACTGGATAAGCGGATCTTGTTGCATCTGCTGAGCTTTTTGTTGCTGTGCTTCACCTTGATGTTGTTGCAAGAGTTGTTGCGCAGCTTGTGCAGCTAGTTGTGAAATGCGAACCTCCATCTCACGAGGGATTTCATTCTCGTCGTCATCTTTATTATCTGGATTACTTGGTAACTCCATACCCATAAGCTGTTCCATTTTCCTGCGGTACGCAAGAGCAAGATGTTCTGTAACGTGTGCTGCTAGAGCAGCCTCGATTGCCTTTGCTTGTGGGCTTTGTTCCAATAAACTAAGTATTTTTGGATCTTGTGCTGCTGCCATGTGAACTGCAATATGTGATTCATGGTCTTGGGCTAAGAAAGCTTTTACTGGCTTGCCCATCATAATGTTCTGATTCTCAGTAACAGGATCTTGTGGCTTCTTGTCCTCTTCAAGCATCACAAGTTTTTGAGCATTCTTAATACCTAGAACAGACAACATCTGGCGATGTAACTGTGCCATATCGTATAGTTGAGGTGCTTGTTGTGCTAATTGCAAAACTGCTTGATATTGCACAATTTTTTGTGACATTGTTGCAGCGTTAGGGTCACTGACTGGGATAACCGTTACTAGGGCATAATCAGACTTTTTAGCTTTGCGATTGCCAATTTCTGGCTCATAATCATAACCTTCAGGGCAATTTTCCTCAATAATGTTCTTTAACAGGCGTAATTCTTGCTTCATTGAGTAGTGAACTCGGGCCTGAACAGCCGTCATAACCTTCAATGTACGCTCTAAAATAGCTAAAGTTGTGCCTACTGGAGCCCCTGCAGAACCCATATCCGACACTTGTAAGTCAGCAGTATTAGCAAATCTGCGCCCATCTTCAACAATTTGACCCAATAATGCCATTAAAACTTGGCTTGGTTCCTTGTATGGGAGTGGCATGATGTTATCTTTCATCGCACCACTTGGTACATCTACATCCCTAAACTCACCCGGAGCTATAGGTGTGTCATCCCCTTTAACTCGCAAACCACGTGTTTTGAAGCCCCCAGGCAAATTGGATAATGTTCCTGCATCCACGAGCTGGCGTATAAGACTTGTACCAGACTTAGCGAAAGCGCCAATAAGGTGGATGAGACCAAAAGCATAAAAACCAAAACCTGGAATGTATGGGTAATGTACAAAGTGATTGCGTTTAAGTTTGTTTTCATCGCCTTCCTTCCAATTTCTACGTATTGATAGTACTGTTTTAGTACCTTTCTCAATAGTGACTATGTAGGGTAATGCAAGCCCAGTTGGCTCGCCATCTTCTTCATCTTCAAACCCTTCAAGATCAAGATCAACGTGCATCTCAAGTACCTTATAGCGATCGTCTGTAGTAGCACGGAACCCCATTTGTTCTGCGATGCGTTTCTCAACATCATCTAATGTATTAGCTGGATCACCTAAGTCAACATCTAAGTAGAAACCCGAATACTGTAAGCGTCTTAACTCATTCTCTGTCTTGCGCATGACATGCGTAACACGTGGGCTTGCTTCTAAACTAGACACTCCGTACGGGACAACTACATCTTCTGCAGGGCAGAACATTGATACCTGCCTACCTAAGTGTGGGTCCTCGTATACTTTTTTGAACGCATTACCTGAAAGACCTAAGCCCCATAACATCCGCTCATGTTCTGCACGATACTCAACCATGACATCCATAATCTGATGGTTCATGTCATCCTCGACACGTTGTGCAGCATCCATCTTCTCAGGGGTTTCTTTGCCAATGATCTCCATCTTAGCTGGACCTCTTGGGGGCATAGTTTCCATGATCATCTCAGCTTGGAACTTAACAAGTGCTTCACTTAATAGTGGGTGATAGACACCACATGCACCTTCCCACGGCTCACTTCTTTCCTCAATCTTCATACCAAGAAGTTCTAAGCCATCTACATAAGTCTGCATCCAGTCTTTGCGAGATGCCACGTCGTCTTCAAAATCAGTTAGTAAATCTTCTGCTAGCTGGGATAATGTTCCATCATCTAAATACTCAGCAAGGTTATCATCAAAACCTTCTTCTTCCTCGCCTTTCTCAATACGTAAGATAGGCTCACCATCAGCGTCAACTTCTACTGCTTCGGGGTCTTCGATTGTTATCTCTAAATCAGGCTCTTCATCATTGTTAATTGCAGCGATACCCTGTGGTGCTGCGTATAGTGCTTTATCTATTGCCATAATTAATAGTATCCTTTTTTCCTATTAGACTTAAAGTAAATAACATCATCTGGTTCATCGGTATCAAGCACAATAAACCCACCACGTCTAAATCTCATTATCGCCTGAGAAGTTGAGTCCACCAAGTCATCATGCTCGCCTGACGGGAAACTCGCAACCTCTTCAACTACTTCTTCAGCCCAGTGCGTGTACGGAACCCACACTTTGCCACTAGCAAATACATCCGCAACAGCATTCAATCTAGCTACTTTGTCGTTACCCCTGTTTACTTCAACCTCTTGTACAGGTATACCCATGCGCCTGAGTTCAAAAATAAGTGGCGCACCCGATGCTTTTTTCTCAATAATTACTGAGTCAGGCTCCCATTCTTTCCACTCCTCAACCGCTCGCTGTTTAAGTTCAGGAAACTCCATACGCTTTTTGAAGCTATTAAGCAAGATTATATTCGCATCTTCCTTCTTTGTAACCGGATTTACTATATAAAACACGCCCCACGTCGTACAAGCTGAATAGTCCGATCGCTCCGTTTTAAGAAACGCAGTATCCCAAGACTGAATAATGAAAGTAATTTCTGGTGGATTCTCGTCGTCCCACCATTGCCACCACTCTCTTTTAATAATAGCACTGACATCTGAGGTTGGCTGCTGCATGTACTGCGCCATCCACTTGCCGCTAGGCAATTCATTCCGTAGAGCTAAGAGCTCATTTAAACTCCAAAACTCAGGCCATAAGGGTAAACCCGAAGGCATAATTGCAGGAAACTCAATAACTTCCCACTCTTCACCTGACCTTTGAGCCGCAGCTTTAATTACTTGCCCAGTCAAATCTTTCTTTGACCAGCGTGTCATAACTATAATAATAGAGCCGCCCGGTTGCAGACGCTGTCTTGGACCTGACGTATACCACTCGTAGACCTTGTCGTAGACTTCTGGGTTAGACTCAGCTAGCGTGGCTTCTTGTTCCGAGTGAGGGTCATCAATAATGAGGATGTCTGCGCCCTTCCCCGTGACAGCACCGCCAATACCGATAGCAAAATAGTCTCCGTTCTTGTTGGTGGCCCATCTTCCAGCAGCTTTACTGTCTGATTGAAGTCCAACGCCTGGGAATATAGACTTATAGATATCTGAATCGACGAGGTTCCTAACCTTTCGTCCAAATCCGACAGCAAGCTCTGCAGTATGTGATGTTTGTATGACTTTCTTTTCTGGGAACTTACCCAAAAACCAAGCAGGTAATAAGTAAGAAGCAAATTCAGACTTTGTATGACGTGGAGGCATATTAATGATAAGGCGTTTACAATCTCCACGAGCAACTTTTTCAAAAGCAGCAGCCATTTTGGCATGATGATCTCCGTCAATGAAGTTAGGCCATACCTTATGCACAAAATCCATAAAGTTTTCTTGGCAATTTTCTTTTTGTTTAGCATTTACAGTAACTTCTAGCTGTTCTAGAAGGGCCCGCATCTGTGCATCGGTTAATTTATCTAGATTTAACTCTAAATGTTCCAGCTCTATATTCGATAAGGGCTCAACTGTTGCTGCTGTCATGTGATTCTACGTCAACAATATCATTATTAAGCGAATTTGCTAGTTTTGTGGACTTAGGTGTGGCATCTATAGTGTTCATTTCCATCAAAAGCCTGATCTTTTCACGCAATGCCATCTTTAATTCATCAGAAGTTTGGTGTGTAATGGTAATTTCTGAGCGTTCTGTAAACAAATCGGATGCTTTTCCGAGCAATTCAAGTGCTTTTAAGGCTATTTTACTATCCTCGTCTTGAGAAATCTGCATCAAACGGTTCATAACGACCGTTCTTACCTGCACTTTATCTTGGATTACTTGTTTCTCGTATTCACTTAGATACTTTCCAAGAGCTAAAGCAACTGCAGGTTGTTTTGTTTCTTGCCTTACTTTAGCTTCTTCCTCTTTACTATCTGGTTTTTTGCCTAATCTTCTAAACATTTCAATAGCTTGCATGTTTTCTTGAGGGGATAAGTCAATTGTTTTGTTGTCGCCGAGTTCTTGCAGTAAAAGGGCGGTGTTACCCATTACTCGGGCGTGATCAGACACGTCTTTCATAGACGCATCTTGTTGGCGTGGACGCAGTTTATGCTCTGCTGTCGGTTCTATTTGCACAGACATATAACCTTTTTGTGGGTTAAGTTGGAATAAGTGTATCACAACTAAAAAATATATGTGGGGTATATAGGGGACCCTGTTCAATGCCGGGGGGTATTTTGCAGATTGAGATACTACGGGTTTACCCTAATAAACTAAGGGGGTGGGGGGTAATTTTGAAAAGTTGATATTGACTGTGCATTTTATTGTGTAACAAGATCCTAGCATTAACGGGTCGATTTAGGGGTATGGGGATATCGTTCGGCTTGCCAAGTAATCGAATAAGTTTTACTTAGCTAAGTTATTGATTCTATTAGGTATTAATTGGACAATGTTAGGAAGCCTTATTTTGTCCAGTTAGGTATTGACAAGTGTAGGATTTTGTAGGATACTGTAATCACTCGAACAAAACACCGAACGAGTTTTTATTAACTTAACTTACAAGGTTTATTATGTCAGAAAACAAAACTGTATTATCTAGTGTTTTAAAGGAATTGTTTAATTCTATTGGTCAGGCTTACGCTCAGTCTAAAATTGATAGTGATAAAGCTATTGATGATTTTAAAAACGCCGTAGTTATCGAAGCAACTAAAGAAGTAAACGGTAAGCTTGAAGCTGTCAAGGTAGTAGACTATTACCTATATGAGCAAGGTTCGCTTGCATGGAAGGCTGGATATGCTCAGAAAAAAAGTATCGCTATGTATCTTACTGACTCCAAGCTTAACCCTACCGTAAACACTGCTTTCTCCGAGTTTATGTCTAAAGTCGGTGATAGGCATGGTATAGCTAAGCCTACAAAACCTACCACAGAAGCACAAAACAAGTCAGAAAGTAGGGAGAAAGCTAAGGCAGAGAAAGAAGTTTTAATGTCTAAATCTTACGAGGTTCTAGAGAAAGTAGCTCAGGAATTAAGCATTAAAGGTGGTAAGGATAATATGAAGCAAGCTGTTAAAGTTCTCGACATTATCGAAGCTAAAAAGAAAGCAGACGAAAAAGCTATTGAAGAAGGGTTCAAAGCTAAACATAAGCTTATCAAAGAGTTATTAGGTAATTGCTTTAATCACTCAGACCTTGATGTGATTATTGAAATGCTTGAAATGTATAAGCCTAAAGAGCCTAGTGTAGTTTAATGATTAGACAAAATACGGTTTTCGTATTTTGTCCTTATCTAGTGGATACTGCTAAGCAGTATCCATTTTTTTTATGCTTCTGTCAAGAGGTTTTAAAAAAAATTTAAAAATTTTTAGGGAACTGGTCATAAGCGACGCTTTAGTCTGACAAACTTGGGGGGCTTGATTTTCTCTGAACTGCTTTGTCATATGACAAAGTCTATCATACGTTTTTGAGCTTGTCAAGCATTATTTTTACTGTGCATTGTTCTAAATTGGGGTGTATTGTTCGGCATAATGTTCCTTGTAAGTCATTGATTTTAAAGCAGAGTTCTATTGTTCGCAATGTTCCAAGCCAAAAATTAACTTTCCTAAATCGAACGACGGTCTACGCATGATGTTTTCATCGCACCCTACGCAAGCACCACAAACCAAATTTGACTCTCGATTTTTAATTTTTTGAACAATATAACATTAGAACATTATATATAATATATAAATATAATATAATAAAATCAAGCACTTACAAGCCTTTTATATTGTTCCATGCCCAAGAACATTACAGAACAAAGCATAATTCCCTTGCAAATCAATAGCTTAACTCGGGCAAACACTTGACAAATGTAGGAGATTGTGTTACAATGTATTTTGTAGTAAGTAATCAATTTCAACCAAAAGACAAAATAAGGTTTTCTTATTTTGTCCAACAAAAAGGAGTCTTACCATGCTAGTAAAAACAAACAGCACTTTATTCAAGCTTTTACTCAAACTGCCTTTATGGCTACCTATCTCAATCCAACCCGTGCGTATCGGTAAGGACATTCGCTCATTCGTTAAAGTTTCTTTCTACTCTTGGAGATAATCATGTTCAATCAAACAACACTCGACAATACTGCACTTACTGCAGTTCTTACCTATCGCTTAATAGGTGCATCTGCTTTAATGCACGAACGCTTCACTCCCACACAACGTGACAAGCTTGATGCTCGTATCAACGCATTACGCCCACACCAAGCCAAAGATGCAGACGGCAAATGGATTTTCAACACATACGACGCAGAAGGCATCGTTGATTACATGGTCGTTAATTTTGAACAGCCAGTCGAGAACGCACCTGCATTCTTTATCACTTACCCTTTAATACTAACTAAGTAATGCGAAGGAATCAGACAATGTTAGGAAACCTTATTTTGTCCAACAAAGGAGAGCAATTATGAAATACCTCTGCACAGCAATGCGTAGCGACAAATGCACCGAGTATTACGAAGGCGATAGGAAAAACTTAGGCTTCAACTGTTGCCTAGCTTGTGGCGAGGTTATCGCCAAAGAGCGTAAGTTCACCGTAGCAATACCCTACAACAAGGGTGCATATCAGCTTATCAATGACCCGAAAGATTTATTTTTCACTAACCCAAAAAGGACTACAGTATGACACAACGTGACACAGACCTAGCCAAAGAGCTTGGCTTACCTACATTCACCCACGAGAGCGACGAGGTAGTCGACGAACTTAGTGGCTCACTATCCGACCCTGAACAACGCCTATTGCTTGAGCAATGTATAAGCAAAATCGCTCTGGACTTAGAAGCAATCAAATCACAGTTAGAGTTTGCCTCAAAGCGTGGGATTGTTGCCGACCATAGCCGACTCATAGTTTGGCAAGCTAAAAATTCCATCGAGTTGATGCTCGACAAACTTAACGCAATGGGGGGTTGAGATGCAAAGAATGATACTAACATGGGCTGAACGATGCAAAAAGTTTGAAGATGAAGAGATTTTTACCAACGCAAAGATTAAACAGATGATGCAAGAAGAAATTGATGAACTGCGAGAAGCGTTGAAACTGCGAGAAGCGTTGAAACTGCGTGAGTTAACTGATAAATATGTGGAAGGTTTTATCGCAGGAAAACTTTATGCTGAACTTGAATTAAAGGCAGAGAGTGAGGAATGAAATGAAACAAACTAAGCGTAGCACACCCTATCAGGGTGATGACATCAAGGATTTTATCAATGCGAATAAAACCTATTCGTCTGCTTCTCACGCATACAAAGATGCGAAGTATGCTGAGTGGTTCGAGTCCGATGCCGAGATGTCGGACATGAAACTGTTTTGTTGTGAGATGTTAACGGTTGCAATGCCGTTGATTATATTGGCAGTTGTAGTTGCAGTAGTTGTATGTAGGACAGCAGTATGACGGACAAAATAAGGAAAGCTAACTTTGTCCAAGTAATTAACTTAACCGTAGTAAAACTTAAACTTAATAGGAGTATTAAAAATGCCATTACCAAATAAAGGAATTGCCAAAGCAGTAAGAGAAGCGTTTATCGGTGGAACGCATGACCCACAGCAGATGGTGCTTAAGCTAGCTGACTTCAACACCGACCAAAATCGCAGGGCTTATATCGTCACCCTTACTAAAGCATTGCGTGAGAAGCACGGGCTGCAGACTAAGCGTAACAAGCGTCATGGAAAGAAAAAAACTGGTGCGAAAGGCTACCAAATTAATTTTCAGTTCGATGACCAAAAGCAAGCTAAATCAATCCATCAAGAAGAAGCAATGCAAGAAAAGCAAGCACTTGAAACTTATCAAAGTGTTAAAGCAGCCCGTGACTATGTAACTGCCGAATACGTCAAGTTACATGACGACTATATTGCATTGCAGAATAAATACATGGACTTGCATGACAAAGTAGAAGAGTTCAAGCGTGAGATTGCTCGCCTGAACGTGGTTATAACTTATTTAGAAGGGAGAATAAAATGAGTGGTTACATTCCAACTTGTTGGGGTATGGGCAACCGTGCCCGTATACCCTCGATACCAAACTATGCGAAAGCAAAGGAACATTACGAAAGCGTAACGCCTATTCGTGGGAGTGACAATGTCAGACCTCTTGGCACAATCCGTCGTTACAAATGGTATCAGATACAAGAAAACAAAATTGTGGTCGAAGATGGCTTTCTGGGCAAATACGTCACAACCTATTCTTGTATCCTGTGGCATTTAGCAAACTGTGTCGAGTATTTTCCTGATGGCAAGATTGCAATACGCACATTCGGGTGGCATACGCCGACTACTATGGCTTTTATCAACTACTCTACTAGAGACTTCGGTATTCTTGAGAGCGTTAAAGGTAAATGGTATTGGCGACAACGACATGATAACAAGCTGTATTACATCGAGACCAACAAGGATAGGAAAGATATTGGAGTTAACTTAGTGCCTGATGAACTAGGTCGGATGTTCGTTGAGAATCCTGTCAAAGAGCAAAAGTATTCTATGAATCGCAAGGCTATGAACGCTGTGCGTCTAAAGTATTCAGCTTTTAGTGAGTATTGTCGGGTCATGCTCAGTATGGACAATTCCATTTACAGGGAAGAGTTCGATGCCGTCAGAAATGACTTAGGTCTTTCTTATAGTATAGTGGGTAGGTTTGAGTTACGTTGGGACGGACGGCATGAACCTAGCGAGTCGAGGGATAAGTTTTTCGATAAGTTGGATTACTCGCTCAATAATGGCGATGTAGAACTAATGTATTCTCTAGCAGTATATGCTTGTGCAGTCATTGGGCATTGGTCATACAACAGGCAAAAATTACTTTGCCCACCCGAACTGTTTGTGAAGCATTGGTCAGAGTTGTTGAAGTATAAGTTTAGTAGTGAGTTGTTCGTAGCAAATGAAGCAGAAGTAGGGGTTGGTTTCAAAGACCCAAACAAGAAGTATATTTAACCGACAAAATCAGACAATCTTATTTTGTCCATAACTTAATTAACAAAAAGGAAATATTATGTCAGAAGTATTATTAAATAAAGTTGCAAGTCTCAAAGAAGCAGAAGATTTAATCGTATCACTTGGTGCTGAAGGCACAGTTCATCTTATCGGTGAACCTGGAGTTGGCAAAACCTCAATGTATAAGAACATAGTGCGTCGCACAGGGTATATGGGTATCTATATTGATGCGCCGAACATCGAGTTGGGCGAGTTGGGTATTCCGATTCCTGACCACAACACCAAGACTACTCGCATCTATCCGAACGAGCAATGGGGGTTCCATATCAACGAGCCGAAGGTTATCTTCATCGACGAGTTTACCAAAGCTCACCAAGCAGTTCAGAATATGTTGCATCCGATGCTTAACAACCCACGCATGATTATGGGTATCCCTCTGCACGAGCAGGACATAGTTGTAACGGCAGGTAACTATACAGGTGATGGTGTAGGCGACAATATGAAGTCGCACTCACGCAACCGACTAACTGTAGTTCAAGTCAAGAAGCCACACGCAGGGTTCAATGCCGACGGTTCTATTGACAAAGACTCATGGGGTGCATGGGCTGTCGCTAATGATATTGTGCCTGAGATATTGGCATGGATTCGTGAGAACCCACAGAATCTCGCATCGTATCTTGACGCAGGACAAGGTGGTAACAAGAACATCTTCAATCCAAAAGAAGCACAGAAGTCCTTTGTTTCACCACGCTCTTTACAACGAGCGTCTAACATTCTCAGAGTTAGAGCAGGCAATACAACCAATGTGATTGTCACGGCACTCGAAGGAACAATCGGTGCTCCAGCAGCACGTGATTTGATGGCGTTTGTTGAGGTAGCAGATTCATTGCCGACATGGGAGTCAATCATCAAAGACCCCGAGAATGCTAAAGTTCCTGCATCACCTGCTGCTCTGTGTTTACTTGCTTTTAGTGCTGTGCAAAGAGTTGACCGACAAACCATCGGTAAGTTCTTTGAGTATTTGAAACGAACTCCAAAAGAGTTGCAGTCCATCTTCTGCTTGACAGGTATGAACAACGACGACAAGAAGAAGATATTTTTGACGAGCCAATCATTTGTTGATTGGATGCGTGTTAACCAATATTTATTTTAAGGAGAAGTAACTATGAACGAGAAAGAACTAAAAGCTATGGCTGACAAACTAAGAAATGCTAGACATGATGTAGGTGAGTTATTTGTTGAACACGATTTAGATGTGGGTGAGGTTGTTACCATACTTATGTTTATGCTAGTGGAGACATCGTGCGAAGCAGAAATAGAAACACTAAAAGTAATTAGTTCGTTGGTCGATGGCTTCCGAGCATACGAGAAATTAACTGAAGCTGAAGCTGAAGCCGAAGAAGAAAAGGAGAATGTGCAATGGCTAAACTAACTGCCGAACAACGCATCGAGAGATGCCATATCCAACTAATGAAACACCCGAAGTTTTGTTTGTTCTCAGGCTTATTCATGGTGGGTAAGGTTTCAGTAGATGATAAGGTTGCAACTGCAAAGACCAATGGTTTGAGCGTAGCGTATGGTCGAGAGTTTATCGAGTCGCTTAACGATAAGCAACTTGCTTTTCTTATACTGCATGAGAATATGCACAAGGCTTATCGTCATTTGATTGTGTGGAAACATTTGTATAAGAAGAACCCAACACTTGCGAACATGGCTTGTGATTATGTTATCAATATACAACTGCATGATTACGACCCACGCTATCAAGACATCGAGTTCCCTACCGACGAGAACGGCGAACGCATGGGTTTGCTTGACGAGAAGTATCGTGGCATGGACTCTGCCCAAGTGTTTAAGATACTCGAGAAAGAATTAGGTGAGGGCTTTGGTAAGGGGGATGGCGATGGCAGAAATGATGGCTACCAATTCGATGACCATGACTGGGACGGTGCTGAAGAACTAAGCGAGGAAGAGGTCGAGGCATCGGCTAAAGAAATCGAAGATGCCTTGCGTCAAGGTTCTATTCTTGCAGGCAAGATGAAGGGAGACGTGTCTCCCGAAATCAAAGAGTTACTTACCCCAAAAATAAATTGGCGTGAAGCATTGCGTGATTTCGTGAAGTCAGTCATGCAAGGCAAAGACCAAACAACTTGGCGTAGGTTGCACAAGAGATATATAGGCATGGATATTATTATGCCGTCATCTTATTCCGAGAAGGTAGGTTCGATGGTTGTAGCCGTCGACGTATCAGGCTCGTGCATATCTGACTTGCCTGAGTTCTTGTCCGAAGTAAAGTCTATCTGTGAAGAGGTATCACCCGAGTGTATGCACTTATTGTATTGGGACTCTGACGTTGAGAAGCATGAGATATATGTAGGCAACGAGGTAGCCAACGCAGTAGAAGTTACGAGGGCAAGGGGTGGTGGTGGCACTAGCCCCGAGGTTGTGCCTAAATACTTGGTTGACGGAAGTATATCGCCTGAGTGTTTGGTTATGTTTACAGATGGTTACATTGATAGACAGAAACCAAAAGACTGGGAGAGTATATCGCCGACTCCTGTGTTGTGGTGCATATTGGGTAATAAATCTTTTAACAATAATCTTGTTCAAGGAAAAGTAATCCATGTCGAGTCTTAAGTTTAAGGTAATTGCTTCTACTATGTTTACAAGAAAGTGGCACTCTGCTGTATTGCAGAGTTACCCTCACCCCTACCCTGATACGATAGAGGTGGTGTGCACCGACTTAACCAAAGAAGAAGCATTGGCAATGGAAAAGTTTTTAAATTACGCTGAAAAAATGAAAGGATATAAATGACTGACGCACGAGGTAGGAAATCTGATGGGCGGATAACTGTATCAATCAACAAAGAAACGGTTGAGCAGTTAGATGTTATCAAAGCGAATCTTGTTAAAGAGCTTAGTATAAGACTAAGCTATACGCAAGTAGTAGAACTTTTAATTAGAAGTTATAACCAACAGACAAAATAAGAAAACCTTATTTTGTCCACAACAAAAAGGAATTATCATGCAAAATAGTATTTCAATATCATCATCTGCAATGTTAGTAGAGTTGTCAATCAAGGGTTGGACTGCTCGCAAGTTAGATAAAAAGGTTTCAGCCGAAGTCGATGTGGATAAACACACTAAGACTCGGGCAGGTAACTACAACAAGAATCTCTTAGCAGGCACAGGGTTCTTGGATACGATTACCAAATACGCATCTAATGCTCGAGGTTGGCATAACTCTCAGACTCTGGCTTGGTCTGACAACGGCTTGCGTTTATTGGCTGTTAGTAACTTCATGGCATACAAGAAACAGTTAAGCGTAATGGAAGAAAACTACAACGCTTTAGTCGATAAGTTTATCGAGGCATATCCGAACTTAGTTAGTGCAGCTGCGTTTCAACTAGGTAATCTATTCGACAGAACAGAATACCCTGACGTTGACAAGATTAGGTCTAAGTTTTCTTTTGCTTATACCTTTATGCCTGTGCCGACAAGTGGCGACTTCCGTATAGATATTAACGAGGAAGCCAAGCGTGAGGTGTTGGAGAGTTGTAGTAGTGCTTACGAACAACGCCTTGCTAACGCAATGCAAGAAGCATGGAGTAGATTGCACGACTGCTTAACTCGTATGAGTGAACGACTCGAAGTCGACATGGTTGATGGAAACCACAAGCCTAGAGTATTCCGTGACTCGCTAGTCGAGAACGCTAATGAGTTGGTTGGGTTGCTAACACACTTCAACTTAACGAAGGACGAGAAGCTTGAAGATGCACGTCGTATGCTTGAGTATAGGATGAAGAATGTAAATGCTGATAATCTACGGGACAACTTAACACTACGGGAATCTGTTAAGAATGATGTCGATGCAATTTTAAGTAAGTTTAACTTTTAATGGGGGGGTTGTATGATTAAGTATGACGATTCAAGTTTGAATGTAGAAGAGCGAGGGAAGCTTCCTATGTATGCCAAGCTAGAAGAATTTGCTATGCAAGTATTTTTAGTAAAGCCGATGATTAATTTTGTTGTTACTAATGAATGTATATCTAACAAGATGATTGGAGTAACCGAGGATAACAAAACAAATTATCAAAGAGTAATTGATATGCTTCTTGTATACGAGCGTGGCGAGATGCTAGGTTCTATATCGTGCGATATGCGTTATCGAGGTGGCGATAAAGATTTAGTATACGAAGTTACTTCTCATCGTATCAATAAGTCTAGAGGTCATCGTGAGACGACAGCATCTAAAGATATTAAAGTTGCGATCCGAACAGCAAAAAAACTTCTTATGGCTAGAGCACACGATGAAGCGGCTATTCTTATAGCCGAGAAAGTATTAGAAGGTATACGTAACATCTTTTCTGCTAGCTGGAACGCAGTTAGATGGGATATGGACAGTAGCGAAGAAGCTTTTAACTATGCCATGCTTGCACACAAAGCAAGAAAGAATAACGATGCCTATGTCAAGTTACCCACTAAACCAGCTACTGTAAAAGGTGTTGAAGAACATCATAAGCATTGTGCTGTAGCAGAAGATATTTTACATATCAAAAATATGCACAAGGATAACAAAGGTTATGGTGTTCAAGAATTATCTGATGGCAGTTTTTATGTTTTAAACTACGCTGAAAATGATATTAAACGATACGCAAATTTCTACGCTTTACCCGAAGCAGTGCAAAGTAAGTATGGTGTGTTCAAAGTTCTCAAAGAACAAGAAGTAGTTACAACCATCGGCGTTAAGTTTAAAGATTACTTTGCTTATGTAGTTGAGTGATATACTATGATGGAATACTCATGGTATTCCTTTTTGTTTTACTGACATGATGTTCTTATCTCTGCCTAGTATGATGTAGGTTAAGAACGGCGAAAGCCACATGACCCCATCAGCACAAGCAAGGTGTGCAATCTACTTATCCTTGCGTCTACAGACCCACTAAGCCCTCGCAAGAGGGCTTTTTTATTGGACAAAATAAGAAAACCTTATTTTGTCCGTGCTAGGGTTTATCCTTAGTAAATTTCTTGACTTATTGTTGGTTTAAGACTATACTGTGTAAAGAATTAAATTACACAAAGGAAATCGAAACCATGACAACACCTGAGTCTAAGGTAAAGAAAGCCGTCACTAAAATTCTTGACGCACATAAAGTATATTACTTTTTTCCTGCTACACATGGCTACGGTAGGTCAGGCGTTCCCGATATCATTGCGTGTATAAATTCCAAGTTCGTTGCGATCGAAACCAAGTCAGGCAACAATCAGCCGACTGCATTGCAATCCAAAAACCTAAGAGAGATAACCAAAGCAGGAGGGATAACATTCGTAATCAATGAAGAAAACATAAATCTAATTTCAGAATTTTTAAGTAAAGAGCAGGGAACTGGTTCTACTGCAAGACTATAGCCTAGAAAGGAATAAAAATGAGTAATGGAGTCGATTTAGTATTAGCCCGGATGGATAGCCATCCTGAAGAGTTTTACACAACTGCCACCGACAAGTGGAAGTTTATTTATAGCGACTACTTTAGAGATGCAATGACTGAAACGGAAAAGGGAATGATTTTTGATAAGATTAAAGAGATTCGCAAAGCCGAGTTTAATGGCAAAGTTATGTCAACGCTGACTGAAGGCATGAAGATGGGTAAGAAAGATAAAAGTAGTGAAGCTAGTTTTGCTGATGCAACTACGTTGACTGAACCATATCCTTGGATAGGTAATAAATAAAAGCAAATGAACATAATAACAATAGATATGGAGACGTATTACTCTCAAGAATTTAGTTTAACTAAATTGACTACGGAGGAATACGTCCGTGACGAACGATTCCAAGTTATAGGTGTATCTATTAAGGAGAACGATGGTGAAACCGAATGGTTTGACGCAAAAAACAATGACTTGGTTACAGTTTTTAATAGGTATGACTTTAGCAATTCTTTTGTTCTCGCTCACAACTCTATGTTTGATAGTGCCATATTGTCTTGGGTATATGGGGTTAAGCCTTTGGCATGGCTCGATACCTTGTCAATGGCAAGGGCAACGGACGGACTAGATGCAGGAAATAGTTTAGCAAAGTTAGCCGAACGATATAACCTAGGAGTTAAAGGCACTGAAGTATTGGATGCTAAAGGTAAACGCTTGGAAGACTTTACAAGTGCTGAGTTGTTTCAATACGGTAGGTATTGTTCTAATGATGTGGAGCTAACATACAAACTATTCAATGTTCTAGCACAGCGCTTTTCATTGTCGGAGTTAAAGCTTATTGATTTGACTATCAAAATGTTTTCCGAGCCAATACTAAGGTTAGACACACCCATCCTTGAACAGCATTTGTTTAATGTCAAAGCCCGCAAAGAAAAATTACTTGATGCTTGCATATCAGATAAAGATACGCTAATGTCAAACCCTAAGTTCGCTGAACTTTTAATTAGTTTAGGTGTCGAACCACCGATGAAAGAAAGCCCTGCCAATGGACGACAAACATTTGCCTTCGCTAAAAACGATGAAGGTTTCAAAGCCCTCGCTGAACACCCCGACGAACGAGTCCAAGCACTCGTCTGTGCAAGACTGGGTACAAAGTCAACGCTGGAAGAAACAAGAACGCAAAGATTTATTGATATCTCACTTCGAGGTAGGATGCCCGTCCCCTTGCGATATTACGCCGCACACACAGGACGATGGGGAGGTGATGACAAGCTTAATCTCCAAAATCTCCCAAGGAAATCACTCCTTAAATCGAGCATTACTAGCCCTCGTGGATTCATACTCGTCGACGCCGACTCATCTCAAATTGAAGCGAGAACGGTAGCATGGCTTGCTGGTCAGAACGATCTCGTGGAAGCCTTTGAAAGGAAAGAAGATGTCTACAAAATCATGGCGAGCAGTATTTACAACAAAGCGGTCGAAGAAATCACGGATGCAGAAAGGCATGTGGGCAAGTCGGTTATCCTCGGCGCAGGCTATGGCATGGGTGCAACAAAGTTTGCTATACAACTCAAAACTTTTGACGTGGAAATCGAGGAGCAAGAAGCGAAGAGAATTATTGATGTATACCGAGCAACCTACCCAAGAATCCCCGAGTTGTGGAAAGAAGCTAATCGTTCCCTTGACGCTATGGCACAAAAAAAGACTTGTGAAGTTGGGTGTCAACCCCAAGCACTTAGCCTTACGGCATCAGGTTTTTTATTACCAAGTGGACTTTATTTAGGTTACAACGATCTAAAGAAAGAAGATGATGCTTATAGTTACGGAAGTAAACGTGGGCGTGTGAAAATTTATGGCGGGAAGGNAGTCGAGAACTTATGTCAGGCTTTAGCACGGTGCATTATTGGTGAGCAGATGTTGCGTATAGCCAAGCGTTACAAGGTAGCACTTACAGTTCACGATGCGGTCATGGCAGTTGTGCCCGAAGAAGAACGAGACGAAGCTATCCGCTATATACATGAGTGCATGAGTTGGAGACCGAGCTGGGCTAAAACATTACCTCTTGCTTGTGAAATAGGTGCTGGTAAGAGTTACGCTGATTGCGGACGCAAAATGTCAATAGAAAAATGGGGGTTGTGATGGCAAAAATATTTGATTGCGATAACGAAGAAGACGAAGAGTTTATAAGGTCGTTTCTTAGGATGACTGATAAAGAACATGTTATTCGTGATGTTAGGCTAATACCTGTGTATCCTTATGGCTCGGAAGGTTTAATGCCTTACGATGAAATGTGCCCACAGGATACACACAACAGTGGTATTTCTTGCGCAGGTTCAAGCGGTGAAAATTATTGTGGCTGTTATTCAGGGCAAGTAGACAAAAACGTAGTTATTTGTGGGTATACAAAAAATGACAATTAAGTGGTCTTATTCCTCGATTAGTTTGTTCCAACAATGCCCACGCAAGTATTACCATCTGCGTGTCCTTAAAGATATCGTTGAACCTGAGTCAGAAGCTATGCTATATGGCACACTCGTGCACAAAGCGGCGGAAGATTATATTAAAGATGACGTAGCTGTACCAGAAAAGTTCGCATATATTACGCCAGCATTAGATGTGTTGAAGATGATTCCGGGTAAAAAGTTATGCGAATACAAAATGGGTTTAACGGCTGAATTAAAGCCATGTGATTTCTTTGCGGAAGATGTTTGGTTTAGAGGCGTAGCCGACTTGCTTGTAATTAAAGATAACATTGCACATATCGTTGACTATAAAACAGGCAAGAGTTCTCAGTATGCTGACGTAAAGCAACTTGAATTGATGGCACTTGCTGTGTTTAAGCACTTCCCCGAGATAACAAAAGTTAAAGCTGGGCTTGCCTTTTTGGTTGCCAACGACTTCGTTAAAGCCTCGTATGAAAAAGAAACTGAATCAGAATCGTGGCTTAAATGGATTCAAGAAACAGATAGGTTACAAGCATCACACGATAACGACGTGTGGAACGCTAAGCCTAACTTTACATGTAGAAAGTTTTGTGCAGTATTAGATTGTGAACATAATGGAAAAGGATATTGGAAATGACAGAGCAAGACCCAAAATTAACTGAAGAGCAATGCGATGCAGGTTTAACTATTGAGGGGCAGTTAGACAAACGGTTTGAAGAAATGTTTAATCGTAAATGGAATACTGTTTTTCGTCCATACGTTACCCAAATGGTTAACGAAAAAATTGCTGAAGAATCGCTAAAACTAGGCAAACAATTTGGGCAGCTTATTGTTGGGGGGCGAGGTGAACTATGATTGATGCAGATGATTTAAGAGATTGTTTTGCTATGTTTAAGTCGATTACATGCGATGATGCAGAGGACTGTTATAAATTTGCAGATGAAATGATTGAAGCACGAAAGGTTAAGAATGAAGCAGGGATCGCCGGAATCGGGAAAAGAAAATATGTTAGAAAAAATTACGACTGACGGCATGACACAACATGAAGTTGCAGATGAATTAGGAATATCAAGAAGCCAAGTTGATACGCTTGAAAAGAAAGCATTGCGTAAACTAAAGTATTTATTGAAGATGAAATATACGAAGGAGGATTTTTTATGACTCGCCAGATACGCAAAGGTTGTGAGTTAGCTGAGATAAGCCCTGACTTCACACCGAAGGAAAAACAAGATTGTAGAACAATGAGGAGTAAGAAATGAAGCGATTAGACATACGAGAGATGGATACAGGGCTATTTGATGATATTCAAATCAATAACCCCGACAGAGATAAAGCATGGGCGGCATTTATCAAACGCAAAGATGTTGAGGCTTGGGCAGTTGATAGGGATGGCTTTCCGCTAAATGGATTTTATGATGTTTGGTGTATCGCATGGAGTAAAGGCTGGGATAAAGGATGGGAGGCACAAGAGAAATGAACCAAAATATTTTTTGTAGTAAATGCCACAGAATACCTAGTCAATGTTGTTGTTCGTCAGCAAATGAACTAGCTAATAAATTGCAAGAATTGGATTCAAAACTGCATTTAATTGAATTGTTTAAAGCAGTACGTTCTTCTCGTCAGCAACAAGCTGAAATAGAAGCGTTGAAGTTGCGTGAGTTAACTGATGAGGAAATAATAGAAATAGCCAGCCCAANGTTTGAAGATGCAAGATACCCCAGCACCGCATTAGAATTTGCAAGAGCCATTTTAAAGAAAGCGAGAGAGAAATGAAAGAAATGACATTAGATGAAATACGGCATCAAAAACAAAACGAAAAACTGTTAGATG
>JGI24890J29729_1000316_pt1 | contig 34421 bp, 32 predicted proteins | sample FreactcultureFD7_FD_29729 | JGI IMG/M metagenome (IMG submission 29729)
GAATTGGTGATGGCGCAACAACAACGCAGAACCACTATTCAAGTAAATTTAGCATCCGTTGGCTACTCATTTACAGGAACGCAATTTGTTACTGTACAAAGTGCCCAACGAATCACAAATTTGCAAGATATAACGCCAGTCCAATTGGCCGTGGACAGATCACTTGCTCTCTTATTGAGCGGGCAAAAAATTCGAGCCTCATATGACGTAATTGTTGGAGGATGTCCCGAGCCAGGTCACTTCACACTTGAAGGAAAGTTTCAATCGGCAAAAGTTTCACGAACAACATTTGCAAACTACCTCACAGCCATAAAAGCGATTACCGATCCTTCAACAGGCGGGGCGCAATTTGAGACTAGCTATTTCAAATCGCCACTTCTCGTTCAAACTGGATCGGCAGATCTTGCTAAGTGCCAGAATCAAATTATCTCAGCAACCGCTTCCGTCGAGAAAAAGGGATCAAAGCAAAGTGCCCACTTTGGCGGCTCTTGCTCTTTGGCAAACGGAACCTGGCGTGATGTGCTTCTACTTCAGGAGAGTCCAAACTGTTTGACAGCCCAACCCGATACTGGACCTGCCAAGAGTTACTACTCTCTTCCAGTGGGAAAGAAATGTAAGGTTGCTTTGGCTCGAACTTTTACGAATGCAGCTCCTGGCTCACAAACTTTTGGGCCTTCAGATATCTATATCCTCTCTGAATTCACAATCCCAGGAAAAGCCATTCCAGTCCCCACCATTTCTCAGCCGTCCATCAAAAAGCCGGCTGCAGCGGCCCCTAAGCCCGCCACAAGCTCGAAAAAGGTTGTTGTCGTGTGCACAAATGGGTCGAAAAACGTTTCAGTTTCAGGATCCTGCCCCTCGGGCTTCCATAGAAAGTAGTCACGGGATACCAGCGGACTGATTGTGTATCACTTCCAAGTTCAATATATTAGAATTGCAGCATGATGAGAAAACGCGCTCTAGCGGCTGCATTTGCTTCTGCAGCTCTAATAACTTCCACATTCTCTCTCGTGCATGCGAGCGAAGGATTGAGCACTCAAAGTGAGCAAGTAACGCAAACTTCATCCGGACCGTCGAACTTCGAATCGTGGGGCTCTCATAAAACAACTGGTTATGGCCCACGGACACATACAGATTCTCAAGGAAGAGCGGATGGACATTTTTTCCCGCTCAATAACCTCAGTAACCTTGGTACAAAAGCGAATAGCGGGGCAGTTTTAACAAACCAAGGAGGGCCGGTTGTTTCAGCACCAACAATTTATAGAATTTTTTACGGGCATTGGGCCTCAGATGCTTGTACATCAGCGGGTACAAGTACGCCTGGGGNAATTAATAATTTTCTTTCAACTCTAGGTTCTTCTCAATGGTATAAAGCAAACACGACCTATTATCAAATCAATTCAAATGGATCTTATACTTTTATTCAGCCAAATTTAACGCTAGGTTCTTGCGCGATAGATCCTGGCTCAGTAGGAAGCACTATTGATTCTGCGCCAAATAATTACGTCTCTCAGATTGTTTTGAATAACCTTTCCAAATTGGGTACCAATCCCAATGGAATCTACTTAGTGTTAACAAGTGCAGATATTGTCCAGACTGGTTTTAAAACGGTATTCTGTGGCTACCATTCTTCTGTAGCTTCTGCAGGAACCCAAATACTTTTTGCGTCTATAGGGGATTCTGGAAATAACGCAGGTTGTGTTCGCCTAACCACTGCATCCCCAAATTCAAATCCAACCGCTGATGGAATGGCATCAGTCATAGCCCATGAAATCGTTGAAACCGCCTCTAATCCACTCGGTACAACATGGTGGGATAACAAGCGGACTGGCTATGAAAACGGCGATGCCTGCGCATGGGTTTTTGGTTCGGCATATGTGGGAACTAATTCGGCAAGCTCGAATACCCATGCGGGTTCGGCTGACTACTACTTGCAAGAAAACATACCGGCNCCTCTTACTTCCACAACGGTTGCAACGGGTTGTGTCAGCGCATTGCCCACCACGTCGCCAACAATCGCATCAGTAAGCAGTTATTCAGTATCGCCCGGAATGACCATGACAATAACCGGAACAAATTTTTCAACAGCTTCGAATTCAACAGTTGTTGGTTTCGGTGGAATATACGCGGCTGCGACGGCATCAACCCCAACCTCACTCACGGTGATCGTTCCTTCCGGTGCAAAATCTGGCCCACTTCATCTTGTGACTTCTGCTGGAGTTGCTCTTGGAAATTCTCCGGTAACAGTCATCCCTGCGATTGCGCAGCCAACTTTGCTCATTTCAAATACAGCGAATTCCAATCTTCCGGCAAATAATCCCGTATCNCTCACCACAACGGGTGGATCCGGGTCTGGCATCATTTCGTTCACAGCGACCGGAACGGGCTGTTCAGTCATTTCAACAAATCTCGGTGTGACATCTGCTCCAACAACGTGCTCGGTTACGGCGCATTCCAGTGCTACCGCAGGATTTTTGGCCGCGACTTCTGCTCCGAAGAGTTTTTCTTTTGTTGGAGTTCCGCAGAGCCCGCAAATTTCCTTAAGCCCAACTGCTCAAACTATTTCAAATCGGATTACCGGAATTCGCTTGAGTACAACAGGTGGCCAAGGAAGCGGCGCATCCACTTTCTCCACACCAAATTCGGGAAATTGCCGATTGTCTTCAACCACGGCTAGTTCACCCACTCTCACAATTGTGCCAACAACCGGAACGGGATCTTGTACCGTGACTGTGACAAAGGCAGCTTCAGGAATTTATTTGGCTAGCACAAACTCGGTCACATATACATACTAAAGATTCGCAATCGAAAGCTGCCACAAATACAATTGGCAAACCGTCCAACGATGTTCGACACTTTAGGAGTAATACATGCCAAGTACGACCGTTGTTGTGGGTAGCAAAGTTGGCCTTCATGCTCGGCCCGCATCACTTCTTGTTAAGGCGTCGAGTAATTCAGGGCTCTCAGTCACTGTCTCTAAGCCTGGTGAGTCTGGTGTCAATGCAGCTTCTTTGCTCTCCGTGCTCTCCCTCGGCGTAAAGATGGGCGAAACTATTGAGATAAACGTTGCCAATGGCGACAACGCCGATGAGCTTCTCGCCGAGCTTGTAGATATTGTTTCGCGCGACCACGACGAATAGGAATCATTTCTCATGAGTTCACTATCTGGCATTGGGGTCTCACCCGGAGTCGTTGTTGGGCCAATTCGCCGCATCATTCAAGTAACCTCTACCGAACCTATCTCTGCAACTCCGCGCCAAGTTTTTGAGGCACTCGAAAAAGTCACTGCCGATCTTGAAAACGCTGCTCATCACATCGAATTAGATATCGCCAAAGATGTTCTCGGTGCACAAGCAATGATGGCAAGCGACCCAGCTCTTGTTGAAGCAATTGGCGCACGACTTACTGACGATATCTCGTATGCCGATGTTCGTCCTGACATCATTGATTCATTTAGCGGTTTTAAAGCAGCGCTCACTGCACTCGGTGGTTATTTTGCTGAGCGAACAGCAGATCTTGATGAAATCATGAACCGGCTCTTGGCAAAACTTTCTGGAACTGAGCAAGCCGCCCTTGTTCTTACAGAGCCGAGCATCATCGTTGCAGAAGATCTAACGCCATCTGATACCGCGCAACTCAATCTTCAATTTGCTCTCGCACTTGTTGTTGCAAAGGGTGGGCCCACATCTCACACAGCAATCGTTGCGCGTGGCTTAGGAATCCCAGCAATTGTCGGATGCCAGGGNGTTCTTGAACTCGACGAAGGCGCTCACGTTCTGGTCGACGGCCGGGAAGGAAAAGTTTTTCTTACTCCATCTGATTCAGATATCGAATCTCGCCAGCACCGTGAAGCCGCTCTTCGCGCACGTGCCGCAGCTGTCGTTGGGCCCGGACGCCTAAAAGATGGAACACATGTAACACTCTTAGCAAATGCGGGGGACGCTGCTGGTGCACTTGCGGCAGCATCTGTTGGAACAGAAGGAATTGGTCTATTCCGTACCGAACTCCTCTTTCTTGATAGCCAGACAGAGCCAACCGTTGCAGAACAGGTTGCAATGTATAAGAGCGTCTTTGAACCAATGAAGGGATTGCGCGTTGTTGTTCGCACATTAGATGCAGGAAGCGATAAGCCAGTTCCCTATATAAATGCAATTCATGAAGAGAATCCTGCACTTGGTGTACGAGGATGGCGTCTCACACGCACAAGCAATGATGTTCTCAATCGCCAACTTGAAGCGATAGCCCAGGCGGCGCAAGGCATGGATATCGATCTTTGGGTGATGGCCCCAATGATTAATACGCCGGCAGAAGCTCAGGATTTTGCAACACGTGCCCGCGCTCTAGGAATCAAAAAAGNCGGCGTCATGATTGAGACTCCCGCTGCAGCACTTCATGCAGATAAAGTTCTTGCAGAAGTGAACTTTGGTTCTTTCGGAACAAACGATCTTACTCAATATGTCATGGCATCTGATCGTCTTGATTCACGACTTTCTGACATGACAACAACCTGGCATCCAGCTGTTCTTCGCACGATTCAAATTGCATGTAATAGCGCCAAGAATTTGAATAAGACGACTGGTGTGTGCGGCGAATCTGCGGCAAACCCACATTTAGCTGCTGTACTTCTCGGGCTTGGAGTGAATTCACTCTCGATGGCACCGAGTGCGGTATCTGAAGTTCGAGGCTTTCTTTCTACCGTGGACTTTAATACATGTGTGGAAGCAGCACTTCAAGCAGTCGGGGCAAGCAGCGCAGAAGAAGCAGAATCACTTGCGAAGGCGATACTCGAGAAGTAAACAAAGTACGCTTAAGGTGTGAGAAGAGATATCCAAGCCCTTCGGGGGTTTTCAATTGTTGTTGTACTTCTCTATCACGCACAATTTGGGTGGCTTCGAGGTGGATTCCTCGGCGTGGATATTTTCTTTGTTATTTCAGGCTTTGTTATCACTTCAAAGTTGATGGAGGGCGATGGTTCTTTCGCATCCCAAATCAAAGATTTTTATCTCAGACGCGCAAAGCGAATTCTTCCCGCAAGTTTGACTGTCGCTGTACTCACAGCGATATTTGCGAACTTTTATCTACCGGCAATTTCTCGAAGTAGATTTTCCATCGATGCACTCGCATCAGCGCTCTTTTCTGCAAATCTCAATTTTGCCCGCATAGGAAATGATTACCTTGCACAATCTGCCGATCCATCTCCATTTCTCCATTATTGGTCGCTTGGGGTTGAGGAGCAGTTCTACCTGCTTTGGCCTATTCTCTTTATTCTTCTATATAAAGNGAGAAAGAATTTGGTTCTGCCGACACTCCTTGGGACAGCGGTTATCGGGATTTGGTTCACAAGCATCAACCCCGTCGCCTCTTTCTACTTGCCTTTCTCGCGCTTCTGGGAATTCTTCGCCGGAATCTTTTTGGCAATCAATCTTCGTCTTAAAGCGCCTCGTGCAATTGCTCTTCCAATAGCAATCCTGGGTTGGGCGGCGTTGGTCTTTTCAGTCCTATGGGTAACGACATCGGATGCAACTCCAGGGTTTACTACCTGCTTTGCAATTATCGGTGCCGGGCTTGTGCTCTATGCAAACGTTGATTTTAAGCAGATTTTTATTCTTCCCTTTCTCGGAGATTATTCCTTTTCTCTCTATTTAGTTCACTGGCCGGTTGTCGTCTACTTTCTGGATCGGAATTCGAAGCTGACATCGATGAATAAGTTATTGATAGTTTTAATCGCCCTTTTTCTTTCATTTGCACTGACTCATCTTGTTGAGCGGCCAGCACGATTCCAGAAGCGCTTTCGTTTAAGCCTTCCCCAGTGGGGCGCCATCGTTCTGGTGGGCTCACTCATGAGTTTTGGAACCCTGAGCATAGGATCGGCATCTACTTCGAAGGTCACCATTGATAAATCAGTTCCTGCTACATATAACGATGGATGCCATTTATCCTTTGGAGTCACATGGCCACTTCATGAGTGCGCATATGGCGATACGGCCAGTTCTACAGAAATTATTTTGGCAGGCGACTCTCATGCTGCTCAATGGTTTCCTGCTCTTGAGAAGATTGCCATTGGGCGCCATTGGAAGTTACTGAATCTGACAAAAAGTTCTTGCCCAGCGACAATTCTTGAGACGAAGCGAAATGGGAAATTTGATTCCTCCTGCGCTATTTGGCAGATAAAAGTTCTTAACAAGATTGCCTTAGATAAGCCAGCATTTGTCATTCTTTCCGACTTTACCGAATACCAGTATCCACTCAATCAGAGTTCTTCACATTATGTCTCTACGTGGACGACTGGACTTTCAAAGTTTCTGACGTCCATTCATTACCCAGTCATCTTTTTAGGAGATACTCCAAAACCAACAAGTGCACTTTCCGCCTTCCCATTCAATCGATCTCAGGCAACAACTGAAACAAAGAACGCTGTCATTGCAGCAGGTGGAAAGTATGTGGATACTGCATCGTGGCTCTGTACTAAAAAATGCGAGACATCCTTCCAAGGTTTCAACACATACAGAGATAACTCACACATCAGCGTGGCAACAGCAAAAGCTTTAACCACCAGGCTTTCAGCCGCCATTCCTTCGCGGTAGCGGCTATTCTTTCGGGCATGAAGAGCCCTGACGCAATCGTTATTGGTGCTGGCATTGTGGGTGCTTCATGCGCCCTAGCTCTTACTAATGCTGGGCTCACTGTCCTCGTTCTCGACCGTGGTCCTGTTGCAGGCGGAACAACAGGGGCGGGCGAAGGAAATATTCTCGTCTCTGATAAAGATCCAGGTCCAGAACTCACTCTTGCGCTTCGATCCCGCGATTTATGGTTTGACATGCAATCTGACGTTGGCGACCACTTTGAATTAGAAGCAAAGGGAGGGATTGTTGTCGCACGGCACGATGAGAAACCNCTCAAAGATTTTGCTGCCAAACAACGGGCAGCAGGAGTTGATGTCCAGGAAGTGGGTGATAGAGAGCTTCATGAGTTGGAGCCATATCTCACGCCTGAAATCACATCAGGAGTTTTCTACCCTCAAGATTCACAATGCCAACCAATGCTTGCAGCCGCTCATGTATTGCGCGCCGTTCGCCTTCGCGGTGGTCAAGTTATTACCGGCGCAACAGTAAGAGCGATTGACACAAGTGGCGGTCGCGTACAAGGAGTTCAGAGNGATAAAGGAAATTTCTCCTCACCAATAATTATCAATGCAACAGGAACATGGGCCGGTGATATCGCCACTATGGCAGGGTCACACCTTCCTATCGCTCCTCGAAAAGGATTCATTCTCGTTACCGCGCCAGCCCCAAAACTCATTCATCACAAAGTCTACGATTCTGATTATGTAGCAAATGTTGCAAGCAGTGATGCTGATTTGCAAACCTCAACTGTTGTCGAAGGAACTCGCGCAGGAACAATTTTGATTGGTGCAAGCCGTGAGCGAATTGGATTTGATGGAAGAATGAACGTTGATATTTTGCGCCGTTTGGCTGCGCAGGCAACTTCACTCTTTCCAATTTTGCGCGATATCCAATTGCTTCGCGCTTATCGTGGATTTCGCCCATACGCGCCAGACCATCTTCCAGTCATTGGTGAGGATTCACTTATCCAAGGTTTATGGCATTCTGCTGGCCATGAAGGAGCCGGTATTGGATTGGCTCCTGGTAGCGCTCATTTAATAACTGAGCAAATAATTGGTAATACTCCATTTATGGATCCGGCGCCATTTTCACCAAAAAGATTTCAGGCAGGCGCTGCATGATTTCATTCACTTTTAATAATCAAAAGATTGAAGCGATCGAAGGAATGACGATTGCTGCTGCCATCTTTGCGACTGGCGAAAAAGTTTTACGCCAGTCGCGATTTGGCGGGGATGATCGCTCCATTTTCTGTGGCATTGGCATTTGCTGGGATTGCGTCGTGACTGTAGACGGCGTCATCAACCAACGTGCATGTTTAATTCAGGTCAGCGATGGCATGGTGGTTACTTCATGATTGCAATTATCGGCGCAGGTCCTGCCGGACTTTCTGCGGCAGCTGCGGCAACTCGTCGGGGTGAAGAGGTAATCATCATTGACTCTTCCTCCCAACTCGGTGGTCAATATTGGCGACATCTACCAAGTGCTCGAAACGATAGTCATTCGCTGCACTACGACTTTTCCAAGGCTCAAGAGCTTTTCGACGAGCTTCTCTCTCAACCGCTTCTTACGCGCTACTCCAACTCCCAGGTATGGCAGGCAGAAAAATGCGGGGATCAATTCCATCTGTACATCCTCCGAAATGGAGTTGAAGAAAAGGTCGTCGCAGACAAAGTTATTCTTGCAACAGGTGCGTACGACCGAACGATTCCATTCCCAGGGTGGACGTTCCCAGGAGTCATGACGCCAGGTGCTGCCCAAGCGATGCTTAAGGGACATGGAGTACTCGTTGGAAAAAAGGTTGTTATCGCAGGAACAGGTCCATTCATTTTGCCCGTCGCCACAGGTCTTGCAGAATCAGGTGCAGAAATTGTTGGGCTCTTTGAATTCAATAACCCTTTTCGCTGGATATTTAATCTTCATGGCCTCCTACTCAATCCCTCAAAGATTGCAGAGGCTTTCTATTATCTTAAGAAGTTGCAAAAGCAAAGAGTCAAAATTGAATTTGGCAAGAAGGTAGAATCGGCGACGAGAAGTTCTGCAGTAGTCGACGGTACAGAGATTAAATGCGATGTTATTGCAGTTGGATGGGGTTTTGCACCGGATGTCACNCTCGCGGGAATTCTTGGGGCGCAACTTGGTGTAGATAGCGACGGAACTGTCATTGTGAAAGTAGATCGACGACAAGAGACAAATATTCCTGGCCTTTTTGCCGCAGGAGAGTCAACGGGAATCGGTGGCTCTACTCTTTCTATGATTGAAGGAAGGATTGCTGGTGGTGGGCGTGGAGGGCTCTCTCGTTGGAGGGCACAAGTTTTTGCCAACGGATTAAAAAAGGTCTATCCAGTCCCTTCGATTCTTACAAAAAATCTACCCGAGGAGACAATTATCTGCCGCTGTGAGGAAGTCACGCGCGGGCAGATATGCACCTCTATTGATGAGCTCGGTGCGCAAAGCGCTCGCACCGCAAAACTCTTTACTCGCGCCGGAATGGGCCTTTGTCAGGGAAGAGTTTGTGGGCGCAACGTCAGTGAAATTGTTGCCGACCACCTAGGGCAAAAAGTGAGTGATTCTGAGCGGATTGCAGGGAGCCAGCGTCCACTCGCAGCTCCAATCTCATTAGGTGAACTTGGGGATGGATTAGCGAAGAAGTTCTAGTTATTGTTTGACCATGACTCATCCTTGGAACGGCATTCTGACTGCGACAGCAACCCCATTTAAGCAAGACCTCTCCATTGACTATGACAAATATGCAGAGCATGTTCAATGGCTTGCAGCAAATGGCACGCACGGAGTTATCCCAAATGGCTCGCTCGGNGAATATCAGGTTCTAACTGCCGAGGAACGTGCTCGTATGGTTGAGGTAGCAGTAGAAGCATCTCCAAAGGGTTTTCACGTCGTTCCGGGCGTTGGTGCATATGGAGCCGGCGAATCGGTTCGCTGGACCGAGCAAGCGGCAAAAAATGGCGCAGCAGCGGTAATGCTTCTTCCACCAAATGCATACCGTGCTAATGATGATGAAGTTGTTGCTCACTACAAAGAAGTAGCAAAGGTTGGAATCCCGATCATTGCTTACAACAATCCGTTTGATACAAAGGTTGATCTGACACCCAAGCTTGTTGGGCGCATCGCAGATGAGGTTCCAGGCGTTGTCGCCATTAAGGAATTCTCTGGAGATGTTCGCCGCATTTGGCAGATAAAGAAGTCAGCCCCACGAATTGATGTAATTGTCGGCGCAGATGACGTTCTTCTCGAACTTTCTACCGCTGGAATTAGCGGATGGATTGCTGGCTTCCCGAACGCCCTACCTGCCGAATCTGCTGCTTTGTATAACGCTGCGCTCGCTGGCGATTACAAAACTGCTGCACCCATGTATGCAGCACTACACGATCTTTTCCATTGGGATTCACAAAAAGAATTTATCCAGGCCATCAAATTAGCTATGGATCTACTGGGTCGTTATGGCGGTCCAACCCGTCTTCCGCGTTTGGCATTGCCAGCAGCCGATCAAGAAAAGATCAAGCGCGAAGTTGCTGCCGTGAAGGAGNATTTCCACAAATGATTGACAGCTTGAGAACTGTCACCACAGTTGAAACACATACCGAGGGAATGCCCACTCGTGTAGTGACTTCAGGCGTGGGGGAGATCCCAGGCAAGACTATGTTTGAAAAGCGTTTGTACTTCATGAAGAACTTGGATTACATCCGTGAATGGCTGATGTTTGAACCTCGTGGACATAGCGCGATGAGCGGTGCAATTCTTCAAAAACCAACACGTCCTGATGCAGATTGGGGAGTTGTCTATATTGAAGTATCCGGCTGCCTTCCCATGTGTGGGCACGGAACGATCGGTGTTGCAACGGCGCTTGTCGAGAAGAAGATGGTCACCGTTGTCGAACCCATCACAACGATAAAACTGGATACACCAGCGGGACTTGTAACTGTCGATGTGAAAGTAAAAGATGGCAAAGCGGAAAATGTCACGATCATCAATGTCCCATCATTTTCCTACGCATTGGACCAAACAGTAAATGTTGCTGGACTTGGTGAGTTGAAATATGACATGGCATATGGTGGAAATTTCTACGCAATCGTTCCCATTGAACGTGTTGGGATCGAGTTCAAGCGAGAAAATGGCCAAAAACTACTCGACTTAGGCCTTTTGATTTCAGATGCAATTAATGAGCAGAATCGCCCTGTTCATCCAGAGAATCCAGATATCGCCGTTTGTCACCATATTGATTTCATTTCACCGGGGGCAAACGCACTTCATTGGAAGAATGCAATGGCAATTCATCCTGGCTGGTTCGATCGATCCCCATGTGGAACCGGTACAAGTGCCCGCCTGGCTCAGATGGTCGCTCGCGGAGAATTTAACGATGACGACGTTTTAATAAATGAATCGTGGATTGGTTCTCACTTTGAAGGCAGAGNAAAAGAGCATGTGAAGGTTGGGGATTTCGATGCGATCGTTCCCATGATCACAGGTCGCGCTTGGGTAATGGGCGAGGCAACGTGGTTATTGGATCCAGCAGATCCATTCCCCAATGGTTTTATTGTTTAACCATTAATTTCTTGGGGAACGCTCCACGGATTTGAATCCTGAAGCGCTTCTGGAAGATTTTCTTGGGAGAGACCTTGATACGCAACGGGGCGCATAAAACGATACATCGCATCCGTTCCCACTGAAGTTGTGTGGGATGAAGATGAAGGCCATGGACCGCCATGTTGCATTGCAGCTGTAACAGAAACCCCAGTTGGGAAGGCGTTCCAAATAACCCGACCTGCTCGCTCTGAAAGAACCGAGAAAAGCGGCTTCACAGAATCAGTTTCAGTTCCCTGAATCGTTGCTGTGAGTTGGCCTTCAAGGGNAGAAGCGATTGCAACAAAATCTTTTTCATCGGCAATTGCAAAAACAGTTGTTGGACCAAAGTGCTCTTCAAGGAGCTCAGGAGTCGATGAAACAACTTTCCAATCAGCAACAAAGAAGGTGGGAGCAACTGAGATTCCTGTAGCTGCGGTATTTCCAGAGAAAACCTTGAGGTCATTCTTTTTGGAGAGCGCNGAAATTGCCGATGAATAGCGATCTGCAATGCCTTTATTAAGAAGTGGCCCGACCGAAAGGGTGGCTAAATATTTTTCAACTTCTGAAAGAAAAGTGGCTGATGACGATGACGGGAGAATAAATAGACCAGGCTTTGTGCAAAATTGTCCAGAGCCCATAAGGGCTGAATCGACAGAACCTTTTGCTAGCCCTTCGCCCCGTTCGGAGATGGCAGATGATGTTACAAAGACCGGGTTAATTGCCCCCATTTCAGCAAAGACAGGAATGGGAACTTCGCGCTTTGCCGAAAGTTCCATGAGAAGCTTTCCAACTCCGCCTGATCCAGTGAATCCAATTGCTGTGATCTTTGGATGGGTTGCAAGCCAATGGGTGATGTGAGGATCATTTCCTTCGATAATCGAGAAGAGTTCCTTTGGCTGACCCGATGAAGCGATACCTTTTTGGATAGACGCGTAAACGGCGCGAGTTGTGTTGGGATGTGAAGGATGGGCTTTTAAGACAACAGCACAACCGGCAGCTAGTGCGCTTGCCGAGTCGCCACCAGCCGTTGAAAAAGCCAGAGGAAAATTGCTCGCTGCAAATATTGCGACTGTCCCTAAGGGTTGATTTTGCTTGCGAATATCCGGACGAGGACCCATTCCATAATTTGGGTCTGCCTTATCAATCTTTACATCGAGATGTGTTCCAGTCCCAACCAATTTTGCGAATGTGTTTATTTGAAAGACGGTACGGGTCAATTCTCCATTTAATCGAGCTTCAGGAAGACCTGATTCTTGCATTGCGATATCAACGATGGCGGCGCGGTCTGCCTCGATGGCAGTCGCAATATTAGAAAGAAGAGATGAGCGATCTTTGGGGGAGAGAAGCGGAGCATGTGCTGCCTCGATGATCTCGGAAACTTGAGCTCTCGCGGCACCTTCGATTTCAGGACCAAATTCTTCAGCTGTGTGGGGGTTAACGGCGCGAAATGTACTCAATTAGCCAACCATTTCTTTGTGATTGATCTTCGATGGTGCATGGGAGCATTCGGTGTTTGATTGGACCGAGGCACATTCGTCACAAAGAAGGATGAGCTGATAACAGGATTTATTTGCACAATTTCGGAAACTTTTTGTTTTTCCACTGCATTTTTCACATTCGCCGATGATTTCAGGATTTTTGCTAAAGTCTTGAACCATGCGCTTATCAAAGACGTAGAGCGATCCATCCCAAAGTCCGTCATTTCCAAATTTCTCGCCGTAGCGAACGATTCCACCCTTGACTTGATAAACCTCTTTAAAGCCGCGATTGACCATGACAGCTGAAAGGATCTCGCATCGAATACCACCAGTGCAGTAAGTAACAACAGGTTTATCTTTGAGGTGGTCATATTTTCCGGATTCAATCTCACCAACAAAGTCATGAGAAGTCAGTACATCGGGAACAAGAGCACCGCGGAATTTTCCAATCTTCGCCTCAAAGGCATTGCGACCATCAAAGAAAGTCACATCATCGCCACGTTCTTCTACAAGCTTATTTACCTCTTCAGGACGAAGGTGCTTTCCACCATTTACAACGCCATTTTCGTCGACAACAATTTCAGTCGGGCTGGAGAATGAAACAAGCTCTTTCTTCACCTTCACGCTCAGGCGAGGGAATTCATCACCCTTTCCTTCAGACCACTTAAAATCAATCTTCTTAAAACCTGGGTATTCCTTTGTCTGGCGAATATATCTCTTGAGATCTGACATATTTCCGCCAAGAGTTCCGTTGATTCCGTGTTCTGAAATCAAAATACGACCCTTAAGGCCGAGGGATTCACAAAGATTTTTCTGCCACATTTTCATGGCGACAGGGTCCGCTACCGGAGTAAATCCGTAATAGAGGATGACCTTCTGAAGTTCCATACCTTCATTCTAGAGCGGAGACCGTATGTCCCGCCAAATCTCACAGTCAATCGTTACCTACCGGCGAAAATTCACTGAGAGAATGAAGTCATGAAGCTCAAAGTTGGGGNGGTGATTGCAATTTGCCTCTCCTTCATCCCCTCGCTCTCCTTTGCAGATACTGATACTGCAACAGCGTCACTCAACATCCAGCTTCTCAAACCTCTTGTGGATAGGGCGATTCCGTTTAATCTCTTGCCTGCAATAGACGCAGCCAAATCAGNCCGGCCCAAGCCATACAAAGATCGCTGTCACACCCAACAGAATCTTGAAAAATCTACAAACGCTTGTGATTATGGAGATATCCAATCTAAGACAACGATCATTCTCTTTGGTGATAGTCATGCCCTTTCCTGGTTCCCGGCTATAGAGAGACTTGCCTTAGCTAAACACTGGCACCTGGAATCTTTGACAATGTCCTCATGTTGGCCCGCTGATATCCCAGCATGGAATTCGACAACAAATGAACTCATGGACAATTGCCCGCTATGGAGAGCTGATACTTTAAATGACATCATCGCCTTCAAACCGCTAATGGTTTTTGTTGCCGGAACACGCGGATTTGCAACGATTGATAAGAATCTTAAAGTAGCAACAGGAGATTCTCGCACCGCAATTTGGGAAGCTGGTATGGCTCGAACATTTGCAAAGTTAAAAAAGGCTACGCAGAAGATTGTCTACCTCAGCGATACTCCAATTTCTCAATATGACGTACCTCTTTGCCTCCAGCAGCATCGCACGAGTATTGAAAACTGCTCCACGCCTTTTGCGAAAGCAGTTTCAACAAGTTGGCTTCAGGAGGAAAAACGCGTGGCTGATATCGCCGGAGTCACGTGGATTGACCCAACTCCATGGATTTGTTCAACAGATCCTTGTTCGCCGCTGTCGGGTCGCTATCAAATTTTCGTTGACAAGGGACATTTGACCTCTTCGTTTGCCTGGACGCTTGAGAAGCCATTATGGACTTCGATTACATCCACATAAAAAAGCCCCTCAAGAAATTGAGAGGCTTTTTTGCTTTGGTGGGTTGTGAGGGACTCGAACCCCCGACCCAGTGATTAAGAGTCACTTGCTCTACCAACTGAGCTAACAACCCAAAGCACTACTTCATCTACTGCGGAGCAGACCCTACCAGCGTTGGTGGCGTCTGCGAAAATCAACTAAAGCGCGTCGTGACCTCGTTCATTTGTGCGTATTCGGACCACCGAATCAACGGTTGTGACCCAAATCTTGCCATCGCCATTTGAATCCGCGAAGCTGCGTGGGTAGATCGGGTAGATAGCCGCTTGGCGCCACCAGTTCTTATCTGTCGAGAGTCCTGAGGTCTTTTTCGATGTTTTTGACATGCGCGGAACTCTACGGAAGGCAGGGTGATACCGATACCCAAACACGCAAAATGTGACGGAAATGAAACTATTTTGCAGATTTGTGCAGGCTTGCTCCTTTATCAATCCGTACCCTGTACCTATGACCTTGCTCCATATCCTCGATCTCCTTTCAACCTTCGTGTTCGCGCTGGTAGGCGCACGCGTTGCTGCAGATAAGGGACTTGATTACGGCGGGATTGCATTCATCGCGGGTATTGCATCTGTGTCAGGCGGAACTCTCCGCAATATCTTCTTGGGACTTCGCCCTATCTGGGTTATCGATCCATGGATTATCGCCAGCATCATCGCTGCCGTGGTGATTACCTTGGTATTTAGACGAGTGACTCATGTGGGAAAGACCTTACTCATCATGGACACATTTGGCCTCGCCGTTGCAACGATGTCAGGAACTCAGCTCTCATTTGAAATGGATGTCACCTGGTTTGCAGCGATTAATCTGGGCGTCATCACCGCGGTAACTGGTGGGCTCTTGCGCGATGTTCTCTGTCAACTTGAGCCAGTTTTACTTCACCGCGAGACCATTGGGACATCAGCACTTATGGGCGCCATTACCTTTGTGGCACTCCACCAATTTAACTTCGGTCAAAATACGTGTGCGATTGTTGGGGGAGCGGTTGTAATTCTTACCCGCGTATTCTCAATCCAATTTGACCTGCACTTACCTAAATTTACTAAGTAGTGGGTGCGCTCTTCAGCGCTTCTTTAATTTCCTCGATCAGAACTTCAATCTTTGTCACGCTGTGCTTGATCAGATAACGGCTACCAGCAGGAAGTTCGGCCACTCGCTTATCTAATTGAGCAGGATCTAAGAAGGCGGTTAGTAAGACAATCGCGATATGTGGCTGAATTTTGCGGAGCTGATTAGCTAAATCAATTCCGGTGGGGCCCTTACCTAAGTTGTAATCCAACACTGCAACATCAGGGCGATGGCTTTTTGCATACTCGATCGCCTCTTTTACCGACGATGTGTCATAGACAATGTTGAGACCCTTGCCCTCGAGGGCAGCCTTAACGGTTGAACGAGTGAACTCGTCATCCTCGACCATCATGACTGATTGCTTAATTTTGCTTCCCATCGTTACTGCTCAATCGCCATCGTGAGCTTAAATTCTGTTCCAGACTCTACTCGCGTAATTGACCAGCGACCATCTGAAGCTAAGTTAAAGATACGTGTGCCGAGCCCATATCTACCCTGAAATTCAGGTGGCGCAATAGTGGCGTTATCGACAGCGATAATCTGAATATCTCTCTCACCTGACTTAATCNCCCGTAGGTCGACCTTTTGGGCTTTTCCGTGGCGCATTGAATTAGAAATGACCTCTTCAATAACCTCACCGAGTTCGCGAACTCGTTCATTTCGCACTGACTTTAACTCTTGATCAATATGGAGATCGACATCGAGGAGCCCAAGCCAAGGATCAAGTCGTGAACTCACTTCAGTCTCGAGAACCGTTATTTTTTGCTCAAACTCAGCATCAGGGTTCTTCAAAAGATTCAGAAGTGAATCAACTGCGGTATTGAAAGATTGTGAATCTCCTGCCTGAGATGCTGTCTCGAGTTTCAGCGCGGTAGCCGCCAGGCGAGNAAGAATTTTGCCGTGGATAAAGATTGCCCATCGATGTGACAGAGCGTGAGAGAACTCGTCGCTGACAACCTTTGTTACTGCTTCCTGTAGTGCTTCGCTTGCTTTGAGTTCATCATTACGTATGAGCTCGAGTGCATGGGCATGTAGGACCTGAAGCACTTTGATAAAGATGTAATACGAAATCGGAACCGTTAAACCAGTTATATAAATTGGATATCTGGTGTTTGGGTCAGGATTAATTACCTGGCCAAGCAGATTGGAGATCATGGGTAAGAAACCGGTGAGATAAATCAGTATTGATGAATTTCTGAGGGCATGAGGCGAATTACTAGCAAGTACCTTAGAGATGACGTGAGCTGCAATATAGATAACCAGAATCATGATTGGGTATGCAATCAACGCTTCAGGAAGCGAGGAGTAATTAATGATTGGCGGGGNAATAAGTGCAAGCAGAACTAGTGCGTATGCGCTTCTGCTAAGCGGTGTACTGCGCGCTGTCGTGGCATAGAGAATCCTGAATTGTTTGATTAGGAGGTTTACGGATCGAACGTTCTGTCCGAGAATCGTTGTCCCTTGTTGTTCCGACCCAAAAGTCTCAAGCTTCATCGAAAGTTTACGAAGTTCATCTCCTAAGAGATGAGGTTGAATCGCTAGGTTTTCTCCATCTAGGTTGCCTGATCTATTTCTAACTTGAGAAATTGAGTCAATCAGAGCTTTGCAGGATGCAGCTAATTCTTGACGGATTCGGTCTTGAAGTCCCATCTCGATGCTGACAAATTCTTCGGATTTTCTACTGCGGGCGCGAGTAGCAATGATGAGTCGCTTCTCGTNCTCCTTAAAGTGCTGGAAGATTTCTGTCCGTTTACTTCCGACGATGATGAATGCTGGGAACCAGAAGCATCCTTGTAGCAAAATAATGCCGACTCTGCGATCTGCGCTCACAAGTTCGACGCCGAGGGCTGGGCCCATAAATCTATGGATGAAATCGCCAAGGCCGATTACCAAGGTGCCGGTAATAGCAAGGGNGCGGTAATTCAGTTCGGTTCTCTTGAGGCGGATGAAAATTTGAGAGAGAATTGCAGCGAAGGTAATCATGATCAAGGTGTGTAAAACACGCAACAGAATGAGATTACGGAGGCTGCTGTACTGGTCTTTTGAAAGTTGAGTTGTAAAAACAGTGTACTCAATAATGATGATGCCAAGAGGCACCAGAGAGAAATCGATCTTATGCTTGATCTCTGAACGAAGTCCTTGAAGAATTGGGCGCATAGCTATTTAACTGAGACTTTCCCTTGGTGCCACATACGCACAGCCACGACTCGAGGATTCACGCTGGGATCACCATTCACGCCAAGGGCGGCAAATGTTCGTTGAATAAGAGCTTCAGCTGCTCGCAGTGTGATTCCACGAGCTTCTGCAATTGATGCATTCGACAGCCCGTCCGCAATCATGCTCCGTACTTTAGGAATGAGATCAACGTTGTATTCGGCTCCGCGGTAAATCTCGGTGTGACCTTTTTGGCGACCAAATCCNCTCGCCTCTGAAACCGTCATCCCTGCTACGCCATTTGCTTGAAGTGAAGATTTAATCTCCTCAACGCGAGCGGGTTTTACAAGTGCAGTTATGAGTTTCATGAAATTAAATTAATGAGTTTCTTTGAAGCGTTTGTAGCTTTCGTTGATTTCATTTTCGGCTGCAACGTGGCCAACCCATTCGCCGCCGAATACTTTCTTGCCTGGTTCAAGAGCTTTATAAACCTGGAAGAAGTGGCTGATTTCATCGAGATCGAAATCGGCTACGTCGTCAAGATCCTGCAAATCATTTTTGCGAACATCGCCTGCTGCAACGCAGAGGAGTTTGTCATCTCCGCCTGCTTCATCTTGCATGTGATACATCCCGACGACGCGGCAGCTGACTACACAACCAGGAAATGTTGGCTCATCGAGAAGAACAAGAGCGTCGAGTGGATCCCCGTCCAATGAAAGACTATTTTTTACAAAGCCGTAGTCGTAGGGATAACGAGTTGATGTAAAGAGCATTCGATCTAGACGAATTTCACCAGTCTTATGATCAATCTCGTATTTGTTGCGGCTTCCTGCTGGGATTTCGATGACTACATCGAAAATCATGTGAGGCATTGGGAACTCCCTTGTCATTCAAGCAGGAAAAGCCGGACCTTCTGTAAAACTTTAAAACTTGGGGTGATCGACGGGGCTCGAACCCGCGACATTCCGGACCACAACCGGATGCTCTACCAGCTGAGCTACGACCACCATGTTGCACTGGAAGTGTTAATTATACGGGACAGAACTAGGGCGCCGGAACGAAAATTTGAGCGCGGTAATAGTCCAACTCGTCGATGGAATCACGAATATCGCCAAGAGCGCGGTGGTTTCCAGTCTTCTTTGGAGCGGCAAAGTAGGCACGTGGGTACCAACGTCGAGCCAACTCCTTGATGGAGGAAACATCCACTGTTCTGTAATGAAGGTAGGCATGAACTTCGGGCAGATCGCGCGCGATAAAGAGGCGATCGACATAGACAGAGTTTCCAGCAAGGGGAGATTTACCAGCCCCTGGTGCGTATTTATTGAGGTATTCAAGAATCTTTGTTGAAGCCTCTTCGAGGGAGACGCCATCTGGGATCTCGGTGATGAGCCCAGAAGCGGTGTGCATCTCACGGACAAAATCATTCATTCCGTCGAGCTTCTCTTGGGTGGTTTTGATAACGAGGTCTATTCCTTCGCCCAAAACATTAAGTTGGGAATCGGTCACAAGGACTGCGATCTCCACAAGTGCGTCGTTTTCCACGCTGAGCCCGGTCATCTCGCAATCAACCCAGATGAGGTTAGGAATCTCTTGTGCCATGAGCCCACCCTAGAGGGTCGTAGAGTGATTTCACTATTCGTTCACCTTCTGTTAACTATTGAGCCAACTGTTGGCCCCCGATTGGGGGGAGTATCTGCGAGTGAGTTCAGTCCAGGTTATCGAGAAGCCACCCCTACCTCCTAAGCGTGAGATTACGACCCGACCTCGATTTTCCGATCGAGTTTTTCGCGCGGTTGTTACCACGGGCGGTCTTTCATCTCTCGTAATTCTTGGGTTAATTCTTCTCTTTCTACTTTACAACGGATACGACACTTTTCATCGCCAGGGTCTTCACTTCTTAACATCAAGTAATTGGCAGGCCGTCGTATCGGATTCCGGAAAAGTTGATACTGCAAATTCCCATTTTGGAATCGCGGCAATGCTTATTGGCACGTTAATTCTTGCGACAATTGCCGTTGTAGTTGGCGTTCCCATCAGTGTTGGTGCAGCAATCTTTCTAACATTCTATGCACCTCAGTCTATTAAGAAGATTATGGTTACCGCTATCGATCTTATGGCGGCATTCCCNTCGGTTTTATTTGGACTTTGGGGATTTTTCGTTCTTGAAGGTTCTGCAGAATATTGGGCAAAACTTCTGACAAAATATTTCGGATGGATTCCGTTTTTCAAATTACCTGAACCTTACGTTTCCCGTTCACCATTTATAGCCGGATTAGTTCTTGCAATCATGATCATCCCCATCGTGACTTCCATTTCTCGCGAAATATTTTCACAGACCCCACTTGATCGCATCCAAGCGGCATACGCACTTGGTGGAACTCGATTTGCGATGCTTCGTGCTGTCGCATTTCCATATGCACGATCAGGAATTGTTGGTGGGGNAATGCTTGGCCTTGGACGTGCCATGGGTGAAACAGTTGCCGTCTATACCGTTCTCAATATTGTTTACCAGGTGAACTGGCATATCTTGTTTAGTGCCGGTGGAAACGTCGCATCCATGATTTTGTTGAAATTTGGCGAGGCAAGCCCATACGAAATTAAGGCACTCATGGCAGCTGGCCTGGTCCTATTTGTATTAACTCTTATTGTTAATTCCATGGCAAATCTCATCGTCAGCCGCACAGGAAAGAGCGGTCGATAATGACAATTACTCAAGCCCCAAAAGTGAATCCACAAAAGCCTTGGGTGGCGTCTCGTCGCGACCGCATTGAGACTGGCCTCTTATTCGTCGTCGCTGCCGTTATTTCAATTATTCTTGTTGGAGTTACTCCTTTAAAAGGAAAACTTGCCTACTTTGCAATCTTTGCAATTTCATATCTCGTAATTGATTTTGTTTTTCATTACCGTAAAGCCGGTCGACCAGCTGCTGTAGATAGTTTTTTCCGAGGCTTGGTTGTGATGGCAATTACTGCGGCTGTAACCCCAATCGTCAGTATTCTCATAACTGTTTGGATTCGTGGACATAAGGGATTGCATCTTTCTCTCTTTACAACAGATATGCGTTCAAATGCATTCACCGATCCGGTCTCTGCTGGTGGTTTAATCCATGCAATCATCGGAACAGGGCTTCTTGTTATTTTTGCAATGATTATCTCGGTTCCGATTGGAATCTTGACAGCGGTTTATCTCACCGAGATTCGCGGACGCTTTACTCGCCCCATTGAATTCCTTGTACAGGCGATGTCAGGCGTTCCATCGATTGTCGCCGGTCTCTTTATTTATGCAGCAATTCTTGTTCCTCTCACAAAAACTGTTAATGGAATTCAAGGCTCACTCGCACTTGCAATTTTGATGATCCCAACAGTTGCTCGTACTTCCCAAGAAGTTTTGAAATTGATTCCAAGTGATCTACGCGAAGCAGGAGTAGCCCTTGGTGGCACTCAATGGCGTTCGGTTGCAATTGTTGTTGTTCCAGCTGCTCGAAGCGGACTCATAACAGCAATGATTCTTGGTGTGGCTCGCGTCGCAGGTGAAACTGCTCCAATCCTTCTTCTCACGGGTGGAAGCGGTGCAAAGAATTTCAATATGTTTAACGGTTCCATGGGCTCACTTCCAAATTACATATGGCAGGCATTTGCCTCGGGCACTCCTGAGGCAATAACGCGCGCTTGGGCTGGAATTCTTGTTCTTCTTGCAATAGTTATTGCTTTGTTCTCAGCCGCCAGATTTCTTGGCAATCGAAAGGTAGGCGCAAAATAATGAGCATTAATCCAGAAAATAATGAGGGAGAAAACATGGAAACCGTAACCNCTCCTGGTTCCTTGTCATCAATTGCAGCTTCCCACACAGATAAGAAACCGGGCAGCCAAGCACTTGGTGTTGGCCTCGAAGCTCGCGGCATTCATGCGTGGTTCGGACAGAAGCATGCCCTTGCAGATGTTTCATTGGATTTCTGGTCAGGCACTGTGACCGCGCTCATCGGGCCATCCGGTTGTGGAAAGTCAACATTTCTTCGCACTCTCAATCGTATGCACGAATTTATTCCAGGTGCTGCGATGGCTGGTGAAGTGCTTCTCAATGGAGAAGATATTTACGCACATGGTGTTGATGTAACAAAGATTCGACTCAAGGTTGGAATGGTTTTTCAAAAGCCAAATCCATTCCCATCAATGACAATTGCCGAAAACGTTCTTGCAGGACTTAAGCTTGCGCAACTTAAGGTTGAAAATAAGGATGACCTCCTTGAAGAATGTCTTGAGCGCGCAGGTTTGTGGAATGAAGTAAAGGATCGCCTCAATACTCATGGCGGCGCTCTCTCTGGCGGACAGCAACAACGCCTTTGTATCGCTCGCGCACTCGCTGTACGTCCACAAGTTTTGTTGATGGATGAGCCTTGTTCTGCTCTTGACCCAGGATCAACTCTTCGCATTGAAGAGACAATTTCCCACCTATCTTCAAGCGTCACAATCATCATCGTGACCCACAATATGCAGCAGGCGGCACGTGTCTCTGACTACACCGCATTTTTCCTTTCTGATGGCGGTCCAGGACAGATGGTTGAAGTTGGTTCAACAAATGACATCTTCTCTCGTCCAAAGGATAAGCGCACTGAAAACTACGTCACAGGTCGCTTCGGTTAAGCCCTCCGGCTTAAAATCAGTTAACCATTTGTTCATTTAGAACCCACTTGCCATTAAGAGTGGGTCAACCCCAAGTTTCTTCTCTTCCATAAGTTTCACCTCACAAGTCCAATTACGTGGACCATATTTCGAGGGGAACACATGAAGCTTTCACGCTCCATTAAAGTTGCAGTAGTTGCACTCGCAACAGCAGCTGTTGCTACACAAACGGCATTTGCTGCAGTTTCAATCCAAGCTGGAGGATCATCATTCGATGCAAACCTTCTCAATGCTTGTAAGGTTGCTTGGCAGACAAGCACAGGAAATACATTCACATACAATTCTTCAGATTCAGGAACCGGCCAGAAGAACCAAGATGCTGGTATTTTTGAAGCTAACTTCTCTGATTCAGGTTATGCACCTGCAAAAGCTTCAGTATTGAATATTCCTCTAGTCATGGCTCCAATCGCCGTCATCTTCAACCTTCCTGGCGCACAGGATCTCTACCTTTCAGAAGCAACACTTTCAGATATCTTCGCTGGCAAGGTAACAAAGTGGAACGATCCAGAAATTTTGGCTGACAACAACCGCTCAACAAAGCAGGTTGTATTTGCGAAGAACGCAGATGGCACAGTGAAGAAGAATGCAGCAGGAACTCCAGTAGTTCTCACAACTCGTTCAGTAACACGCCACTACACACTTCCAAACCAGACAATTAAGCTCGTTGTTCGCTCAGATGCTTCTGGTACAACAAAGAACTTCGTCACCTTGTTCACAAAGACAAATACTGACGTTTGGACAAAGCCTGCGGATAAGACATTCGCAAACGTTTTCCCAGGATCAATCAACGGTGCAGGTAACATCGGCCGTATTCAGCAATNCTCTGGTTCAACAGGTGTAGCTGCTGGTCTTGCTAAGACTCCTTATTCAATCGGTTACGCAGAAACTTCATATGCAACTGGTTCGCTTCGCAAGGCATTCATTGGTAACGCAAACGGTGATTTCGCTGCTCCAACAGCTGAAAACACTGCTGCATTCGTTGCTGGTGCAAAGCTTGTTAACGGTCTCTACCAGTTCGATTACAAGACAACAACACCAGGTGCTTACATCCTCGGAATCGTTTCATACGCACTTGTTGATTCAGCTGCATCAGGCGAAAAGGCCGCTGCAATGACATCATTCCTCAAGTACGTAGCATCAAACGATTGTGCTGGTTCAGCTGCAGCTGCTGCAGGCGGATATGCACCAGAGTCTGGTCCAGTTAAGACTTATGTTGATTCTTTGCTCGCAAAGCTTCCAACAAAGTAATTAACGCCTGAGATAAAAAGAACGTAAAAACCCGGCCGCTTGAGGGAGTGGCCGGGTTTTTTCATGCCCAAAATAGTTCGAAATGAGGTTTTGCGAAGAGAAGTGCGCCCGGCTGGAATCGAACCAGCGACCTACCGCTTAGAAGGCGGTTGCTCTATCCGACTGAGCTACGGGCGCATCTGTGGAGATACGTGTGAAGTCTACCCAAGCAAGAAAGGTTAGNCTCTCGCCTTATGGCTGAGTTCATTTACACGATGAAGAAGGCGCGTAAAGCGCATGGCGACAAGGTAATTCTTGACGATGTAACACTGATGTTTCTTCCAGGCGCGAAGATCGGTGTCGTCGGTCCCAACGGTGCTGGTAAGTCCACCGTTCTTCAAATCATGGCCGGCCTCCAACAACCTTCAAATGGTGAGGCCTACCTGACTCCTGGCTACACAGTCGGCATCCTCTTGCAGGAACCAAAGCTGGATGAGACAAAGACAGTTCTTGAAAATGTTCAAGAAGGTGTTGCAGAGACATTGGCAATGATGAATCGCTTCAATGCGGTTTCCGAAGAGATGGGTCAACCTGACGCTGATTACGATGCACTTCTTGCAGAGATGGGAACCCTCCAAGAGCAACTTGATCACCGAAATGCTTGGGACCTAGATTCACAACTTGAACAAGCGATGGATGCTCTTCGTTGTCCACCACCAGATGCTGATGTAAAAGTTTTATCAGGTGGAGAAAAGCGTCGCGTTGCTTTGTGNAAACTACTACTTGAAGCACCCGATCTTCTTCTTCTTGATGAGCCTACAAACCACTTGGATGCAGAATCTGTCCTCTGGCTCGAACAACATCTTTCTAAATACCCTGGCACAGTCGTAGCGATTACCCACGATCGTTACTTCCTCGACAATGTCGCTACATGGATTCTTGAACTCGACCGAGGTCGTGCGTATCCATATGAAGGAAACTACTCAACCTATCTTGAGACAAAGTCGACTCGCCTTAAGATTGAAGGTCAAAAGGATGCAAAGCGCGCAAAGCGCCTCACAGAAGAGCTCGAATGGGTTCGCATGAATGCAAAGGGACGGCAAGTTAAATCAAAGGCTCGTCTTGCGCGTTATGAGGAGATGGCTGCTGAAGCAGAAAAGACTCGCAAGCTTGATTTCGAAGAAATTCAAATTCCACCTGGGCCTCGTCTTGGAAATATTGTTGTTGAGGTTTCCAATCTCAAGAAGGGCTTCGGAGATCGTCTTCTCATTGATGATCTTTCATTTAGCCTTCCACGAAATGGAATCGTTGGAGTTATCGGACCTAACGGCGCCGGAAAGACAACGTTGTTCAAAACAATTTTGGGACTTGAAGCTGCTGATGAAGGAAATGTAAAGGTCGGCGAGACTGTAAAGATTTCATATGTCGATCAGTCGCGTGAAGGAATCGATCCAAAGAAATCTTTGTGGGAAGTTGTTTCTGATGGTCTTGATTTTATGAAGGTCGGAAATGTCGAAATGCCATCGCGCGCATATGTTTCTGCATTTGGATTTAAGGGCCCTGACCAACAAAAGCCGGCAGGTGTTCTATCCGGTGGTGAGCGTAATCGCCTCAATCTTGCTCTTACTTTGAAGATGGGCGGCAATTTGTTGCTCCTGGATGAGCCAACAAATGACCTCGACGTCGAAACCCTTGGTTCGCTTGAAAATGCACTCCTTGAATTTCCTGGTTGCGCCGTTGTGATCTCTCACGATCGTTGGTTCTTGGATCGCGTTGCAACACACATTCTTGCTTACGAAGGTGAATCTCAATGGTTCTGGTTTGAAGGAAACTTCGAAGCGTACGAAGAAAATAAAATCCAACGTCTTGGTGCGGAAGCCTCTCGTCCCCATCGAGTTACATACAGAAAGCTCACTCGATAATGCGCCACCATTCCATGCAGACAGTTCGTTGGGGAGATCTCGACGCATTCGGCCATCTCAACAATGCTGCCTATCTTGTACTCGTTCAAGAAGCTCGTGCCGATTGGACGTGGTATTCACGTGAGCCACAAGGTTTACCTCCGATGTTCGCTGACATGGTTGTGGCGCGCGCTGAGGTTGATTACCTCGTACCAATTTACGAAGGTAGTTTTGATGTAGATGTAGCTATGTGGGTTTCTCGTATCGGCAATTCTTCGTTCGACATGATGTATGAAATTACAAGTCCCCAAGGAGTTCATGCCCGCTCAAAAACAGTCCAGGTCGCCGTAAGTATGGAGACAAAGAAAGCTCGCCGCGTCTCTGAAGAAGAGAAACAATGGCTTGCTCAATATTTGGAAGAAGATAAATAGATGACTCTTGCACCACGTAGCTCACGTCCATGGTGGAGAGATGCGGTCACATATCAGATTTATATTCGCTCATTTGCTGACGCAAATGGCGATGGTCGCGGAGATGTCGAGGGAATTCGCTCGCGTCTTCCATACTTAAAGGCACTTGGCATCAATGCAATTTGGATTACGCCGTGGTACCCATCACCACAAAAAGATCATGGCTACGACGTCGCAAATTACATGGACATCGAACCAACATACGGAACGATCGATGAGGCACAGAAGTTAATTGATGAAGCTCATTCTCTTGGAATAAAATTCATTATTGATATCGTCCCAAATCATTCTTCCGATCAGCATCTGTGGTTCCAGGCGGCGCTCAAATCTGCTCCTGGCTCACCAGAACGTGATCGCTACATTTTTCGTGATGGAAAGGGAGAGAACGGAGAGCTTCCTCCAAATGATTGGGATGCAGTTTTTGGTGGGCCTGCATGGGAGCGCATCACTGGTGCTGATGGAAAACCAGAGCAGTGGTATCTCCACCTCTTTGCAAAAGAACAACCAGATTTCAATTGGGAAAATTCTGAAGTGCACGCGCACTTTGAGGAAGTTCTAAAGTTCTGGCTTGATCGTGGCGTTGATGGATTCCGTATCGATGTCGCTCACGGCATGGTTAAGGAAGCTGGACTTCCTGATGTGAAGAAAACGTCTAAATTGATGGATAGCGACGCACGTCCATATTGGAACCAACCTGGTGTCCATGAAATTTATCGCGCTTGGCGCAAAATATTTGATTCATACCCTGGCGACCGCATGGGAGTTGCAGAGGCGTGGGTTCCTGCTGAATCTCTTCCTCTCTATCTTCGTCCAGATGAGCTTGCAAACTCATTTAATTTCCAATTCCTTGATTCCAAGTGGGATGCAAAGATCATCAAGAAGAACATTAAAGAGACTTTCAAGAACCTGGAAGGAACTGGCGCACCTGCTTCTTGGGTATATGAAAACCACGATGTCACTCGAAAAGTTAATCGCTTCGACCGCGGACTTGGCGGCGGGGGAGTAAGTAATCCAAAAGAGCGTTATGGAAATACAAAAAAGTTTTCAATCGAACGAGGAACTCGTCGTGCACGAGCTGGCGCACTTTTGATGTTGGCACTTCCGGGTGGAGCTTATATTTATCAAGGCGAAGAACTTGGTTTGCCTGAAGTTACGGATATTCCAAAGAAGCGCCTGGAAGATCCACGTTGGCACATGAGTGGATTTACAGATCCTGGTCGCGATGGCTGTCGTGTTCCACTTCCGTGGACTGAAAGCCGAGATGGTGCTCATGGTTTCTCGACGAGAAAATCGCTCTCAACGGATGAAGCATGGTTGCCACAACCGAAGGGTTGGGGAAATTTTGCTGCAGATAAACAGGAGCAGAATCAGAATTCCACGCTGTGGCTCTATCGCATGGCGCTTAAGATTCGCCAGACAGAAGCTGGTCTTGGTGATGGAGAGATGGAATGGATCAAGGCCGGCAAGAAGGTTGTTGCGTTCTCTCGCCCCGGTGGATTCCAGTGTTGGGTAAACCTTGGTAAGACCATCAAACTTCCTAAAGGTGCAGAGATTCTTTTATCTTCAGTAAAAATAGAAGGACGAAAACTTCCAAAGGATGCCGCGGTTTGGATTAGAGCTTAAGTGTCAAAAAAGACCGAGCAAGGCATTCATCCAGCATGGATTGCAGCAGGTGTCACATTTTTAACTCTTGCAGCAACCGCTGGTTTTAGAGCAGCCCCTTCTGTTCTTCTTGTCCCCTTGCAAGAAGCATTTGGTTGGTCTCGTTCATGGATTTCTGCAGCAGTCAGCGTGAATGTACTTCTTTATGGATTGGTATCACCATTCGCAGCTGCGCTCATGGAGCGCTTTGGAATTCGAAGAGTCGTGATGTCGGCTCTTACCGTTATCGGAAGTGGTGCATTTAGCACCATCTTTATTCATTCTCCTTGGCAGCTGATAGCTCTATGGGGAGTGGTTGTTGGTATCGGTACTGGTTCTATGGCATCAGTATTTGCTGCATCAATCGCAAATCGCTGGTTTATTCAGCGAAAAGGAATTGTGATTGGCGCTCTCACCGCGGCAGCAGCGACTGGCCAATTAATTTTCTTGCCGGGCCTTTCTTGGCTTGCAACTCATCATGGGTGGCGTTCTGTCTCGATTACAGTTGCATCAGCGGCATTCATCATGGTGCCGCTGATCTTTCTTCTGTTGAAGGAGAGTCCTGCACACGTTGGCCGCACTCCATACGGAGCCCCAGAAGGTTTTGTTGCCGCACCCCAAAACAAGCAAAACGCTGCAAAGGAAGCAATAAACGCCTTGCGTGACGCCTCGAAGATCCGCGACTTTTGGTATTTGTTTGGCTCATTCCTCGTTTGTGGATTATCGACGAGCGGATTAGTCGGAACTCACTTCATCGCAGCAGCCCATGATCATGGAATGATTGAAGTGACAGCTGCAAGCTTGATGGCCCTCATTGGAATCTTTGATGTCATCGGAACGCTGATGTCGGGTTATTTAACAGATAAATTTGACCCTCGAAAACTTCTTTTCTTTTATTACCTTCTTCGCGGGCTCTCACTTTTCATATTGCCAGCAATCCTCTTTCAAACAGTTCNCCCATCCACTCTGGTTTTTATCATTTTTTATGGGCTGGACTGGGTTGCAACTGTTCCTCCGACAGTCGCACTCTGCCGCACAATTCTTGGTCCAGAACGAGGAACAATGGTTTATGGCTGGGTCTTTGCGGGGCACCAAATAGGCGGTTCGATCGCTTCGTTGGGTGCAGCACTCCTGCGCACAAAATTCGGAGATTATTCGTATGCGTTCTATATCTCAGGTCTTTTCTGTGTCATAACCTGTTACTTCGTGTTACAAATTGGCAATGACAAGCGAAGCTAGTTTTTATGACCGCATAGGCGGACATCAAGTATTTGAAAACCTTGCTTCACATTTCTATGCCCTTGTCACGCAAGATCCAATCCTTCGCCCTATGTACCCACCTGAGGATCTTGGCGCCGCAGCACGACGCTTGATGCTTTTCCTTGAACAATATTGGGGCGGACCAAAAACTTATGGTGAAGAGCGTGGACATCCTCGCCTTCGAGCGCGTCATGCGNCCTTTCATATCGATGAAGAAGCTCGCGTTGCCTGGCTTGGCTGTATGAAATCAGCGGTCGATGAAATTGAATGCGAACAATCTCTTAAGGATGAACTGTGGAGCTATCTCGAAGGTGCTGCACAATTCTTGGTGAATCAGCCTCAATAAGATTTATTTCTTTGGCTGGGACCTATTTCCAACTTTAAGAACTTCGCCATTTCGGATGTACCAAAGCGTTCCATCTGTGGAGCGAACAGTAGTGATGCGTAGCCCAACAGTTTCAACAGTTCCTTTTACTTCAAGCACCTCAATATCGTCACCAACACCGTATTGATCCTCGACCAACATAAAAATACCGGCCAAGATATCGCGCACAATTGTCTGGGCTCCAAGGCCGAGTGCAACTCCGATGACGCCTGCAGAAGCAATGATTGGTCCGAGGTTTAATCCAAATTCACTGAGCATCATCGCGGAGGCAATAACCCAAACGGTCCCATTCAAAGTTGATTTCAAGATTGAACCAAGCGTGCGAGCACGCTCCTTTTGGCGAGCGACTGTTCGCTGGGGTCCTGGAACAAAATCAGCTGTAGCAATGCGGTCCATGGCACGTGTGATTGCACGGCCACCGAAAGTCTGGAAGAGAAATGCGACAACGACGATTACAAGGATATGCAGAGGGGCTCCACTGAACCAGTTGTAGACGTTCTGGATATGCTGATTTATCTTCATAGAGTCGGACTTTACTCAATCTTTTCCGTGTGTTCTCTCGAAATACAGCGATTTCTCCGGGTTTAGGGAGAAAATAGGCAAATTAAATTCGGCCTAAAGAAGGAATGGGTGGATGTCTAAGGCGCTGGTGCTCAATGCATCGTATGAACCTCTAGGGGTTATATCCGACCGTCGCGCCCTCATTCTTGTTCTCAATCAAAGAGCCACAGTTATTGAAGACTCAGAAACTGTTTATCACTTTGTTGGTGGAGAGATGATTCTTCCTTCAGTGATCCGACTTACTAAGTTTGTGAAGATTCCCTATCGCCACGGCGTTCCNCTCTCTCGTCGCGCAATATTTGCTCGCGATGGTGGCCGATGTGTTTATTGCAACGCAGAAGCTACATCTCTGGACCATGTGATCCCACGAAGTCGTGGTGGACAGCATGTTTGGGAAAATGTTGTGTCTGCTTGCCATAAATGTAATTTCTTCAAAGCAGATAAGTTTTTGAAAGAAACCGGCTTGAAGTTGAAGAACGCACCAAAAGAACCTGTTGGAGCTGCCTGGAGAATTCTCGGAACAGGAAGAGCCGATGAACGCTGGATTTCCTACCTCAAGCCATATGGCATTGATGCATTTGGTATTGGCCGCGAAAGTGCATAAACTTTAGAAATGGTTCATTCACTTATCTATTTCATCGGACTTCCTATTGCACTCTTTGCTGCAATTTCAGTTGTAGTTCTATTTTCCACAACAGACCGCAAGAAGTTTAAGGTCGCAAGCGACCTTACTCGCATCGAGTAATTACGCCTCGATAGCTTGCACGCGCAGGGCCCGAGCTAAACCATCTCGACCTTCGGAAACGAGTCGTCTCAAAGTATCTGGAGCGTTACTTCCAGGACCGTTTAACCAAGCATCTGACTTGTCCACCGTAGATTGAGTTGTTTCATATGCAGGGAAGAGTCCCTCAACAATAGTTTCTCCAACTTCATAGGATTGCTTGCCCCAGATACCAAGAATGACTTCGAAATACTTATCAACAAATTCTTCGAGAAGCTCATGGTTTCTGTAGGAGACAAATCCTGCAATTTTCGCCTTTCGAACTTCCGTTGCAAGATCATCATGAATGATCGAGTTCCACACTTTTCGCTTATTTTCGATATTAGGCAATTCTGCCAAAGAATCGGCATGTGCCAGATTTCCACCGAAAGTGTTATCTCGAGCTAATTCAGCATCAATTTCAGCGATATCGACTGCTCCTTTTTCTGAAAGAAACTTCATAAAAGTCCATCGAAGATCAACGTCGAGAACAAGACCTGCAAGCTTTCCATCCAGAAGTTCGCGAACGCGGGATGTCTGTTCAGTCGAATCGGCCAACATCACAAAGATCTTTGTGAATTGAAGTTGTAAGTCACTTCCAGGCTTTTGTTGAATGAGTAGCCCATAGATGTAATCTGCAATATCAATTCGACGCTCACGGCGTTTTTCGATCGCGCTGTAATTTTCAATTGCCCCATAAATTTGGCCACCCAGTGTTGTGACGGTTGTGATGTCACTTTCACCTTCCAACCCATTCTTAATTGCAGCAAGGAAATCCTTCGCGGAAAGTTCTGCGTCGCGGAGCATGTCCCACAATGCACTCCAGCAAACGGTACGAGTTAATCCGTCTTCAATTTTTCCTAAATGTAATTTCAATGTTTCGATTGAGCGATCGTCGAGGCGGACCTTTGCATATGAAAGATCCTGATCATTGACAAGAAGAAGGTCAGCTACTGGTTCTCCTTCGAGTTCTGGAATTGATGTAGACGCTCCCTCAAGATCAAATTTAATACTCTTTCGAAGAACTACCTTTTCGCCCTTTAAGTCATAAAGCCCGATGGCAAGGCGATGAATACGAAGTTCCTGAGAACCTGCGGGAACAAGTGGTACTTCTTGAGTTACTTCGGCAGATGAATACTTTCCTTCAAATACAACGCTCTTTGGTCGAAGAGTGTTTACTCCAGGAGTTTGAAGCCAAGTCTTCACCCATGCATCGAGCTTTCGCCCGCTCTGTGACTCCAATTCGGTGAGTAAATCATCAAGTGTGGTGTTTTTAAAAGCGTGCTTTGCAAAATATTTCTGAAGTCCAACGATGAAGTTATCGCGGCCAACGTATGCTGCAAGTTGGTGGAGAACCGATGCACCCTTTGCATAGGAGATTCCATCAAAGTTTGCATTGACGGCCTCAATATCGACCATATCGGTGACGATGGGATGCGTCGAGATGAGTTGATCTTGGCGGTACGCCCAATTCTTTCGCTCGGCACTAAATGCACTCCACGCACTCTTGAATTCTGTTGCCTCGTACATTGCAAGATAGGAGGACCACTCTGCAAAGGATTCGTTAAGCCATAAATCATCCCACCAAAACATTGTGACCATATTTCCAAACCACATATGTGCCATCTCGTGAAGAATGGTGTTTGCGCGATTGAGGTACATGCGATTGGTAACTTTAGAACGAAATATAAAGAGATTTTCTTTAAATGTTACTGCTCCTGCATTTTCCATTGCTCCCCAGTTAAAGTCCACAACGGCGATTTGATCATATTTATCAAATGGGTAACTTAAACCGAAAACTTTTTCAAAGTATTCAAAGCCTTGTTTTGTAATTTGGAAGATTTTTTCGGCATCCAAATGCTGCAGTAAGGATTTGCGAAGATAAATTCCAAGAGGAACTGTTTTCTTTCCAACATATGTATCGTGAACATGCGCGTAGGGACCGGCAACTACAGCGGTGATGTAACTTGAAATTCTTGGTGTTTTAGTAAAAGACCAATAAGTCTTTCCATCTGCCTCTACTTTTGTGGAGACCGGATTATTAGAAATTACTTCCCAGTGGGAGGGGGCAGTGACATGGAATGTAAATTCTGCTTTCAAGCTCGGTTGATCAAAACATGGGTACATCTTGCGGATGTATGCCGTTTCACCTTGCGAATAAAGATAGACCTCTTGGTCCACAGGGTCGATGGATCGCTGTAGCCCTTCACCAGTATTTGAATACAATCCTTCCATCACAATAATGAGTTCGTTCTTCTCTTGAAGACCTTCGATATAGAGAGTCTCGCCGTCATAGCGCGAGGNATCAACGTCCGTGCCATTAAGCGTTGCAGATTTAATGCTCTTGCCAACTGCATCGATGAAAGTCTTATAACCAGGGGTGGAGCAATTAAAAATAATGCGAGATGTAGAGAGAAATATTTCGCTTCCTACTGTGAGATCTAATGAAATGTCGTAGCTCTCAATAGATAGATGCTTTGCACGTTCAGCAGCTTCCGAACGGGCGATATTTACTCCAGGCACAGTGGCTCCTCGGTTGATTCAAGATGTGTTGTGGTTTTGGTTTAGGCTATCTGAGATGGAACGCCCGGACAATCGAAGCTACAGGTTACGTGGAGCACGTGCCACGCCTGCACAAGAGGCGGCATACGCAGCACTATGGGAAAAGTACGGAATTAATCCATCAGGTGTTCTAAATCTCACTTCATATTTTCCTGATTCAAAGCGAATCATTATGGAGATAGGCACGGGTATGGGGGAGGCATCAGCAGGGATTATTAGCGCTGATCCCGACACTGGGTTTCTCGCCATTGAAGTTCACAAACCAGGTATCGGCGCACTCATGAATTTAGCCAATAAGAATGGTTCAACAAATCTTCGTATCATTGAAGAAGATGCACACCTTGTATTGCAGCATTGGATTGCTGACAATTCCGTCGACGCCATACATCTCTTCTTTCCAGATCCATGGCCAAAGACAAAACATAAAAAGCGCAGAATCGTTCAAGATCCATTCTTGCAATTGATAGCGCCGAAAATAAAAGCTGGTGGCTATATCCACATTGCAACGGATTGGGTCGAGTACGCATCCTGGATTTCAGAAGTATTCAAGGCATCCACACTTTTTCATGGTGGAGAGATTGAGAGACCTGTATTTCGTCCGATTTCAAAGTTTGAAGGACAAGGGCTGCGCAAAGGACACACAGTTACAGACTTTAGATTCTTTAAGAGTTAAATCTTTCCTTCGGTTTCGTACTGGCCGACAAGTTTGATTCGTCGAACATGGCGCTCATCCCCTGGAAAGGGCGTCTTGATAAAGAGATCTACAAGTTCTAAAGCGAACTCTTCGGTGTGCATGCGGCCGCCGATGGCGATGACATTTGCATTGTTATGTTCTCGTGCAAGAGTCGCAGTTTCATGGCTCCAGACAAGTGCTGCGCGAACACCTTTAACTTTATTTGCGGCAATCTGCTCGCCATTTCCAGATCCGCCAAGAACAATTCCAAGCGAGCCCGCATCCTTAACGACTGCCTCGGCAGCAGGAATACAAAAGACGGGATAGTCATCCAAAGGGTCGTAGCTGTGCGGACCATGATCGACGACATTGTGGCCCTGACTCTTTAAGTGATCCACGATGCGATTTTTGAATTCAAGTCCTGCATGGTCACTTCCGATATGGATGTTCATGG
>JGI24890J29729_1000317_pt1 | contig 34247 bp, 34 predicted proteins | sample FreactcultureFD7_FD_29729 | JGI IMG/M metagenome (IMG submission 29729)
GCTCCAAAGCGCCGCAAGAAGGCTGCTGCTAAGCCAGCTGCTAAGAAGGCTGCTCCAAAGCGCCGCAAGAAGGCTGCTAAGAAGTAAGCATCAATTTAAAAACCCCGTCGCGAAAGCGGCGGGGGTTTTTTATGCCTTCTGAAGGATGAAGTTACTTACTTTTTTCTTCCTGTAAATATTGATCTCGTAGTTGAGATTTCACTCGATCAAAGATGCGGGCCAAATCCTCTTGATCTTTAACGGTCAAGTGATCAACAAATCTATTGCGAATTGATTCGGTGTGATCAGGCGCCGCTTTCACGAGCGTCTTCCAACCCTTTTCACTCATCACCGCCCATGATCCTCGGCGATCTTCTTTACAAGCTTCGCGTTTTACCCAGCCCGCCTTCTCCATCACCTTCATGCGATGAGAGAGCCGAGATTTTGAGAGCATTGCCGCTTCAGCTAATTCGGTCATGCGAAGCTTTCGACCTTCAGCTTCTGAGAGCAGGACAAGGACGCCATAATCGGCAAGGGAGAGATCATGGGCCGATAAATCTGATTCCAGCGCTTCAAGAAGGCGAATCTGACTCTCCGCGAAAGCACGCCATGCCTTCATCTCTCGAGGGTTAAGCCATCGAGGTTCAGATTTTTTTGCTGCTGGGGATTTGCTAGCCATGAGGAAAGTCTAGGGCAAAAATGTGGTTAGTTGAAAGTTGTACCAATACTTTTGTGCAGGCGGCGCTACGATTCCTGCATGTCACTATCAAAAACCGGCCTCGCCCTCGAACATTCAGATCCATCCATTCGAATTCAGGATGACCTCTTCCGTCATATGAATGGAAAATGGCTCAAGGAGAGTGTGATTCCCTCGGATCGAGCTGGTGATGGCGCCTTTAATTTTCTTCGCGTCAAGGCAGAGAAGGAGGTCTTCGACATCATCGAGGAACTCTCCAAACACTCCCATCCATCTGGCAGCAATGCACAGAAGATTGGTGACCTCTACCGATCTTTTATGAATGAGGAGCGAATTGAGTCACTCGGAGTCTTGCCTATTGAAGAAGAACTGAAGCAAGCTGCCGGGATAAAGAGTGTTTCAGATTTCCTCACTCTTCTTGGAGATTTTGAAACTCGCGGCAATGGCGGTCTTTTTTATTACTTCATTACAAGTGACCATAAAGATTCCACAACAAATATCGGCTACATCGGTCAGGCTGGACTTTCACTTCCAGATGAGGCGTACTACCGCGAAGAGGAATACTCTGTTATTCGCGCCGCTTTTCAGATGCACATTGCAAATATGTTCACACTTGCTGGCATCGACGACCCTCAAGGTCATTCTCAAAGAGTCCTCAATCTGGAGACTGAAATTGCAAGTCACCACTGGGATCAAGTCCGGGACCGAGATTCACTTGCGACATACAATAAATTTGGATTCGACGAATTACAGAAGCTCTCTGAAGGCTTCAACTGGCCGCTGTATTTAGAGTCTGCAAAAGTTCCATCAAAGGCAGTTTCTCAAGTGATTGTGCGCCAACCTTCATTCTTTGCCGGGCTCGGCCAGATGCTCTCCAATTTTGATGCAGCCAAATGGAGTTCATGGCTCCAATGGCATCTTCTTTCAGGCTCGGCGCCATTCCTGAACAAGGCTCTTGTGGAAGAGAATTTTGCATTCTTTGGAACCACATTGAGCGGCNCCCCTGAAAATCGAGAGCGATGGAAACGCGGAGTCTCTATCGTTGAAGGAGTTCTGGGCGAAGCTATCGGCGAACTTTATGTTGCACAGCACTTCCCGCCTGCCGCGAAGGAGCGGATGCTTGAATTAGTCCACAACCTCCTCGAGGCATATCGCGTGGATATTGCCGCACTTGATTGGATGAGCGAAGAGACGAAGAAGAAGGCTTTCGAAAAGATCGATAAGTTCAGACCAAAAATTGGATATCCAGATAAGTTTCGGGATTACTCAGCACTTGAGATCACGCCTGATGATTTAATTGCCAATATTGCTGCAACCACAAAGTTCCAGATGGATTATGAGTTCGCAAAGATTGGCGCACCCGTCGATCGAAACGAATGGCATATGTTTCCTCAAACGGTCAATGCCTATTACAACCCTGGCATGAATGAAATTGTCTTCCCGGCCGGAATCCTTCAGTCTCCATTCTTTGACTTGGCAGCCGATGATGCTGCCAACTATGGTGGCATCGGAGCGGTCATAGGGCACGAAATCGGTCATGGATTTGATGATCAAGGTTCAAAATATGATGGTGATGGAAATCTTGTCGATTGGTGGCAAGAAAATGACCGTGTTGAATTTGATAAGCGGGCTCAAAAACTCATCGATCAATATGAAAATCTTTTCCCTGTAGAAACTCCCGATATTCATGTCAATGGAGCGCTCACTGTTGGTGAAAACATCGGAGATTTGGGTGGCCTCACGATTGCGTTAAAAGCCTATGAAATCGCCTTAAAAGGCTCTTCCGCGCCCATTTTGGAGGGTTTTACAGGTACGCAGCGTGTATTTCTTGGCTGGGCACAAGTATGGCGTGGAAAAGTTCGTAATGAGGAGTTAAAACGTCGTCTTGCAACCGATCCTCACTCCCCGAGTGAGTTTCGATGCAACCAGATTGTTCGAAACCTCAACGAGTTCTATGAAGCATTTGATGTGAAGAAGGGCGATGCCCTGTATATGCCTGAGTCGGAGCGCGTTCGTATTTGGTAGGTCCAAACCCAAGATAAAAGAAGGTCGCAGGTGGTTCCTAGTCAGCCCCTGAACCAAGAAGAAAACTTGCTTTAAATCTTCTTAGCAAGTCGAGCAGCGCGACGAATAGCCTGCTCGGCTGGATCTGGAACGGGAACCGCTTCAATCAATCGGCGGGTGTATTCCTTCTGAGGATTCTTCAAAATAGCATCACGATCGCCCTCTTCCACCAAGAGACCATCCTGCATAACCGCAACTCGGTGAGACAAGATGTCGACAACGGCAAGATCGTGACTGATGAAGAGGCAGGCAAACTTCAACTTCTCTTGCAACCCTTGAAAGAGTTCAAGAAAGCGTGCTTGGACAGATACGTCGAGTGCTGATGTTGGTTCATCGGCGATCAAGAGATCTGGTGTCAGAGCAAGAGCGCGGGCAATACCAACACGTTGTCTTTGACCACCTGAAAGTTCATGGGGATAACGGTTTCTATAACTTCGAGGAAGTTCAACTTGGTCGAGAAGATCCTCGACCATGTGATTGAGATCCTTATCCTGTGCAATTCCTGCTAGAAAAATTGGCTCCCCAATGGATTCACCAATTGGAAGGCGCGGATTAAGTGAAGATGCTGGATCTTGGAAAACAATTCCTGTGTGACGACGGATGGCGGAAAGATCCTTTTGTGTCGCTTTGCTGATATCTGTACCGGCAATAACTAGCTTTCCGGCTTTGATAGGAATTAAACCAATAGCGGCACGGCCCACTGTTGTCTTTCCAGAACCAGATTCGCCCACAAGACCAACAATCTCACCGGGGTAAATTTCGAGATTGAAATTTTTCACAGCGGTAAAGGCTGGGATGCGCCCACGTTTTGGATATTCGATTGTTACATCGCTCAAAGTTAGAACCGGCGCAGGTTTTGTTAGTGTTGCAAAAGTGAGAGTGCGCTTTGCGCTATGACCAAGCTTTGGAACCGCTGCCAGAAGCTCCTTGGTATACGGATGTTGAGGGCGATTAAAAATTGCATCGGCAGTTCCTGCTTCAACAACCTTTCCATCTTTCATCACCAAAATATCATCAGCCATATCCGCAACAACCCCCATGGCATGGGTGATGAGCAAAATTGCCGAATTAAGGCGAGATTTGAGTCCGCGCATCAAGTCGAGAATTTCTGCTTGAACAGTGACATCCAGGGCGGTCGTAGGTTCATCTGCGACAAGAAGTGCAGGGTCGCATGCAAGTGCCTGGGCGATCATGGCGCGCTGGCGTTGTCCGCCAGAGAGCTGGTGAGGATATTTCTCAAAGGATTTTTCTGGATCTGGAATTTCCACCATCGTGAGCAATTCGATGGCACGAACCCTGGCTTCCTTTGGGCCAATATCAAAATGAGTGCGAAGTGTTTCAACAATCTGGAATCCAATGGTGTAAACCGGATTGAGAGCTGTCATTGGCTCCTGGAAAATATAGGCAACTTCTTTACCGCGGAATTTGCGAAGCGTCGAAGCGGGAGCGCCAATCATCTCCTCGCCCTTGATCTTCACGCTTCCATGTGTCCGTGCATTCGAAGCAAGAAGACTCATCAAGCCCATCGCCGTAGTGGATTTTCCGCTGCCGGACTCTCCCACAATTGCAGTTACTTTTCCGGCCTCCACATCGAAATTCATATCGACTGCGGCTGGATACCAAACGCCGTCCACCCAGAATTCAACAGTGAAATCTTTAACGCTGAGAACTGGATTAGCCACGGAAATCACCACTTTCATATGACACCATTACGGCATGAGCAATCCCGAGATTTTCAGAACCAAATCGAGCACCATCGGTGCCGGAATTGTTTTGGTATTGATACTCGGTTTGAATATCCAAACATGGTTCAGTAGCAATCTTCATAGCAGCATCGTGACTGGAATCTGGTCGAGCTGTTTCAGCAGTGTTATCTACCTTGTTATTTATCGGCCAAAAATTATCATTTTCGACGAGGGCATAACCATTACGAACCCCATCAAGGAATACACCATCGGTTGGGATAGCGTCGATGAAGTAGAGGCCCGATACAGCATGTCGATCATGACGCATGACGGAAAAGAAATCTTCGCTTGGGCTGCTCCAGCCCCTGGTCGTTATCNCTCCCGCAGTATTCATCCCAGCGAATTGCGCGGAATGAACGTTGGAGCTGAAGGAATCATCCGTCCAGGTGAATCCCCTCGTTCCGATTCCGGCGTTGCTAAACATTTGGTTCTGGCTCGTCTGGAAAAGTTCCGCCATGGCAGCGTCGTACCCGTCAAAGAAGGAATCAGATTCCATTTTGCTGGAATTTCCGTAACCATCGTGAGCTTCGTCGTAGGAATAGCTCTGCATATTTTTCACTTTTAGCACGCTACTCCCCCTTCTTCTCTGTGCGGCCGGACATGCGATCCTTCAGGGAAAGTCGGCGACGTTGACGTGGATCAAATGCATCGCGCAATCCATCTCCGATGAAGTTCACGCTCAAAGCAATCGCAATAATGAAGAACCCTGGGTAAAGAAACAACCATGGGCGAGATGTAAATGAATCTTGATATTGGCTAATTAAAAGTCCAAGGGAAACATCTGGAGCCACGACACCAAATCCGATATAGGAAAGGGCGGTTTCAAGAAGGATTGCACCTGACATCAATAGAGTGACGGAGACGATGATCNCTCCTACGGCATTTGGCAAAATGTGTTTAAAAATGATGCGTCGATTCGATGCGCCTGCCACGCGAGCAGCATCGACGAATTCCAGCTCACGTAATTTCAGGAATTCACCACGGACTAAGCGAGATAAACCCGTCCACGCAAAGAGTCCGAGATAAAAAGCGAGGAAGGTTGCGCCAAGGTTTCCAAAGTGGAATCCGATAACAGATCCGATGATGATAGATGGAATCGTGATGATGAAATCTGTAAAGCGCATCAAGACTGCATCTACTGTTCCACGGAAGAAGCCGGCGATTGCGCCCACAACGGTTCCGATAGTTCCGCCAATAATTCCAACGATAAACATCACCATGATGGAGCGCTGGGCGCCTTTCATCACAAGGGCAAAATAATCTCTTCCGATGTCATCTTGGCCAAATGGGTGTTCGCCAAATCCAAAATGCTTTCCGCCGAGGAAGCCGGGACGGATACTCAGGGTTGGGCATCCAACGTTTCCACTCGGACAATCCTTGTAGCGAAGCTCAGGAATATCTCCAATTCCATATTTCCACCAACCATGGATATGCCATGGCCCAATTCTGAAGTTGAGGGCAGTGAATACAAAAATTGTTAGGAAAGTAATAGTGAAGACAGAAATCATGGCAGCTCTATGTCGGACAAAACGTTTGAAGACAATTTGTCGCTGACTTAGACCTTCTGTTTCCTTATTTGCAATAGCATTTTCAGACGCATCCGTAGATGAAATTTCAAGGTTTTTCTTCTTGCGATTCAGGATGGCCATTACTTACCAGCCCCCACTCGAATGCGTGGATCCAGAGCGCTGTAGAGAAGGTCAGCTAATAAGTTTGCAAGTACTGAGAGCGATGCTGTGATGAAGAAGACTGCCATCAAAAGATTGAGGTCAAAACTGCTAATTGCTTGGCGGAAGAGGGTGCCCATGCCANCCCACCCAAAGACGCTTTCAGTGATAATTGCCCCGCCGATAATGCCGGCGAAGTCCACAACGATAATGGTGGTGAGTGGAATCAAAGTATTGCGAAATGCATGGCGCATGATGACAGTGCGCTCGGTTAACCCTTTTGCACGAGCCGTGCGAATGTAATCAGCATTAAGAACTTCAAGAAGAGTTCCGCGTGTGAAGCGAACATAGCCAGCGAATGAGATCAGCGTGAGAGCAATTGTTGGCAAGACTAAATGCATCAAGGTATCAAGGGTGCTCATCCAAAAATCACTTTGATCCAAAAGCGAGTTTGCCTGACCAATTGTTGGAACAGGGCGGCCATTGATGGCATCGGTAGCCATATAAGGAGCCCATGTCTGCATCAATTTATCCAAGAGAGTTATCAATGAAATGACAAAACCGGTCAACATCGCAGTGCGCATGATTGGGCCTTGATCCACTTTCGCAAAGAATCGTCCAACGCCAGCACCGAGTGCAAGGGNGATTGCAAGCAAACCAAGAATTGTTGTGAGATGCGGTGAATGTTTAAAGGCAAATTGGGTTGGGTAATAGGTGATCAGGCCAAGAACTGCCATTGTCAAAGAAGCCTTGAGCGCAGGTTTGTTGTTTAAGCCCACTGATACTTGCGTGACTCCGAATGCAGCCCCTACNCCCGCTGCGAAAAGAACAACCGGGCCAAGTCCAGGATCGGCGAACCACTTTGTTGCGCTGAGAATTTCTAGTAAAACGCCAGTGCCAACAGCGACGATTCCAAAAAGTTGGAAAACACGCTTTCGGTTTCCACTTATAACGCCCGCCCAGAAAATGCCACTCAGGGCGCTGTAGGCGATGATCCAACCAAGAGGAACTGTGGGATTGGCCAGGAATGTATTAAATCGAATAGCTAAGAATTGCTTGAGCAAGACAGCGACCCAGAAAACCGGTAGCGAATAGAGCAAGAAAGAAACAAATGTCATCGCATAATCAAAACGGCTGTACTGGCGGAGCGCAGTGACGATACCGATTGTGATACCAAGAACGATTGCAACAACCGTTGCCATAGTGACAAGTCGGATTGTTACAGGGATTGCATGTTGCACAAGTCCAGAGACAGCCTGCCCATTTCGAGCATTTCCAAAATCAATTTTGCCAACAAAAAGTCCGAGGATTCCACGAAGCCAGATGAAATAGCGAGCTGGTGGTGGAACATTTAAATGAAGTTCACGGGTGAGCGTAATGATCTGCTGCTTCGCGCTTGGTTCGCTACTGGTGCGAAGTCCTTCAAGTGGATCTCCGGAGATTGCAGCGAGGTTGAAGAGAATAAAGCTTGAGCCAAAAAGGATAACGAGAAGTATGCCTAGGCGTCTCATGATGTAGGCAAACAACGTCGAATCTCCTTTACTCTCAATTTAATATTAATCTAATTTCAATCTAATTTCATTGAAAAGTGGTGCCCGGCTAACCGAGCACCNCTCTCCGAGGNACTTATCGTACTTTTCTACTGAACTTACTTTTCTAGATTTCTAGAACGTTTACTAAGAACGAATTCTTAGTATGTCCACTCCCAATAGTTCCAAACCAATGTTGGAGACAATGGAGCAGGCTTTACATTCTTCAACGTCGAGTTGTAAGAAGTTACAGCTGGGTGCTGGAAGATCGCGAGTGTCAAAGCATTATCGTTAACGATGTGCTCTGCCGCTGCGGTGTATTGGTTAACAACTGCATCTGACTTGACGCTCTCCAACTTGCGGAGCGCTGAATCAAGTGCTGGGAAATTCCAACCCATGTGATTATTTCCACCACTTGCAAGGAAGTTGTCATTTGTACCTGTTTGAAGAACAGCAGATGGGCACCATGCGTAGAACTCTGCATCCCATTCAGTGTTATCAAGCTTTCCAGACCAACCAGTTGTTGCAACTGCATTTACCTTGAATCCAGCCTTTGCTAGCGCTGGTACAACTAGAGCTGCTTCAGCTGCACGACGTGCGTTTGGAGATGGAACTTCCAACTTCACTGGAACAACTGGGTTTGATGAGCTAGCTGTTGGGTAGTACTTCTTCACAATCGCAAGAGCCTTCGCTGTGCGTTGTGCTTGAGTGCCAGCAGTGTAGAACGAAGATCCGTTCGCACCTGAAATGTATCCGTAGTTGCTCTGGTTAGGCATCACAAATGTTGAGTTTGGAACTACAGCATTTGAGTTCACTGGCTGAACAATCTTTGTGACGATTTCTTCACGTGGATATGCGAGCAAGAATGCTGTACGAAGATCCTTACCTGCAGCAGATGAAGCTGCAAATACGCCTGAGTAAACATCCTTTGAACCTTGAACTGCAGCAGTGCGCAGATCAATGTGCTCGTAGCAAGAAGAAGTTCCGCCAACTGTTGTTACGCCCTTCATAGCCTTGAGCTGAGCGACAGCATCTGCTGTTGCTTGGCCCTGGTAGAGGTCGATTTCACCATTNGAAAGAGCCTGTGAAGCGGCTGTTCCATCAGCAATAAAGCGGAATACGACTGTATCGATTCCACCTGAAAGCTTTGGACCTGAGTTGTACTTAGGGTTTGGCTTGAGTGTTACAGACTGATCTGTAACTGCTGAAGTCACAAGGAATCCACCGTTACCCACGAGAATATTTGGGTTTGTTGATGAATCGATCTTTGTGATGTTGTAAGCCTCGTTCCAGACCTTTGCGTACTTCTTCAAAGTTGCAGTGTCATAGCTTGTGACAGCCTTTGTGAATGCAGCCTTTGCAGCCGTTGCATCTGCTGCAGAAAGAAGTGATGTCTTTCCGTTCGCAAGAGCAACGATTGTATGTACTGGTGATACTCCTGGACCATAAAGATCCCAGTTTGGAAGTGGAGCATCAAACTTAAGTGTTACAGATTGATGATCAGCAGACATTACTGGAAGACCGATAACGTGGTTATCGAATGTTCCGCCGTAGCTGATTGAGTTGAACGCTGGTGGGNTCTTCTCGTCATTTGGATCGCCAAGACCGGCCTTGATTGAGTACTTAGAACTGTTCAAGACAATTCCGAGCATCAAGTCATCAGCTGTGATTGGTGTTCCGTCAGACCAGACGCGACCTGGAGCAACTGTCCATGTTGTCTGGAAATCATTTGACTTGTTCTTTGTAACTTTGTATGAACCGAAGGTTGTGTTAGCAATCAACGCCTTCTTATCATCGTAGTAATTGAATCCCGCACCTGTGAGGTAGGTGATGTCGGTATTTGTTGTGAGGTTTGTGTCAGGAGTTCCGGTGTTCAGCGATGTGAACGCGTTTGTCTCGTGAACAACCACGGTTGAGCGAGTTGCTGCATGAACAGGTGACAAAAGACCTGTTGTTGCCAGTCCTGCGACTGCAACGGCTGCAACAAGAGCACGCTTTGATGAACGTAGCTTCATGTGTTCTCCGTATCTGTTGAGGGTAAACCGGGAATCTGCACGGACCTAGCTAGTGACCGCGCCTACAACTCGGTAGTGGCTCGAATCTTGCCCTATTTGTCGCTTTTAAGAAAGTGGCCGAGAGGGGGTTAGATATGCAGATGGACACACCCGGCGCATTCTCCTTCCGCGAGGTGAAGGCGCTCGATGGTGCGCTCGGGCGAGCGGGTGAGATCACAACCCCCCACGGACTCATTCAAACCCCCGCCTTCATTCCAGTGGGTACGAAGGCCACGGTAAAAGCCCTCCTCCCTGAATCTATTAAAGAGCTAGATGCGCATGCAGTTCTTGCAAATGCCTATCACTTGTACCTGCAACCTGGCAGCGATGTCGTCGATGAAGCTGGCGGCCTCGGAAAATTTATGAATTGGGATGGACCAACATTTACCGATAGCGGTGGCTTCCAAGTTCTCTCACTCGGTGTTGGATTTAAAAAAGTTATTGCGATGAATGAAGATACTTTTCGATCTGATGAAGTGATTGCAGATAAGAAGGAACGCCTCGCACATGTTGATGATGATGGGGTAACTTTTAAATCCCACCTTGACGGATCCATGCATCGATTTACGCCGGAAATTTCTATGAAAGTTCAACATGAACTTGGTGCAGATATCATTTTTGCCTTCGATGAATGCACCACTCTTCATAACACTCGAAAATATCAAGAAAAATCTCTGGAGAGAACCCGCAAGTGGGCAATTCGTTGTTTGAAGGAACACGATCGACTCACAAAGGAACGAAACCACCGCCCTTACCAAGCCCTCTTTGGAGTTCTCCAAGGCGCACAATATGAAGATCTGCGCCGTAAAGCGGCAAAAGATCTTGGCAGTATGAACGTTGATGGCGTTGAATTTGATGGCTTTGGATTAGGCGGAGCGCTCGACAAGGAAAAGCTCGGCACAATTGTGGGTTGGCTCTGTGAAGAACTCCCCCGACAAAAGCCTCGTCATCTGCTGGGTATTNGCGAACCTGATGACCTCTTTGTTGGAGTTGAAAATGGCGCAGATACATTTGACTGCGTTGCTCCTTCTCGCCAAGCACGTACATCTGCAGTCTTCACTCAGGATGGCCGGGTAAATATGACAAATGCAAAATTTAAGCGCCAATTCGCCCCTATTGATGCCTCTTGTGACTGCTATACATGCGCTCATTACNCCGCCGCCTATATAAACCATCTATTCAAAAGTAAGGAGATGCTGGCTTCGACTCTTGCAACAATTCATAATGAACGCTTTATCGTGAGATTAGTCGCAAATATGCGAGAGGCGATAATTCGCGGTGATTTCTTCGAAATGAAGAAGGAATTTATGGGCAGATTCTATGGAGCAAAGATTTAAGAAACTTGAAATGATCGCTTTGCAAGACCCATCCAGTATCCATCGATCTTTGTTTCAGGTGCTTGATCTGCAACCGTCGCTGCTCCTAAAGTAATAAAAATAGGTGCGAAATGTTCCACCGTTGGGTGGGCATATGGCATACCTGGAGCCAAGCTTTTGTAATTCATAAGTTCATCAATTGCACCGCGGTCTAAAACATCTTTTGCCCAAAGATCAAATTCTGTACTCCACCCCGGAGGNGTTGCTTCGATTCTGAATTCTTTGAGAAAAGGAAGTCCGTGTGTGAGAAACCCGCTTCCTACGATCATGACTCCTTCATCGCGAAGAGGCGCAAGTTTCTTGCCAATCGCAAAGAGTTTTTCAGGGTCATATGTCGGAATCGACATTTGCAGAACTGGAATATCTGCGCCTGGATACATCTTCATCAATGGCACATACGCACCATGATCTAGTCCTCTATTGGATTGGTGTACAACTTCGTCGCTGAAGAGAGCTGAGATACGAGATGCTAAATCAGGGGCAGCAGGAGCGTCGTACTGAAGTTGGTAATACTTTGGATGGAATCCCCCAAAGTCATAAATAAGAGGTGTTCCTCGATCGATAGAACTGAGGGCAAGCGGTGCTGATTCCCAGTGAGCGCTCACAATAAGAATTGCCTTTGGCTTTTCCATGGCCGTAGACCAATTTTCAAGTTCTCCGCTCCAAATAGGGTCATCGAGAAGCAAGGGTGCTCCGTGGCCTATATAGAGGGCTGGCGTCTTCATGAAAGGATGATAGCAATAAGTAGTTGAATGTTCAACTACTTTCGGCCTCGAAGGCGGTCGATACGTGCAAGGGCAGCGTCCTGCGACGGTGGTCTATCCCCGAGCGCTCTCTTTAAAAGGCTGAGATTGAGCTTTGCAACAGAAAGCCAAATTTTCGCAGGCTTTTTAAGGTGCAGTAATTCTCTCTCCGCATCCGTCAATGTGATGATGGCCGCCTTTAGAAGAATTCCATAAAAGAACAATGTAATTCGACCAAATGGTGGCTTCACAATGAAGTCCACAACCATTTTTGTTTTTGGAGTATAGGAAAGCTCGTTTTTCATAAACTCGTCCATTGTCGCTTTGAGTTCTGCCACAGAAGACGGTGCGCTCATCAATCCAAGTGGCGCTGCGCTCTTGCGCCATTGAGAAACATATTCATCCGCTCCTTCAATACTGGGATCACTGGGATCACTGGGATGAATGGGATAACCACAAGCTTGATGTGAATAAAGAAACGATTCTGTAAATGCACAGTGAACCCATAAAAGAAATCGTGGATCACGGGCTTGGTAGGACGATTGATCTCCATCTTTCTTTATATATTCACCGGAGACTTTTTTATGCATCTCATTGACTCGGGATGCTTCACGTGCAATAGCGCTCATGGATCCAAATGTGGTGATAGTCAACCAACGAGAAGTTCCTTCAAGGCGTCCAAGCAGATCGCTTTCATAACGTGAATGGGTAGCAACTCCAGCGAGGGCAGCAGGGTGGGCTGCTTGCAGGAGAAGAGCTCGGATCCCACCGATAAGAGTGGCAACGCTTCCGTGGACCTGCCAAACGGCGCTGCCCGGACCGAAATAGCCCTCATCCTCGCCCTCCTCGATGTATTTCACCCAAGCAGGACGACCATTTGGCTCACCGGAAACCATCTCCCGAAATCGGTTGGCAACGGGGGCCATCAGGTGCTTTATCACGGGTAAAAGGTAGGGCTTCTTTTGGGGTGGCTACCACCAGAAAGTTCGTTTACGATAGCGAGTCTGTTCGGCCCGCATTCGGACCGCACTTGCATTAAATTGGATTAAATTGGATTAAAGGAGCCCCATGTCTGGAAAGACTGAAGTGAGCCCTTCGAGCGAGAAAAAGATCGAAGGCCGCTCCCCGAGCCGTCTTGCATGGGAACGACTAAAGCGCGATAAGACCGCATGGGTCTCATTTGGAATTGTTGCCATCTTTATTCTGATGGCAATCGCCTCGCCTCTCTTTCAATGGATCATGCATACGGGACCGGACACATTCCACCCAAACACGTTAGATGAAATGCGCGGCGCTCTGCCGCTAGGAAAGTTTGGTGGAGTAAGCGGACATCATTGGTTCGGAGTCGAACCTCGAACTGGCCGCGACATCTTTCTTCGCTTTGTATTTGGGGCACGCNCCTCTCTATTGATTGCGTTGGCTGCCACCGTTGTTGCCACGGTTGTCGGAGTCCTCATTGGACTTGTCTCAGGATTCTTTGGTGGAAAGGTCGATCAATTTCTCTCACGTATTCTTGAAATTGTTATGGCATTCCCATCCATTCTTTTTGCTCTTGCAATCACTCCAGTTCTCGAAGGAATCTTAGAAAGCTCAGGCGTCCCCAAGGGAAATGCATCACGTATCCCCGTGATGATTATTGTGATGGCGACTTTTGGCTGGCCATACATCGCTCGTATTGTTCGCGGGCAAGTAATTTCACTTCGCGAACGCGAATTTGTTGAGGCCGCTCGTGCACTTGGTGCCTCACGTGCACATCTAGTCTTTAAACAAATTTTGCCAAATCTTTGGGCCCCAATTCTTGTCACCGTTGCGCTCAATATTCCATCTTTCATTACAACCGAAGCTGCGCTTACCTTCTTGGGTGCTGGTGTTATTGANCCTGCATCTGACTGGGGAGCAATGCTTTTGCAATCCGTTCCGTTCTACAGTGTGGACCCGCTCTACACATTTATTCCTGGAATCGGATTGTTCCTCCTAGTGTTGGGCTTCAATCTCTTTGGGGACAGCGTACGTGATGCGCTTGATCCGAAGAGTGCCCGATAAAAAACATCACGGTAAAACAACTTAATACCCTCTATAGAGAAACCCTCACAGAAACGGAAAAAAGCCTAGATGAAACTTCATCGCAAAGCTGGACTCGTTGTTGCAGTAGCTGCTCTTGCAGCAACAGCTGTATACGCAGTCCCTTCCGCTAATGCTGCAAATGCTTCATGGAATGGACCAGCTCCAGCCATCAAGGGTGCAGTAACAGGCGGAACCCTTAATATCCTCAACCAGGGCGATTTCGAACACGTTGATCCAGCACGTAACTACGTTGGTGGAACACTTGATTTCTATCGCTTCTTCATTCGTACTCTCACTCAGTACCGCACAATTAATGGAAAGACCGAGCTCGTTCCAGATCTCGCTTCTGACCTCGGTACAACAAAGGATTCAGGAAAGACTTGGGTATTCAAGCTTCGCACTGGCCTTAAGTACGAAGATGGTTCTGCAGTAACTTGTGCAGACCTCAAGTACGGCGTTGAGCGCACATACAACGATGATGTTCTCGATGGTGGAACAACGTATGCACACGATATGTTGGCAAACCCAACAGATTACAAGGGTCCATACACAACACCAGATAAGAACCTCACATCTGTAACATGTTCTGCAAAGGGCGATTCAATTAAGTTTGATCTCCAGAACGCAGTTCCATACTTCCCTTACGTAACTACATTTGGTGCATTCTCACCTGTTCCAAAGGCGAAGGACACAAAGCAGAACTACGACTTGCACCCAATGGCTACAGGCCCATACAAGATCGCTTCATACGATCGCGGCAAGCAGATGACATTGGTACGCAACAAGTACTGGGTTGCATCAACAGATCCTCTACGCCACAACTTCCCAGACACAATCAAGGTGAAGTTTGGATTCGAGCAGAACGCACTTGAACAGCAACTCGTTGCTGACTCAGGTGATGCTCGTACAGGTCTATCACTTGATACACAGATCATCACAAACATTGCAACCGTTGCAGGAAACGCAAAGTACAAGTCACGTTTCTTCGGTTTCAATTCACCATATGCTCGCTACCTTGCGATCAACATGGATACAGTGAAGGATCTCAATGTTCGTCAGGCAATCCAATGTGCGATTGATCTTAAGACAGTTCTCCTAGCAGCAGGCGGTTCATCCGCTGGTGCATATGCGAACTCTTTGATTCCTTCAAACGTTAACCCTGCTTACCGCAACTTCAATATCTGCGGTCGCGACGTTCATAAGAACCCAGAAGCTCAAATCGCAGCTGCGAAGGCGCTTCTTGCTAAGTCTCCAAATGCAAAGAAGGATCTCATCCTCGCTTACCGCGATAAGGGTGTAGAGCCAGCTCGCGCAGAAGCAGAACAGCAAGCACTTCAGGCTGTTGGTTTCACCGTAACAATGCAGAAGCTTCCACGTGCTGGTTACTACACAGCAATTGGTAAGCGCGGCGTTGCAAATGAGCCAGACGTTATCCAAACATCATGGGGCTTTGACTGGCCTGCAGCTTCAGGAATTGTTCCTGCACTGCTTGATGGATCAACAATGACTGCAGAAGATTCGCACTCGAACTACTCACGTCAGAATGTTCCAGCAATCCAGGCTCTCTTTGATAAGGCTTCAAAGACAATCAGTATCCCAGCACAAGAAAAGTTGTATGGCGATATTGAGCAGAAGCTCATCCAAGACTATGCAGCTGTAGTGCCTACATACATTGAAACATCCAACTTCATGGCTGGTTCAAAGCTTGGTGGCGTACAGGCAGATGGCGGCTACGGCACCATCTCACCTCTTTACGCTTACGTAAAGAAGTAAGTCGAGATAAGTAAGTAAAAATATAGATCTGGTGGTGGGAGACCACCACCAGATTTCTTAAGTCGCAATACAGCTAAATATCTAAAGGAGAAACATGAGATACCTCGTACGCCGCCTCGTTGGTGGTGGCATTGTTCTGACAATTGTCAGNGCAGTTGTCTTTGGTATTTTCTATATTCTCCCTGCTGATCCTGCGCGCCTTGCATGTGGCAAATCATGTACCCCAGAATTGATGGCGAAGATTCGCCATACTCTCGAAATTGATCAACCCATCGTCGTGCAATACGAACGTTTCGTAAAAGGAATTTTTGTTGGCCGCGACTATCTGAAGGGCACGACAGCTCAAATACATTGTCCCGCTCCGTGCCTTGGTTACTCCTACCAAACAGATGAACCCGTAACATTTCTGATTCGAGACCGCCTACCAGCAACTTTATCGATAGCCTTTGGCGCGTCCATTCTCTGGCTTTTGGTCGGACTCTCCAGCGGAATTATCTCTGCGCTTCGACGAGGAACATGGATTGATAAGACTGCTCAAGCCGTCGCCTTAGGTGGTGCTTCGCTACAAATTTACTTTGTCGGTCTGGTTCTGCAATTTATCTTTGTCGATAAGCTGCAAATCATGCGATCGCCAGGTTACGTATCCCCGCTTCAAGATCCGAAGGAATGGTTCCTCGAGATGCTCCTCCCATGGATCACATTGGCATTCTTGCTCTCTGCAATTTATGCCCGTCTGACGCGTGCCGGAATGCTTGAAATTATGTCTGAGGATTACATCCGCACTGCGCGTGCAAAGGGCCTCAAGAAATCAACAATCAACTTTAAGCACGTACTCCGTGCTGCAATCACGCCTATTGTTACCGTCTTTGGTCTAGATCTTGGACAACTTCTCGGTGGCGCGGTTATTACTGAATATGTTTTCAATATTCCAGGTCTTGGTCGCCTGGCGACAGATGCTGTTTCAAATGTTGACCTTCCCGTTATTGTCGGAACGGTGATGTTTGCTGCTTTCTTTATTGTTACGGCAAATATTGTGGTTGACCTTCTCTACAGCCGCCTCGATCCAAAGGTGCGTATGCGATGACTCAGCCATTTCTTGAAGTAAAAGATCTCAAGGTTCACTTTCCTACCGAAGATGGTCTTGTTCGCGCAGTTGATGGCGTCAGCTTCTCTGTCGAAAAGGGCAAAACTCTGGGAATTGTTGGNGAATCTGGTTCAGGTAAATCTGTCACCAGCCTTGCAGTCATGGGACTTCACAAGGAAACTCGCGCTCAGGTCAGTGGTGAGATCCTCATCGACGGAATTGATGTCAACGCTGTCAGCGAAAACGAAGTTCGTAAACTTCGCGGCAAGAGCATGGCGATGATTTTCCAGGATGCACTTGCTGCACTCCACCCGTATTACAAGGTTGGAGATCAAATTGCAGAGGCATATCGCGTTCACAATGACGTCTCCAAGAAAGCCGCACTTGCTCGTGCAATTGAAATGCTTGATCGGGTTGGCATTCCAGATCCGGCAAAGCGTGCAGAGGCTTATCCTCACCAATTCTCTGGCGGTATGCGCCAACGTGCGATGATTGCAATGGCGCTCTCATGCAATCCATCTCTTTTGATTGCTGACGAACCAACAACGGCGCTGGATGTCACTGTTCAAGCGCAGATTTTGGATCTTCTCCGTGATCTTCAAAAGGAATTTGGCTCAGCAATTATCTTGATCACCCACGATCTTGGCGTTGTCGCTGAAATCGCAGATGAAATTCTTTTGATGTATGCAGGCCGCGGCATTGAGCGCGGTTCAACGCGCGATCTTTTGAAGAATCCGCAGCATCCATATGCATGGGGTCTTCTTTCATCGATTCCTCGTCTTGAAGGCGATCCGACGGTCAAACTTCCGTACATCGAAGGAACTCCCCCATCCATGATTCGTCCTCCACAAGGATGTTCATTTAATCCTCGTTGTAAGTATGTGGACCGCGTTGGCGGAGCATGCACCGTGCAGATGCCGGATTTGATCCCAGTTTCAACTGGCGCAGCCCACGAAGTACGTTGCCATCTTGATCACAACAATCGCGTTGAGATTTTTAATTCAGAAGTGAGGCCTTTCCTATGACCGAGCCACTGTTAAAGGTTTCTGGGCTAACAAAGCATTTCCCCACTGCAAAGACTGGACCATTTACTGCAGGTCCAGTTGTCCAAGCTGTCGACAACATCTCATTCCAGCTTGGTCAAGGCGAGGCGCTAGGTCTCGTTGGTGAATCAGGTTGCGGCAAATCCACGACTGGACGCTTAGTCACACGTCTTCTTGAGCCAACGGCTGGAAAGATTGAATTTGAAGGGCAAGACATTTCAAATCTTTCTGCAGGTGAACTTCGTCCAATCCGTACTCATTTGCAAATGATTTTTCAAGATCCTTACGCATCCCTTAATCCACGGCACACAGTTGGAACAATTGTTGGAACAAGCTTTGCGATTAATAAGATTAAGCCTCAGGGCGGAACAAAGAAGGCTGTTCAAGAGTTGCTTGAAATTGTTGGGCTCAATCCAGAACACTACAACCGCTACCCACACGAATTCTCTGGCGGTCAACGTCAACGCATTGGAATCGCGCGAGCTCTTGCCGTTCGTCCAAAGTTAATCGTCGCCGACGAACCTGTATCTGCCCTTGATGTATCAATTCAAGCTCAGATTATAAATTTGCTCCAAGATCTCCAACGCGAATTTTCGCTTGCATTTGTCTTTATCGCACACGATCTTGCCGTTGTTCGTCACTTTTCACAACGCGTTGCAGTTATGTATCTCGGCAAAATCGTTGAAGTTGCCGATAGAGATACTTTGTATTCCAGCCCAAAGCATCCGTACACAAAGGCGCTTCTTTCTGCCGTTCCAGATGCAGACCCAGATGCAATTGGCGCTCGCGAGCGCATTCGCTTAACTGGAGATGTTCCCAATCCTATTAATCCACCATCTGGTTGCCGATTCCGAAATCGATGCTGGAAAGCACAAGATATTTGTGCCGCACAGGAACCTGCATTCGTGCAGCTAGGTGCAACATCGGTGGCTTGCCACTTCCCAGAAAACTAATATATGAGCGGTCTTCGTTCGCATGCTCCACTGCTAGACGCATACCTCTCCTACTTCGAATCAAAGCACACTGCGTTCACCATTCCTGGACACAAACATAAAGCTTCTCTTCTGGATGAAGGTCTCGGTCGCGTCGTTGATTCAGATTTGCCACTTTATGGCGGCCTTGATGAAATAAAACTGACAGGAAAAGTTCTCGAAAAAGCTGAGAGTCTTGCCGCAAAGCTTTGGGGTGCCGATTGGGCTCGCTTCTCCACTGGAGGATCAACACATGCAAACCAGGCAATTGTTCTTGCGCTTGGAAAGCCCGGAGAAAAAGTTGCTATCTCACGAACCGCTCATCGATCTGTTCTCAGCGCTCTTGTTTTGAGCGGACTAGAACCAATCTGGATGTCGCCGGATGTTGATGAAAAAACTGGGGTCCCAACGGGTATTCCTCTTGCTGAGATTGAAAGAGTGAGCACACTCAACCCGATTGCAATTCTTCTCACCGAGCCTGGCTATCTTGGAACAATCTCGGATCTGAAGCCGATTATTGAAAAGGCACATGAAAAAAACATTGCTGTCGTTATTGATGCAGCGTGGGGTGCACATTTTGGTTTTGGAAAATCAATTCCGCCTCATGCAATTTCACTTGGCGCCGATGCCGTTGTGACAAGTGTTCACAAAAATCTTCCCGGTTACAGCGCTGCTGCCCTTCTCCTTGTACAAGGTGATCTCATAAACCGAGAGCGCCTCAATCAAAGTTTTGAAACAACTCATACAACATCCCCTGCTGGGGCTCCCCTTGCTTCGATTGATGGATCCCGCGCACTCTTGGAAGAGCGAGGAGCTGAACTTCTTGATGAACTTGTTCGCCACGTCAACGCCTTTAAGAATTCAGTAGAAGCCACTTTGCAATACAAACTCTTTCTTTCTCCTTCAGATTTTTCAGAAGCTCGCTTCGACGCATCCAAGTTGGTTTTGCAGACTTCAAGTATTGGTGTTTCTGGTGTTGAATTAGAAAAGAAATTGCAGGCTCGAGGAATTCGTGTTGAGATGGCTGATCGCGATACTGTCGTTTTCTTAACAACAGTTGCAGATACCACTCAGGACTTTGAAATCCTCACGAGTGCAGTAACCGACGAGCTTCTCGCGCTGAAAAGCTCTCCGCGCCCAGTAAAGATTTCACTCAGTTGGTCAGTAAAGCCCGAGCAAGTCATCNCCCCCCGCGAGGCGTATTTTGCGGATACAGAAATGGTAAGCAGAGATCTGGCTTCGGGTCGAACAAGTGCTGATTTGATTGCACCTTATCCCCCAGGAGTTGCAGTCATTGCACCTGGCGAACGAATCACCGAAGAAATTCTTTCAGGATTAATTGCAACACAAGCTGATGGGGTTCGAATTGCATATGCAACCGATCCCTCACTTCAACGCTTTCGCGTTGTTAAGTAATTACTTACCCAGCGCTTTGAGAATCTGTTGTGCGTGATCAGTTGGGTGATTTGTATAGCTCTGGACCCATTTCTCGATGGTAAATTTTCCAGATTCACTATGTTCACCGAAGTTTTGTAGTTGATCCATGGACAAGCGACGAAGAATCATTAACGAGGAAGCTCGAACTGCACGAAATACATTGAGCGAGACCTCGATGGGGAGTTCGCGATAACCCAAGGTCGTACTTTCCGCCCAAGCACCTTCGTCATATCCCTGAATGATCGTTCCCGGTTCTGCAACAAGTCTACGAAGCCTTGCGTTGGACTGGAGTTCACTGTCGGCTAGGTGATGAACTACCTGGCGAGGCGTCCAGCCTTCGCCATCTGTCTTGTCCAAATCACTCTCTTCAAGTGCATCGACGATGCGAAGAAAATCATTTGTTGCCTTCTCATAATTGGCAGCTAGCGCAGCAATACTCATACGAAAAGTCTACTCATGAAATCTTCACTCCCGTGAGGTCATCAAGTGCTGAATAAACCACTTCTGCACTCCACGACGGCTCCTGAGGCTTTGCTAAGTTGCTCAAACCATCTTCGGTGAGAAATTTCTTTAATTTATCGGGAATCACAGCCTTGCCTGGGTTGGGATTTCCCAAATCGAGCCACTTCCATCTGGAATCGGCTCCGATAATTAAAACTAGATCTGAGTGGCTCATGTCATAAGCCGAAGGCTTTCCGGTCTGCCAATCAACTGGGAGGCCAGCCTTCTCTTTGGCTGTGAATTCCATACGTGTTGCTGGTGCGCCAAAATATGTCCACAATTTTTTCAAATCTACATCGCTTCCTGATGCAAGTGAAAAAGAAGTAGATTGGTAGAGATCGTAATAAGCCTTCATGCGTGATGGGACATCTCGTGCACCATCAACAGAAATTTCGAGGACTTTTACTTTATCTTTTAGTGAGGACTTTGCCACGGCTTCACCAATGGATCGCATATTTGCAGTTGTCATAGGACAAATCTCTTGGCATGAAGTTAGAAAGTTTGTGACGACTACGTATTGACCCTTTAATGATCCAAGCGTGAAACTCTTCCCATCTTGATCAACAAGATTCAGCGCAAGGATATTTTCAGGAATTGCCTCATTCAAGTAGGAACCGCCACCCATGGNCGCGGTACCCGGCATCGCTTTCTGCGTGGCGCTGTGATGCATGGCGCTGTGATTCATGGATGTCGAGGAAGTTGTAGATGTGGTTGACCCACATCCGGTCACCAGAAGTGCAATTATGCACGCTGATATTGCGGCTTTGAATTTCATCGTTCTCCTACCTTTTGCAATCGAAGTGTGAAAGTAAATTTGCCTGTTACTGGGTGCCCGTCGTCAGAAACTGCTCGATAATTCACTGCATACAACCCACTTTTTGCGCTTCTCTTCAGGCCAACTGTAAGAGTACCNCCAGCCACAACGGGATTACTTAAATCGAAACGAATTCCCTTTTGGTCCTTTACGTAAATCCAATCCACAACCGCACCTGCTATTTTGAGTATGGGTTCATTAAAGGTGATGCTGTACATGCTTGGCCAAGTTGAAATAGTTGCCCCCGACTTTGGAGATGTGGAAACCACTCGGGCGTGTGCACTCGCTGCTGGAATGGCTCCAAATAAGAGTATGCCACTTACAAGTAACGAAGCGAGGCCCCTTTTCATATTCCTATTGTAATCNCTCCTGCTATTGATGTGTAGGTGCAAAGAACTCGCGTTTAGGTAATACAGCCACTCTTCTTTAAAATTCAGCTAGGTTTTAAGAGAAACAATAAAAGGGGCAACTTATGAAGGTCCATTCTGATATAACAAAAATTGTAGGTAACACTCCCCTCGTTCGTATCAATCGAATCACTGACGGAGCAGAGGCAGAGGTCTATGCAAAGTTGGAGTTCTATAACCCAACAAGCACCATTAAGGATCGAATTGGCATTGCGATGATTGATGCTGCTGAAAAGTCCGGTCAGCTCAAGGCAGGTGGAACGATCATTGAAGCAACATCAGGAAACACTGGCATCGCTCTTGCCATGGTTGGTGCTGCGCGCGGCTACAAAGTCATTCTCACCATGCCAGATTCCATGTCCAAAGAACGTCGCGCCCTCCTTCGCGCATTCGGCGCCGAACTTGTGCTTACTCCAGCTGCAGAAGGTATGCGTGGTGCAGTCGCAAAAGCCGAAGAACTTGGCGCAACTGCTGGCGCAGTTCTTGTACGTCAATTTGAAAACCTTGCGAACCCTGAAATTCACCGCCAAACAACAGCTCAAGAGATCTGGAACGACACAGATGGAAAAGTTGCCGCCCTCGTCGCAGGCATTGGAACTGGCGGCACAATCACTGGGATTGGCCAAGTTCTCAAGGAAAAGAATCCAGATGTGAAGGTGTTTGCAGTTGAACCCGCAGCATCTCCAATTTTAAATGGTGGAAAACCAGGTGGGCACCCAATTCAAGGAATTGGACCAAACTTTGTTCCAAATATTTTGGATACAGAAATTTATGACGAGGTTCTTGATGCTTCCAATGAAGATGCATTGGGTTATGCACGTCGCGCTGCAAAAGAAGAAGGCCTTCTCGTTGGTATTTCCTCTGGTGCAGCTCTTTGGGGTGCAGCTCAGATTGCAAAACGTCCAGAGTTTGCTGGAAAAATCATCGTTGTGATTATTCCGTCATTTGGTGAGCGTTACCTATCGACGGTCTTGTACCAAGATTTGATGGACTAATCTTTACTCATAATGATTAAGAAAATTAGGGAAGACCTCGCAAATGCGCTGCTACGCGATCCTGCAGCTCGCAACAAGTTCGAGGTCTTTCTTACATATCCCGGCGTCCATGCGATTTGGAATTACCGAATCTCGCATTTCCTATGGACTCACGGATTTAAACTTATTGCTCGAATGCTCTCCAATCGAGCTCGACGCCGCACTGGAATTGAAATCCACCCTGCCGCAATTATTGGTCGCCGCTTCTTTATCGACCACGGAATCGGAGTCGTGATCGGGGAAACAACCGAAATTGGTGATGATGTCATGCTCTATCACAATGTCACGCTAGGAGCCCGCCGCTTTGCAACAGGAAAGCGTCACCCCACAATTGGTAATCGGGTCACAATCGGTGCGGGAGCAAAGATTCTTGGACCAGTAAGAATTGCAGATGACGTGAGGATTCCCTATAACCGCGTTGTGTTAGAGGATGTAACTTTCGAAAATCATGAATACTTTTACGAAATTTAATTATTTCGTGCGATGAACTTTATGTTGTGCAGCCTGTGCAAGCGGGCGGATCACCATCGAATCAACATTGAAGTGGCTCGGTAAAGAAATTGACCAACGAATAGCTTCTGCGACATCTTTAGCAGTAAGTGGCTCATCCACTCCTTCGTAAATCTTTGCTGCTTTTGCAACGTCTCCGGCAAATCTATTAACAGCAAACTCTTCTGTTTTCACCATACCGGGCGCAATTTCTGTTACTCGAATAGCTTCCCCGTTGAGCTCAAGGCGGAGGGTTTGAACCATCGCTTTCTCTGCATGTTTTGCCGCGGTATAACTTCCGCCCGTTTCATACGTGACATGTCCCGCTGTTGAGGTTACTACGACGATGATGGATGGGGNGTTTTTGCGAAGAAGAGGNACTAGGGCCTTAGTCACGCGTACCGAACCTAAAACATTGACATCAAATGTTTTCTTCCATGATTCGATATCAGAATCGAGCAATAAATCTCCGTCAAAGGAACCACCTGCATTGTTAACCAAAACGGTAAGTGGCTTTCCTTGAAGTTTTGTCGCGAAAGAATCAACCGACTCTTGATCTGTGACATCAAGCTCGCAAATTTCAATATTCGCATGCAATGCCGCTACATCTTGCAAGCGGTCCACACGACGAGCTGCCGCGATCACATGGAAACCATCAGATGCGAGTGCATGTGCCGTTGCTGCGCCGATTCCGCTACTTGCTCCTGTCACAACTGCATATTTCGTCGCTGTCATCATATGCGAAGGTTATCCTGCTTCAATCAAGAGGTCTAAATAATATGGATTTTTCCCATCTGGCTTCGTTAATTCGCAATCGAAGTACTTGGCTGCAATCTTCATGACCTCGGCCGGAGTCTTTGGGCTCACGCCGGCTTGCAATAAATACCGCGTTAACTCACCTCGATACTTCTTAGACATGTGGGTAATGACAGAACGCTCTCCTTCCTTGATCTGGAATACGCGTACATTCACCGTCTTGGAAGCATCCGGGGTCCAAACTCCCGCATATGTGGATGAGCGGCAATCAACGATGAGATCGGCCTCTAGATCTTCAAGAGTTGCGGTGAGGGCTTTTTTCCATACAGACGTTTTAATTTTCGCCTTATACGAAGGGATGTTGTCGCTCATTCGAAGTGCTCCAAAAACTGCAGAAATGACGAGAATTGATTTCTCCCCGCGCTTTTGTGCCGCAGCCGAAAGTGTCCCCCAATTGAGCGCTTGAAAGAGCACTCCCGTGTAAATCTCGTGAGCCGGCCGGGATTTAGATTGATCAATCTTCTGAGAAAGAAGTGTTGTTCGAATCTGCCCTAGAGATTGGTGAAATGTCAGCTGATTGAGCTTTAGGGTTTTTCCAGAGATTGGTTGATGCTTGCCCTCGCTGGGTGGGAGAAGAATCAACATAGAGATGCATCGTAGCCAGAGAGCGGTTGTGTAACCTTGCGACATGACCACAACAGTTCGCCCACTTGAGATTTCCGACAAGGATCGTTGGCTTGAATTATTCAAGGCTTATATAGTCTTCTACGAGTCAGAGCTCACTAGCGAACAATTTGAATTGACCTGGAATCGAATTCACTCCGATTTCAATATGTATGGGCTTGTTGCAGAGCAGGATGGAAAAATCGTAGGGATTGCCCACTACCTCTATCGTCCAAGCACGTGGGCAGTTAACGACTTTTGTTATCTCGAAGATTTATTTGTAGATCCTGCTGTACGGGGTACGGGTGCGGGGCGAGCACTCATTAAAGGGCTTGAAGAAATTGCAACCGCTGCAGGATCAGAGCGGCTGTACTGGACGACGGCTCCGGATAATGCAACAGCTCGACGCCTGTATGACAGTGTTGCTACCACCAATCGCGTTCAATACAGAATTCCACTCAATCAAAAGTAGTTAAACTCGCACCATGCTCGAGAGATGGACTGGTGCGGTGCTTCGTCACAGATTCCTCATTCTTGCTACCTGGCTTCTCATTATTGTTCTTGGGATCTTCGCAAGTGCACATGTGAATGATCGCCTCACAACCGCACTAGGCGTACCTGGGAGCCAGTCGGCACAGGCCGATAAAATTCTTTCATCTGCCTTCCATGAAAATCCTGAAGGTACTTTCACAATCTTCTACAAGTTTAAGAGCGCAACAAAGGCAGAAATCGAAGGCTTCAAGACTCAAATAAATAACTCAATTTCTGTTATTCCAAATGCTCGTGTACTCCAATCTCGAGCTCTTGCAGGAGTTCTCTTCACAAGCGTTGGGACCTCTTTTGATTTACCTCGTGCCGCCGAATTTACTGTTCCACTTCGAATTTCACTCAAAGCCCATGGTCTGACGGGAGCGCTTGTTACTGGTCCACCCGCAATCAAAAGTGATGTAACCCCGGTAATGAACAAGGATCTTCGTCGCGGAGAATTTATTGCGATAACCCTCGCTTTATTGCTGCTGTTGCTGGTCCTGGGAATCTCATGGGCTGCAATTGTTCCTTTAATCTTTGCCACAGCAACAATTACTTCTACTTTAGGTTTTGTCTTCCTTCTCAGCAGGAAATTCGTAATGGTTCTTTATGTTCCAAATATCGTGGAGTTGATTGGGCTTGGGCTAGCAATTGATTATTCTCTTCTCATCGTCCAACGATTCCGCCGCGAGCTTGAGTCCAAAGATGTCGAGAGNGCAATTTCTGCGACAATGCGCACTTCTGGCCGCACCATTCTTTTCTCCGGCGCAACTGTTGCTTTAGGCCTTTCAACTCTGATGCTCGTTCCCGTTCCATTTATACGTTCATTGGGTCTTGCGGGCGTACTTGTGCCCATTCTTTCCATTGTCGCAACGCTTACCCTGCAGCCCGCTCTTCTCTCCTNCCTTGGCCGGGAGGGAGTAGCCACGTATGGATTTGCTGGACTTCTTGGAAGAAGTGAGATTTCTCTTGGATTTATTGCACGGGCGACCCGCGCAATCATCGGTAAACCACTTCTTACCTTTCTTGGGGCTCTCACACTACTTTCGCTACTCATCTCTCCCATTTTTTCTCTCCATGTTACCCCCAGCTCGCTGACTGCGATTCCTGCACAACTTGAATCTGCACAAGCGATGAATATCGTTACGGGAGCAGCAGGAAAAGGAGCAATTACTCCATCTGAAATTCTCATCGATTTGGGATCGGCAGGTATGGCTCCGCGAGTGAATGAGGCCAGAAATGCATTTGCAACTCTCATCTCCAATGATCCAGAAGTTTTTCTCATCGCAAACGGTGAAAAAGATCCTTATGTAGATGTAACAGGCAGATATCTGCGCATGTATGTTATTGGCAAACACGATCTTGGTGCTAGGCAAACACAAGAGCTTGTTAAGACTATTCGCAATTCATATATTCCCAAGGCAGAGTTCCCTGCCGGCACAAAAATATATCTCGGTGGAACACCTGCCCAAGGAAGCGACCTTCTTCACAGAATATTTGTTGCTTTTCCAATCATTGTCTTGCTAATGCTTCTATTTACTTTTCTACTTCTTCGCAGGGCATTTGCCTCAATATTTCTTCCAATCAAAGCAATTTTGCTCGATCTCTTATCTATCGCTGCGTCATTTGGAGTTGTTGTGGCAATTGTCAGATTCGGAATCGGTTCGAAGCTTTTCCATACCTATCACCTGCCACAAATTGAAGCATGGGTTCTTATTTTTCTCTTTGCAATTCTCTTTGGCCTTTCCATGGATTACGAAGTCTTTATAGTTTCGCGGATACGAGAGGCATGGGATCGTGGTGAGACAAATGAGGTTTCCATCGTCGAAGGCCTCTCCCACACCGGTGGAGTTGTTACGGCCGCCGCTGCAATATTGATAGTTGCCGTTAGTGGATTAGCAAACAGTCATTTTGCGGGTCTTCAAGAACTGGGACTTGGCCTGGCTTTTGGAATTTTGATTGATGCAACCATCATTCGCGGACTTCTTCTGCCCAGCGCTATGACGCTTTTGGGAAAGTGGAATTGGTGGAATCCACGAAGAAGTAGACACAAGTAAAGCCCCCTCCCTCGCTTGCGAAAGAAGAGGCTTTACTTCGTTTGAACCTATTTAATCTCTATTTCGTGATTGTGATTGCCATGCGAACAGTTGGAGGTTGGTAACCAAGTGCAAGCCCTGGAATATCTGTCATATTTGTAAGAATAGGAAGCATTCCATATGGAGTGTTAGCAAAGGAAGGTTGGTTTGTGTAGAGAACTGGACGCAACTCAATTAAGTGAGTTCCGGGCTTTCCTGTAGCAACAAGGTGAACAACCATGTAGCCGTTGGAATTGAATCCACATCCATAGCCAATGTAGCTATTGTCGTAAGTCACAGTCAGTGTGTTGTCGAGTTGAGTCCAACCAACACCCTTCATCGCCACTGTGAACTCTTCGCCAGCTTTGAATGTTGATTTAGGAACTCCAGAACCGTCACGAAGTTCGGGTGTGAGAAGTGTGTCCGCTGCGGCGATGCCTGCGCTCAATGTTTTTCCCGTTTTTGCACTCTTGTAAAGAAAGATGCTTTCTTTTACATAGATTGGGACTTGTGCCTCAATCTTGTCGCCACTCTTAATTTGAATGACGTGCCATCCACCAAGATGATCTGGAATTGTTATTTCAGATGTAAGGTTTCCTGAAGTTGGGGTTGCCATCAATTTTGTGCCGTTTGGACCCATTGGAACCGCCGTATAAATCCAGCAAGTACCCGTGCAATTAACGCGGTTTCCTACGACTGATGCCCAAACAATCTCATGAGCTCCTGTTGTAGAAAGTCCCGTCACATTGAGATTCACTTTTGCGCCGACTACTGCACTCGGAGCTGAAAGTGTCGCAACAGCCTTTGAGTCGGTATCAACACCTGCAGTTGACTGCGTTGTGTGCTGGGTTGGATCTGTTGGTTGGAATGTTTCTGGATACTCGATTGTCGCCTTTGGAGCTCCCGCATCTTTGGTGACCTTGAAAGCAACCTTTCCACCTAAAGAATAAGGAACAGGTGACTGCTTTGTATTCATATATTGAACACCGATTCCTGCATTCATGGCGACAAAGTGCGTACCAATATCACCAGCCGCGCGAATGGTGAACTTTGCATATCCTCGCGTCCAAACACCTTGAGCGCCTCCGACAAAGCTGTTATCCCAAAGAACGGATGCACCTCCTGTGTAAAGGTTTGGTCCCATTCCCGTGTATTGAACAGTGATAACTGTTCCAATGGGACCACTCTTTGGAGAAATAGAAATTGTTGGATTCATTTGGAAACCACCGTGAGCAACAGGAGTACTTCCATCAAGAGCGTAAATATCATGGAGTCCGCCAAAGTCGCGAGGAATCTTTGTCTTGAAGGTGAAGGCTCCGGCTGCATCGGTAGTCACTGTTGCGAGATTGACGTTGTACTTTGTATAACCATTACCGAGGTAATTGACGGTCGTGGGATCAACGCCTACCTTCCAATATCCATCAGCTGTTGACCATGTAAGTTGAAGTGTCTTGTCGGCCGCTAAACCTTTACCTGAAATTGTTATTGGTGTTCCTTCTGGACCTTGCTGGGGCATGACATCAATATTTGCAATAGGAGCTGAAGACGATACGGTAAATGCTGCTGCTTTCTCGCCGGTAAATGGAAGTGCTGGAACGCCTTTTAGCTCTTTTGGCGCATATAACTGAATGGGGGTTGTTGCATCGGCTGCCCAAACTGGCGCCATCATCGCAATTGGCAAAGCCGCTACGACTAGTACTCGGATTGCGAGTGCTTTCTTTCCTTTAAACATTTTATTACCTCTCCGATAAATAAATCTATTTTTAGGGCGGGCCTAATCCGATGAGGGAGTTAGGCCCGCTTTTACGATTGTGAGCCTTTACTTAACGGGCACCGCAAATAGGGTGAGCTGAGATGCTGGATTGAAGTTTGAAGACCACGTACCCGTTGCTCCCTTTATTGGGTTCTTCAAAGTTGTTGCACGGTAGTAAGAAACATTCTGATAAATAGTCTTACCATCAACAACTGATGCAACTCTCTTTGTAGCAAGGACCTTAGCCACGTTTGTATCTTTAGCAACCATAGTGATCTTAAAATTGATTACCCCAAGGGTGTTATAAAGAGGGGCTGCACCGGTTTTAAGTACGGCTGTCCAGAATGCGACGCCACTATGGTTTCCGTATGCCATTTGAATGGGAGTCGCAACGCCATCAACGGTGATGTAAGCCTTTGCGGTGTTCGAAGAATCCATAACAGCTCCACCAAGATCGGCGTTATTTGCATATACGCGCCAGACAATGGTTTGTCCGAGGATATATGTACTTGTAACCGAACATCCTCCGCCAAGGTAGGGAGCGAGTACACCTGTAGAGCCAGTCGCAAGAACCTCATCGACATACATATTGATTGGTGAAACAACACCCTGAACCGGAACACCGACAGTCACGTTAAATACGTTTGCATCTACTTTTGCGATTGTTAAGTCTGTTGGCGTCAATGTTGCAGTAAGGGCTGTCTTGCCTGCTGCCAATGGCTTCCATGCACACTTGGCGACAAATGGAGTGGTTGCTGCTGTAGCTACAGCATCGCAGCCTGTAATGCCAACGCCTGCTGCAGAGAACTTAACAGTTCCTGGAACGCTTGCTGTTGCGACAATGCTTGCTGGATCAAGTCCGAATACAGCGCTTCCTCCAGAAAGTACGACTGTGGCTGGATCCGCTGCATGTGCAGGCACCCCTACAACAGCTCCGCCAAGCAGTGCTACGGCACTGATGACAACTGCCCCTGTGAACTTCTTCATTTCCTTCTCCTTTTGTAAGTAATGCGCTTTTAAATTTACTTTGTTGTGATTGTTCCAACTAAGGTCAATGTCAATGCCTGGGTCTCTGAGAAACCTGCTGATGTTGACTTGACTGCGAATGAACCAGTTGCCTTAAGAGTGCCGCTCGCGCCTGCGTACTTGCCTGTGCCTCCAGTGACGAGTGCATTACCGGTGAGCTTCACATTTGCAGGTGCAGCATCAGAGTCGGCACAACCTTGTGTTGATGTATCGAACTTCACTGAAACTGTGTCGGCACCAGAACCCAACGTTCCGTTTCCATTGACTGCATCGCATTGGCTTGATGGTGCAGATCCACCCGTACCGCTAAGGGATGCAAGTCCACCGGTTGTTCCAGAACCAGTCCCCGTAACACCAGAAACTTTTACATCGCTATCGCTCCATACCAACTTCATCGCACCTTTGTAGGTAGCGTTGATAGCCACCGATGAAGAACCCGCTTTAGAAGCCGTTGATGCAACTGTCTTAGGAGCAGTCGTAGAGAATCCAGTTGGGCACTTTGCTGTTGTAACTTTCTTTACTGTTGTGCCTTTGTAGCAAGTAATTGACTTTGTCGCTGCAAATGAAACTGTAGAAGATGCCACGAGTGCACCAACAGCTGCCACCACGATTAGGCTATTTGCTAGCTTTGAATGTATCGATTTCATTTTGTTCTCCAACTCTCCGTTGACTTTTGGATCTTTCTTACAAGTGAAATCCTGTCACTTGCATTTTTTTTATTAGAGAAATTGGTGAGAGGCAGCCCTGACGTGCTTATTCCTTGCATCACATGAGTGGTGACTGCGATATCTGGTGGGTCACAATGAATTAGGACTGAGTGCTACCTCGCATCGACAATTTGCTTTCTTTCAGGCTTAAAAAAATGAATGCAAATGGATTGCAGGTGCAAATCTTTTGATTAGTTGAACTTTCAACTAAATTAGGCTACCTTTCGCACAACGAAACAAGATGTTTCACTCAGCTCTCATAAAAGGAAAATACATGTCAGTAATTTCAACACTTCCACAAGGTTCATTCACCATCGATCCATCACACAGCCGCGTTGGCTTCAGTGCTCGCCATGCAATGGTGACAAAGGTTCGTGGATCATTTAACGGTTTCACCGGTACAGCATCAGTTGCTGCAGGTGCAGTTTCAATCAATGTCGATATTGATGTTACTTCAGTAGACACACGTAGTGCTGACCGCGATGGCCACCTACAGTCCCCTGATTTCTTTGATGTAGCTAACTTTCCAAAGATTACATTTGCTTCAACATCTGTTAAAGATTCTGGTTCAGACAAGCTCGCTGTAGAAGGAAATCTCACCATCAAGGATGTCACAAAGGTCATCACTATCGAATTTGAATACACAGGAACAGCAACCGATCCATTCGGGAATGCTCGCTTTGGTTTCGAAGGTTCAGCAGAAATCAACCGTAAGGATTATGGTCTTACATGGAACGCTGCTCTTGAGACAGGTGGAATCTTGGTTTCTGAGAAGATCAACCTCGAGTTTGAGATCTCAGCAATCGCTGCTAAGTAATTAGTAAATCAAAAGGCCCCGGGAAAAATCCTGGGGCTTTTCTTTTGCAACTTAGTAAGAAAAAATATCCATATTCATAACCTTCGTCCAAGCAGCAATAAAGTCGCTAACGAAGGGCTACTTGGTACTTCCTTTGAAGTCTCTCACATAAAAGCGTAAAAATGCTGAGTTAGCGGAATCGGATCTTTTTCGCATCCATGAGATTCACAAGCCTGGCAATTGCAGACTTTCCCATCCCGTGGAGCTCGGTCAGTTCAATCAGTGATATTTTGCGTAGATCAGAAACCTTGTAGAGCTTTGCATCTACAAGTGCTCGTCGAGCTGGGGCAGCGAGACCAACTTTTCGCCATTCTCCATCAAGTGCCTCATATTTACTCAGGTCTACGTCTCCTCGAGTAACAGCACCGCTTGAATCTCTCTTCTTACCCACCAGCAAAGTCTAAAGCCTCACGTAGACTCCCGGTGTGAACTCGGCGATTCTCATCCTTGCAGGAATACTTGCAGGCATCAGCGCTACGGTTGCAGGAATCGCATCGGTCTGGAGCTATCCAGCACTTCTTCTCATTGGTTACTCCCCCATCGATGCCAACATTACAAACTCGATCAGCGTTGCCGCTTTAGGTTTTGGCGCTGTCGGAAGTTCAAAACGTGAGTGGATTCATCATAAAAGGTTGATTGGGCGACTTGCCGTCGCAACTGCGCTAGGTGGAATATGTGGAGCAGTACTTCTATTAAATACCTCTCCGAATCAATTCAAGGCGATCGTTCCATATCTCATTCTGAGCGCAACTCTTCTTATCTGGCTCCCACCGAGGGAAAGATTTGCTTCACGAAGAGGGGCGGGTCTTATGTGGGCCGTTGCATTTGTGATTGGAATTTATGCCGGTTACTTCGGAGCCGGTTCAGGAATCATGACGATTGTTCTCCTTATTCAAATGCTCAGCCTTGATTTAGTGAGTGCGCAGGCAATTAAGAACGTATTGATCGCTATCGGAAATACTGTCGCTGCCATCATTTTCATCACGATGGGTCACGTACATTGGGGTGCCGTTATCCCTCTAGCGATTGGTTTTTATTGCGGCGGCTACATCGGGCCCAAGATTCTCAGGCGTACAAATCAAACACTGGCCAAAGCACTTGTCACATGCCTAGGAGTTGGATTATCCATCTCCTTGGTCGTAGGCAATTAGGTACTGTTTGCATATGAAGGAGTTTGAAGACGAGGCAAGGGCGCGTTGGGGTGAAACATCTGCGTATAGAGAATCACAAGAAAAAACCTCCAAATACTCTTCTGAAGATTTTCACGCTGCAAAAATTGATCAGGAAGCGGCGACTGAACTCTTTGTGATGGCTTTCGGCAATGGGCATTCGATTAAATCCAATGAAGCACAACGGGCAGTAGTCGCTCATCGCGAAGCAATTACAAAGTGGTTCTACTCATGTTCGGTAGATATGCAGAAGAATTTGGCCGCGATGTATATCGAAGATAAGAGATTTAAAGAATATTACGATGGTCGAGTACGCGGACTAGCTCAATACGTTCATGATTCCATCTTGGCGCAAGATTAAAGAAGTTCAGCGAGCAAACTTTCAACGCGATTTTTAATTTCATCGCGAACCTTCCGGACAAAGTCAATATCTTGACCTGCTGGATCATCAAGAACCCAATCTTCATATCTCTTGCCGGGATAGAACGGACAGGCATCCCCACAACCCATGGTGATGACAGCATCGGATTCAAGAACGGCTTCGGTTGTTAAAACTTTAGGCTGCTGATTGGCAATATCAATACCAACCTCGGCCATAGCTTCGACAGCAATTGGATTTATGGAATCTTTCGGAGCCGAGCCTGCAGAAAGGACCTCGACACGATCTCCGCCGAGTTGGCGCATAAAACCCGCCGCCATCTGAGAGCGACCTGCATTGTGCACACAGACAAAGAGAACCGTAGGTTTCTTGGACATTTCAACTCCTTTAACAAGGCCTTGAATATAAACCCTCCAGGCAAACAGCAGGTGAACAAACTCAGTTGAGCCTCTGTTAAAGCCGGATTGAAATTCTAAGGTAGCTTAAATAGAGGATTAAAGATCACGCCGAAGACTTCTCCGGTAGGACTCTCAATATCTGCCAAGATGATTCCACCACCAACATCCATTGGAGCCAATAATACTTTTGCTCCATCTGCGACGAGTGAATCAACTGCAGCCTGAACATCCTCAACGCCAATGTAAGTAATAGGACCCTTGAGATTAACCGAAAAACTATTCAGTCCTAGCTCGTAGCCACCAAGGTCGAAACCGACATAGCCACCGTCATCAAAGTAGGGATCCTTACCTAGGGTTTTCTTCCACCAGTCTTTGGACTCTTGAAGGTTTGGGGCAGGATAAATCAAAGATCGCAGACCTAGGTAATTAATGCTCATTGAGAAATCATTTCATAAAATAATAAAGA
>JGI24890J29729_1000318_pt1 | contig 34146 bp, 46 predicted proteins | sample FreactcultureFD7_FD_29729 | JGI IMG/M metagenome (IMG submission 29729)
AATTTAAAATTTAAGCAAAACATAAAACCAAAAACACAATGGAAACAATCGACCAATTATTGATAGAGCTAAATGCTTGCGAAGTAGCCCGAGACTGGGCGCAAGGAAAGACCTTTGAAGAGGTATATACAACGTGCCATAGGGGTGACTGGTTGTGTTGGTTATTCGCTAGAACCAACCCCGAAGACGTTCAACTACTAACGCTCGTCAAGGGTCACCAAGCGAATACGGTTAGGCATTTAATGAAAGATGAGAGAAGCTTGACGGCGGTTGATACAGCTATAGCGTTCGGGGAGGGTAGGGCAACGCGGGAGGAGTTAAGTGAGGCTGCTGCTCGTGCTGCTGCTGATGCTGCTGATGCTGATGATGCTGGTTATGCTGCTGCTTGGGCTGCTTGGGAGGCTGCTTGGGCTGCTTGTATTGCTGCTGATGCTGGTTATGCTGCTGCTTGGGCTGCTGAGGCTGCTTATATTGGTGCTGATGCTGCTCGTGCTCGCCAATCCAACCGACAACTAACGGCTGATATTTTCAGAAAATACATTTCAATAGACAAGTTTAAAATCTAACCCTATGAAAATTTGCAGACAAAAAAAATAAATTAAAAGCGAGTTTAACTCGCTTTTTTTTTATTAAAAAGGCAAGTCCGGTTTTTCCGCTGCTGACGAGCTTGCAGTGGTTGACCATTCGATTTTCCAAATTTCAATGGTGTTGAATATCTTCACAACGCCTTCTTTATCAGACCACTCGCGACCCCGTAAATTAAGATGAAAAGAGCCAACACGACCAATAACCGCGCTATCAAGTAAGTCGCATTTGGCTTGCGATGTCTGCAACAATAACACTTGCGGGTATTGCTCAATCGTCTCAACTACAACATCTCTTTTTTTAAATTTCTCCGACACCACAACGGTGTCACAAACGCTCTTAACTTTAGCCTCTATCTTCATTTTGATTGGTTTGATTGGTTTAAAACTTTTAAAATCGCGCTTTCAACTTTGGGCGTCAAAGACACGCGCCCGTGTAGAACGCTCGACAAGTGGCAATGGTCAATATTGGCCAACTTGGCTATGTGAAGTTGCTTCATCCCCGAATCTTTTACGATTCTGAATAATTCTTTATGTGTCATTTTTTTTTCTTGCAAAGATAAATAAATATTTTAATAAAAAAATATTTGTATTTCAAAAAAAATATTTAGATTTGTGCCTAATTATAAAACAAATAAAAAAATGAAAACAAACGAAATCACAACAGCTCAGATGTCATTCAGTGACATGAGCCAATTAGCTAAAGTGTTTTCCGAGAGCGGCATGTTCGAGGATAGCAAGAGCGTAGCGCAAGCGATCGTTAAGATTCAAGCAGGACAAGAGCTCGGCATACCTCCATTTGCCGCCATGTCAGGCGTTCACATCATCCATGGCAGGCCAACAATCGGCGCCGGATTAATGGCCGGAAAAGTAAAGTCGTCCGGCAAATACGATTATAAGGTAATTGAACAATCGGACAACGCTTGTCTGATTGATTTTTATCAAAATGGAGCAAAGGTTGGCACGTCAAGATTCACCATGGATGACGCGAAGAAGGCCCAAACAAAGAACCTTGACAAGTTTCCGCGCAACATGTTATTTGCTAGAGCAATCAGCAATGGGGTTAAGTGGTACTGTGCAGACCTATTCGCGACAAGCGTATATACGCCCGAAGAGATGAATAGTGGCGAGTTCACCGAACATGAGGTTATTGTAGAAGAGGTGAAGGGTAATCCTATTCTCGACATAGTGCAACGACTTCGAGCAGCTGAAAATGTAGATCTTCTTAGCGACCTATATAGGTCATTGACAACAGAACAGCAAGCGCACCCCGAGGTAATAGAAGCAGCAAAATTTAGGAAAAAAGAATTAACCACAAAATAAAAAAAAATGAAAACAGAAAACGGATTACCATTGTTGGACGCTGAAAGCGCCAAGGAATTAGCACGCGAAATAATTATGAGAGTTGAAGGCGGAGCATTGTCTCCCCTCCACCTCAAGGCGCAGATAAAAAGGTTACAAGATGTTTTGGAACAGGTGGACAAGATGACAAAACAAGATCAAGTATCAGCTCTTGAGAAATATGGGAAAGAGAAGCCAGTTATAGGTGGCTACCGATTCGAGATGATGGAAGCCGGAACTCGCTATGATTATTCAAGTTGCGGAGACCTGCTTTGGCATGACTTGAATAACATGGCCCAAAGCCTGTCTAATAAAAAGAGTGAGCGCGAGAAATTCTTAAAGGCCTTAACAACATCTCTTACTGAAATAAACGAAGAGACCGGCGAAATAATTACACTTAACCCGCCAGTGAAGACAAGCACGACAACAATTAGAATTACTGATGCAAACTAAAAACAAAAACAAAATGCGAAACCCAAGCAGATACACCAACGAAAGCGCTGAGCGCTTTCTTGAAAAAATGGACAAATTTTGTCTTCCGATACTATGCATTGGAGCAATATATTTCTTTGCCAACATTATATATCATATTTTGACGTGCAGTAAATGAAATTAAGACCATACCAATCACAAGCAGTTGAGCTGACACGTCAATCTATGCAACACAATAAAAGGATAATTGTCTGCCTTCCAACAGGGGGAGGTAAGTCAGCTATATTCTCACACATAGCCAAGTCAGCGCTTCAGAAAGGCAAGCAAGTGCTAATACTTACCCACCGCAAGGAACTATTGGCGCAAGCCAAATCTTACGGATCAGGATGCGTGGTGGCAATGGTTGAGAAGGTCTATAATAGAATTAAGAAAGGCACATTCGAACCCAATGAGATGGACTTAATAATTGTTGACGAATGTCACGTTAATTCATTCACCAAAATTCTCAACCATTACCATGGGTTCGTTCTTGGATTCACAGCCACGCCAATAGCGAAGCCCCCGTTAAATGAAACGTATAACGACATTGTTAGTAATGTCGACATACCCATGCTCGTTGATCAGGGGTTCCTTGCCTCTCCAAAAACGTTTGTAAAGACGAACGTCGATGTATCGCAGCTTCAAATTAAAGGAAAGGATTTTTCGGAAGTTTCGCTAAATAACGTGTATAACAAGCCTAAGACATATATAGGCGTTGTAGAAGACTATATATTGAAATTCAACAGAAAGAAAGCTATTTGTTTTTGTGTAAATATTGAACATACGTTGAACACCCATCATCAGTTCATCACGCACGGAGTAGAATCATATTACATCGATAGCAATATGCCAGATTATGAACGGGACACTAACATTGCCAAGTTTAAAACCTCTAAATACGGCGTTCTTGTTAACTGCGGAATTGCAACGACGGGTTTTGACGTGCCGGATATTGAGGTGGTAATCGTCAACCGTGCTACTATGTCTTTGGCGCTTTGGTTGCAGATGTGTGGTCGTGGCTCTCGACCAACGCCAACAAAAAAACAATTCACAATACTCGACTATGGCGACAACGTTAAGCGCCTTGGACATTGGGAGGCGGAGCGCGATTGGGTTGCTATTTTTAACTCAAAACCAAAGAAAGCAAAAGAACTTCAAATGCCAGCGCCGACGAAGATCTGCCCAAAATGCGAGGCCATGATATTTGCATCTGCTCGCGTTTGCAAGCACTGCGAATATATATTTGAATTAGGTAGCAAAGCGGAGGACGGCGATCTGCAAGAATTTACGTACGTGCACTTAAAAAAAGTGTACGATCTTTCGCTTTCTGAAATTTTAGATCTGCAAATAAAAAAAAAATACAAACAACATTTTGTCGAGCACTTGTTGTATAGCACTCGCCATAAGCATGGGGATAGGCTAACTACTTTTTGGGACGAAAAAGGTTACGGTGAAGGCTACCGGGAAAGAAGGATAGAACAAATGTCATCTAGCTTTCCAGTCAAAAATTTTGTTGTTAAATAATTATTTATATTTGCGCCCCCTATGAACATTGACGAATTAATATCAAATCAAATCGCGCCTTGGGAGTCGACGGATGCGCAAAAAAGGCGCGATTTTAATTCGCGCAGCATTGACCCGTCCGTAGAGTTGAATTATGATAGTTGGTCATGGACTTATCACACCACCATTTTGAATTTAATTTTGGACTACATGAAAATAAGAGTTGAAGAATACCTACTATCGCATCCTAAGGCTGATGTTAGCGTTCAGCTCACTAATATTGCCAACATGGAGTGGTCGCTTAGGTGGCTCGATGGCCTTAGATACGAGCACGGCATATTAGAGCGAAGTATTTTGGCGGGAAGGCTTGAAAATTTGAAATTATTGTATAAAATACAAGACCTTGCAAAGGTCATAAAAGAAAAAGAAAAAGAAATAGAAATACTAAAATCTAATTTATAACAAAAACTACACTTATGAACCAATTATTAAGAAAGCTAAATGCTTGCGAAGTAGCCCGAGACTGGGCGAAAGGAAAGACCTTTGAAGAGGTATATACAACGTGCCATAGGGGTGACTGGTTGTGTTGGTTATTCGTGAGGACGAATCCAAAGGATCTAAGGATCCTTACGCTTGTCAAAGGACATCAAGCGAATACGGTTAGGCATTTAATGAAAGATGAGAGAAGCTTGACGGCTGTTGATACAGCTATAGCGTTTGGAGAGGGAAGAGCTTCGAGGGAAGAGTTGAGTGAGGCTGCTGCTCGTGCTGCTGATGATGCTGCTGAGGGTGCTGCTTGGGCTGCTGCTTGGGCTGCTGCTTGGGCTGCTTGTATTGCTGATGATGCTGGTTATGCTGCTGCTTGGGCTGCTGAGGCTGCTCGTGCTCGCCAATCCAACCGACAACTAACTGCTGATATATTCAGAAAATACATTTCAATCGACAAATTTAAAATCTAAACAAAATGGAAATTAAAGAAATTAAATACCTTCAACTATGAGAAATGTAGCATTAGTAATTAGCATCTTGGTTAACTTTTATGTCATCTATAAGACACAAGAAATAATTACCTACCATACGGAAATGGAGGGTATTTATGTACACAAGTTAGACTCTGTATGCTACCAATCAACCTTTGAGATTGCTGTACGAGATTCGACAATCAAGGCTCTGCATCGTAGCAGAGATGACTATAAAAGATTCATTAAACGAAACTTAAAAATACAAACCAAGTGAGAAATAAAAATAGAAAGCAATTTATCAATGATTGAAAAAAAATACCTAACTATATACCTATTCACCCTAAAAAGTAAAAGACAATGGAATACAATATAATACATAATAGGAATTGCATGGAGATGTCAAGTGTGATAGAAGATAATTCTATTGACTGTATTATAACCGACCCTCCTTATGGTATCTCTTATCAGTCCGCCAGGCGGACTGATAAGGCTCTATGGAAGCCTAAAATAGCGAATGATGAAACTCCTTATACCGAATGGATAAAACCTGTATTTGAAAAGCTGCGGGCGGGCGGGAGGCTTATTTGCTTTTACCGATGGGATGTGCAGGATGAGTTTTTAAGTGCCATTGAGCAAGCGGGATTTACGGTTAAAAGCCAAATAGTATGGGATAAGGTGATACATGGCATGGGTGATTTAAAAGGCGAATTTGCGCCACAGCACGAACTTATGATATACGCAACAAAAGGCAGGTATGAATTTCAGGGAACCCGACCTAAAACCATTTATCGGACACAAAGAGTAAGGCCCGATGCTTTGGTGCATCCGAATGAGAAACCTGTAAACTTAATTCAGGCAATCATAAGGGATATTACAAGCAAAGATGAGGTGATTTTAGACCTTTTTTCGGGGAGTGGCAGTACAAGTATTGCAGCGAATATTGAAGGCAGGAAATACATAGCGTTTGAGTTGGATAAAGGCTATGTAGATGTTGCCAACAAAAGGATTAAAAACTATTCAACTGAACCAAGTTTATTCATGCTTGAGTGTAAATAAGTATATAGTTACTAAAAAAAACTAAATCAGATAAATAAATCAACTGACAAATTTTTTATGAAATCTAAACTTATTCGTTTATTTTCAAAATATAACGACATAGGACACGATGCAGAGACATTGATAGTCATCGTCATTGGAGATGAAGAGATAGAGCACGACACGCCACTTTACAATTTAATTTTATCGAAAATATGATTTCAAATTATAAAAAATCACAAACAATCAGCCCGGTCGATTGGTTTAATTATTACGGAGAGTTTAGACAAATATTTGAAGGCAAACGGAACTTCTATTGGATAGATGGCAAAGAGAATGAAATATCCAACGATGACATTTGCCAACGGAAGCCTTCCTTCATCATGGAAGGAACATTAATTAAAGTTGTTGGGCAAAATGATTTTGATATCGCTATAGGAACTACGATGACAAAGTTCATGCTCTATTCAATTATCCAACATGCCGGATTTTATGAGCCGGCAATAAATTTTGTGAAATACAATATGATGGGATTCGATATTCCCTTCATCCGAGTCGGCTCGGACTACATCAATAAGTTCAACAAATTCACCCGCGGCGTCAAGACACAGCATTTAAAGAAATTTTCAAAAGAAGAAATAAAACAAGATTTTGGAAAAGAGGCGCTCATTCGAACACCAAAATACGACGACTTCATAATATACCCTAATAACAAGGACCATCGCGAATCCATTGGTAATTGTTATAATATCTACAGTCGGTTTCAGCACAATCCAAGCCCTAACCCTGTAACACTGAAAGACATACCTAACAGTGCGTACGTCATGAAGCACATATTCGGAGAACAAGTCTTTTTGGGCTACAAATACCTTAAGGTCCTATACGAACGTCCCACTCAATCGCTGCCGATATTCACAATGGTATCAGAAGAGCGCGGCACGGGTAAGTCGACGTTCATTAATTGGCTCTCGTATATCTTTGGTGATAACACGGTTCAAATAGAACCGCAGATGCTTGTTAACTCCTTCAACGAATCGTACGCCACTAAAAATATCATAATGATTGACGAGTCGGTCGTCGAGAAGTCAACCGCCGTTGAAAGGCTAAAGACAATATCAACAGCCAAGATAATTAACGTGAACGCAAAGTTCGTCAACGCGTATTCAATTGACTTTTACGGAAAGGTAATAATGGCAACAAACAAAGAACGTGACTTCATGCGTGTCGATTCCGAAGAAATACGGTTTTGGGTGCGAAAAATAAAGCCCATACCAAAATCAGATTTCAAGGCAAACATTGAAGAAGGACTTAAGGCCGAGATTCCTAAGCTCATTAGATACCTCGATGACATGCCTCCTATTGATTATGATAACCTGCCATCTCGTATGGTCTTCACCGCCGAAGAATTACAGACTAAGCAACTGGAAGACGTTAAGGCGCATTCGAAATCAGCTTTGCGCAAAGAAATAGAGATATATTTTGAGGATTTCTGGGCTAACAACACTACGTTACCTTACGTCATGGCGACGCCTAAGGACATCAAAGATAAGTTCTTCCCTTACGACACCAAGATATCTCTCTCTTACATCGCCGATGTGCTGCGCGATCAGTTTAAACTGCCAGCGCCAGCCAAAACAATCAGATATACCCCATGGGGTGGATCAGAACTAAACCCTAAAGCAGGTTACCCGTTTAAATTTGTAAACCCGAATTACGAAGCTCCCAAAGACCCATTTTAGCCTCAATTACAAATCTGTTTACAAGTCAACTTATTGTAAATCAGAAAATTAACCCACATTTGTAAACTGTAAACGATTTTTCCGAAAAATATGCCCTTTCTAAAAAAAAATATTTTACGGCCAAATAGGGCCTTTTCAGGTTTACAAGTTTACAAATTATATATATATATAAATATAATATTAATAATCAAGTAGTTACAGCGTAAACTTTTTGTAAACCATTTTGTAAACCCAAAGTAAACTTTTGAAAATATGCGACAATCGGAGAATTACATGCAGGCACAAATAGTACAATGGTATTGGAATAATTACTGCCTAGCATCACACGAGCCTCGCTCGATAATACTACACATCCCTAACGAGAATCAGCACCGCCTAAGTAACCTAGGCGTTTACGCCGGCTGTGCCGACTTGTTTATCTCCCACAAAGGATTGCCCCTTTGGGTGGAAGTTAAGACGCCCACTGGCAAGCAAAGCCCAAACCAAATTAAATTTCAGTCGCACGCAGTGCAGTGCGGTATGAAATATATTCTTATAAGAAGTTTGGAAGATTTTAAAGAATTAATTATAAATTTAAATTAATGAAAAAAAAAAATATAATAAAGGCGTAAAGCGCTACGCCAAGCGATATTATGATCCGCTTTGTGATTTTCCTTTCATTATTGATTCGCCGTCAAGAGTCTTGAATGATAACAACAAGTATTTTTGCATTTTTGAAATGCCAAAAATTGAAAATAAATAACGAATTAAAAACGAATGGCACCAAAGAGCCCACTTAAGCACGCCTTCACTTCAACGAATCAGCCAACTAACAACGGAAGACCTAGGAGGTTGTTGTCGAAGATAAATATTGAACTGGAAAATGAAGGATTTGAGCGCGTAAAGAAATCTCAAATATTGGAAGCCTTTGAATTGCTATTGAACCTTCCCGAGTATAAAGTAAACGAAATAGCAACAAACATTGATTATCCTTTGTTTTTGAGGATGGTCGCTCAGAAGATAATGACAGAAGAAGCCACCGACTACATCGAGAAGATCCTTGACAGAGCACACGGCAAAGCTGAGCAGAAGAATCAGCAAGACTTGACTATTCATCAACCTTTTATTTTAAATTTTGGAGCTGACATTGACGCCCAAGCAGAGGGAAGCGCACAAGGCTATACAGTCGCATGATTTTGTTTTGTATGGAGGAGCCATACGTGGGGGCAAGACCTATTGGTTATTGCTTGAGTTAATAGGCATGTGCTTCACCTATCCTAAGTCACGATGGATAGTAGTTAGGCAATCATTGCCGACTCTTAAGCAAACCGTTTTGGTGTCGTTTGGGAAGCTTGTCGACCAAGGGCTAGGGCAATATATAGCTAGCTACAATCAATCTACTCAGACTGTCACGTTCAACAATGGCAGTCAATTAATCTTCATGGCAGAGTCCTTTGACACCGATAAGGAGTTAAACAGATTCAGGGGTCTGGAGATCAACGGGGCTGGAATAGACGAGATAAACGAGATACAAGAGGTCACGTTTTATAAAATATTTGAACGTGCGGGATCGTGGACGGGATCACCCAAATGTCCCATTAAAATAATTGCAACGGCTAACCCAACAAACAATTGGGTTAAAGAAAAGATATACGATAAATGGCGCGATAAAACGCTTAATCCTCGCTGGGCGTATATACCCGCCAAGATAACCGACAACCCTCATATACCCGAGGATTTCATTCGAAACCTTAAAGACAACATGCCAAGGTACCAATATGAGGTCTTCGTTAATGGCATATGGGATATTTCTCTTAAGACAGGAGGCGAGTTCTATAAATGTTTTGAATTGGATAACCATGTCGGAAAAACATTATACGATCCATTATTGGCACTGCATCTTTCGTGGGATGAAAACGTTAACCCATATTTGCCGGTAGGCATATTCCAGATAAAAGGAAAACACGTGATGATGATTGACGAGATAGCCGCCAAGTCGCCTAATAACAAGATTGATTGGGTATGCCGAGAGATAACACGGAGATATTGCAATCACTCATCTGGTATGTTCGTCTATGGAGATGCCACCTCTCAGAAGGAAGATGTGAAGCAGATGCAGGGGCACAATCTCTTTAGGCTTATACAACAAGGGCTATCGCAGTTTAAACCTCAACTGAGGGTGTCAGCAAGCAATCCTAGCGTTGTCGCTAGGGGCATGTTCATCAATACGATTTTTGAAAAACAATTTGAAGGGATATCTGTTACCATAGGTGATAATTGCAAGATCGCTATTCAGGATTTTGTAAATTTAAAAGAAGCGTCTGACGGAAATAAACACAAGGAAAAAGAAACCGACACCACAACTGGCGTTAGTTATCAGAAGTACGGCCATTTCACCGATTTATTTGATTATTTAATTTGTTTTGCTTTCCGCTCTGAGTTCGAGCGTTGGCAACGTGGCTCAGTATCGTTCTCTAATGTTCAGACGGGCAAGCGAATTTCAAAAAACGGGTGGTAATTTTCGTTGCGAATATCTGTGTAGCTACATATTTTATTATATGAATTTAGCTTTTGAATTTTTATTTTAAGCTAAATTCACATCATGGCTGGATATCTCGTTCTGAACGATTACAATGTTACTATCCAAGCGCCTGCATTGGCGCAATGGCTCGCATCTAATGACGCGCTAAGGTTGCAGACAGAGCCACGCGCACAAGCGAAGATAAAAGAATACTTAGTTCAGCGATATGACTTGATAGGCGAGTTCAAGCCTACAACTGTGTACAGCGATGCCACCACCTACCAAGCCAATGCGTTGACACAACTCAATTACCCTGCATGGGTAGCGCAGTCATACACCGTTGGGGCATACGTGAGTTTCACTGACGGTAATGTTTATCGTTGCATACAGAATGCAACATCAGCACAAACGCCTACCAACAGCGCTTATTGGTTAGTTATTGGAACGCAATATACATTATTTTATTTGGCTTATCCTTACCAAGTGTTCGACCTACAGTCCGTTTACGCTATTGGTGACAGAGTGTTTTGGAATGGCAAGATATACCAATGCCTGACAGCTACCACCTATCCAAGCCACTACGTTGACCTCCAAGCCTACGAATACAAGAACATACCTCCAATCAATTATTTTCCGGACGATAAGATCAACGGAGCGACTCAATGGGGAGCAGGTGTATCGTATAGCATTTCAAATATCTACCCAACTGAAACGGCAATGTCATGGTCAAGCGCAACGAGCTACACCACTGGTCAATTAGTTACTTATAATGGCGTTCTATGGCAAGCAATAAAATCAAATATTAACACAACGCCAGGAGCGGATATTGTAACGTGGCAATCAGTCACTTGGACACTTGGCGACAACCGCAACCAATCAATAGTTGACACCTACGTAGCGATAACATTGTATTACCTTTCGTTCCGAATCTCTCCAAAGGTGGTACCTCAATGGATCCAATCGAAGTACGACGAGGCTAAGTCTTGGCTACAACAAGCTGCTGAGGGTGGAATTACGCTTGATGTTGCAGAGCTTCAACCGTCACAAGGCGCGCGCATACGTTTTGGCGGAAATATAAAACAGCAAAATGGCTACTAAAAATAATGCGAGCTTAACCGCTCGAATAAAAAATATGTTCTTTCCGGGCGTCAAAGGCTCCGGACCTCCATCGCTTGACACTGGCAAGTATTGGACTGGAATCAACAACAACCCTAAGGAGCTCAATCAGTGGCGTGGTCCTGTACAGGTCAACCGAATCAAGGTTGACACGAGCATTTGGCGTACTGCCGTTGCAGAGGCTGAGAGGCCTTTGCCTGCTTTGCCTTTCAGGGTGCAGATGCAAACCATCTACCTTGACACGGTGTTGAATGGCGTCGTTCAATCGTGTATCCAGAAGCGCAAGAACTTAACACTTCTAAAGCAATTTCATTTGTGCGATGCCCAAGGAAACACAAATGAAGAAGCGACTAAATTAATTAATACAGAATGGTTTGCGCTAATGCGCAATTATATACAGGATGCGCAGTACTACGGCTACTCTTTGATTACGTTTGGCGATTTAATTGATGGCGAGTTTCCAAATGTTCAAATAACTAGAAGGACCGACGTCAGCCCAGACAGGCTTAACCTTGCGTCGTTCCCTTACATACCGACTGGCTTAAATTTCACGCAAGAGCCGTATAGCAACTGGTCGCTATGGGTACCAACAGCATCGGAGAACGGAGTTAGTAAGTGCGGCTATGGGCTGCTGTATAAGGTCGCATTGTATGAAATAATGATGCGCTCGATTCTTGGTTGGAACACTGATTATATTGAGCGATTTGGGCAGCCTACCACCGTTATCAAGACGATAAAAGACAACGATGAAGAGCGTAACAAGGCTGAGCAAGCCGCGCAGTCGTTAGGTTCGAGTGGTTATATGATTCTTGACATCAACGATCAGTTTGAACTGGTTGGAGCAAAAGATTCCGGTAGCGGATGGCAGTCGTATGACAACATGGAAGCGCGGTGTAAGAAGACAATAGCGTCAATATTATTGGGTCACGAGGATGCTATTTCGGGAACGCCGGGTAAGTTAGGCAGTCACCAAGGAGAGGATGATAGCCCAGTGGCAAAAGCCTTGGCCGAATGCGAAAGCATTGATACGCGTTTTGAAGAGCACGTGATTAATAAACATCTGCTTCCTAAGTTAATAGCGCTCGGAATCCCTATTCCCGTTGGGCTAGAGTACCGATTGAAGAACGACAAAGAGACGATAAAGGAGCGTGAGAACGAAGCTAAGAACGCTCAGGCGTGGGCTAACGTGGCACTTACTATGAGTCAGGCAGGTTTGAAATTAGACGCGTCTGAGTTCGAAGAGCGGACGAACCTAAAAGCATTAGACGAGCCTACGATGTCAAGTATGAGTAATACCGTCAAGGCGAAGTTAAAGGCAATATATAACAGCCATGGATAGCAAATGGATTAAGAAGCTACAAGAGCTGAAACAAAAAACAATTGAGCGCATCTATTCAGGCAAGGTGACACCTTTCAATCCGCCTCTGGATATCTATCACTTAACAAATGACGCACTTAAAGAGGCTTTTAAAAAAGGAGTTACAGCTGAAATTAGTTTCGACAAAATTGACGAGAAATTCATAAGCGAGATGCACGACAACATCTATTTTTTTTCGGGCGCAAAAGATTTTCAGCAAGTGTTGCAGATGTCAGATGCGTTACTTGATGATGATGGCAACCTACGTTCTTTTTCTGATTTCAAAGCCGAGGCAGAGGCTATATTTGACGAGTTTAACAATAATTGGTTGAGGGCGGAGTATAACACCGCCAACGCCACGGCGCGCAGTGCGGTTAAGTGGCAAAGCATCGAGGCTAACAAGAAGTCAAGGCCTTTTGTTCAGTATAAGGCCACTGAGGACGAGAAGATGTGCGAAATATGCGGAGCTATTGACGGCATGATAGCTCCAGTAGATAGCCCTGTTTGGAATGGTGAGGGCTGTGTTCCGCAGCACTTCAACTGCCATTGTGTCTTGATGTCTCTTGATGAAGATGATGCAGATAAGGCCGGCGGCTCGTGGTCTAAAAAGGAATGTGAAGATGCTATAGCCTCGCAAGAAGGTAAAAATAAATTGTTTAATTTTAATGCGGGAAAAGAAAAAAAACTATTTCAAGATTCCGGGAAGTTCAAGCACCCATATTTCGAAGTGTCAAAGAAGTACAAGCATTTAGCGGAGAAAAATTTTAATCTACCATTGTGATTATGGAAATTTTAAAAAAAGAAGTACAAGAAAAAGATAGGGCTATTGGCAATCAGCGCGCTAAGCCTATCTACGACGTGAAGCGACCTGTTGACTTGCAAGGCAGACAGTTGCCTATACCGCTACAGAAGATACACGCATGCGTTATGCACGCGCGTAAGTGGCATTTGGCATTGAAAACTATTTACCTATGCCCTTCATGGTACGAAACGCTAGACAGTTGGACACGTAGGCGTGCTACTGAGCAAGAGGCAGATTTGAAGTGGGAGTTGCTCACATGGGATGGTGTAGAGATTGAGATCATGCCTAGCAATCATGTCATTCGTCAGCAGTACGGTAGCGATGAAATTGATTGGATTTATTATGAACGTAAGAACGAATCATAAGATATGGGATCGCGGTTCACATACGACAAGAAGTTAGAAGCGCTTAGGCGCGCAAAGGTTGACATGCCTAAAGATCTGGCGTTGTCGGGGGAGCTATATTTCCAAAAAAACTTTGACAATCAACAATGGTCGGGCAGTAAATGGGCGCCACGCAAGAAGGAAACTAAAGCAAGTCGCGGACACAATATTCTAGTTAATACTGGTAGGCTGAGGCAAGCGATGCAAAACACTGTTCTATTTGCAGACTGGCATCTGATTAAATGGGGCGTGGATAAAAATATTAGTTATGCGAAATACCTCAACTATGGAACGTCAAAGATGCCGGCGCGTACATTTATGGGAGTAGATAATGGGTTAAAGGGAATGCTAAGAAGGAGAATAACAATATCGTGGAACAAAATATTTGAAGCGAAATGAAACAGGCTTTTTTGGCTTTACAAGCTTTTTTAATTGCGCAACTAAGCAGCGTGACACTCCCCTCGGGTGCTGTAGTATCTGTAAATTATGTAAGGATGTGGAACAATCAACTCGAACGGTTGATCAATGGTGATCAGTCTGATCTTTCGTTATTTGGAGTCAATGGCGATACGCCAGCGATACTTATCGAATTTGTATCGCCTGCTACAATAATGCATTTGGGTAATGGCGTGCAGATATATGATCCGTTGGATATTCGAGTTCATATATTGCATCAGTTCTTTGATGCGCAAGACGGCACGCAAGACCAAGATGTCGTAGTTCTTGACATCGCAGAAGCTGTTTATTTTGCGCTCAACAGTTGGTTTAGTTCAACCGTCGCTTATGGGCAGTTCGTCCGCATTAGTGAGGAATGGGACTACGACCACCCGGACGTGTATCATTTTGTTCAGACGTATAGAACAACTTATGTTGACACTGCAACTAATTTACCGATAGGCGGAACGCTATCAAGTTCTAACGACACATTAACCCTCAACATTCAAACTAATCAACAACCATCATAATGGCAAATTTTGTTGCTCGCACATATCAATCAATTCAAGCTCAAATAATATCTCAGGTTAACACGTTGTTGCCTGCTTTGACATCGACAAGCAAGGCCGCTTATTGGCAGGTCTGGTCTTTCATCGTTGCCGTATCTCAGTCGCTGATGGAGCAACGATTTGTCATACTGCAAAGCCAAGTTGAGGCACTTGTATCTAGCAACGTAGCTGCAACGGTGCCGTGGATAACTCAACAAGTGCTTTACTTCCAAGACGGCAATACTATTGAACTCCAGAGTAACCTTACATTTGCTTACCCAACACCATCTTATCCAACGCCTATAACATCGTGCGCCGTAGTGCCATTGCTAAATGGAGTCTTAGCCATTAAAGTAGCCGCATCAGGAGCTCCTTTGACATCTGCCCAGCAAACAGAACTAAAGGCTTACCTAGCTGCTATACTACCGGCCGGCATGGCTACTCAAGTCATATCTGCTTCAGGCGATGTTATTGCAGTTACATCTAACGTGTATTATAACGGGCAGTCCAATAGCGTTATATTGGCTAATACAATAGCAGCAATCAATAATTACTGCTCATTGTTGCCATTCAATGGCCTTGTGAGAGTGTCGGACATAGAGAAGGCTATATTAGCCGTTTCGGGCGTTGTCGATGTTCAATTGGTTAGCGTAGTAGTTACGCCTTCCTTGGGTAGCCCAGTTACATTAGTGAATGCTTCGCAAACGCTAATACGATCATACCAGACATATAGCGGTTATCTCATTAATGGAGATGGAGCAGGCGCTGACTTAACATTTATAACTGCGACATCATAATGGTTACATTACCTGCCATATACACAGACAATGAAGCCCTAGTGGGTTCTGACTTGACGCCTCCACAAAGGCGTTTACCAAATTGGTTAAACTGGATAGCCGCAATATTGTACCCTCAACAATGGCTTTCCAACCTATTCAACATGTGGTACACGGGATCCAATGCTCCTGCATGGGTAAGTGGAACGACATACGCATACGGGTACAGTGTTGTCGATATTGATTATTGCGTTTATCAATGCATCAATGTTTCAGGCATAACATCTGCATCACCTCCTCACCTAGACAGTGCTAATTGGATTGTGTTACTTGATAATTTTGTTGGCGTTGGTGAGCGTATGATGTATTCGTCACAGCTGGCAGTGCTTGAGTATCTATTGAATTATCAATACAGCGTTGGTGCGGTGTCATTGCCTTGGACAAGGGCCTCACAAACAACACAAATATACATAACAAATAATGTATCAACCAATAGTGCTTTATTCTTAACTAACGCGTCATCGTTGACCTTGACAGGCTACTTAATAAACAATAGCGTTGATGCTTCGCAGTTCATGCACAATGGATCAAGCTCTTTAAATTCTAATTTTACTATTCACGTGCCAAGTGCTGTAGCATCAGCAATAACGGCTAATCAACCTACTGGCGTTACCTACGCCAATGTCATTACCGCATTAGTAAGCAAATACGCTCAAGCCAATTATACCTTTAACATCGTAACATATTAAAAGACATGAATCAAATAAACACATCGAACGTCAACGACAGCTTAAACAGAGAACAGCCATTCCTTGCGCCATCTTTGGCTTTCGTTCAAGCCTCGACTATTGAGGCGCTAAACAATATTGTGGTAGGTCTTTTGGGGGCTAGTTACAGCACGTCAACGCCTTACGTATTGTTCGGATGCATTCGTTCTGGAGCCATTGACGGTGCTAGCTCGGGAAGTGTATCAATTACCGCTGGAGCAATATTTTACAATGGTGAAGTATTCACCGTTCCAGCATTCTCGGGTACTATGGCGAGCGCAAATGCAGTATATTTCACTCTGACCACAACTAACACAAGCCCTGACCCTGTTACCTTCTCGGATGGCAGTTCGTTCAATGTGCATAACATCAGGCAGATGGATGCAAGTGTGGCTACCAGCGGAACGTTTCCGCAATCGTATTGCCAGTACAACTCCTTTGCCCAAAAAGTGGCGTTACAATCTACGTCATCTAACCCGTCGGTAATAACGCCTAGCGATGGAATCGTAAGGTTATATTACGTAAGTTATCGGGGAACAGCTACATTGTTCAACAACCCGGGAGACGTTGCGCAATTAACGACTAGCTTGAATAATAGCTATGCCGGTGGGTTCGTCATGGATACGTGCACGGTGCGCTTGTCTAACTCTGGAGGAAGTGGAGCCTACGAAACAATACAAACCGTTGTGATGCAGACCATCAAGGGAATACTGCCAGGAACCACTATCAGCGTGTCGCACAACACGACTGGAACCTCCGGAACAGGAACAGCCACATTGGGGAATGAAATATTGTCGATTACAGAACTTTAGGCAATAAAAAAAAGGGTAGCCCGTGGTTGGATAGCTACCCTTTTTATGACCCTCAGCGATGGGGGTTTTTTTATTGGTTTATTGACCCGTTGATCTTAATCACATTGTATGCTATTGCCGCAGCTTCTGTAATTGTTAGCGATTCCAAGCTATTGGTTATACCTTGAATTTCGGCAACCTTTTTTAAGTTTATGGTAAACGTGTTTACCTTTGCGGTGTGGCTTAACTCTTCGTTGTACTTCTTGTAGTTTGCAAGCTCTTTGCCTGTCTCAAGCAGCGCCTTTTCAAGAGCCGAGTTTTTTGCTTCTGCTGATTTTAGAGCTAGATATTCTTTTTTTTGAATTCTCACGCGCTCAGGCGCTTTTGCTTTTGCTTTTTTCATTTGGTTGGATTTTTTTTAGTGCCCGTCATCGGGCATTGGTTGTTTGCGTGGCTTTGGCTTGCTCGCACGCAATCGGAGCATGTTAAGTCTTGGTGTTGTTGTTTGTTTTGGCTTCATATATAGCGACGAGCTTTCGTTGTTCGGGTTCAGGCAATGAATCGTAATATTTTTTAATTATTTCTTGGCATAGTGTCGCTGAGCCAATCATCTTACATTGTTTGTCGGCAATAAGCATCATGTACTGACGAGGCTTGAGGGAGATAAGTATCGTTCTTTTCATTTAACAAATATATGTTTTTTTATGTGCGAATTATAAGAATAAATAAAAAAAACACTTGTTCCAAATTAAATTTACACCGTATGCCATTTTTGCCACCAAAATCGTTACAGTATTGTGAGAATATCGACGTCGATGTTCCAAAGATGTTCATTGACAAAGAGATTGGTGGAGACGGCAATGTACAAGGTGGCGAGTTCTTGCGTGAGCTACTGTATATCAGCGATGACGTGAAGAAGTCGAAGATTGAAGTATGGATAAACAGCCCTGGCGGAATAGTAACAGAAGGGCAGAGCATTTACGCTTCAATTCTAGCTAGCAAAGCACCAGTTGATACTATCTGTTTTGGTATTGCTGCATCAATTGCAGGTGTTATCTTTCAAGCTGGTCGTGTAAGAAAGATGTACGACTACGCAACGCTGATGTACCACCCTGCTTATAGCGATGATGGCAAAGTTGACAAAGGGCTCGAAGCCCTTAACCGCGCGATTTGCGTTATGATTTCGTCTAGAACCGGCAAGTCAGAACAAGATATTTGGGCCATCATGAACAGAGGCAAGGCAACCGACAAAGGCACATGGATCGGCGCACAGGAGGCTCTTGAGCTTGGATTTTGCGATGAAATAATTAAGTCCAACTCAAAAAACAAGAACAACACGGACGTTTACAAATACGGAAATATAATTTTAAATAGAAACAATAACAAACCAAAACCAAAGCAAATGAAAGCAGTAATGAACCGCTTAGGCTTGAACGAAGAAGCGTCAGAGGCTTCTGCTTTAGCCGCTGTTGAAGATTTGAAAAAGTCTTACGAAAAAAAGAAATCTGACCTTGACGATTTAAAAAAGAAGCTTGAGGACAAGATGAAAGAATGCGATGACCTAAAAAAGGAAATGGACGCTTTGAAAGCTAAAACCAAAGCAGATGCAGAGGAAGCGGACAAGAAAGCCAAGGCCGAAGAAGAAGACAAAAAGGCCAAGAAAGCAGACGAAGAGCTAAAGAACGCTGTATCTTTTGGCAAAATTAAAAACGACGCTAAAGTAATCGAAACATTTAAAAATGCTTTTTTGAAAGATTTCGAAGGCACTAAATCTCTTGTTGACGCGATTCCGGCTACCAAGAACTCAGTAGAATTTAAAGCGAACGACGAAATAGTTTTAAATTACACGAAAGCAGAATTAGCCGCTAAGTCAGTTGGTCTAACACCTAAGGACGGTGGAAAATATTACAACTTCATCAAAATTCACGAATTAAAAAACAGATAAAAAATGCCAGAAGCGCTAATAGTATCAGAACAAGTGTATGCAGGAGAAGCCGCAGACTTCTTCCTTACACGCCCAGTTGTTGAGATGGACACGTATGAAAAGGGAGCCATCGCATTGATTAATGGAATCAAAAAACAATATACCCTTGACCGTTTAGAAGTGTCTAACTTCATCCAAGACGCGGCAGCGACGCCCGTTTCGCAAGGATCTATCCTTGTTGACTACAAGCAGTTAGTTCCACAACGTTTTGACCTTTACATGGAGTTCAACCCACACGATTTTGAAGTGTCGTTCTTTGCGCCTGAGTTGCAAAAGTTGTTGCTAGACCGTGCGTTGCCTCAAACAGCTAACAACTACTTGTTGTTACAGTTGATGCGTCGTGTCAACCAGTACTACGAATATGCTGTATGGCAATCACGATTGGCGTACAACCCAACTACTGGAACAGAGACAGTGCCAGCAGCGTTGACTACCGCAACTAAAAATAATAATTTTTATTACTTTGATGGCATCATCGAGAAGTTGTTGAACGATGCTAACACTATACAAGTGCCTAGCCCGGTAACGTTGACATACCTCAACATCAGGTCTCAGTTTGATACCGCCATCAGCCTTGTTCCTCCTGCGCTGTTGGGCAAGTATGGACCAGAAGGGTTAAAGATTCTTGTTTCTTACAACACATGGTTGTTGTATAACCAAGCATTGAGAGAAGACGCCTTCAAAAACCAAAACACTACCGAGAAGTCGCAAGATATGTGGAATGGTTACGATTTGGTACGTTGTGCAGGTATTCCTGACAACACATTCTTGATGTGTATCGCTAACCCTAACCCAATGAGCTCAGTATTGTTTATTGGCGTGAACGAGTTCGAAGACAAACAAAACTTGAAGATGTCACCATTACAAAATAACTCTGACCTTTGGTTTGTTCGTGCAGAACAAAAAGTAGATACTCAGATCGGATGGACTGACCAAGTTGTATTATATACAACTTTGACCGCTTAAACTAACCCAAGGGGGAGGGCAACACCTCCCCCTTTAAAAAACTAAAAAAAATGAAAAAAATAATATTCTCTTTGATTCTTGTAGCCTCAATAGGCTTATTTGCCTCAGCACAAAACACTACACCACGTTGGGGAAGTGGTCCGCCATCAAACGACAACACTGGTCGTATATTGACGTATAACTACGTTGCATACACCGAAGTAGCTGGAGCCGACACGTTGAAACTTGTACCAAATGCTTTTGAGAATTTGGTTAAACCAACAGCCATCAACGACTCGATTACAATTGTGTTGAAATCAAATACTAACGCCTTCGTAGGTGATGCGATCAAATTTCAATTCCTAAATAAAACGTCAACTAAAAACAACGTTAAGTTTAGAAATAGTGGGTCCAATTCTGTAGGTGGATTTGCATTTTTGTCTGGCGATAGTACATTAGCACTTACATCAAGCAAGCGTGCTATTGTTGTGTTTACTTTTGACGGAGTTAAATGGGTAGAAACAAGTAAGGCGGTTCAATAACCGCTTTACACAAAACTTAAAATATCATGTCTTACACTAAAGGAACAAGATACAGTCAAGAGCCTAGCAATGGCGGACAAAACGCGCTATACGTCAGAGAGATTCAAACGCCTGCTTACGCAGCGAGCGTAAAGATCACCGTCAATGACCCTTTGGCAGAGGACATCACAGTGCTATTCAAACAATGTACTGGCAACATGACCATTACGGCGGACACTACCATCCCTTATGATGGTGACCAAATGATCATGAAGATTCCAATGGATTCAACCGGACACACAGTAACGTTAAGTAATGGGTTCACAGTAACATCTTCTACTATTATAGGTACAGCAAACAGCATCGTGACATTCAATTGCATCTTTGATGCACAGACCCAAACATGGGTAGAGTATGCACGAGCAATAAACTAATATTCAAACCATAAACCAACCCAACCATGGCCAAGCAAGACAAATCAACGTTGCAAGTAACTAAAGCTCTACATCAAACTCTTAAATATAACCCTAAGATTAAAGAGGTTTATTTTAATGAGGACGGTGATTTCTTTTTCAAAAAACACAAAGTTAAGATTTACCATTATGATCCTGAAACTTTAATCAGCTCAGGAGTTGAAGATGTCGAATCTTTGCCCGGCGTTTCAAAAACGGCCGTAAGGGTGAAGACTGTTACTAACGGTGTTGCGCAATATCAATTCTCGTTAGTCAACACGGACCACAAGCCAATAGCTGCGACCTTTACTAGAGAGGAAATCCTTTCTATGCCGGCCGTTGCGGAAAAAAGAACTGAAAAAGAAAAGGTTGAGATTTTATTGGCCGCCAAGGAGATTGCCGAAAGCGGAGATCTTGAGGCGTTACTTGCAAAGATGAAAGCAACAAAGTAATTTAACAAGGTCGGGTAATACCGACCTTAAAACAAACTAAAAATGGGCACATTTCAAACCGGATTCTCGTTCAATAAAGCTATAACTACCAATGGCGCACCACTTCCTGGGCAAGACTACGTGACAGGGCTGTGCTTATATGGAACAGCTCCTAGCGCTTTCCCTTCTGCAGGTTATAAGCAGATGTTTAGCGTTCAAGATGCCATTAACGTTGGCATTACGCCCAACAGCACTGACGAGACTCAAGCCGCAGGAGACCTCGCTATGACAGGAGCATCAGGGGCAGGGTTGACTTTAATTGTTAAAGTTCAAGAGCCCATCAATCCAACTAACACGGCAACAAATCCTAATTTGATTACGATCTGTTCCTACACTACCGTGGCAGGCGACACAACCGCTTCTACATTCGCTACTAACTTAGCAGCAGCCATCAACGCTAACCAAGCCAACAATGGCGGTTATACCGCAACAGCATCTACCAGCACCGTTGTGTTGACCGCACGTAAAGGACTCGGAACATTTTTAAACTCAGGCTCACCGATAAGCGTGTCAGGCACAGCGGCAGCAGATGTAACGGTGACTCAATTCGCCTCAGGGGTAGCATCTGTGTACAACAACTGGTATTATCATATTTCAGAGTACTTTAGGCTTAGCCCTAACGGCGTCCTTTGGGTGAGTGTCACAAGTGCTCCGAGCACTGCATTCACAGAGGTTCAGACCTTGCAACAAAACGCTGTAGGCGTGTTGAGGCAAGTAGGTGTATATGCTCCAAGCCGCACAGTCGTATCTAACGCAGCCGCTGACGTGGCAGCATTACAAGCTATTGCAAGCACCTTAGAGAGCAATAAGATGCCGTTATCTATTGTGTACGCAGCAGATATGCATAGCGTATCCGATTTGACAACATTGCCTAATCTTTCAGTGTTGAACTCTAACTACGTATCTATTAACATCTCGCAAGATGGAGCAGGGCAAGGTTGGGCATTATATGAGGCTTATGGCAAATCCATAACCAACATAGGTGCGTTGTTAGGCTGCATAAGCGTTGCACCAGTATCTCAAGATTTTGCGCAGCCAGTGCCTACTTATAACATCAGTAATGGAAGCGAAAACAACGTTATCGCATTTGCTAATAATATATTATTTACGAGCGTTTCGTCAACGTTGCAAACGCAACTAGACAATTATCGTTACATCTATGCCGGCAATTATGTTGGATACACAGGGACGTTCTTTAATGACAGCCATTGCGCTAATTTGTCAAATACTTACTACTCGTATATCGAACAAAACAGAACTGAGAATAAGCTTGAGCGTATTCTATATTCCTCTTATTTGCCATATTTGAAGTCTCAAATTCAACTAAACAGCGATGGCACCATCTTTAGGCCTCTAGTTTATTCTCTTCAATCAGTTGGGAACAACGCGTTGAACGTAAACATGGCAGGTCAAATAAGTGGTGTTGAATGCATCATAAACCCGTTGCAAAACGTCACCACGCAAGGCGGATTGGTTGTTACGGTATATTTCATTCAGAACGCAATTGCACGTACAATAACAGTTAATATTAACGCGGTAAACTCGTTACCTTCAAACCTATAAAACAATGGCAGCACCTTTAATTAATGGCGTTAACTACGCATGGTCTAACATCACTTGGATGTGGTACGGATTGCCCTTGATTGGCATCAAGTCAATCAACTATGAAGCGAAACAAAAGAAAGAGCTCAACTACGGCAATGGCGTATATCCAATATCGGAAGCTGTTGGCAATTATGAATATGACGCTGACATCGAGATATACGCGGACGAGTGGGCTAAGATAATCGCAGCTGCACCAAATGGTGATCCATTGCAAATACCGCGTTCAGATATGCAGATCTTCTACGGCGGTAGCCGGGTAAATCAAAAGGTCGACATCTTACAGATGGTATCGTTCACCAATGACCCAATCGCGGTTAAACAAGGCGATACTATGGTAAGCGTAAAATTAAAATTATCAGTTGCAGGTTTAGCGCATCAATAAACACATAATCCAACCAAAGATGACAATTGAAGAAATAGAAAAAAAAGCAAAGGATCTTTCGCAAAAACTTGATGGCGAAAAGGTAACGCCAATAGTGCTCAACCACGAAGGTGAACAAGTGATTGGTTATTTTCGAGAGGTGTCTTACGACATCAGGCTGGCAGCTACCGATGCATTCATTGACAAGCAGACAACTAAAGCAGCCGAATGGGTTATGCAAGACGCTTTAATTAAAGAAGAATCTGACCCGCGCATCATGAGCCAAGCGCGTAAAGACGCTAATATCCGGGCATCGTTTGTTATGCAAGCGGTTAAGCTTGTCGCTCCTTTGGTTGACGAGTATAAAAAAAAATAATTGACGCACGCGAGAAGATAAGGGGCGACGGAGGGAAGAACAAGGGGAGCGGATATGAGCGTGATTTGGCTCTTATCCGCTTTTATTTTCATCTCGATGCGCGTGGTTTGAGCATCGAAGAGTTTGTATATATTAGAGAGCAGTTGTATTACGCTCTCGAAACAACAGGACAAATGAAATCAACATTATGAGCGTAGAGACGGTTGAGACGCAACTAAAACTAAGCGGTATAGGCGATGCGGAGAAAGGGTTGGAATCACTCAAGGAACATGCTGAGGGAGTCCATGAGGCTATGGGTGAGCTCAAGAAGATGTTCCTTGAGGTATTTGCAATAGAGAAGATAATTGAATTTGGCAAAGAGTCTTTTAAAGCGTTCACAGATGCAAATATGGCATCTGCACAGTTAGACGCCACATTGACATCAACCAATAACGCCGTTGGGTTATCGCGCGAAGAGCTCAACAAGCTATCCGAAGACCTGAGCAAAAACAGCCTATATACAACTACCGCTGTTACTAGCATGCAGTCGGTGTTGACAACCTTCACAAGCATACATGAGGATGTCTTTCCGAAAGCTCAACAAGCTATAGCCGACCTAGCAACTAAGATGGGTGAGGACCTTCAGAGCGCCGCTATACAAGTAGGTAAGGCGTTACAAGACCCTGTTCAAGGCATAACAGCTCTGAAGAGGGTGGGTGTTAACTTCTCTGATGAGCAGAAAACTGTCATCAAGAACCTAGTTGACACTGGTCACGCTGCCCAAGCGCAGACAATGATTTTGAAAGAGCTAAATACAGAATTCGGAGGTTCGGCTGAGGCAGCCATGAGAGCCAACCCATGGGGCGCATTCAAGAAGGACATGGAAGAGACCGAGGTGTCGGTTGGGAAATTGATCAATATGGCATTAGTACATCTTATACCCGTTCTAACAAGCATAAGTAACGCGGTCAAATCAACCTCAGAGTGGCTCAAAGAACACAGCGAGGTGTTAAAGGCTGTGGCGTATGTAGTTGGTATCTCTGTGGCTGCCTTCGTAACTTACAAGACTGTACTATTTGCTATGGAAGCCCCAATGTTAGCGGTAGCAGCTGCGCAATGGGCTATTAACGTGGCGATGTCAGTAAACCCAGTTGGATTGATAATAGCTGGGGTAGTCGCTCTTGGATTAGCTCTTTATGAATGTTTCCAACATTTTGAAGTATTCAGGCGTGTTGTTTTAACAACATGGGAAACAATAAAACAATTCTCGATAGTGCTATTTGACTCGCTAATATTTCCATTCACAACCGCTTATCATGCAGTAATGGCGCTCAACTCAGCTCTTGTTGGCGACTTTTCAGGAGCCAAGGCCCACATAAAAGAAATAGGAAATAATTATATGAGCATGGTCAATGATGTCACAAGCGGAGTGAAGTCAATATCAAGCTCTTGGAATGCCGACTACTCTGACAAGTCAAGCGCTGCCAAAGGAATAGACAGCAAGTTAAATAAAAAAGGTAATAATATTGCAAGTGGAGCGCTTACACCTGCATCAGACAGCTCAAGCGTATCAGGAACAAAACAAGTAATTATTAACGTGTCGATTAACAAGCTTGTTGAGCTCCTTAAAATTGAATCGGCAAATATTAAAGATGGCGCTAACACCGCAAGCGCTGACGTAGCAAGGGCTCTGTTAAGTGCGGTTAACCAGTTCTCAGCATCGGCAGATATATGAACGAATTTACACAAGCAGGAATTACCATTGCTTTGGATCAGTTGGGAATACCAACTGATCCGTACAGCGCAGTTGTGCAACTATTGGAAGCCAATAGCACACCTGTTCAAGGTAACAATTATTCAGGACTATTTAAGTCCGTTCCTACGCCTGATAACCCGGATGCTCAAAGCCGAATAGGTACTGCCGTATATGGCAACCTTCAAATATTTGCAGGATCGTATGTCAACACGTCAGATGGTACTACTATTACTTACGATGCGTTCCACATCGACACTATTATAATGACAGCCACACAGACCCATAACGTCGTGTTGACGCCAATACAAGGAAGAGATGGCGAGGTTGTTGAATATGTAGGCAAGGCTTCATTTAGGATTAATTTTAAAGGCGGTTTTTTCTCCTCCGGCAACACACGCCCTAACCTTGGCAACTTCTATCGAATGATCAACAGTAACCAGCCTATAAGCGTTTACTCTTCATTCTTGCAAGAGCTTGGCATAAGCGAGATAATAATACTTGATAAAAACATACCTCAGGTAGAAGGTGGTTACAACTATCAAGTATTTGCGTTCAACGCAATAGTTAACACTCCGGTTATATTGGCGCAACAAATAAACGTGTCATGAGCTTAATCCTAAAATGTCGCATAACTATTACTCAGTCACCAACAACAGCATACCCAGACAGAGGTAACACTTACGTTATTGACTCGGTTAACGAAGTGCAAATAAAGTCGAGTTGGAAAGATCTGACATCAACCGCTCATGTTGTGCTTCCTAAAAACGTGGCCGTGCAAAATTTGGACGGTTCTCAATTCAATCTTATAGACAAGCCAACCTATGTACCAGTAGCAGGAACAACGCCAGTGCTGTTGCGTGGCGACCAAATTAAAATTGAGCTAGGTTACAGATACCAGAACTCAAACAATATTTGGGTTGAACAATACAACACAGAGTTCAAAGGTTGGGTGGCAAAAATAAACCCTAAAACACCTTTGGAGATAGAGTGCGAGGATAACATGTACTTGCTGAAGCAGGCGCAATGTCCAAACATGGTGTTCCCGGCAAGCAAGTACAACGTTCAAAGCATCATAAACTACTTGTTGTTGAATCCAACGCAAATAACAGATACAAGTAGTTCAGGATATGTTTTTCAGAAGAAGGTGCTCATACCTCAGTTGGCGCAGATTCAACAGTTCAACGGTGTTGGCGCATCGCTCAACATAGCTACAAATGTTGGTGATTTTAGGACGGTCAACGATACCGTAGCATCTGTACTTATGCGACTAAGAAAAGATTACAAGTTAGAATGTTTTTTTCGTCCGACATTGCAAAACGGCATTCCCGTTGATTTTAACTCGCTCTATTGCTCAGGCATAGTGTATTACCCCGACGACTATTACAACGTTGCTAATGGGCAATTTACGCCCGTGGCTTACGGATTTCAGCAGAACATAACCGACAACGGACAAAATCTATTATATCAACGTACTGACGACATTAGGCTAGGAATAAAAGCATATAGCGTCGGGAAGTATGAGCTCAATGCAACCAATAGCGCAGGAGGAACTACCACCAAGAGTCAACGCCTTGAGGTCGTTGTAGGCGACAAAGATGGCGACCTCAGGACTCAATATTTTTTCCCTTCGACCAACACTTCACCTTCGCTTGACCTAGCAGCACTTACTACCTTGGCTACGCAACGACTCAACAAACTAAAATATGAAGGGTGGAGAGGTTCGTTTGAGTCGTTCGGCTTGCCTTACGTTCAACATGGCATGTGTGTGTCAATTAACGACAGCGTAGCAAGTGGCAACCTTGTCTTTGGAAATCAAAATTTAACGCTTGAGCGCGGTGGCGTATATATGGTGAAGGGAACAGAGGTACGTTTTGGAATGAATGGATTTCGCCGTAAAATTGATTTGCATTTGAGGATGGACAACAATCAGTTCACACCGACTGAAATAAGTAATGGCTTATGAGCAATAACAAAGATATAGAAGTAGCAGTACAGCGCCTTGCCGGCACATATTTGAAAGACATATTGCAAATATTTACTTGCACAGTGAACAGCGTTAGCCTCGCCTCACGAACATGCGACTGCACGCCAATAGGTAGTGATAGCTCAACAGACTTGCCGGGCGTGTTGCTCATGGCTGAGGCCGACAACGGAATGCTTATTGTCCCAAAGATTAGAAGTACAGTAGTCGTGGCTCTATCGGCTCGTAACCTTGCATTTGTTATTATGTATAGTAAGGTGCAATCCGTTCAGTATGGTGACGGAACTTTTGGCGGCATGGTTAAGTTAGTGGATGCTTCGGACATCAATGCAGGTTTGTTGGCGAGGATTAATAAAATCGAAACACTTTTGAGCGACCTGATTGTTAAATATAACGTACATACACATGCTTCATCAGGAGCGCCTCCGGTGCCACTTGAGACAGGCACAGCAACAATTACAACACGCGCAGAACTTGAGAATATTAATATAACGCAAGGATTATGAATCAAGATTTTTTACTCGACCCTAATTCGGGCGACCTTCAGATACTTAACGGTGACTTCAATGTGGGCGCATCAGACACGCAACATGTGCAAGATATAATAACGTCTTTCGCTGGTACGTTTAAGCAGTTCCCAACGCTTGGCGTTGGTATCATGCAATATTTGAAATCCCAAAACGGAGCGCAAGCAGCACAAGCAATAGTGACGCAGTTGCAGTCAGACGGTTATCAAGTGGATAAGGCGGTCGTATCTAACACTAATGGCTCATTACAGGTGTCGTTCCCAAATGGAATAAGCCATGCTTAACTACATCGGACAGAGCGGACAGAACGTGTTTGACCTTGCATTGGTAACTGTTGGCGACATCAACCAAATGTATGCAATGCTTCAATCCAACGGATTAAACATAACTAGCGACCCTACCGGTCAGGCAGTTCAATACACGCCTGCGCCTACTATACCACCGACAACTCAGGCTAGTGCCGTTTATTCGCCACCTACTACGGCGACATTCAACAGCGTGGCAAATCAAAATATCTTTGACGTCGTGTTGCAAACTTGTGGTGATTTGAATACGACATATAGATTAATGGAAGAAAATAATTTTTTATATATAAACCAGACGGTTTTGCCTAACAATTTATTTATATTTAATCCATCGCAAATAAAAGATACGTTACTTGTAAGATACTTGCGGTCAAATGGACTAATTATAAATACATCTGTCTCTCAAGTAGGGATAAAAGTATTCAGCACAGAAGATGAAACTTTAATATTCAGCACAGAAGATGGAAGCAAAGACTTCACGTATGAGAGCTAAGGCGGTTATAGGGTTACTTTGTTGCGCTATATTTGCTTTTGGGCAAACGCCAGTGCCATTTAGCACATTGCCTACGTACAAAGGCGTTACCGACACTGCTAATGATAGAATAGTATTTCTAAAATATAACAACGGCACGGGCAAATATGGTAACTATATAATTAGCCCGGGAACGATTGAAAAAAACATTGTTCAGGATAGCGGTATAGCACCCGGTTACGGTATCAATAAGACCAACGCTAAGCCAAGGGTGTTGAGTGCAGATACTACCACAAGCACAGGGCTAGTTAGCAAGAGTAGGTTAACAAAGGCAATAGCAGGAGCAGGAACGGTTAAATCAGTTGCAACAGGTTATGGATTAAGTGGAGGTACGATAACAAGTACAGGTAATCTAGTAGCCGACACAACGGTATTAGCAAGTCAAGCAAGGCTTACCAAGTCATTAGCTTTGTACCAAAAAAGTATTTCACTCACCACAACAGGAACCAGTGGGAGTGCTTCATTTACGTCTAACACGCTCAATATACCTACATATCAAAGTGCATACACCAACCTCACTACTATTGGAGGGCTTAGCAACACATCAGGATATCTACTCAACAACGGAAGCGGTACTTTTACGTACGGAAATCCGATTCAAGATAGTGGTGCTGCTAACTCATGGGGTCTCAAGATAACAGCAGCTAAGCCAAGGTTGTTTAAGGTTGACACAGCAACGGGGAACGCCAATGGAGCAAGGTTAGCTACGCAATATTGGGTAACTAAAAACGCGCCCAAAGGATGGGGATTAACAGGTAATGCAGGAACTACTGCAGGTACTAACTTTATAGGAACAACGGATAATGTAGGACTTGTTTTTAAAGTAAATAATACACTTTCAGGTAGTATTGATATTGTTAATAATAATACTTCATTTGGTTATTCATCACTTGCTAACAATACAAGCGGCTCGGGTAAATATAATAGCGCATTGGGTTATAATGCGTTAGCGGCTAATTCAACAGGTGCTTATAACACAGCAATGGGTTATAATGTTGCAAGCACTAATCTTTCAACAGGCTCCAATAATATTATAATTGGTTCAAGTTGCGATATGCCTGTAGGTGGCGGGGCTTATTCTAATAGCTTAATATTGTCATCTGGTTCTGGAGCTACTGTTAACGGTTCAAACATGGGCGTTATAACTAATGGCTCCTCTTACAATTTAAAGCTTGGAGTTAATCAACCAACCCCAACTGCTGCTCTTCACGTTAAAGGTACAGGAACGACTTCAAGTACAAATACACTTAGAGTTGAAAATAGTAGCAATACGGTAGCATTGCAAGTCAATGATGGCGGTTTTGCTGCATTTGGTATGACTCCAACAAATGATTCAAGGTTACAAATTCAAGGAACAAGTAGCGGCTCTAGTTATTCGAGTTTAAGAGTTTATAACTCTAGTTCATTTGAAACATTTAACTGCATGGATAATGGCGGAGTGGGTATGCTTGGTGTCCATGCACCCTCTGCTGGTTACTTAACTATTGGTGCACCGCAGACATTAAGCGGAATAAATGTAAATACCGCCACAAATGGTTTAAGTAGAGTAATTAATGGAAGTGCTGAATATGGTTGGGTTACAAATGGTTATGGTTCTTATGGTAATTTTGCACCAACATCACTTGGAGGTGCGTACTTAGATAATACTAACGGCGGACCAACGTTAATAAGCTCTAGGGGTGGTTCTATTTATTTTGGAAGTTTGACAGGAACAACTAACATAATGCAAATTGCTACTGGAACCTCTAAAATATCAATGAACGGACAAATAAGTATTAATACCACAACACCTGACGCAAGTGCCATTATAGATATTGAAACAACCACACAAGGATTTTTAGCACCTCAGATGACAACCACACAAAAAAATTCTATTTCATCCCCCAAAGAGGGTTTGATGGTGTATGACTTAACACTGCACAAACTATCTTACTATAATGGTTCATCATGGACAAACCTTTAAAATCTAAAACAATGAAAAAACTATTTTTACTTTTATTTTCCTTACCTCTAATTGTTTCGGCACAGATAACTAACAAGCGCCTTGACTACGACACATCCAAGACTGCTTATAATCAATTGACTATCCACGATTGCCACATCGAGGGAGATAATAATGTCATTAGGGTTATGTACACGCTTGACTTGGTGAACTCGAAAGGTGTAACTTTATCAACAGGACAACCGCAAGTATATACACGCTATGGAACTAAGTATGATAGCCTTCGGGCTTCATCATTAGGGCAAATGCTATTTGGATTATTTCAATTGGATGCGTCTAAGGTGGATAGCGCTAAGAACGTATTTAGATTGATTCAAACACATCCGTAAAATGACCCCAATAACGCGAGATAAAGAATCGTTCACTATCAGGGAGATAGTGCGCGAACACATTGATACGACAACAGCTGCAATGTATGAGACCAATAGGCAGTTAAATGAGCTGAACATCAAAATAGCGCTTGTCATTCAAAAGAACGAAGAAAAAGAAAAGAAGATCGAAAAACACGAAGCCGCGCTTATTGAGATAGATAGACGGCACCACGAACAAAAGGGCGCTTTTTGGCTGCTAGGCGTTAGCTCCGCTGCAATTGGTAGTGTTGTTGTTTTATTTGCTAAAAAAATATTGCACCTATGAATATAACCGTACAGAGATTTGACGAACAAGACGCCATGTATAGCGATGCGATGGTTACGAACAACGACATCCACAAAGGTGTTGTTGGAACTTTTGGATTTGTATTTGGTCAACTACTCGATGACCAAGGGAAATTTATTTGTTACACGCTTGAGCGTAAGGACACGCTAATAAGCGAAGGCACACGCAAATATAAGTTATACTACTCGCCCGCCAACCGGTGTGTCGTTCCTATCTTTGAAGATGCGCCAGGTAGTGGCACTTATGACAGGTGCTTCGAGATGCACCCTGCTAATTTCCCGTACGAACTTAAAGGATGCACAGCCGTAGGCCTTGGGCTTACACAAGTAGAGCTCACGCAATCGAAAGCGGCATTTTCAAAAATAATGGCGCTATTGAACGGCAACGAAGGAACGGTAACTCATGAAAAGAGGGTGGCACTATGAGTGTAGCGCTATTGACTTGCATCTGTATTCTTGGACTATCTGCACTTATTACAAAAGAAAATGGATAACCAAAAGAAGCTACTTACTGCTATTGTGTCGCTTGCCATCGCATCATTAAGCTTATTGCAATCATGCTCAAGTGGCAAACATATTCATAAAGGTCAATTAACAATTAAAACTGAAAAACATGAGCTTATTAAAATTTGAACAAAAAATTAAAGCAATCGCCACATCCATAGAACATGAGGTAGTTATTTTGGCTAAGGATGCTGAGGGCATTGTACCATTCTTGGTTAATACAGAACTAGCAATCGCAGGCAAAGACTTGCCTAAGACTGGCAATGCGGTAGAAGATGACTTCTTAACCGTTGTTAAGTTGTTGGCTCAGCTGCCTCAATTCGCTGGCGACTCTAAAGCCGTTGCATTGGCTGCCGAGGCGGTTATCAACGTAGTATCTACTATTCAAAATAAAACCAACTGAAACATGAACTCACCATTATTCACCGTGAACGAAAAGCAATGGGCAAAAGGCTTGTTGCTTTCGGTAATTGGAGCCTTCGTTGGCGGCATACAAGGCATATTATCAAGTGGGCATCTGCCTTCAACATTGGCGGAGTTGCAGCCAATAGCCATTGGAGCGCTTAGCGCTGGCGTGGCATATATAGCACACTCTTTCGCCTCCAACGAAAACGGAACGCTTGGTAAATGAATATTGAGAACCTTGTATTTAAAGGGGGTGGTGTGCTTGGAGAGGCTTACGCTGGTGCGTACACCATAGTGTCGCCACTTGCGCCAAATGTTAAGCGAGTGGCTGGAACATCAGCTGGTTCAATGATGGCGCTCATGGTAGCGCTCGGATACACACCTGACGAGATAACAAGCGTATTGGATGCCACGCCGTTCCATTCATTCATGGACAGGTCTAGTTGGATAGGCCATATATTGAATGAGCTTCGATATTACGGATTCTATACCGGTGATGCTCTCATGCGATGGATCCAAGCGCAAATTAAAAATAAAACGGGTGCGAATAATATCACGTTTGCCGATTTTAGAAATCTCGGATATTTAGATCTTACAGTAGTAGCAACTAACGACATAACAAATGAGGCGGTATATTTCAATTGCGCTAACACGCCCAATACAATTGTCGCCGAGGCGGTAAGGTGCTCAATAGCGATACCGTTATTCTTTCGGGCCTTCAAGCCTTCTCAAGGCGAATTCATAGGTGCTCCCTTCGTGGATGGTGGTGTAGTGAATAATTACCCTATTTCTCTATACGATACAGCAGAAGGCGCCAATGAAGCCACGTTGGGTCTATTCCTTCACCACGACGCACCATCTTCAACGCTTAGCGAAGGCCACCTATTAGCCGAAATTAAGGATACGTTCCTGAGCATTGTGAACGCTCAGGATGTTGATTTCTTTGCGCATCCCCAAGATGTGGCAAGAAGCATTATTATTGATAGCTTAGGCCTTTCGGCCACTGATTTCAACCTCAGCAAGGCAGATGCAGAGGCGCTAAAAGCCTCCGGCAAGCTCGCCGCGCAGCATTTTTTTGCAAAAAATCTGTAAACCTACGCGTTTTTATTGAATTTTATTGTCTTGATTGTCAAGCAGTTGCAATATACTTACAAATAAATATTTGTAATTTAAAAATGTTTCTTAAATTTGAAATGTGAAACAAAGAAAAACAAAAAACAAATTTAAAATCTAAAACTAAACCACATGTCTTATCAAATCAAAGCAATCGCACCAACAATTTACCAGTTACACTCTTTAAGAGCCTTTAACATTGGTTCTAAGGCTATCGGAAATGGTGCTTACATTGGCAAAATAGACTTCAATACAGAAGAAGAAGCCAAAGAGTACCTGACTAGTCGTGCTGACAAGTACAACGATGAAGACCCTGAAGGCAGCGAATCAAGTCTTGCTGATATGTATGCAGATATTAGTAATGGTGCATTGACACTTGACGCTGTAACTGCTTATATCAACATAATTGACGAAGAAGAGGAAAATTAATAACAATGATAAATTTAAAATTTAAGCAAAACATAAAACCAAAAACACAATGGAAACAATCGACCAATTATTGATAGAGCTAAATGCTTGCGAAGTAGCCCGAGACTGGGCG
>JGI24890J29729_1000319_pt1 | contig 34142 bp, 61 predicted proteins | sample FreactcultureFD7_FD_29729 | JGI IMG/M metagenome (IMG submission 29729)
CCCCCCCCGGCGGCCACTGACATGCCGGCGCCCACCAGCCCCGCCGCCCTGGCCGGCTTGCCCTGGACGGAGGAGCGGGAAGCGAAGCTCCGCGCCCTGTGGTCACAGGCCGCCAGCGACCGAAGCATCCTGGCCACGCTGAACCAGCTGGCCGGCACGTCGCTGACCTGGCCGGCCATCTGCACCCGGGCCAGCAAGCTCGGCCTCGGCAAGCGCGGCATTGCGCCGACCGACACTTGGCGCCCCGGCGCCGTCACCTGCGAGCTGGATCTCGACAGCGTCACCCTGCCGCCGGGTTTCCAACCCGATGGCAAGCTGACCGAGGCGCGCGCCCGCGCGCTGGTGGCTGGCTGGCACCGCTACGCGCTGTCGGGCCGCCGCCTCCGCGCCATCCTGGCCGGGCTGCCGGGCGACAAGTTCGGCGACAATGACAGCACGCTGTACAGCTTCGCGCGGCGCCTCGGCTTGCCCAGCCAGCGCTTCCCGGACGGCGCCCCACCGTCCGACCCGGTACCTGAGCCCGCCGCACCGCCGCCCGTCGCGCCCCAGCCCGCCACGCCTCAGCCGGAGCCGGTCGCCGAAGCGCCGCCGCCCACGCCGCCGGAGCAGCCGGTGGAGCAGGAGGAGCCGCCGGCGGGCTCGCTGCCGCCAACCCAGCCGGAGCCCCAGCCCCTGCCGGCGCCCGCGCCCGTGGCGGCAGCACTTCCGACCGATGCCCTGCCCCAGCACGCCCGCCGCGAGGCGCACCCGCGCGGCTTCATCATCGCCGCGCCGAAGCGTCAGCCCTCGCCGGAGACGGCGCCGGAACTGGCGGACGCGGCTGTGGACCGCAAGCACCAGGAGGCGAAGGCCATGCTCTTCCGGGGCATCCCGGCCGCGATGGTCGCCAGCCAGACCAAGCTGAACCTGAACGTCGTGTACCGCCTGCAGGGCGAAGTCCGCGCCGATCGCCAACGCGCATCCGAGGAGATCGCAGCCCAATGACCGAAGAAGAATTCCTCACCGGCCTTCCCGACCCGGGCGAGGCGGAAGCAACCATCGTGCTGCCCGACTTCGCCGCCCTGAAGCTTGCCTCGGGCCTGTGGGCTGGGCGCCTTGTTGAGGGCACCTTCGCCCAGGCGCCGGCCCGCAACGGCGAGACGCACCGCACCTTCCGCGGTCGCCTCACCCACAACGGCGCGCTGCGCGTGGCCGAGCTGCGCGAGGGGCTGCCGGCATGAGCCGCGACAACGTCACGGTCGCCGATATCGAGGCGATCCAGATCTCGCCGGACGTGCCCGCGCGCACCGTACCGGCCACCCAGCGCGAGGATGCCGAGTTGGCCGCCTCGATCGCGCAGTGGGGCGTGCTGCAGCCCTTGCTGCTGCGCCAGCGCGGCAACCAGCTGGTGCTGATCAAGGGCGCGCGCCGCCTGGCCGCCGCCCGCGCCGCCGGCTGCCGCGAGGTGCCGGTGAAGATCTTCGCCGCGGATGACCCGATCAGCGACGCCGCGATCCGCGCTTCCGGCATGGTCCGCGCCAGCCTGCACCCGGTGGAGGTATGGCGCGCGACCGAGACGTTGCTGGCCGCCGGCCACAGCATGGAAACGGCGGCGGCGACCCTGGGCGTTTCCGCGCGCACCGCGCGCCAGCTGCAATGCCTTGGCCGCATCATCCCGCCGATGCTGGACGCCATGGGCCGCACGAGGGTGCCGCACACCCACTGGCTCAACACCATCGCCCAGGCCCCGCGTGAGACGCAGGAAGCGGCCTGGCGGCAGCACGGCAAGAAGTTCACCGGCGACTGGTACGCCGTGTTCGGCGCCTGCGTCGCCACCACCTTCCCCCGCAGCCGCGCTGCCTTCGATGACGACGCCGCAGCGCGCCACGGTATCATCTGGCAGGAGGACCTGTTCGCCGAGGGCGACCGCGACACGCGCCACACCGGCGACGCCCAGGCCTTCCGCGCCGCCCAGTTGGAGTGGATGGAGGCGCGCGTCCAGGCGCTGATCGGCCAGGGCTTCCAGGCGCAGATCCTGGACGCCTCGAAGACTGGCACGCCGGTGGTGGGCAAGGAGTTCGAGCAGGTGTCCGGCCGCGAGGACAAGGCGCCGAAGAACGTCATCCGCGGCCTGTGGATCGACACCCAGCTTGCCGTGCATTTCATGCTCTACCGCCGCCGCAAGGCCGAGCCGGCGAAGGGCGCCAAGGGCAAGGCCAGCGCTGCCGCTGCAGCCGCCGCCGAGCCACAACCCGAGACCGCTCCGAAGCCGCGCGGCATCAGCAAGAAAGGCCTGGTGCTGATCGCCGAGGCGAAGGATCGCGCGCTGGCGGCGGCGCTGTCGGACGCCGAATGGCACGAGGAGGCGGCGCCCGACCAGGTCGACAACTGTGCCGTGCTCCTGCATGCGCTCCTGGTGGCGCTGACGGCGTCCAACGTCCAGGTGCAGCACGGCGCCAGCTGGCAGCGGGTGCTGATGGACGAGTTGCTGCCCGAGTTGCTGCAACCCGACGGCCGCAAGCAGTACAGCGACTTCCCGCCGCTGATTCGGCAGGCCCGCAAGGCGCTCGGCATGATGCTGCAGGCGCCGCGGCCAGAGCGCTTCGGCAGCGGCCAGGCCTTCGACCGCGTGGCCAACATCATTGGCGCCAAGAACCCCCGCTGCGACAGCGAGGACATCCTCGCCGAGCTGCCGAAGGCGGTGCTGGTCAGCCTGGCCACGCAGCACGGCCAGCCCGCCAAGGCCGGTGTGAAGGAGCTGGCGCGCCAGCTGGCCGGCAAGCTGGACCGCTGGCAGCCGAAGGAAGCCGAGTTCACCCCCACGCCGCTCGACGGCGCCGATGAAGCCGAGCCCACCGAGGCCGAGCTGGAGGACGCAGCATGATCATGGAACCCCACGCCCGGCAGTCGCTGCTCGCGGTGGCCAGCACCTGCTTCGCCCGCGCGCCGGACTTCATCGTCGGCGGCGAGGATCCCTACCTGCTGCGCTGGTACCTGACCGGCTACGGCCAGCACGCCGGCGCCTACGTGCATCGCTTCCTGCGGAGCGACGACGACCGCGCCCTACATGACCACCCCTACGACAGCACCAGCGTGATCCTGCAGGGCAGCTACATCGAGCACCTGGCGCACGGCGTCAGCGAGCTGCGGCAGGAAGGCTGGGTCGGCTCTCGCCGCGCCGCCGACGCGCACCGGGTGGAGCTGCTGCAGAGCGCCCGCGGCGTGCCCTTGGGGGTGACGACGCTGTTCCTGCACGGCGCCCGGGTGCGGGACTGGGGCTTCCATTGCCCGCAAGGCTGGCGCCCCTGGCAGGAATTCGTCGCGGCGCGCGACAAGGGTGCGATCGGCGTGGGGTGCGGGTGATGGGCTTGGAACCCTGCCCCAGATGCGACGGCCTGGGTCGCACGACGCCGACCGCGGTGCTTTGCACGTACTGCGACGGCATGGGCCAAGTCCAGGTCCACTGGATGGCTCCGCCGCCGTTTGTGGTGCCGGCGGCAGCCCCCTTCGGCCTGCGGCTGGCCCTCAACCTGATCGAGGCCGAAGTCCAGTCGGCCGAGGCGAAGTGGGCGCCGATGAACAGCGCGCATGAAGCCTTCGCCGTGCTGCTGGAGGAGGTGGACGAACTGAAGGCGCACGTCTGGGCCAAGCAGGGCGAGCGCGACCTCGACGCCATGCGGAAGGAGGCGATTCAGGTGGCGGCTATGGCGGTGCGTTTCGTGCGCGACGTTTGCGATGGCGGGCGGGGGCGGAAGTGAAAGCGCACTCCGCCAGCATCGACCTGTTTGCCGTCGCCGGCATCGCCCCCTCGGGCAGGCCGGCGGCGGTGGTCACCGCCCCGCCGCCAGCGCCCCACCCGACGCCCGCGCGCTCGCTGGACGCTCATGTGCCGTCGCCGGCGGAGCTGGCGCAGCCGGCCTTCTCGGCGCTGTGCACGGCGGTGCGCGGCTGGGACATTGCCCTGCCCGGCCAGCGCGGCATGCACTTGGCTGGCGCCACCCATATCCGCCTGCTGCTGCGCGCCCTTGTCGCGGAGGACTGCCTCGCCGGCACGGCGCAGGCGCCCGGCCCGCTGGGGCTGTTACGCCAGGTGGCGGCACTGGTGCAGGCCGGGCACCTGGTGCTGCGCACCGAGCTGGGCACGCTGGCGCAGCAGGAATGGCAAGAGCTGCGCGACATGATCGCGCGCGTCGCGGAGGGCCGGCACGATGCGTAATCGGAAACGCACCCCGGCCTGGAGCGAGCATGCCGCCGAGTGGCGGGACCGCGTGGTGATCCTGGCCGAGACGTGGCAGCGCGCACTGGCTGCGGAAGGGTCGGAGCGCGCCGCCATGCTGGCCTGGGCGAGCCGCGTATCTCGGGCTGCGCGTGGCTTGGCGTCGGAGCGCGAAACACACTTGGTGCTCACGCTGGCGGCCCGGGGAGATCGTACCAATGGCTGACCTCCCTCGGCGCATCCAACTCAGCCGCGCCAAGGGCTGGCGCCTGCCGGAAGGCGCGGTCTCCGTCGCCCGGCCCACCAAGTGGGGCAACCCCTGGACCGTCGCGGGCGCACGCCGGGCCGGGTTCGAGGGCACCGATGCCGAGATGCGTGCATACTGCGTGGCGTTCTTTCGCAATGGACTGGCAGCCGGCCTGCCCGCCTTGAACGGCATGTGGGATCGCATCCCCGAGCTGCGCGGCAAGCCCCTCGCCTGCTGGTGCCCCCTGCCGGCCGCCGGCGAACCGGACCACTGCCACGCGGCCGTGCTGCTGGAACTGGCCAACGCGCCGCTGCGCTGCGAGGCCGCCGATGGCTGACCTATTTACCTTCGCTGCCGCCCAGGCGCCCCGGCCCGCGCCGCCCGCCACCCCCGAGCCAGCCCCGGCCGGGGTGCCGCTGACCGTCCGCAACCTTCGCTTCGACTGCCCCGGCTGCGGCGAGGCGGTCAGCTACGACCTGGCGCCGCTCAACGTGGCGTTGCTGTGCGAGCGGTGCAGTTTCTGGGGCGTGGAGCGGCACCAAGCGCTGCTGGACCTGCGCGACCGTTTCGCCGCCCTGGCCTCGGCGGAGCCAACCTGACTCATGCCTGACGGTGCCGGCCCTCTTCACGTCTTCGGCTGGCCCGCCTCGATGCGGGCAGAGCGGGCCGCCGCCTACCTGGACGTGTCGAGGACCTATTTCCTCGGCAACATCGCGCCGCAGCTGGCGCCTATCCGCCTGGGGCCTGGCCTGGTGCTCTACCTCCGCCGGGACCTGGACGCCTGGCTTGACCAGCGGGCCGGCGCGGCCGCACCGTCGCCAGAGGACAACCCGTGGCCGGCAGCGTGACCGTCGTTCACCTGAAGCATATCTCGCGGTTCAAGGACCGGCACGGCCACCCGCGGGCGTATCTGCGCCTGCCCGGCCGCAAGCCCGTGAAGCTGCCCGGCGCGCCCGGCAGCCCTGAATTCATGGCCGCCTACCAGGCCGCCATCGCAGCCGAACCACCGCCGCCGCCAGGGCCGAAGCAGCCGCTAGCCGGCACGCTGGACGCGCTGGCCGCCAGCTACTACCGCAGCCCGGCCTTCACGGACCTGCGCGCCAGCACCCAGGCGACCTATCGCCGCATCATCGAGGACCTTCGCGCCAGCCATGGCGGCAAGCCGGTCCGGTTGCTGGACCCCACGCGCATCGCGGGGTTGATGGCGGAGAAGGCCGCGCACCGCACCGCCGCCAACCACCGCCTTCGCATCCTGAAGCACCTGATGGCGCACGCGATCGAGACGAAGGTGCTGGTCGCCGACCCCACCGCCGGCGTGAAGCGGCTGAAGCACAAGGCGAAGGGCTACGCCACCTGGTCCGAGGCCAACATCGCCCAGTACGAAGCCCGCTGGCCCAGCGGCACCCGCCAGAGGCTGGCCCTGGCCCTGCTGCTGTACACCGCCCAGCGCCGCAGCGACGTGGTGAGGATGGGCCGCCAGCACGTCTCCGGCCGCATGATCCGCGTGCGCCAGGTGAAGACTGGCACGGAGCTGGAGATCCCCATCCATGCCGCCCTGGCCGCCGAGCTGGCGCATGTGCCGCAGGACCAGCTGGTCTTCCTGCTGACCAGCGAGGGCGCCGACGCCAAAGGCTTCACGCCCGGCGGGTTCTACAACCGCTTCATCGGCTGGTGCCAGGAGGCAGGCATGGCCGCCGGCCTCTCTCCGCATGGTTTGCGAAAGGCCTGCGCCCGCCGCTTGGCCGAGGCCGGCGCGACGACGCACCAGATCGCCGCCGTCACCGGCCACCGCAACCTGGCGGAGGTGGAGCTGTACACCCGGGCGGCCAATCAGGCGCGGATGGCAGTGGCCGGGATGGCGCGAATCAAGAACAAGGCTTCCAACCCGACCGGGCGGAAACTTCCAACCCGGCGGGAAAGTGGCGGATAACGGCCAGTTTTTGCGGAGTATGGCGCGCCCTGAGGGGGTGAATTATTCGAGCGGCGGCAGCACGTTAAGCCATCCAACCCCAAAAGTTCCGTCACGGCGGTTCAATGGGTTACGGCCGATTTTCCAACCCTATGAACGCGCGCGTAGGGTGGTTCCGGACTGTGCTGGGTCATTTGGCATGGCGGGCAACCTCGTCCGTCTCGGGGTCAAGCACGCGGGCGGCGCGGAGGATGTTGTAGACCGTGCCGGCTACGTCGCCCTCCCAGGTTTCCGAGCCGTCGCTCGCGTACCAGCCTTCAGCGCCCAGCGCCTTGGCCAGCGTTTGCAACACGAAGTCGGCCGCGAGGTCGGCGGCTTGCTCGACCGTCTCCGCGTTGAACGGGTGGGTGGTCTCGGCCGGGGTCGCCTGACCTGTCCCGGCATCCGCTCTCGCGGGGGATGGCGGGAACGACGCCCCGGCCGAAGTGGTGGTCGTCTTCAGGTCTTCGGCCATGTGGCGGGCTCCATCAGGTTGACTAGCGGGCCGCGTGCCGGCCCCATGATGCGGCGGAGCCAGCCCATCGCCCACTTCGTATCCGCGAGGCACTTCCGGCATAGCCAGTTGCCGCACGGCTCAGGCTTCGCGTTAGCCGGCGCCGCACGCTCGCAGCCGACGCAGCGCAGGGTGGTCTTTGGGCTTTCGCTCATTGTGGCATCCCCATCGCGCGCAGCAGGGGCGGGCACCACCAATCAGCCGAGGCGTCCAGCGCCACCATAGCCAGCAGCGTCAGGCCAATCGCCCACAGTTGCGGGTCAGTGGTGGTTTCCGAACGGTCAGACATGCCACTCCCTCCAGATGTTGCCGCGCCAGGCGATCAGCACGCCACGGTCATGGACGCAGACCAGCAGCGGCCAGACATCCAGCAGGAACCCAGCCCAGCGCACAAAGCGCGCCCAGCGGGTGGTTCCGGACGCGGCGGGGTCATTTGGCATGGTCGGTCATCCCAGCAGCAAGAGCCGCGCGAAGACGGTCAATCTCGGCCCGGATTGGCGCGGTGAACTTTGCTCGGTCTGGTCCGAAGTCCTTGGTCGCCAGCCTGTGGTTGAGGCGGTCGATCTTCTTCCGAGCAAGCGCCGCCGCCAGCGTGGAGGGGTGCAAGCCGGCGGCTTCAGAACCGCTCATCTGGCATGGCCTCCCGTGCAATTTGCAGCCGGCGCTCCGCGACTGAGCACCAGTAATCGAAGCCCGGCTGAACCCCGAGTGTGTCGGCATCCGGGGCGCGCTCCCCGATCTTGCGAAGCGCCGCCCGCAGGCGGGCTATCTCGTCGCGCTGGCGCACCATGGCATCCCGGCACGACATGATGAACCGCCCGGCGCCCGGTTCGCCCTCCAGCATGGGCGACCACGCCCAATCCTGGCACATGCCGATCAGGTGCGCCGTCTCATGGTCAGGGCTGGCGGTGGTTTGCTGATCTACCGGCACAGCGGCGCTCCATGGGCTGATTGGTCGAGGAACGGGTTGCAGCCCCGCGTGGTGACGGCCCAGGCGGTGTAGAAGCCCGGCGCCAGGGCGAGGCAGGCGCCGATGGCCAGCGCCCACCACAGGCCGCGCCGGGTGGTTTCGGCCGGGGTCGCCTGACCTGTCCCGGCATCCGCTCCCGTGGGGGATGCGGGGAACGACGCCCCGGCCGAAGTGGTCGATTGCTGGTCAGCGTTCGGCATTGGCATCCCCCACATAATGCACCCACGTCGCGCGCACCTCGGCCGCAACCTGATAGCCGTCGCCATCCTGCGCCGTGTTGGCGCTGTCCAGCAGCGCGCGGGCGACGCGCTTCCAGTCGATAGGGTCGGCTGGCGCGTATTTCACTACCCGCCCCATCCACTCGAAATGTTCAGCCATCTCGGCCGGCGCCATTTCCCGGTGCCCCCAACGCCACACCTGCGCATCAGCGCGCCAGGTCCAGATGACCGGCGGCATGTCATGGCCCGGCACGTCGCGGCGCCGGACCCAATGGTAGCCGCTGGCGTGACTGGGTACGCCTCGGCCATCCCAAGCCGGTGAATTTTCACGGGCCGGTGGGCCGCTGGTCCGCTCCCACTCAGCCAAACCAGCCAAAATGGCCGGGTCGGCGGCAAGCTCTGCCGCCAGCGCGCGGTCAGCTTCGGTCGGTGAAAATTCACCGGCGGCGGTCGTCTTGGACTTGCTAGGGCTGTCGGTCATAGCTTCCACCCCCGCAGTTCCATCAGCGCGGCGATCATGGCGACCACGTTGCCCGCCGCCATCGCCCGCGCTGCGGTGTCCAGGTCGTTCCTCATGGCAGCCACAGCCCAACCGCCGGCCGAGCCGATCTGCTGGTACGTGGGGATCACCTGGTCGCGGACGCGGGCCATCTCGCGCGGCAGCGCGTCGCCCAAGGTCTCGGTGGTTTGCTGGGTTGGCGTGTCAGTCACGGCGATTCCCTCATGCGGCGTGCCTTGAAGGCGTCAAAGCGCTCCGTGACGTAGCGCAGGCTAATCGCTGTCCCGCGTTCCAACACCTCTCCGCAATCCTTGAACTGGTATTCGACTACGCGGGGGTCAGCTAAATTGTCGGCGCATAGTAGAAAGCGATCACCGCCGGTGGTTTGCTGATCTACTGGCACAGCGGCGCTCCGTGGGCTGATTGGTCGAGGAACGGGTTGCAGCCCCGCGTGGTCACGAACCAGGCGGAGTAGAGGCCCGGCGCTAAGCCGATGGCGGCGCCGATGACCATGGCCCACAGCAGGCCGCGCAGGGCCCTATTCGGGCTCGATGTCTTCGGCACCTCGCTCATCGGCGGCTTCCTTCATCGCGTTGTACAGCGTGGTGCGGCCCACCTTCAGCCGGGCGGCAGCCTGGCGCACCGTCAGGCCCTCGCCGCCCTCGCTTTCGTCCGCGATCATGCGGCGCCCGGCCTGGACAATCTCGGGCGTCATCACCGGCTTCCGGCCGCCCACCCTGCCCCGGTCCCGCGCCGCAGCCAGGCCGGCCAGCGTGCGCTCCTGGATCATCTCGCGCTCCAGCTGCGCGAAGCTGCCCATCACGCCGAACATGAAGCGGCCCATGGGCGTGCTGGTGTCTATGGCCTCGGTCAGCACCCGCAGTCGGCACCCCTTGGCGTTCAGCCGTTCCGCAGTCTGGAGTAGCTGCGAGAGGTTCCGGCCCAGCCTGTCCAGCTTCCAGATGACCAGCGTGTCGCCGGCCCGCAGCGCCTTGAAGCAGGCCAGGAAGCCCGGCCGGTCCAGCGTCGCTCCGCTGGCCTTGTCCGTGTAGATCCGGGTCGCCTGCACCCCGGCCTTGGTCAGCGCGTCGGTCTGAAGCTCCAACCGCTGGTCGTCCGTGGAGACGCGGGCGTAGCCGATGGAGAGAGCGCCGGGTACCGGCTCGGTTGGGAAGGCCATTGCCACACTCTATCTGCGCGGCATTTGGCACACTATCGCCGGAATGATTATTTCTCATTTCGGGACGCCTTTCGGGACTCATTCTCCCGGCGCTTCAACTCGGCCTCGACCGCCTCGCGGATGAACGTCGCCATGCGGTGCGGCCCAACCAGGGCGACGATGCGCGAGCGCACGTCCTCCGTCAGCCGGACCATGGTGGCCTTCACATTGAGCGGTGGTCTTCCCATGCGCCCTGGCCTAACCGCTATCGGATATTCCGTCAAAGCCGCCCCATAACCGCAATCGGTTATTGACGTATAACCGCAACCGCTTATAGGGTGCAAGCACCAACGCAGGCCGCGGCCTGAAACCCGGAGGCCAGCCTTGAGCATTACCGAAGCCGTCGCCAACACGAAGGCCGAGTTGGACGCGCTGCGCCAGCACAGCGACTGGCCGACCGCCGTTGGTCTCATGGAACGCATCGGGCCGATGCTGGATGGCCAGACGCACGAGACGGCCATCATGGCGCTGGTCGGCACCCTCGGCCGCACGCTACGCGCCCAGGCTGGCGCCGGGCCGGATGCCGCCATGCTCGGGGCAGTAGCGACGCTGGTGGACCAGATGTGGCGCCAGGCCCAGCTTGCCGCCGCTCCCCGCAACTGACCTGAAAACCCCGGAGGCCCGCACATGCCACACGACAAGAAGGTCAGGCGTTATGCCAGCTATGCGCTGGACACCCTCGAAGATCAGATTGCGTGCGCTGCCGCGACAATCGAGGATGCGTACATCATGGCAGGGGCCAACGATTACACCGCCAAGGAGTGTGTCGATTTGGCGGCCCGCGTAGTGCTGGCCGCGTTCTTCGGCGGAAAGGACGGCATGGCCACCAAGGCGACCATTAGGACGGACACGACGTAAACCCCGCCCAGGAGGCCACCCATGCCGCTGATTGTCATGCTGTTGTTTGTCGGCAATCTCCACGGCGGCCCTGCCGTTATCCAGGGGTTTGATACGCTGGCGGCATGCGAAGCCGCTCGGCCTGTGGTCGCTCAAAATTTCCCCGGCGCCGGTTGGTCGCGTCCCGTGGATACCGCCTGCGTCGAGTTGCCACGGTAGCCACAAACGCACATCCAAGAACGCAGAAAAGCCGCCGCCAGGGTTTCCCCCAGCGGCGGCTTTGTCATGTTAGGGCGCGAGGTTACGGCGCGGCCACTACCTCGGCCACGCGCGCCAGGCGCGTGCGGCAATCCTCCCCGGCCTCGGCCAAATCCAGCACCCACCGCGCCAGCGTCGGATCATCAGCGCCCGCCCCCGGCGGTTCCGGCTGCGGCAGGCACGCCAGCAGCGACGGGGGCACGTCCAGCCGCAGCGTCTGTACCACCGGGGGCGGCGGGGCGGCGCAGGCCGTCCAGAGCGGCGCGCATAGCAGGAGACACCGCACAGGCGGTAGTGACGGGGGCAGCATCTACGTTCCTCCGGGTTGGGGTCATGCGGGCGGTGCGGGCCGCGGCATCGCTCGCCTGCCGCTCTAGGGCGGTCACCTCGCGGGCGTGCAGGGCTTGCAGCTGCGCCAGCGCGGTATTGCGCTGCTGCACCGCGGCTAATGCCTCGGCCGCTTCCTGGCGGGCGCTGGCGGCGGCGTGGTGCTGCCACCAGGCGTAGAGGCCCAGGGCCAGCATGGCGGCGGCCAGCGCGGCCAGCAGGGCGGTGCGGAGCGCGGCGGGGATGGCGGCGAGGGCCAGCATCACGCGCCGCCCAGCACGGCCATCGCCAGCTTGTAGCGTGCCGTCACGTCGTCCAGCCCGATCAGCCCGCCATTCACCACCTTGCGGCAGCGCGCCAGGTCGCCGGTATCCGCGATCGTGTTGCAGCCGGCCAGGCGCCACCAGGCCGCCGCAGTATCGGCCGCGCCGGGCGGGGTCTGCATCTGCACTGCCAATGCCTCGGGCGTGGTTTCCAGTAGCCGGGCCAGCTTGCTGTACCCTGCCCTGCCGGTGACCTGCAGCAGCCCCCGTCCGCGCCACTGCCAGCCATCGCCGGGCATGGTGTTGCCGAGGTTCTTCGCGCCCCAGGCGCCGCCGTACACGATATTGGCCAAGCCGCGCTGGTCGGCCGGCTTGCCGTCCTGCCGGCAGCAGGCCAGGGCCTCCGGCGTCGCGCGGTCGCCGAAGGTCTGCCCGGCGCCGGCCGGCGAATAGTTCAGGTTCTCCACCAGCGTCCGGCCGCCGCCGGATTCGTGCCCGACGTTGGCGATGAACATGGCCAGCCGCTGCCGGTTCGTGATCTCGTTGACGCGGCAGGCATGGTCCAGCACCAGCGCCCAGACATCCGGCTGCACCCAGCCGAGGCGCTGGAGGTTGTCGGGGGTCACCAGCGGCACATCATGCGCGGCCGGGTGCGATACTTCGCCGATGCCCAGCGCGGCCCGCATCTCCTCCACCAGCGGGATCACGCGCCATCCCCCTTGCCGGGGTCGCGCATCAGCAGCAGCGGCAGCACCACGGCGGCCAGGGCGCCGCCCGCCGTCACGTCGCTGGCCCACCGCTGAACCGCCTCGGCGCCGAAGATCAGGCCCGCGCCGGCCGCCAGGACCGCGAGGCCGATGGCCGTGGAACGCGGGTTGCCGAACACGCGCGCCTTCGCGCACGCGAGAATGTCGCGCATGGGAACCTCCGATGCTGGTGGTGGTGTCAGCGGCCCGCTGGGCGGTCCATGATCGAGAGCAGCCGGGCAACCCCGGCCTCGATCCCGTTCAACTTCGTCTCGGTGCGCGCGCTGGACAGAGCCTGCGCCTCGGCTTGCTGGCGTAGCGCGGCGATCTCGGCAGCCTGTTGCCGGTCAACCGACTGCATGTCGGCGGTCACCCGCTGCCAGCGTTCGACGCCGATGGCTTTCGCCGCTGCCAGGTCGCCAGCCACCTCGCGCACGTCGCGCTGCACGTTGGTCAGCAGCACGCCAACCGCGAAGGCGCCACTCACAACGATGGCGATCAGCGCGCCCACGGTCTTCAGGTTGAGCCAGAGGGACATGCGGGCGAGGTCGGGCATCGGCGGCATGATCCGTCAACGGGTGGTGCGGAGGGGATGCGTCGAGCCATGGCGCGCGGTATGCGCCATCGCCCGTGAGCCCAGCGTGAAAGTCGGCATGGCCTAGTCCCGCGCTGCGCGGAGCAGCACGGTCAGGTCGCTGGTGCTGGCCGGTGTGATGGCACCGCGGGCGATCAGCAGCCCGAACAGGTTCGCGGTGCCGGAGACCGGCAGCAGCGGCAGCGTCAGCCCGCCCGCCTGGGCAAAGCTGGCGGTGCCCAGCGAGGTCCAGTCGGTCAACGCGATCTTGGCCACCGCCTTGGCATAGTCGGCCGCCACGATGGCCACCGCCGCCTTGTCGGTGGTGGTGCTGCCTGTCGGGTTGGCGTTGAACAGCACCAGGTCAATCGCCGCGCTCTGCACCGCCTTGGATTGCAGCACGACCGACTGCACCGTGAACGATTTGTCGGCCGCCCGGGCAATGCCGGTGAAGGTCAGCAGCCCGCCCAGCACGTTGCCGCTGGCATAGGCCGCAGCCTGCACGGTCGGGCTGGCCGAGACGATGCCGATCTCGCCGCCGACCGCGCCGAGGTGCGCTTCCCCGGCCAGCAGGATGGATGAGGTTGCCATGGTCCGGCCTCAGGCGCTGGTGGTGGAGGAGAGCGCCGCGATCCAGCCGGATTGCGCGCCGAGCACGTCCGCGATGATCATGGTCTGGACGCGGTTGCCGTATTCGGTCTGGTGAATGTTGCCATCGGCGATGTGGTAGGTGAACGATCCGCCGACATCCACGCCGGCCGTGATCCGCGCCGTCTCGCGCGTGGTGATATCCACAAACGGCACGCCACAGTCGGATGCGGCATTCAGCGCATTCAGCCGGCGGGACGCGGAGCTGGACGCCAGCACCACCGCCGAGCCGTTCCAGTCGCCGCCGGTCGAGAAGTTGCACAGCGTGCGGCCGAGCACCGCGACGTATGGGCAGCCCAGCCACTGCAGGTACTTTACGATGGCACCGATGGTGCCGCGCGAGTTGATCGAGACAGTGGTTCCCGTGGTTGGTGCCGAACCCAGCGCCGTCACCAGGGTAATCGCGTCGCCGCTGACCGACTTCACCAGGCAGTTCGTGTTGCTTCCCACATCGATGTAGCTTCCGGCGCAGGCCATGGCCGCTGCCGCGCCGCTGGCCACGCTGAACGTGGTGGTGGTCGGCGCCGGGCTGGCCTGTACCGTGCTGCTGCCTTGGCTGTTGTCGTCATTGGTGCCCAGGGCCACCAGCGCCATGGCCGGCACGCCATACTGAAACCACCTCTGCCATTCGGCGAGAACCTGCGTGGAGGTGTAGCCCTGGTGCCCGGCATTCTCGACCTGCACTTCAATGCCGCCGCCGCAGCCGATGATGCGCCAGCCGGCCGGCAGATCGGAAGGCGGCGCGCGGTCCAGCGTCAGCACGTCGCCGCTGCGGCCGTTGACGGTGTAGAAGGCGCCGCGGCGCCGGTTGGGCTGCTGCGCGGAACCCAGCGGCACCAACGCGGCCGCCGGGAAGAACTGCACGCGCGTACCAGGCCGAAACAAGCTTCCGGCATCCATGCCAACCGTGACGGTAGACCCGCTGACGGAAACCACGGTCGAGTTGGCATCGCCGCGCAGCACGCGCTCCAACTGGCTTGGCCACATGTCGCTGACCACCACGCCCGCCGCCAGGTTGTGCGTCAGGCTGTCGCCCAGGCAGAGAATGCGGGCAGGCCCGAGAGTGCCCATGGTCAGCGAACCCCCTGAATGACGAACTGCGCGCCCGAGACGTCGGCGTTGAGCTCCAGCGCCTGCACCGTCGCGCCGCCGTTGCCGCCATCGGACAGCCGCAAGATTTCAGTCTGCTGCGGCGCGATGGTGCCGGACCAGAACGCGGCATAAGTGCCGGCGCCGGAGGCGAAGGACAACCGGGCCGAGACGGTCACAGGCAACCCGCCGGCCGCGTTGGTGTTGCGGATATAGACCGCTTTCAGGCCGAACAGCCGCGGCGTTCCCTGCGAGGATGTGCGCGGGTCCACCTTGGTCCAGGTGCTGCCGGTGCCAACCGCAACCGGCGCCATCGGGGCGATAATCTCGGCAATCGGCCCCTGCGGGTTGCCGGCGCCATCCTCCACGATCATGCCGTCGAAGATCAGCGTGCGCGTGGCCGCGGTGTCGCACGGGATGTGAATGCCGGCCAGGTGCCAGCCCGGCGCCAGGTCGTTGAACAGGATGTTGGCCCGGCTGCGCTGCGCGAAGGTGCGGACGTAGTAGGGCGCCTCATAGATCGGCGTCAGGTCGGGCGCGCGGTAGACGCCATCCACCGAAACCGAGAAAGGCTTTTGCCACCAATCCGTGGTGTCGCCGGTAGACTGGTGCCGCCAGCGCAGGCCGAACAGCCGGCCATAGAAGCCGACGCGGATGAAGACATAGTTTGCCCAGGTCGCGCTTGCAGAAAGCGAGCAATACAGCACGCTGTGGCTGCCATCTTCGTTGCCATCAACCGGCGCCGAGGTGCGTTCGTCGGCGGCATAGAATACCGCGCTGGCCGAACCCACGCTTTGGTCCGCGAAGCCATCTGGCCGGAACGGAATGAAGGCATGCCCGCGAGGTGCCGGGCGAAACGTGTTGAGCGCGGCGCCGGTAATGTCGGCCGGTGTGGTGTAGAGCGGCGCGGCAGGGCCAAGCACCCGGCCCGCTGCATCCACTTGCATTGAAAGCTGCATGCGCGCGCCCCTAGGTGCGGGTCACCACGCCCGACGCGAGCGTAGTGACATGGGTGACGGAGAACGGAGCCGACCAAACTTCGGTTATGGTGCCGGCGCCAATAGTGGTGGTGACGGTCCAGCTTGTGCCGCCGTAGCTGTAGGCGTCGGTCACCGTTCCGGCGCCAATCGTGGTGGTGCTGGCTGCGGCGCCGCTTGCCATGGCGGCCAGCAGGGTAGCGGTCAGTTCAGCCGCCCGCGCCGTCGCCGCCTCAGCGGTGATCGCTGCTGCATTGGTGGCGTCGCCAGTGCTTCGCGCCGTCGCCTCTGCGGTGTCGGCCGCCGCCCGGGCCGTGGCCTCGGCGGTGATCGCTGCCGCGTTGGTCGCGTCGCCATTACTCCGCGCGGTCGCCTCGGTCGCCAGGTCGCTCGCCGCGGCAGCGCCGGAAACGTCGCCCACCGCCAGCGTCACCGCGCCTGTGCGGCCGGCCACGCTGGTCACGGCAGCGCCGCCATAGCCCTGCGCCACAACCCATGCCGTGGTGGCCACCTTCGTACTGTTGTCCGCGGTGGCCGGCGTGGGCGCGGTAGGTGCGCCGGTGAAGGCGGGGGAGGCAAGCGGCGCCGCACCGATATCGCCGGGCGTCGTAACTCGCGTGGCGCCCGCCGCCACGGCGTCCAACTTGGCCTTGTCGGTGGCCAGCATCAGGCCGTTGGCGCTGTCGGTCACGGTCGGCACCAATACGGCACCCAGAGGTGGGGGCGCCGCGCCATTGCTGGCCCGCACCAGCACCACCTGTTCTTCCACCGCCGTCGTGGGCCCGCTGCAGGTAACCCGGAATACGGCGCCGCCGGCCTTGCCCAGAGTGAAGTTCACCTGCCAGTTGCCGTCGGCCGGGTTCTCCACGGCGGCGGTGATGTCGGTGGCCTGGCCGTCGCTCTCGCGCACGGTCACCACCAGGCCGGTGGCTGCCATCGGGCGCGCGGTCACCGCGTCCTGCGCGTTGATCAGGAGCTGCACCGTCTGCCCGGCCATCACGCGCGCAGGCAGGGTCAGCCCCGCCAGCGACAGGACGAGCTTCACCGGGTTCGTCATGCATGCCTCTCGGTGTCGGGTACGGGGCGGCTATGGTGGTCGCCGGGGTCAGCCCGGCGGCGTCGGCAAGGGCGCGTCGGGCCAACCGGGCTGTTCCGGCCAGGCCCGCAGCGCCGCCCGATACGCGATCCAGGCGGCCACCTGCTCCGGCGGCAGCGGCGTGTCGGTGCCCACCCGCCAATCGCAGGCGGCCAGCAGCGCGGCGCGGTGCAGCCGGGCATCCTCCGGGGTGCGAACCAGGCGGGGCGGCGGGCCGAAGCTGCCGGCGGTGTAGCTGTCGCCCTCGGCCACCGTGGCGCCGGCCGGCACCGGCACACAGGCGGTGACGATGGCCGGATGGTGGCACTCCGCCAGGACGGCGCCATCCGGCAGCCGCAGCAGCTCGGCGACGATATCGCCCTGGATCCGCGCGAAGACCTGCATGCTCAATACTCCAAAATGCCGAGGCCGGCGCCGCCGTTGCCGCCCGCTACGCCGCCGCTGGTGCTGGCCGTGCCCGCGCCGCCGCCGCCGGGGAACTGCCCGGTCGGGCCAGTGCCGTTGATCGCCCCGCCCGTGCCGCCCGCCCCGCCCATGCCGGCATGGCCGCCCACGCCGCCGTTGATGGTGGAGTAGGCGCCGCCGCCGGATTGGCCGGTGTAGTTGACCGCGCCGCCCGTGGCGGTGCCGCCAGCGCCGACGCTGGATTGCCCGCCGCTGTTGCTGGCGTAGCCGGCACCGCCGCCGGTCGCGCTGGCGAAGGAGGCGAAGGAGGTGGTGCCGCCCGCCGTGCCGTTGGTCGGGCTGCCATTGCCGCCGCTGCCCGCCGTGCCGATGGTCCAGGTGTAGGCGGTGCCGGGCACCACATCGTATTCGCCCTCGAAGGCCCCGCCGCCGCCGCCGCCGGAACTCTGCGCCGTGCCGTTCGCGCCGCCGCCGCCGCCGCCAGGCGCCCAACCTCGGGCCTTCACGCGCGTCACGCCGGCCGGGCAGGTCCAGGCCGCCGTGCTTGTGAACACCGCCATCTGCCGGTAGCCCGGCGTTGCGGCCAGGGCGTACCAGGTGGCATTGCCATCCGAGGCCAACATCAGGCGGCCGCCCACCGGCAGCACCATGCTGGTTGCGCCGTCCAGGCTGTCGCTGCCGGCGCGCTGCACCGTCACCGTGTGGCTGCTGGTGTCGGTGCGGAGGAATTTGAACTGCACCGCGGCGTTCGGCAGCGCGGCCCCGCCGGCGGCGGTGGAAAGCGCCAGGCCGGCCGCCGCATTGGCGGCGGGCAGCGTCAATGTCACATCGCCGGAGGACGCATTGACCGGGATGATGCCCTGGTCGGCGCGCGTCAGCGCCCGGCTGGAGGTGATAGCCGTGATCGCCTTGGCCGCGGCGATGCGGGCCACCGCCTCGGCGCCGTTCGCATAGCCGGTCTTGGAGGAGGTGACGCCACCCAGGTCGCAGATCCCGCGCAACAGGGACTGCACCAGGTTCAGCCACCAGTAGCGCACGCGCGTCGCCGGCGTCACGCCCGGCGTGCCGCCGGTGTACGCGCCCTCCGTCAGGTTGGAAGGCGGCGCCGGCGGCGAAGCGACGGCGGTGGTGTCATCTATCAGGAACATGCTGGCCTCATGCGTAGGCGAAGAGGGGGACGGTTTCGGCGGGCGCGTAGCGGGCGATCTCGCATTCCAGGACCGCGTTGCCCCAGGCGGCCAACGGCTCGTCGGCGGCCGAGATATCGGCGGCGAACTCGAAGGTCGCTCCGGCCGGGGCGTTGATCGTCCAGGCATAGGCCCAGGCGTCGCCGTTCACGGGGTCGTCGGCCAGCATGAAGTCGGCGCGGGCCACCGCGTATTCCGTCACCGTCACCTCAAAGCCGAGCGCGGCGGCGAAAGCGATGAAGTATGGGATGCTCTGGCCACCCGTCGCCGTCAGCCGGGCCAGAACCTGCGCTTGTCGCTGCTGGATCGTCGGCGCCGGGCCGGCGCAAGGGTCGGGCAGGCCAAGCGTGGCCTCCCATTCGGGCAGCAGCTCATAGGCATCCGCCGGAAAGGCATCGGTCAGCAGGTAGGTGGCGCGGGCGTCCAGCCGCGCCGGGGTCCGCGCCAGCGCCGTCTCCACCGCCGTCTGCGTGGCGTCGGGGTCCTGCGGCCAGGCCGTCCCGGCCGGCTTAAGCGCGGCCAGCGCTGCGGCGTAGGCCGTGGCGTCTCGGGGCATCAGGGACATGCGACCTCAGCTGTAGACGGGGGTTCCGAGCGTGTGCAGGTAGCCGGTTGCGGCCGCGACCGGCGCCGAGGGGCTGGACAGCGTGAAGTGCGTGACTCCGGGCACCGAGGCGATGGCGGCGCTGATGTCGGAGGGGTAGATCGTGCCGTCATTGGCCGGGTAGACGGACCCGCCGACGCTCGCCCGCAGCCGCAGCATGTCCGCCATCGCGGCGTTGATCGCTGATTGCAGCGACGGGTCGTTCAGGTTGGCGATGTGCGGGTTGATGGCCTGCGCCAGCGGGGGCGCCAGGTACACCAGCGCCGTGGCATTCCGCTTCGGAAAGATGCTGTCGGCCACCGTCAGCAGGTCGCCCGTGGCGGTTGTATCGCGCGTCTCCAGCGTGGCCACGCCGCCGGTGCCGCTCGGGAAGCCGCCAGCGCCGCTGCGCACGTCATCGAGCATGACATAGACGACCACCGTACCCGCCCCCATGCCGTTGGGCGTCACCCAGGCGCGCGTGACGCCGGCAACCGCCAGCGCCCAGCCGACATAGTCGCTGCCGGCGCCGCCTTGGGGCGGGGACGCGAAGGCCGCCATCACCCGGGCGAAGTAGGGGTCCTCAAGCTCGGCATCGGCGCCTGTCGTGGTCGTGCTGGCCCAGGCGCCCGTGGCGTTGATGCCGGGCACGGCCTGGCCCAGCTGCACCACCGCGCCCACATCGCAGTTGCCCGCGGCGCCGGCCGCTACCGCCAGCGCTGGCGCGGTCACGGTGCCATCGCTGGCCACGGTCGCCCCGGCGGTGGTGGTGAAGGCCACGCCATCGGCGGCGCGCACCAGCGGCGTGCCGCTCAGCAGCACCGTGCCGGCCGTGCCGGTGCCCGCCCAGGTCCCTGCCGCTGCCACGGCAGCCACGCGCGGCACACCCTTCAGCGCCCCCCATGCCTCCAGGAACTCGCCCCGGGACGTGAACGGCACCGCCTGCTTGGCCACCCAGTCCAGCAGGCCGTACAGCCCGTCCGTCTGCCCGGCCAGCACAATGGCCATGGCGGCTTCCGGGCTCTGCCGCAGCAGCCCGGTCAGGCCCAGCGCGGCGGCCATGTCGGTCTTGGCGTCGGCCACCAGGGTGGACCGCGTGGGGCGGGAAAAGGGCATGGTGTTCCGTCAGGTCTGCGCGGGGCCGGTTTCGGCGTCCCACAGGGCGGCGAAGGTCAGGGCGGTGGTGGCGCCGTCCCGCTGGTTGACCGTCACGGTCATGCCCAGCCGGCGGCCTTGCCAGAAGGCGCTGCAGACCACGCTGGCGGCCACGCCGTCATCCACCAGCCAGGCCAGCGCTTCCTGCGCGTATTCCTCGGCGCGGCGCAGCGGCTCGCGGCTGCCGGTGGCCACCTTGGCCCGGCGCAGCAGCCACAGGCGGCTGCCCCAGGGGCTGGGCGAATAGGCGTCGCCCCACCAGCCCCCGCGATCCATTCCGGCGGGCACCTGGTCGTCGTCGCTGGCGCGGCGGTCGGTGAACAGCGAAACCAGCATGGCCGAGGCCAGGGGCGTGCCGGTGGCCAGCCCATGCGGCAGCAGCTGCCAGTCGCCGCGCGCCTCGGCCGCGCTCCAGGCGAGGGAAAGCTGGCTCACAGCGCCTTCACCTTGGTCGCCGGGTTGCCGTTGGCCAGTTGCACGGGCACCGAGGCCCCGGCGCCGCCCAGGCGGATATCCGGGCAGTCCAGCACCACCTGCGTCGCCACGGTCGCGGTCAGCTTGTCGGCGTTGGTCACCACCAGTTCCTTGCCCAGCTTCAGGTGCAGCATCAGGCCCTCATGGGTGAACAGCGCCACTTCGCCTTCCGCCAGCGCCGGCCCCTGGTATTGGCGGTTGCCCACCCCCACCACCACGCCGGCGCCGCGGTCCCCGCCCAGGAACACCGCCACGGCGTCGCTGCCCGGCAGCGGGCGCGAGGCGATGCCGAACAGCGTCAGCATCGGCAGGTTGTCCCGCACCTCGCCCCCGGCGAACTGCATCTGCGCCAGCAAGGTGCCGCTGCCCTGACGGGTGGAGGAGATCCTGCCCACGCCGATGGCGCTGCGCAGCCGCATCCACAGCCGTGTCACCGCATCGGCCATCAGAGCCTCGCCGTGTCCAGGGCGTCGTTCAAAACCGCCCGCTGCGCCGCGCCTTCCTGTGCGGCGCGCAGTGCCGCCGCCACCTGCGCGTCGAACGGCGTCAGCACGGTCGGTTGCAGCGCGAAGGCCTCGGGCGGCATCAGTGTCAGTTCGGCGCGGGTTCCCTTGCTGTCCAGCAGGTACGTCACCTCGCCGATCACCCACAGCTTGTCTTCCAGCTTCAGGCTGGGCAGGTGTACGCGGGCCAGGCGGTTCGGCTCCCACAGCACGCCGGCGGAATCGCGCCAGGTGTCGGTGGTCAGGGTCACGGCCTGGCTGCGACCGAAGCGCCGTTGCTTCTCCCATTCGGCCCGGCGCTGCGCCAGCGTCGGGTCCGCCATGGTCTGTTCGGCCAGGATGTAGTGGACGCGGAAGCGCGGTGTGCGCGGGTCTTCGACCGTGGTGAGGAACTTGTAGCCCTCGCCGGCGCCCAGCGCGTCCGCCACATCCTGCAGGCCATCCACCGAGGAGATCACCACCTTGTAGTGCGAATAGCGCTGGTCACCCTCGAAGGCGACCGAGGCGCGCTCGACATTCACCCCCTCCTCGAAGCCGGAGGCGTGCCGGTCGGTGCCCACCTGGCGCAGCATCACCCGGCCGTCAGGCTGGTCGTAGGCCAGCAGCCCGGCGAAGCGCGTCACCCGCTCCACAATGTCCCAGACCGTCTCACCCTGCATCGCGTTGAACTGCGGGATGATCGGGCCAACGTCGCCCTCGGCGATGAACTCCACGCCGTAGGGCGCGGCCAGCTGCTGCGCCAGCGTCAGCGCGCTGGTGGCCATCAGCTGCATGCCCGGGAAGATCGCGGCGCAGTCCACCAGGTCGGTGGACTTGCTCACCGCCAGCACCTGCACTTCGTGCCCGGTCGGCTCGATGCTCGGCAGCACCCGCGTGACATACCCGGTCAGCACCCGCGTGGCGCCGATGCTGACCGTGCAGGGCTGGAAGGGCTGCACGGCAGTATCGGCGGCGCCGGGAAAGCGCTCGGTTGCCGTCAGCGTCACATTGGCCGGCACGCGCTCGCAGCCCCGCGTTACCCGCAGCCCGGTCCAGCCGCGCCATTCCACGCCGCCCACCGTCAGCACGGGGGTATCATCGGGGTTGGCCATGCTTCCTCCACGAAAAAGGGCGGGGCCTTGCGGCTCCGCCCTCGTTGCTCTCGGCAGTCTGCTGCTGGCCGTCAGGCGGCCAGCAGCACCGGCGGCGGTGTCTTCAAGGCCGTGTACTCGCCCAGCGCGAACTCGTCCGGCGATACCCCGGCGGCCTGCGCCACCACGGCCAGCGCGCTCAGCAACGCCGGTTCCGCCAGATCCAGGCCGGCGCCGCCGTTCTGGAAATGCCGCGCGCAGTTCAGTTTGTGCAGCACCATCACCAGCTGCGCCGCGGCGTCCGCCAGCGTCACCGCCGGGGTTTCCAGCACCAGCGCCTCCACCGCCGCAAGCCGGCGGTCGCAGGCGTCATAGGCCGCCCTTTCCGCCCGCCAGCGCGGGCTGTGCCGCGGCAGTTCGGGCAGCGCCTCGTCCAGCGCCGCGTGCTGCTCATGCAGCCGGGGCAACTGCCGCGCCAGATCGGCGCAGGTGATCGGGCCGGGCATCAGTGCGGCCTCCCCTGTCCGGCGAGGGCGTCATTCCTCCGCTCCGGGCTCATCCGCCAGGGCGGCTCGCTTGTCGGATAGACCGCCCACCACGCGCGGTCTCCGGCTTCGGCGCCTTCGGCGAGGTAGACCTCGGATGTTGCGAAGGCCACGACCTTGGCAAAGGCGTCCCCCTCTTCGATGGTGGTTGCAACCATCGGCGGTAACTCTACCCCCAGCCCCGGAAACGGCACGATACCCTCAACCATCCGAAAGAGGGTGCTGCGGCGCGCGTTCCACCGCCCCACAAGTTCCAGCACGACCTGCACCCCGCCGGCTAAGACGAAGGCGCGGGTGCCCTCGCCTTGAGTGGCAAGCGAGATGGCCAGAGAGAGAGCGTCGTAAAACGCCTTGTCGGTCATGGCCTCGACCTCAGCGAGCGTGTGCGGTTCCATCAAGCCACCCCCCGCAGCGCGCCGGGCATCAGCTTCGCCAACTTGGCCAGGCCTCGACCCGTCACCCGCACTTGCTCCGTCGTCTTTTCGGAGCCGTCCGACCGCAACACCGTCGTCACCTTGTGCGCCAAGTCGCCGGAGGCCAGCCGCGCCTGATAGCCGCACCAATGGTCGGCACCAGGCCGCCGGTAGATCCACCCGTTCTGGCAGAGGAAGCCAAAAAGGTCCTTGGGGCGCACCTGCAGCGCCTTGGCGGCGTCGGTGATGCAGTGGCTTCCATCGGCCGCGGCAATGCGGTCATGTGCCTCGGCCTTCGGCACCAGCGCCGCATTTTCGGCCTCCAGTTCCAGCACCTTGTCGGCGTAGCCGAGCAGCAGGACACGCACCTTGTCCGGGTCGCCCAGCACCTTCATCAGGGCCGCGTTGTCGTTGCCCGCCGCCACGTCCTTTACGCGGAAGTAGCTGGTGACCAGCTTGCGCTGCACTTCCCAAGCCAGGTCATCCGTGAAGGACTTCACCAGCATCAGGTAGCCGGTTTCGGTCAGCAGGGTCAGCGCCTCGGTCGCGCGGTCGGAAACCACGCCCGGAAAGCGCGTACGTATTTCGTCCGCGCTCATCGCAACGAAGTCTTCGCCTTCCGCCAGCCGGGCGCGGTGCTTGGCAAAGGTGCGCCGCGCCGTCCCTTCCGGCCGCTGGTGGACCGCATCGACCATGGCCAGGGTCACAACGCGCTGGCCGTTCACCGCCAAGATGGGCACGTCCACGTTACCAATGGCCACTATGGCCGTTGAAGTGCTATTTGAGCGCTCGCTCATCGCCGATCCTTCTCATCGGTGTGGGTTGATGGTCCTTCCGGTCGCGCCAACGACCTTGGGCCGGGATGTCTCCAGCAGCGGGCCTACGCCCTCGAAGCCTCCGCCCGCTGCTGGTGCGCCCCTTGGGGGGCATTCGTGGCGTCAGCCGCCATGGCTTGCTCAAGACGGAAGACGATTTCGCTGTTTTTGCTGCGGCGGTTGCGCTTCGCCTGCCCCTCGACCCACTCGTCCACTCCCTCCGGCATGCGGAGCTGGAACGAGGCTTTGACCATCCTCATTTCGAACCCTTTCTGGCTGCGCCACCATGGCGCGGAGGGATAGTAGCCAAACGCTACGATTGAACGCAACGCCAATTCAATCGCCAATGGCTATCATGTCAAAACCCTCCAAGGGCGCGCGGCGGCTGGCCGAACAGTTCATGCTCCGCCTTCCCGACGGCATGCGCGACTGCATCGCCGAGGCCGCCCAGGCCAACAACCGCAGCATGAACGCGGAAATCGTCGCGCGCCTGGAAGCCAGCTTCCGCCTGGGCGGCGGCGCCGACGCCCTCAACCCGCTGGGCTTCGGGGCCGACTCGCCCAAGCTGGTGGAACTGATGGCCAAGTTCGCCGAGGCCGTTCAGCAGGCGTCGCAGAACGATGTTGATGTCACCGTCAGCATCCTGCGCCACCAAAAGCGGGAGGAAGCGGCGCTGGAGGAGCAACTCGCCCGGCAGGGCCTCGATCCGGTTGCCCCCGTTAAGGTCAAGTCCATCAAAACCAGCGTCACCCGGCGCGCCAGGCGCGAGAAGTAGCGCACGCCCTCACCTGTCGTTACGCTCGCCCCTTTCGCAACGGCACGGAGGCCCAAATGCGCTTGATCCTCGCCATCATACTGCCCTGGCTGACCTTCTTCACTATAGGCCGGCCCATCGCTGGCTTCGTCTGCCTTCTCCTTCAGTTCACCCTCATCGGGTGGCTGCCGGCCTCGCTCTGGGCCGTCTATGCCCTCGGCCAGCACAAGACGGACAAGAAGATCGAAAAGGCGCTTGCTGCCCAGCGATAGGCCGCCCCTCAATCGCTCGGCGCCAGAAACCGCAGCGGCATGAACAGCGGGTTCTCCGGGTCGGCCAGCGCAATCAGCTCATCCGCCCGGCTGCCGTCGCCGTACAGCCGCGCGGCCTGCACCACCGCCGGCAGCGCTGCCGGCGTCTGCACCTGCTTCAGCTTGGGCAGCGCCAGGGCGCGGCCGGTCAGGTCATCGAACACCGCCAGCCGCAGCGCCCGCAGCGCCGCGGCAGCGCCGGCGTCGCCGGCATCCGCCGCAGTCAGCTCTTCGTTCGCCATCAGCTCGCAGGCCAGGTCGCGCAGCGCCAGCGCGGCATCCGCCGTGGGCGGCGCGCTGGCCGCGCAAGCCCGCCCCAGCGCCGCCAGGGCAGCCCGGCGGCACAGTGCCGCCCCTGCCGCCGCAGCCGCGTCTATCGCCTGCGCCAGCAGGCCGTTGCCGGCGGTGGGCGGGGCCGGCAGCACGGCCAGCCTGGCCAGCAGCCGCGCTTGGTCCCGGGGGTCATCCGCTGCCGCCAGCACCGCCGCGGCCAACGCCTGCACGCCATCGGCCAGATCGGCGGCGCTCATAGCCCCGCCCCCAGCCGATTTACCAGGGAAGCCACCGTCACCACCGCGCCACGGGCCGCGTTGGCAGCGCCTATCGCCTGGCCAACCGTGGTGTACCCGGCGTTCAAGCCGATGCGCCAACCCCTGGCGTAGCGGCCAAGGGTGAACCCCGCTGGGGCTACCAGCGCGCCCACGGCGCGCACCACCCGGGCCGCGTCACTGACCACGGCCACGGCGGTGCGCGCCCAGCCGTTGACCACGCCGGCCACGGACACCTTCGCCGGCAAGCCCTTCGTCAGGGGGTCTTTCGTATCGCCCACGAAGGCCTCCTTGGAAGCCTGGTCCAGGTTGTCGGCCTCGGCCGTCACCTTGGCCGGCGTGTCGCGCCTTGCGGTCGGGTACAAGCGCTCGCCGGCGGCCACGAAACCGAACTTGAGCTCCACCACCCGCCCGGCATCCCAGCGGGTAGACGTGCCGAAGGCCACGCACACAACCTTCATCACGCCCAGCGTCGGGTGCACCAGCTCGCCGGGCCCGGACTTGCGGCACACGGCGATCATTTCCTGCTGCTGCTTCAGCACGTCGTCGCCGGCCAGGAAGCCAGCCACGGTGAAGCTGTTGCTGCCGCCGCCCAGGTCTTCCACCCACACGGTCTCGCGCTTCGGGTAGCTGTGCACCGCCGTCGCGCGGGAAAAGTCGCTGTCCTCGCTGCGGACCTTGAAGGGCATGCCGCGCCAGGATGCCGGGCGGATGTTGTCTTCCGCCCAGGTCATGGCGCGTTGCCCGGCATGGCGTGCTGAATGTTGGGCGGCTGCGCCACCACGGAACCGGTGGTCGCCACCTGCGCCGTAGTGCCGCGCGGCGCGTTGCCGATATCCAGCCTCACGCGCACGTCGCCCAGCAGCATGGTATGCGGCTGCAATGCACCGGCGGCGGCCAGTGGCTGCATTGCCGGCGCCGTCGCGCCTGGCTGCTGCGCCATGGCTACGCCGCGGCTCAGCACGTCTTGTGGCTGCACCCTGCCCTCCTGGCGGAAGATCGCCCGCATCACGTCCTGTATGCGCGCGGGGTCAACACGTTGGTCCGGCCCAATGCCGGTCCAGGACGAGACGTTGCGGATATAGGCGGCGGTGTTGTTCTCGTTGGGCGGCGCCCAGCGAGAGATCAGGTCGCTCAGCGTGCCGGGGCCGCGGCTCAGGTGCGTCAACGCCAGTGCGGTGGCCGCGCGCACGCCATGTTCCGGCGTGGCGAAGGAAGCGAACCCGCTGGTGGCCATGGGGTTGGTCAGGCCACGCCATTGGTTGGCCGGGTTCGCCCGGATGTTGCCGGGGTTGTTGGCGCCGCCGCGCGTCGGCCCACTGCTTGGTTGGGCCGCCCCGCCGCCAAGGGAAGGCGCGCCCAGCGTGGGCACCGCACCGCCATAATCGCTTGCGGTCGGGCCTGTGCCGGGCCGGCCGCGCATCCAGCTCGGCATCGTCGCCATGCGGTCTATGCCACGGAACACCCGCGCGACGGATTCTGCCGCCCGGGCCAGGCTGCCCGCGATCTTGTCAACCTTGGCGCTGATCTCGTCCCAGTTGGTTTCGTTCAGCCAGTCGGAAAGCTGCTTGGCCCAGTCATGCACCCGGCCGGCGCTGACGTTGCGCTCTATCCACGTCGTCAGCTTCTCGGTCACCGTCGCCAACCCCGGCGCCAGCCGCTCGGCCAGGCTGGAGGTCAGGCCGGTAATCGCCAGCCCGGCGCCGGCCATGGCCTCGCGCTGGCGCTCCTGCAACTGCGCGGTGCGCTCGGTCACCGGGTTCAGCCGCGCCGCCCGCTCCTGGTACTCGCGCAGGCCCGCGCTGCCGCGCCGCAGCAGGGGCAACAGGTCCTCGGCCGCGCCGCCGAACAGCGCCGTGGCCACGCGCGCCTGCAGGAAGGGGTTGCGGATACCGGCGATCCGGTCGGCCAGCTCCGGCAGCACATCCGTCACGTCCCGCGCCTCATGCGCGTTCTTGCGGAAGGAGACGCCCAGCAGGTTCAGGTACTGCACGGCCTCCATGTTCCGGCCGCCCACCGCATCGGTCAGCGTGTCGCCCAGGGTCCGCAGCCCGGTCGTCATGGCCCCGGTGGAGCTGCCGGCCAGCCGGGCCGCGCCTTCCAGCCGGGTCAGGCTCACGGAGGAGATGCCGATCCGCTGCGCCGCAAAGTTGGCCCGGGCGCCCAGGTCCGCCCAGCCGGAGACCATGCGCGCCATGCCGGCCAGGCTCAGGCCGCTGGTCAGCGCGCCAATCGCCAGGCTTACGCCGCTGATGCGGCTGCCCAGCGCCGTGGCATGCCCGGCGGCGCTGCTCAGGCCGCGGGCCATCGCCGGCAGGCCGGTGCGCTCGGCCGTCGCCGCCACTTCCTTGGAAAGCGCGCCAGTCGCCTTCTGCAGCACCGTCACCGGCCGCGTCATCTCGGCCAGGGCCTTGTTGACCTTGGCAATGGCCTGCGTCGCGGTATCGGTCGCCGTGATCGCAACGCTGTAGCCGGCCATCGGTCATTCCCCCAGCGGCGGCGCCGCGCGTGCCGCGGCCCGCCGCGCCCAGCGCAGCAGCTGCGTCATGGTCAGGTCGTAGGCCGCCAGGGGTTCCCAGCCGAAGGCGGCGCCCAGGGCCTCGGCCTTGTCGCGCCAGTCCTCCGGCCAGCCGGCGGGCAGCGCCCGCCACCCCGGAAGCACCAGGCGCTTCAGCGGGCCGAGGCCGCCTGAAAACCCAGCAGGAAGTCCAGCGCCACCCGGCCGGCCGAAACCGGCAGCGCCCGCGCCTGCACCTCGTTCAGGTTGGAGCTGGCGCCGATCAGCACGGCCATGAAGGCGAAGGGGTGCATCTGCTGCTGCGCCCGGTCCATCGCGCCCAGCGTCGGCTCGCGCAGCCGCAGCACGTCCACCTCGGCCATGCCCTTCAGCGCCAGCGGCGGGTCCAGCGGCAGCTCCCGCGTGGCACCCCCGGCCTGCCCCTCGGGCGGCTCGGCCCCGGCCGGCAGGAAGGTGGCGAAATAGGCATTCGCCGCCGCCGCGATGGAGGCCGGCACGCTGCGCGCCGCCAGCTTCGGCACGCCGGCAATCCGCTCGATCAGCACGGCGGTCCCGGCATGCTCGGTCGCCTCGCGGCTGGCGCGGTCCATGTCTTCCACGGTCGGCTCGCGCAGCTTCAGCTCGCGCAGTTCCAGCCCACCCACCGTCACCGGCGGGTCCAGGGTCAGCGTCAGCGTGTCGCCGGGCATCAGATGGTTTCCACCAGCATGCTCTCGAAGCGCAGCGGGAAGGTGCCGTCGGTCGTGCTGACCTCGGGCGGCGCCCCCACCTGCCACATGTTGCTGCCGGAGATCATCTTCCCGTTGGCCAGCCGCGCCACCACCTGCACGTCAACCGCGGCGTTGAAGATCGCCACGTCCACATCGCCCAGGTCGGCGAACTTGCCGGCGATGTAGCCCTGCTTCGGCATCTCGCCATAGTCGGCGCTGCCATCCTGGCCAACCAGCGTGGTGCGCTCCACGCCGGAGAGGCCGTATTCCAGCTCGCCGCGCAGCTGCACCACAACGCCATCCATGGTCACGTCGGCAATGCCGGCGATCCGGGTATTCGCCATCGGTCGGGTTCCTTCCTGCGGCTATCAGCGGGAGATGCTGGAGGCGTTGCGCAGCTGGCCCAGCACGGCCACCTGCTCCAGCTGGTCGATCGGCACGATCGGGTACAGCAGATCCACGCGGTTCCGCACGCCGGGGTGGCGCGCCGCCTTCGCGGTGGCCTTGAAGCCGGCGACATCCTGCACAATGCCCAGCGCCCGCGCCTGGTAGCCATAGCGGCCCACCGCATCCGCCAGCACATGCGCCGCGGTGGTGATGCGCGCGCCGGGCGGCAACGGGTCGCCATCCTCCACCAGCTTGAAGCGCGCGTACTTGGTCTCGATGTAGTTCCGCAGGTCGCGGATCGAGGCCATGTAGCAATAGCGCCGCTGCACGTTCAGCCAACTGTCGTCCGGCTGGCCCTGCGCATTGGTCTGGTAGGTGGTGATCGCCCGCTCGATCAGCACCTTGTTGTCGGTGCTGACGGTGTAGGTGGAGATGCCGTCGTGCAGCAGCGTGTCGCGGTCGGTCTTGGCGTCGCGGTCGCGTGGCAGCGGCGGCAGCACGTTCAGCGCCACGCCGTTGTTGAACGGCAGGCCCGGGTCCGCGCGCAGGCTAACCGCAGCGGCAGCGCAGTATTCCGCCGCCCACAGGAAGCTCGGCTCCGGCGCCCCATAGAACCCCATCATCGAATGGCCAGGGTCGTTGCGCCCGGTGCCGAAGCTGGTGCGGGCGGAGAGCGTGCCGCGATAAGCACCGAAGCCGCCGCCGTACAGCATGGAGAGGTAGCTCCACGTCGTCCCCAGGTAGCTCTGCAGCGCGTTCAGGTTGGTGCTGTCGGTGTAGGGCATGGCGATGAAGTCGAAGCGCTGATCGCCCAGCGTTGCCAGGGCCGTGGTAATCGTCGGGTTGCCAGCGCCGCCGGTCAGCATGCTGGCGCCGCTGGTCCAGGCGGTACCGGTGCGCGTCACCGTCAGCCCGGGCGGCGTCTGCTCGCTGGTGTCGCCGGTCAGTTGCGACATGAAGTTGGGAAACATCACCAGGTCGCCGGCATCGGCGCCCTTGTGCTTGGCGGTGTAGTTCACCTTGCTGGTGATGCTGCCATCCACCGCGGCCGTCAGTAGCAGGTCGGTCACGGCATTGACGGCGGCGGCCCAGGCCGTGGCCAGGTTCGCCGTCGTCTGCGTCGGCAGTACCGGCATCTGCACGCGCTGGCCGCCCAGGTACTCGCTGAACGTGCCGGCGGAGGTGGCGGCAGCGGTGAAGGTCATGCTGCCGGTCGCGGCGGTGCCGCTGCCATTGTCGGCCAGCGGCAGCACGTACAGCGTGCCCAGCGGGTCGCTCTTGCGGTACTGCGCCACCATCAGCGCCGCCATGCTGCCGGGGCCGAAGGCGGTCTTGGCCCAGGCAACGCCCTGGCACAGCACCAGCTGGCCGGCCGTGGCGGTGCCCGCGCTGGTCATCTGCGCGATGATCAGCGCCGGCTGGTTGCCGCTGCCAAGGTTGGCGCCGCTGGCGTCCGTCTCGGCGAAGAAGAACGGAATGCGAAGCGTGTTCGGGATCTGCTGGAACGGAATCGTGCTGCCGGACATGGCTTACTCCTTCGTCTCGGCCTGGGTTTCGGCCGCCGGTTCGGCGGGCACCGACGGGTCGGCCTCCACCACGTCGCCATCGGCAATGCGCCGCAGCCAGTAGCCGCTTTCCGGCACCAGCCGGCCCTCGGGCGGCAGCAAGTCGCGCAGGTCGGGGTCGCGCACCTGCACCGTGGCCAGGCCGCGCGCCTTCAGGTCTTCTGCGAGGGCATCATGCCGCCCGCGGAGGGCGTCGAGGCCCACCGGCTTCACGTACATCGGCTTGCTCCTGGGGTTAGCTCTGCGGAACCGTGATCAGGGCCTCAAGGCCGCTGTTCGGGTCGGTGACATCCACCTGCTCAAGGCTCTCGACCGGCGCTTGCCAGCCATCGGCATCGCTGAACTGCACGTCCAGCGCATAGGTCCAGCGGTAGAGGAAGCGGACGCGGTCGCTGTCCAGGTAATCGCCGCCGGCCAGCCAGAATCCGCGCGCCCCTCGGGTTGGCTGCGCATCATCCGGCATCACCGGCGGGCGCCAGCCAGCCAGCGCGGCATAGATCTGCCGCATCACGCCATCCAGGTTCTCGGAACTGGCCTGGCCGCGCCGGTCGTTGGCTAGGTCGGTGCTGTTCTCCAGCACCACCACCACGCCCACGCGCTCGGTCATCCGCTGCCACACGCCCGTCTGGGCGCCGTCGCCATCGGTTTCCAGGTCCTCCGGCACCACATAGGCGGCCGGAACGTCCAGGAAGCCCTCGTCGCGCGCCTTGCCCCACTCGGCGGCACCGGCCACCCGGCCGCCGAACATCGGGCAGCGGTCCCGCAGCGCCGCCACCACGGCCGGATAGTTCATTGCCCGACCTTCCGCAGCCTGATGCCGCTGGCCAGCGCCTCGGCCACGCGGTCGCCGAGGGAGGCGGTGTCGCTACGTTCCAGGGCCGTGGAAAGGAACGGCCGCGGCGCCAGCAGCCGGCCACCAGTGGGGGCGCCGCGCTTGTTGCGCTGCCCCTTCACGCCCTTTTTGCCGCTGCCGCGGCCGCCGCGGGCGCCGCCTTCCAGGAACAGCGCGTAGAACACGGGGTCGCGCAACGCCACGCCGTCGCCGCTGCGGAACACGCGAACGCGGATGCTCGCCGCCAGCTGCCCGCTGCGCTTGGCTGGCGCCGCGCCTGGGGCGGAGGCTTTGTACTTCCGCCCGTTGAACCAGTAGGTGCGGCCAGCGCCCTCGCCGGCTTTCAGCAGGATGCGCGCCTGGCGGGCCACTTCGTTGCCGGCGGCGCGCATCACCGCGCGCTTCGCCTTGCGGTCCAGCGTCACCCGCAGGCCCAGCGGCACCTGCACCTTCAGCCGGATCATGCCACCACCCTGTTGACTTGCTCGGCCTCGATGTTGAGGAAGCGCTTGCGCCCATCCAGGTCGTTGAGCCGGCGAATGCGGTAGATCTCGGTCAGCGTTCCGCCATCCGGTGCCGTGGTCACCCGCTGCACCTGGCAGCGCTGGTCCAAGTCATCGCGCCAGCGGATGCGAATGCGGTGCGTCACCGGCTCATCCGTCTGCACGCTGCCGTAGAAGGTCAGCGCCCCAGTCGGCTGCACGTCGCCCCACACCGTGGCAACCAGCGTCGGCGTCTCGGCAATGCCGGACTGCGCCTCGGCCGGTACCTGGGCGCGGCGGTACAGGCCCAGCCGGTACCGCAGCTGGCCGATCCGCGTCTCGCTGAATTCGGCCATCAGAATCCGCTCAGCCTGTAAGGCCACAGCAGCGCCTGGGCGGCGGCGGGCAGCTCGGCCGGGCTGTCGCCGCGGTTCTCCCACAGGTGGGCCATCAGCAGCAGCACCGCCTGGCGGATCGGCATCGGCACGGCGTCGCCGCTGTCGCCATAGCCGGCCGTGAACTGCACCACCAGGCGCTCCAGCGGGCGCGGCACGCCGGCGGCGACCAGTCGCAGGCGCGCCGGGTCGGTGGCCAGGTCGAGGTCGTAATCGTCGGTGGTAAGGGTGGTCTCGGTCTCGCCCAGGCCGCCCAGCGTCACGCTGGTCACGCCCTGCACCGGCGCGCGGGGCAGTTCCAGCGTGCCACGCCCCGGCCAGGCAAACCCCAGCGGCGGCACAATCAGCGACCCGGGCGCCAGCAGCGTGGCGGGCGCCGTCAACGGCACCAGGCCCATGCCTGGCCCCTGGGTCGCGGCGCCGGGGCCAATGCTCCAGCGCAGCGTCTGCGTGATCAGCACGCGGCCGAGAAAGTTCTCGGCCTGGGCGCGGGCGGCGGCCAGGTAGAAAGCCAGCAGGCCGCTGTCGTCGCTGTCCACCCGGGCATGCGCGCGGGCCAGCTCGGCGCTCACCGGCTCCACCGCCGGCGGCGTCACCAGGGTGAGCGTGCTGATCATGGGGCCGCCTTAGTTGGCGGCGCCGGCGCGGAGGGCCGTGGCGATCTGCGCGCCCAGGGTGCCGATGTTGCCCTGGTTCTCCATCGCGGCCAGGCGCCCGGCCTCGGCCTTGCGGGCGGCCTCCAGCTCCTTCGGCGGAATGGTGTGCTGCTTGGCCGCGCCCTGCACGATCAGGGCGTCCGAGACATCGGGCGGGAAGGCGGCGACCTCACCGACGTGGTAGGGCGGCACGCGCTTGGTGAACTGAACGGGGACCGTGGCGGTCATTGGTGGGGTTCCTTTGTCGGCAGGGGTGGAGAGAGGCGGCGGCGGGGCCGCTCGCCGGTCACGCGCGGTGCGGCGCCGCTGTCGGGCAGCGCCGCGGCCGCGTCAGGTCGGCCCGGCGGCGTCGGCTGCGGCTCGGCGGCCGGCGCAGGCCCGGGCACCGCAGGCTCTGGCGAAGCAAGTTCGGCCAGCGCCGCGCTGTTCGCCTCGGCGACGGCCGTGAAGCCGGCGATGGCTTCGGCGTCGGACTCGCCAATGCACTCGCCCTGTTCGTACTCCTCCGGCACCAGCATCGCGGCGCCGGAGGCGATCAGCTCCGCCGCCTCGGCCTCGCTGAAGCCGGCACATGCGCCGGCATTCAGCAGCCCGTGGGTGCGGAGCATGCGCAGGATCGGCATGGGTTACGCCGGCGGCAGGCGGTCGAAGCCGCTGAGGCTGGCGAACACCGCCGTCTTCGCGGTGTCGGTGTTGGCGGCGCTCAGGTCCGGCGTGTGCTTCAGCCGGATGTAGCGCTTGGCGCTGCCGACATAGATCGGCAGGTTCGCCACGCCACGCTCGGTGCTGCCGCCGGTCCCGCCGGTGGCCACCACGCCGGGGTCGCCCGGGTTGCCGTAGCCCGAGGTATAGGCCACCCAGGTGCTGGCGTCGTCGCTGTGCTCGAAGGCGATGGTCTTCAGCGTCAGCGTCGCGGCCTGCGCCAGCACCGCCTCGTACAGGATGTGGAAGGTGGCGACGTTGCCCACGCCCAGCGTGTTGCGGTCGATGGTGGTACCGGTGACGGCGGTGTTGTCGCCGGTGCCGCCGGCGGTCAGCGAGGTGAACGCCGCGGCGATCGCGCTCTTGCTGCGGTTGCCGGGGTCGTGCTGCGTCTGAATATCGGCCATGTGCGGGCCCTTTCATGCGGAGGTTGCGGACGGGCGGCCCGGCCGCTGCCGGCAGCCGCAATGCGGTGCGGCACACCGGCGCCGGCTTGCGCCGGGCCGG